>ENA-OVGC01001383-OVGC01001383.1-human-gut-metagenome-genome-assembly--contig:-NODE-1383-length-18829-cov-4.615692_pt1 | contig 18829 bp, 20 predicted proteins | sample MGYA00237768_ERZ505415 | MGnify/ENA primary metagenome ERZ505415 (study PRJEB26158, sample SAMN06016382) | human gut metagenome | biome: human gut; feature: ankylosing spondylitis patient; material...
ATTATCCGGGCCCGTCCCGGGCGATGTTGCGTCCGTTGCCGCTGGGTTAAGTTTGTTTTATGATTACACTCGATACGATCCGCAAACCTGTGACTGCGGAACTGGAGGCGTTCGACGGGTTCGTCGACCGTCAGTTTACGGCCGAAGGGGAATTGCTTGCCGACATGCTGCGTTATGCGCTTTCCTCGCGCGGGAAGGGCATACGTCCGCTGTTGGTGATGCTGTCGGCGGCGATGAACTCCCCGGTGGAGGGTGCGGCCAAAGGGCGGAGGGTGCATCTGGCCGCGATGCTCGTGGAGATGATCCACGTGGCGTCGCTGATCCACGACGACGTGATCGACGAGGCCGACATGCGCCGCGGCAAACCCTCGGCCAACGCCCGCTGGCAGTCGCACAAAGCCGTGATCCTGGGTGATTACATCCTTGCCAAAAACATGAACATAGGCTTGCAGAGCGGGCAGTTCGACCTCGTTACGCACGTCTGCGGGTCGATGGCCGCGCTGTGCGAGGGCGAGGTCCTGCAGGACGAGTGCGCCGCCAACAGCACGATGACCCGCCAGGCCTATCTTGACATCATCTATAAGAAAACCGCGAGCCTTCTGGGCGTCAGCGCGTCGGCCGGGGCGCTGGCCGTGGGCGCCACGCGCGACCGGGTGGCCACGATGCGGCGTTTCGGCGAAGCCGTGGGCATGGCCTTCCAGATTCAGGACGACATTCTCGACTATACCCCGACGGCCCACACGGGCAAACCCGCCAACAACGACCTGCGCGAAGGGAAAATCACCCTGCCGCTGCTGTCTGTGCTCGACCGCGCTTCGGATTCCCGCCGCAGGGAGCTGCTCGAACGGTTCTCCCGCTGTCACGAGAGCGACGAGGAGGTCGAGTATCTGCGCTCCACGGTTGAGAACGAGGGCGGCCTCTCTTTCGCCGCCGAGGTGATGCAGGGCTACATCGCCCGCGCCGTGGAGATGCTCTCCGACTATCCCGATTCCGAATACCGTTCGGCGCTGGTCAACCTCTGCGCCTACATCGCCGAACGGGACCGATGACCCCCCCCCGAAACTTATTAACCTAAACATTGATAGATTTTATGGAACAAAAGAAAAATTACACCTTGCCCATCGTCATGATGTTCTTGCTCTTTGCAATGATCTCCTTCGTGACGGGACTTTCGAATCCGCTGGGCGTCATCGTGAAGAATCAGTTCGCCGTGGCGAACTGGATGTCCCAGCTGGGCAACTTCGCCAACTTCATCGCCTATGCCGTGATGGGCATTCCGGCGGGCATGATGCTCAAGCGCATCGGCTATAAGAAGACGGCGCTTGCCGCCGTGGCCGTCGGTTTCGTCGGCGTGGGCATCCAGTACCTTTCGGGCATTGCGGGCAGCTTCCCGGTCTATCTGATCGGCGCTTTCGTTTCGGGCTTCTCGATGTGTATGCTGAACACGGTCGTGAACCCGATGCTCAACACGCTGGGCGGCGGCGGCAAGAAGGGTAACCAGCTGATCCAGTTCGGCGGCTCGCTCAACTCGATTTCGGCGACCATCGTTCCGATCCTCGTGGGTTACCTGATGGGTAACGCGGCCAATGCGACGATCAGCGACGCGGCTCCCGCGCTGTGGATCGCCATGGGCATCTTCGCCGTGGTGTTCTTCGTGCTGGCGGCGGTCCGCATTCCCGAACCCTTCGCGATCCAGGACGCCAAGAGCGAGAAGAAGGACAAGCACAGCGCCATGTCGTTCCGTCACTTCGTGCTGGGTACGGTGGCCATCTTTATCTATGTAGGTGTCGAGGTGGGCATTCCCAACTTTATGAACCTGTTCCTGACCTCCACGCCCGACGCGGCGACCCCCGGTATCGGAATGGCTGCTGCTGCGGCCGGTTCGCTCGTGGGCACTTACTGGTTCCTGATGATGTGCGGCCGTCTGATCGGCGGCGTCATCGGCGGCAAGGTCTCGAGTAAGGCGCAGCTGACGGCGGTTTCCGTCGTGGCGCTGGTCTTCGTGCTGCTGGGCATCTTCGCTCCGATCGACACGATGGGCCGCATGCCGGTGTTCACGGGTACGGGCTTCGCCATGATCGAGGTTCCCATCGGCGTCATGTTCCTCACGCTGTGCGGTCTCTGCACGTCGGTGATGTGGGGCGGCATCTTCAACCTCGCCGTCGAGGGACTCGGCAAATACACCTCCATGGGCTCGGGTATCTTCATGGTGATGGTTTGCGGCGGCGGTATCCTTCCGCTGATCCAGGGCTATGTGGCCGACATCTCCAACTACCTGTCGAGCTACTGGGTGATCATCGCCGGTCTGGCCTACATGCTCTTCTATGCGCTCGTAGGTTCGAAGAATGTCAACAAGGATATTCCCGTAGAGGATTAATTCCCGATTTTAGAGGGCGTTTTTGCTCTAGCTCTCGTGCGGCGCTAATGGGACGTGCTCCGGTACTGCCCGTCTGCGCCGCACTCGTTCGAGCGCCAGCCGGCATCTTTGCGGTCAAAAGCGCCGGAACGCTTTCCGCTCCGTTCATCACGGTGGGGCGGAACCATTCCCCGGCTGAAGCGGGAAAGGAGAATCCCCGGCTCCGCGGAATGTGGGATTAAAAAGATGTAACGACTTGATTTATCGGGTCGTTACATTTTTGTATAGGATAATAGGTAACGAAAAGGCAACGGTTTATTTTCAGCTTCTTGCGCTCAAATACCGCATTTCAAATAACCTATCGCAAGATACGAAAAATTTTCGAGATGGGCAAATTAGGCAGGGTCAACCGGCGAGTGCAATTTTAAGAAATTAGTTTAAAGAACTTTTTTAGACGAAGAAAATTTTAATTTTCCCGATGTCTTCTGTTCATTGTATTGCACTTGTTTAATAAACTCTTCCGTTAACACAAAGAAATCTGCCCCATTCAGTATATATTGCCTGATGGTTTATTCTGATTTTCAATTGCCCCTTTTCTGTCAGGGGAAGCATATGAATCGACAAAACATACTTTTGTACCGATAGTTTTTGCAATTTTCTTATGACAAAAGAATTCGCTGCCATGGTCGCTGTGTCGCAATGGTCGGGGACGGCATCAACGACAGTGCGGCGCTGGCGCAGGCCGATCTGGGCATTGCCATGGGGCAGGGGAGCGACATTGCGATCGACGTGGAGAAGGTCACGATTCTTTCGTCCGACCTGACGAAGATCGCCGCGGCGGTCCGCCTTTCGGCCGCGACCGTGCGCACCGTTCGGCAGAACCTTTTCTGGGCGTTTATCTACAACCTGATCGGCGTGCCTGTCGCCGCTGGCGTGCTCTATCCGCTGACCAGGTTTCTGCTCAATTCGATGCTCGTCGGGGCCGCCATGGCCCTGAGTAGTGTGAGCGTTGTGGCCAATAGCCTGCAGCTGAGTACAAAACGGCTCGGCACGAAAGCCGTCCATAAAATAAATACAGAATTTATAACCAAAAAACAAACAGCCATGAAAAAAGAGTATCGTATCGAAGGAATGATGTGCAACCACTGCCGGATGCATGTCGAAAAGGCCCTGAACGGCATCGAAGGTCTCCGTGCCGTTGTTACTCTCGATCCTCCTGCCGCGACGGTCGAATTCACTGGGCGGGAGCCGGAGCTGGCCGAATTGCAGCGGGTGCTGGGCGAAGATTATAAGATCACGGAGCGTTGAAACCCCGGTCTCGGAGCGGCCGCTATCCATCTATAAAGGTATTGCGGCTCCTGAAAACCCCTAAAATTAGGTATTGCCGTTCCCGGCGTAATGTCGTTTCTTTGTATTACTAAAATCTGCCGAGACGCTGCGGGACGGCCCGTTGCGCCGAATGCGGAAAACGAAGAAAAAATTCAAACCGATTATGAGACATTTCGTTTATTGTGCGGCGCTTGCAGCCGCCGTATTTTTCCTTGCTGGGTGCGGCGGGAACCCGAATAAAAAGAACGCTTCGGAGACTCAAACCTCAGAAACGCAGAGTTCCGTCATGGAGGTCGATAACCTGCTCGCCGATGCTGAGAAGTTGACCGGCGGCAAGGTGACGGTCGAGGGCGTCTGCACGCATATCTGCCGCCACGGGGGCCGCAAGATTTTCCTAATGGGAACCGACGATACGCAGGTGATCCGCATTGAAGCCGGAGAGAAGATCGGCAGCTTCAAGCCCGAATGCGTGAACAACGTCGTGCGGGTGACGGGCACGCTGGTCGAAGACCGGATCGACGAGGCTTACCTTGCCGAGTGGGAGCTGCGGCTCAAGGACCAGATCGCCCGGCAGCACGGCGAGGGCGAAGCCGGATGCAGCGCCGAACATCAGGCCCGCGGCGAATCGGTTGCCAGCAGCACCGAAAAGCGTATCGCCGACTTCCGTGCCCGTATCGCCGACCGCAAAGCCAAAGAAGGCAAGGAATACCTTTCGTTCTACCATGTGGACGGCGGGAGTTATGAAGTTTTGAAATAAGAAGTTTTGCACGTCATGGGGACACGGTCGTTTATGTCCGCCGTGAGGAAATGGAGCAGGCCCGTTCACCGCGACCTCTCCTTTTTCTTTTCGGGCGTACTGCTGATTTATGCGGTTTCGGGCTTCATGCTCAACCACAAACGCGATTTCAATTCCGATTATTCGGTGCGCCGGACCGAGCTGGTCTTCGCACAGGAGATACCGCGCGCCGAGCAGGAGTGGACCCGTGCGCGGGCCGAGGAACTGCTCCTGCGCGTCGGCGAGGAGGGCAATTACCTGAAACATTACTTTCCCGAACCGGACCGGTTGAAAGTCTTTATCCGGGGCGGCAGTTCGCTGACGGTCGATCTGGCGTCGGGACACGCCGTCTACGAGTCGATCCGCAAGCGGCCCGTGCTGAGCAGTCTGAACCGGCTGCATTACAATCCGTCGCGCTGGTGGACGGTCTTTTCGGATGTCTTTTTAGCGGGATTGATCGTAATCGTGCTTTCCGGGCTGGTGATGATGCGCGGCCCGAAAGGATTGCGGGGCCGCGGAGGCGTCGAGCTGATCGCGGGGATTCTGATTCCGCTGCTGTTTATTTTCCTGACCTGATCCGGGAAACTGCGTGTGATAAAAGGGCGGACGTCGAAAACGTCCGCCCTTCTCTTGCGTATGGGTTTGTTGTCATCGTTTTGCCGTGCCGAATACCAGCAGCGGGACGAAGAGGAAGAGTCCGAACAAGACGACGCCGACGGTCTGCCAGAGCCGTCCGCCGGGCGATCTGCGGCGGATGAGCGCATAGAACGCGCCGAGCACGAGTCCCAGCCAGAGGGCCTGAAACGACACCTCCGCAATCCGGGGCTTTACGTAGCCGTCCAGCGGCGAGGTGAACGACAGTTCGAAGGGAAACAGGTATTTTGCGTACTCGGCCCATGCCTGCGGTTTCTCTTCGGGGCGGTATTCGTCCGCCAGTGAATAGTCGCGGGCGTTCACGGCGACATAGCGTTTCGATTCGGCGCCTTGGATGGTGACCGTCCAGTAGAACATGTCGCCGATGATCATCATGTTCTCCCGTGTGGGGCCGAATTTCCCGACGGGAATCTCGTGCAGTTTGTAATCCTCCGCACCGTGCGTATAGAAACGCTTTTCGCTGTCCACCAGAAAACCGAGACTTTTGCGGTCGGCGAACTCCGTGACGAAAATCTGGCCGATTTGCAGCGAGTCCGCAACGTCGGTACGGCGCACGAACGGGCGGCCGCGGACCTGCTTCATGTGGTAGACGCGCTGCGCGTCGTCCACCAGCAGGTAGCCGTTGTCGTACCGCTTGCGCGTCGAGGGGTTGCCGGAGACGACGCGGGCCGGGAACGAAAATCCCTTGTCCCGCAGGACTTTGGTGAATGCCGCGCTCTTCTTTTGGTCGATGGTGTTGGTCTCCATATCGACGAACTCGATTCCCTCGCCGGTGATGCGGAACACGTCCGTCGCCGGTTCTAAATCGATGCGGTCGGGCATCGATTCCAGCAGTTGATAGACCGTCGGTCTGCGGCGGTTGATTTCGCCGGGCGACGTGCGGAACATGAAGTTCGTGCGCTCCACGTCGCGCGATTCGACCGCCACGCCCTCGATTTCGGACGGAAACCTCCCTTCGGCGGCGAGTTGGCGGTAATAGAACGTCGGCAGGATACTGTCGAACTGCTGCTGGGTGTAGGTGTTGCCCTGCAGATCGCGTCCGGCGACGTTGTTTTCGCGGTCGAAATCCACCGATGCGAATCCGTGCGTCACGCAGCTGTAGAGCGTGAACGGCGACCACGAAGGCGATGCGAACACGAACGCGTAGCACCACGGCAGCAGCCATGCCAGCAGAAGCGCCGCAAGGAGGATTATTCCGGTTTTGATACTCTTTATCATAGATTTGTCGTTTTGCGGGTTAATCCTGACATCCCTGCTTGAAACGGTATACCGAAAGCAGCGGGAAGAACAGCGAACATACCAGCAGCAGCGCCAGCCACGGCAGCATGCCGTCGTAGGCCTGCGGGGTGTCGGAGAGGAAGAAGATCCGGCAGACGCCCACGGCGATCAGCAGATTCGCCAGCCGCCGTTTCCATGTGGGTTCGAGACAGATCCATGCCGTCAGCAGGTAGAGCGTCAGCCCGGCCAGATACCACGGCAGCGCCGTCAGCAGAATCCGCGCGACCAGTTCGGGCGCCAGCAGGGCGTGGAAGTACCCCCACAGCACGGCGGTTTGCACGATGAACAGCAATGCCAGCGCTCCCAGCCCGATGCCTGACATCAGCAGAATCATCTTCCACTGTGGAAAGGGCAGGTGAAGCGTCAGCTTCAGCCGTTTCTGGGCCATTTCGGGGACGAACTGAACCACTGCGAGCAATACGCCCAGCAGGGCCGGCAGGTATTGGAGAATGTCGATGAAGACAACTTCCTTTTCGAGCATCACCTCCCAGACGTGCGCCGCACCCTTGAAGGTTATCACCCGTTGGACGCGCAGCAGCGCATAGGCGGTGGCTCCGAAGAGGAACAATGCGCTCAGCGGATAGAAGCAGCGCATTTTGATCCACTCTTTGTAGAATATGGCTTTGATCATAATTCGGGTTTAGTATTTTCCGGTCAGTCCGATGAAAGCGTCTTCGAGGTTCAGCGTTTCGCCGCGCAGGTCGCTGCAGACAATGCCCGCGCGCTCCAGCACGCCCTGTACCGTCGCAGGGGAGTCGAACGAATAGAGTTCGGCGCGCCCGTTCACGACGCTCGGGTGGTAGAGGCCGTCGCCGGCGGGGATCGTGACGTCGGCGCCCGGCGTGAAGGTGTATCGCCGGAACGTGCCGAGCAGTTCGCCGACGGGCATCTGTACCAGAATGCTTCCGTAATCCATGATGATACAGTCGTCCACGAGCTTTTCCATGTCCTGAATGATGTGCGAGGTAAGGAAAACGGTCTTCTCCTCGCTCTGCGCATAGTCGCGCAGGTATTCTACGAACAGGCGGCGGTAACCGGGGTCCAGTCCCATCGAGAAGTCGTCAAGCACGAGCAGATCGGCGTTCTGGGCGAGAATCAGCCCTAAGGCCACCTGCGAACGCTGTCCGCACGACATGCGCGAGATGCGCTGCCGGGGCGCCACCTTCAGCATTTCCATCAGTCCGTAATAGGCGTCGCGGTTCCAGCGGGGATAAAACCGCGCATAGAACCGTTCGATCTGCTCGATGGTCATGAAGGCGTACTGCACGTGTCCCTCGATCAGCAGGGCGATCCGGGCGCGGGTTTCGGGCCGCATCGTGCGGATATCCTCGCCGAAGATCAGACACTGTCCGGCGCGCGGTTGGAGATAGCCGCTCAGAATGTTGATGGTCGTGGTTTTTCCGGTGCCGTTTTTACCCAAAAGTCCGAGGATCCGCCCGCGCGGAACCTCGAAACTCAGGTCTTTGTATATCAGCCGCTCCCCGTAACAATGGGTGAGGTTGCGGCATTCGATGACAGAATCGGTCATAAAGAATGGTCGTTCTTCCGGCTTACTTGATCAGCGACGCCTTCGTATTGGACTCGAAGTCGTTGGTCGAGTTGTTCGAGTCGATGAGTTTGCCGTCGGAACCGGTCTTGCGGATCACCGACTTGCCGAAGCGGTAGGCATCTCCGTCGGCCGTACCGCACCATGCGTAACCTGCGTCGAGCGAAGCGTCCCACGGGGCGATGTAGTATTCGTCGCGGCAGCCCGTGTTCACGGCGTCGAGCACCCATTCGTTAGGCACGCGGTAGCAGTTGCGCAGCGGCATCGTGTAGTCCGAGCCGTTCGGGGAGTGGAAGATATACTGGGCGTCTTCGAGCGGGTATTCGGCGAGGAACTGCTCTGCAGTCAGGCCGACGGGCGGCATGGCGATAGCCACGGCGTTGAAGCCGCGGTTGTGGAGCACTTGGACCGTCAATGTCGAAGCGTACCATTTGTCGAGGTTGGGCACGTCGGGGTTGTCGATATCCAGATAGTTCTCGTTCGACGAAACGTCGTACCACTCGAAATCGGCTTTCGTGGCGTCCCACGAGTTCGGGTTGCCGATGGTGTGGTTCTGGGCGTTGTTGACGACGATCAGCGACTCGCCGGCTTTGACCAGCACATCCTGTCCGTTGCCGGGAATGCAGTAGAACGCATTGCCCGCACAACACTCCTTGCGGAAGTCCTTGCCTTCGATCATCTCGCTGTTCATGCCCGAATTGAGTCCGCTCGAAAGGATCAGCATCATGCCGTCGGCATAGAGGTCTTCGTCGGAGTTGTTACGGATCTTGATGTACTGGTCGCCCAGCCACCTGTCAGGCTTTCCCGTTTCGGGAAACGCCGTGCCTGTGAAGTAGATCTCCTCGATCACGAATTCGCCGGCTTGCAGCGTGATGTCGCTCTGTTTGATGGTTACGGTCGCCAGAACGGTGCTCTTGCCGCTCCGCGTCACGTTCACGACGGTCGAACGTTCCGTCCCCGTTTCGTTCTCATCGACGGACAGCACCAGCGCTTTGCCCGAAGATTCGGCTTTATTGATCTGAACCCACGACGCAGCATCGGCGGGAATATTCACGTCGAAATTTTCCTCGGGCACGTTTACCAGCACATTGCCGCCGAGCGCGCGCAAGATTTCGGATACGACGACGGGATTGACCGTTTCTTCGGGATCGTCGGTGCAGGATGCGAAGCCCGCTGCGAAGAGGGCCGTGGTGAGAATTAAGAAAAGCTTTTTCATAATTGGTTTTTATTATTGGTTTGACAAATATTGGTTCGATCGTTTAGAACAGGATGCCGAACGTCGCCGTCAGAACGTGTTCGGACAATCCTCCGCTGTAAAACCGGGGCGTCCACCCCGCCTCGGCGAAGCAGGCCAGATTCCGGCTCAGGCGGCGTTCGGCCCGCAGGGACACCTCGGGGGCGACGGCCCGGCCGCTCAGCCGCGCCGCCGTGTAAGTCAGGTATTCCGAAATGTTGTTCAGCACGTTGCTGAGCGAAACCTCCTCGTCGGGCGAGACGTAACAGCCGATTCCTGCCGTCGCTTTCACGCGCCACTGCGGACGGAGCCATTCTGCGCTGCCGCGTACCGCTCCGCAGAACTGCGCGAGCCGCATCCGCCGTGCCGGATAGGCGTACGTGGCCGTGGACTGCCGCCATTCCGCGCGGGGACTGAGCATGTAATTCACCGTGCCGCGCCGCCATTCGACGGTCGCTTCGGCGTCGGCGTGCCAGATACGGTTCTTATACATCGCCTGTTCATCGACGATGACGCTGTGTCCCGTACGGTCGGCTATCATTTCGATACTGCGGCGCAGTTCATAGCCGCCTCCGGCGCGCAGGCTCCAGCGGCCGCTGCGGTAGGCTGCGGAGAGGGTCGCCTGACGGGTTTTGAGCCGGGTTATGGGGACCGTGTTGTTGGATTTGTTGAGCCGCTCCGTCGTAAGGCTTTCGAATGCGGCACGGGCATACCAGCCTTTCGCGTGCCGCGGCATGAGCTGTGCCGCCAGCAGACAACCCTTTCCGTCATAGCCGATGTTGAAACTCTCGCTGTTCAGTGAATAGCGGGTGTAATAACTGCCCAGTCCGGTCATATACAGCTCGGAAGAGCTGGCGCCGGGCGGATAGAAAAAGTCTATGTCCTGATCCTGTTTATAGAGCCGCCCCTGCAGGTCCAGCCCCAAAACGTACTGAGGGAACTGCATGCCTACGCCGAGTTTGATCGTGAAATCCGACACGACGTTGTGGGGCCGCGGATCGACCTGACGGTATTCCTGTCCGGCGCGGTAGTCGCCCCGGATCGCAAGGTCGAAGCGTCCCACCCGGTGGACATAGCCGCCGCCGAAAGCATATTCCTCGGTCGAGAGGTTTCCTCCGGCGGAATCCGCCGTGATGCAGGGATAGAGCAGCAGGTAGTCGGCCGTGGAGTTCCAGCAGACGTTGCGGCGGTTGCCGCGGACGTACCGGGCGTCTGCCCACGCTGCCGACCGCTCGCTGAGCCGCCGGTAGCTTTCGGCATAAAATCCCCCGTCGAAGGCTCCGTCGCCCAGCGGCTGCAGCAGCGCCTCCTGCTCACGGCGCAGGTCGATGCGGAGCGAGATCTGCGAAAGCGACTGTTCGCTGCGGTAGAGCATCATCGCGGGCGACTCCGTATGAAATCCGGCTACGGCCCGTTCGTCCTCCGCGCTGAAAACGGAAGAACGCTCCAATACGCCGAGCGTATCGCGCTGGGCGGAAGCGGCGGCGGGCAGCAGCGCCAGTATCGACAGGAAAAGGGCCTTCATCATCGTCAGATCGATTTTAGTAACAACACGATCGATTCGCTGTCCTCTACCCAAGTCATTGCTGCTGGAATCTGATTGTAATCCGTGCAGCGCAGAATCTTCTTTTCTCCGGTCGAATAGGTCGCGTCGGCTTCGACGATGAACGTGTAAACCCCTTTGCGGAGCCGTATTGTCGCGCTGTTCTGTTCGGCGGCGGGAAATGGCACCCGCTCTCCGGAGTTGATATTGTCGAAGTAGGAGATGTCCGTGCGTATTTCCAGCTTTTCGACGGGGCGGCTGTCCGGCATCACGAACCGGATGGACAGTTCGGTGAAAATCGAATCGTCTTTTTCGCAGGCCGAAAACAGCAGTGCGGAGAGCAGAAACAGGGGCCGTATGGTAGATTTCATCATCATCGCATTACAGTTTGAAGTTGAGTTCCATGCCGAAATAGGGGCTGGAATAGCGGCGTACCAGTGCGTTGGTCTCGTTTCTGTACGAAGGACTGTATGTGAACAGCCGGTTTACGAAAATCGCAATGTTGAGCCGGTCGCGGTAAAGCCGTTTCGAGATTTTGAGATTGACGTTCATACTGAAAGGCGTGAGACGGTAGAGATAGGCTTCTTTCGATACGTTGTCGTGGATCATATGCTGCAAAATACCGTCGGCTGCCGACTCGGCCGTAAACGGATGTTCCTGTAACTGCAGGTCGAGGTAGCTGGTCGGCGCAGGATTGCACCATTCGGCCTTCATGCCGGAAAACCACTGGCATTGGAACGACGTGGAGAAAATCAGCCCCAGTTTGGGAATCTGGGTGTCGAGCAGGAAATTGGTGTTGCATACTTCGTGAAACGTGTTGTCGTCCTGATCGTAAAGCCCGATGTAAGGATAGGGCGTCCCTTCTGCGAGCTGTACGGTCGTCAGGACGTACTGGGGTTCGCTGTTCTCATAGCGGGTTTTGAAATAGGCGCCCGAGACGATGAGTTTCGTGGCCAGCGCCCGGATGCGCCGCGTGGAGAGCGAGAATTCGATGCCCTGCTTGAATGTGCGGCTTCCGTTGGTCTTGACGCCGACGGTCTGGAATACCGTTTTGTCCTTGTAGGGAAGCCATTCGAGCTGCGGCGGTCCGGTGAACTCCATATCCTTGAGCGGTCCGGTGTCGTATTCGCGGTAGGTCCGGGTGAGTACGTCGGTCGAGGTGCGGAATCCCGAGGTCATATTCTCCCGGAAATAGGTTACCGACAGTCCGTATCCGTTCCACTCCGCATTGCCGCGCACCTCCCATTTGAAGTTCCGCGCCGCCTTCAGGTCGTAATTGGTGGGGTCGTGCTTGAAGACTTCCACATTGATACGGCGTTTCGATTCGTCGTCCGCCGGGAAATAGTTGAGCCGCGTGTAATAGGAGTAGTCCGGTTCGGGGAAGAGCTGGTCGAGCGTAGGCGTTTTGGTGTGCCATCCCGCGCCGCCCGCGAATGTGATGCGCATCGGGTCGCCTGCCATGTCGAACGCCGGAAGCGTCACCGAGAGGTTGGCACGCGGATCGAAATGGAATTTGCCCTGCAGGGTGTAACGGCTTCCGAGATTGGCCATGGCCGTCGTACGCAGTCCGGCCATTATCTCGATCCGCCACTCGCCGGCCGTAATCGTCGTATTGTCCTCCAGAAACGCCGAGAGCCGGTGCAGCGCCGGCAGGGCGTCGTAACGCCGCGGATGGGAACTCATCAGGTCGGTAAATGGGCGCGTCACGTCGTAAAGCAGACCGCCGCCGTAATTTTTCGACATGTTCCATTCGGCTCCGATGCGGATCGTGTTGCGGCTCAGCGGGGTGTCGGCTCCCAGCAGGGCTACCGCCTTGGCGTTGGCGTAGAACGGTTTGTTGTCCACCTGCAGGGTCGCTTCATAGCGGACCGGCAGCACTTCCATATCGAAGACGCCCTCTTCGACTGCCGTGCGTATAGGGACGTTGCCGCTGTTCGCTCGGTAACGCCAGCGGTCGATCAGGTCGAATTCGGAAGAGACGGAAGCGGAAAAATCGAAGCTGCGGAAAAAATTCGCACCCTTGGATTCGGCGGTGAAATTCACCGCCGCGACGACGTTGTTGTAACTCGATTTGTAGCGTTCGAGGGGGATGCCCGCCGGGCCTTCGTCGATATCCCGGTCGCTTTTTTGGCGGTCGAAAGAGCCGGTGTAGTCGAGCGATCCGCCCAACGTGTAACGGTAGGCCGAGGTGCTTTCCCAGCGTTTCTTCATGCGCCACGATCCGGTCGCACGCTGGTAGTTCTGGCGCGTATTGCGCGGGTCGTCGTGGGAGTTGAGCCATGTCGCGCCGACGTTCATCGTCAGCAGGTCGGCCGGAGCGCCCCATTCGAATCCTTTGCCGACATAGAGCAGCTGGCTGCCCAGATCCGCTTTGAAGCGGGCTTCGAAGTTGCGGCCTCCCTCCTTGCGCTTGATCTTGATCAGTCCGCTGGTCAGATCGCCGTATTCGACCGACGGAATGCCCTGCTGAATCTCTACCGAAGCTATTTCATCGGTCGGCATCGTGCGCATGTCGACGCCTCTGTTCAATGAAATATTATTGCCGACGGTCGTTCCCGAATTGTATGTCATGCCCGCGTCGTTCGACATCGGAATTCCGTCCATGACGAACGAAACGCCGAGCGATGTAGTCTGGTAATCGCTGTTCGAGGTGCCGATCTCGCGCAGATGAATGTGGTTCGAGGAGAAAAACGAGGGGTCGGAGGCCCGTCCGCCGGGCAGCAGTTCGAGCAGGTCCCCGAAACTCGACGGCTGGATGTGGTTCATCGCGTCCCGGCCGATATGCACGCCCGAGACCGGTCCCCGCACTTGGGTCGCCGTGATTACGACCTCGCGGATCTGCGTGTCGCTTGTCCGGAGCCGGACGGTCCGCAGCATGTCGCTGCCGCTGACGGGCCGTACCTCCATCCGTTGGGAGACATATCCGATATATGAGATATCCGCATTGTAGGTATTCGCGGGCAGGGTGAAACGTGCCCGGCCCTCCTCATCGGTCGTCGTCGCGTAGGCCTTTCCCCCCCCCGACATAGGAGTCAGCGCCACCGTAGCATACGCCAGCGGATTGTGCAGGGAATCGGTAACTTCGAACGTGATCCCGGCGTCGGGCCGGCCGGACTGCCCGTACGTGTACGCAGGCAGCAGGATAAATAGCAAATATTTCAGGAGTAGCCGCATAGTTCTGTTTTCACGGGACAAAAGTATAGCGCCCCGGCATATGCGGCAATCGCCATATCTTGGTAAATTGCATTGCAATCATCACCAATTAATAATGAGTTGCGTTCGTGCGGCATCCCATCATAATGCTATCCGGCCGCGCCAAAACCCCTAAAATCCGGTATTGACGATCCGGTGGGAATGCTGTTTCTTTGCCGTAAACCAAAAACGACGAAATTATGACTGGTATCTTTTTCGGCAGTACGATGGGCACGACCGAGGCCGTGGCTGCGGATATTGCCAAACAATTGGGCGTCGCGGACGCCGATGTACACAATGTGGCCGATACGCCGGCCGGCGAAGTGCAGAAATACGACCTGCTCGTGCTGGGTTCTTCGACGTGGGGCGCAGGCGAATTGCAGGACGACTGGTACGGCTTTTTGGATCAGCTGAAGGCGCAGGATCTGAGCGGTAAAAAGGTGGCGCTTTTCGGCTGCGGCGACAGCGGTTCCTATCCCGATACGTTCTGCGATGCCGTCGGGCTGATTTACGACGGCTTGCAGCAGAGCGGCTGCACGTTCGTCGGAGCCTATGCGCCCGAAGGGTATGACGAAACAGGTTCGCTGGTCTGCCGCGGCGGAAAGTTCGTGGGACTTGCCGTCGATGAAAGCGCGCCCGACAAGACCGACCGGCGGGTTGCCGCATGGTGCGAACAGATTAAAAACGAGTAACGATGAGCGCCGAGGAGTTCAGCCGTTACGATTCGATGAAGCTGTTCCTGCACCAGATTTACGAGTTCCAGAAAGGTGTACGGAGTCTGGTGCTCTGCACGATGTGCCGCACCTGCGCTTCTCTGCTCTCCGAGCGGCTGGAAAGGCTGGGTATCGCTTACCGGATTCAGTCGGTGACCGACAGCAAGGTGAATCTTCACTCTTTCCCTACACGACGCTCTTCCGATCTGACAGCAAGGTGAATCTTTACTTCGGCAACCGCATGTGTCTGGAGACCGTGGCGACATTCATCCACAAGCCGCTCAACGAACTCTCCGCCGAGGAGGATTTCATGCTCGGCGCGATGCTCGGCTACGACATCGCCGGGCAGTGCGAACGTTATTGCAAACGAAAGTCTCCGGGTGTTTCATCAGAACAAGCGGCGGTCAACTGACCGCCGCCTATTCCTTCCTGATCTGCGCCGTGAACGAATCCCCCGCGCCGACACCGTCGGCCACTTCGACGTGCGGCGTGGCGACGTACGACATGCCGTCCGGAGTGAATACATGGCTTCCGACGGCGCCGCAGGTGAGTATCACGGTACGGAGTCCGTATTTTTCGAGCAGGTCGCGGCACTGCGCCTGTATGCCGAACATCCGGCTTACGACGGTCAACTCCTCGTCGTTTGTTTTCAGAATATTGCTGCGGCAGAGCGAGTCGTGGACCACCTCCGACGAATAGAAATGCTGCCGCAGGTTGATGTCGAAGATCTTATAATGTCCCGCTGCGCAAAAAACGGAACCGCGGAAAAGCCACAGTCCCGATTCTTTGCCGTTGCTCTCCGTTATTCTGTTTCGAAATCATGCGACAGCTTATGTCCGTTCTCATCGACACGCAACGATACCAGATGGAGATGCTCTCTGGAAATGTCATTATGCTTGAAAACAATATAAGGTTGATCTCCATATCCCATACGTTCCATATACTCCTTGGCGGTTTCCCGTAACTGTTCGCCTGTCAGTTTGTCTTCGGGCGAAGGATTCAGTAAAACATGGAATACCGTATTGGTCGTTCTGCGGTTGGCTTCGAGGTATGGCCGGAAACTATCCATACAAGCGTCGATATCCATTCGCCCGTGTTTATCGAACGGTTCGAGCATCTTCTGCCAGAGGAGCACTTCGGCTTCATCCTTATCCACTTTCTCCTTGTTATAATACAACGCTCCACTGGGCGAGGGGCGCGATCTTATATTCGCAACCATTCCTTAGCTTGTTTGGCAAGGTTCAGTATCTTGATACTAAAGGCTTTCAATTCCCTCATGCGCTGTTCCAATGCGGCGATCTGATGCGGGATTGCGACGTTGGAAAAGTGCGAATTGACGACCTTTACGACCTGATTATGCAGGCTAAGTACCCGGCGCCTTGTCTTATTTCCAAGATAGGTTTCCCAATACTCGCCTCCGAACCGGACGTACACCTTCCAGCGTATCCGGCTCTCCGCTAATATTGTCAGTCTAAAACGTTCCATGATGTATCTTTTGATGACAGCTGCCGCAAACCGCCATAGTCTTACGCCGTCTGGCAATCATCAGTTTTTCCCAATTCTCCTTGCCTTTCAGTTCTCCGAGTTTCCGCACATGGTGCATAACCAGATTGTCCGTAGCACCGCACAACTCACATTTCTGAGCTTTCAGCCTGTCTATAAGGCTTGTGGTGCTGACGCCGGGCATTGGATTCGGGCATCTGTCAATCGACCGATCATAAGAAGGTCTTTTTCTTTTGAACCCTTCATTGTATAAGCGACGTTCTTTTGCTTTGCCGTTTTTTACCGTATACCCGACTGTAAAGACTCCGTTGCGTTTGTATTTCCGGCAAATTCGTCTTACTGTGGTTCGGTATTTCCCGGCAAAGGTTTTGTACATACTGTACTGCATGATGTAGTGAAAAGTATTCAGTTCAGAAGCGTTGTTAGCTATCGAGTAATAGTTGTAAAACCCTCTGATCTCGGCATTGTAACTGTCAAGGATTTCAAGGTCGTCATTATTGATAAGTTCCGACCTATGTTTGGGAATCCATTGCTCGTGCCCGTTATGATAGCTGAATTTCAGCACGCCGAGTTCCAGCAATTTTTTCTTTATTACTTCGGTCGTTACCTTTAATCTGACCTTGTTTCCATACACACGGGACAGGCTTCCCCGTTTGTTCCGTTTTTGCAGGTTCGACTTGCGGACAGTCACCTCATATCCAAGGAATTTTGCAGGCTTTTCAGTATGAGTGACGAGCGTTTTCTCATCCGATAGTTCCAATGCCAGTCTGTCTGCAAGGAAACGCTTTATATCGTCCTTGATCTTTACGGCATCTTCTTTACTGCCGATAATTCCAATGAGGAAGTCGTCGGCATACCTCACATATTTAAGCCTCTTGAAGTTTCCGTCCATAGGTGCGAAGCACGGCATCGCGGATCGGGTTTTGTCTATCTCTTTGAGCCGTTTGACGAGCACTTTTCTTTCTACATTATTTGTCGCTGTTTTGAGTTCACGCATAACCAGCCTCTTTTGGTAAGTGAGAACTTCGTATTCCCGTTGCTGTCTTCCCCTATCTCCCTTGTCGAATTTGGAAGCATATTCTTTCATGTACTTATCCAGCTTGTCCAAGTAAATGTTCGCCAGTACCGGACTGATAATTCCGCCTTGCGGCATTCCGCTGTACGTCCCATGAAATCGCCATTGTTCCAGATAACCCGCCCTGAGGAACTTCCGGATAAGCCGTATGGATCGTTCGTCGGAGATACGTTCCTTCAAGATGTCGATCAGAATATCATGATTGACATTGTCGAAGAAACCTTTTATATCTCCTTCGATGAACCACTTCTTACCCGTAAAAGTCTTCTGTACGGCATTCAATGCGGTGTGGCAGCTGCGATGCGGACGGAAGCCGTGCGAAGTATCTTCAAAGTGACCTTCGTAAATAGCTTCCAGTACCATTCGTACTACCTCCTGCACCAGTTTGTCGTCGAAAGAGGGTACGCCGAGAGGTCGTGTCTTTCCGTTTTTCTTCGGGATGTGCACTCTTCTCGATGGCTGGGGTGAGTAGCTTTCGTCTTTCAACGAAGCTATCAGTTTCTCAATGCGGGAAAGGCTCATACGGTCGATGGTTTTCCCGTCTGCACCTTGTGTCATATTACCCGGCTTGGCATATATTCGTTGATAAGCCAGGTAATACATTTCCTCATTGAAAAGAATACGATAAAGCCTCTCAAACCTGTATTCCGTGGTTTGACTATGCTTTGTCAGACTGTTTAATACTCTTGCGGGACTTCTCATAATGCCTCTCGCATTTTCCGTTAATCGTATTAATGAATATTAGCTGCCGCCCTTCGCCGTGTGCGAGGCTTTCCCTCGCTCGGACTACTACGGCGGCTCCGTTACCATACCGGATATTCATAGACCTTCGTCCAATAGCCTTACGGCATTCCGGTTTAGGTAATCCCCGTTTGCGATATAATAACTATGGCGCGACAGATTGTCGGATATGACGTCCGCCTTTTACTGCTTATTGCAGTTGCGTCGTGATAAGTTCTTGCTCTCTCTGTACAACTACCACAATGAGAGTATCACGATATGACGAGTATAGTTACCTTAACGTCACAGTTTCGCTAGGTACCGCTCAGGCTGTCATTCAATCAATCCGGATTTTATCCTCATATCTGTCTTTCATCACCCCATTCAGTCGCAGTCCGATAACTGACTGACTTATGGTTTACCCCGACATGCTACACTCCCTGTCCGGTTTCCCTTTCAGATAAGTCGGTTGATGATAGGTTATTTTCAAAGAACACTTACCTAATAGCTTGCCATCGCTATATTTATTATATCGCCTTGACGGGCGCACAGTTATTGGCCAGTTTCTGAAATTGAAAATAAAACTCGTTCAGCCGGGCAATAAACTGCGTCTTCGACGGGTCGCGTTTGATGACGACAAACTCCTCGGCGAAGATTCTTTTGACGATAAAACGGCTCCGGTTATGCTCCGATCCGGCTTTGCAGAGCAGTTCGTTGAAGCGGATGTTCTGCTCTTCATTGAGGCGGAAAGAGTATTTATAACTCGGCGTTCGGAGCTTCTTGCCGGTCATGTCTGTCAGTTTTCGGTTGGTATCCATAATATCGGTTCAAAAGGCGTTCGACTCGGGAGAACGCTCGGCCTCGCAGAGCGAGCACCTTTGTCGGACAAATGCCAATTTGTCGGACAAAGG
>ENA-OVGC01001390-OVGC01001390.1-human-gut-metagenome-genome-assembly--contig:-NODE-1390-length-18734-cov-15.795921_pt1 | contig 18734 bp, 16 predicted proteins | sample MGYA00237768_ERZ505415 | MGnify/ENA primary metagenome ERZ505415 (study PRJEB26158, sample SAMN06016382) | human gut metagenome | biome: human gut; feature: ankylosing spondylitis patient; material...
GAAACACCCCTCCCTACCTCTGGCCCGCGCGGAGCGCAAAGCCATTTGACCGAAAAAGAAAACCAGCCCCGCGCCACCGGCGCGCGAACCTGCTCAAAGAAAAAAACCAGCCCTGCCTCTGGCCCGCGCGGAGCGCAAAGCCATTTGACCAAAAGAAAAAACCAGCCCCGCGCCACCGGCGCGAGAACCAGCTCAAAGAAAAAACCAGCTCTGCCTCTGGCCCGCGCGGAGCGCATAGCCATTTGACCAAAAGAAAGAACACAAATCCGCGCCGTCGGCGCGCGAAGAAAGTAACGGATTTTACGATAATACAAGAAGTACAAGGAGGCCCACTATGTCCAACATCGTCATCATCGGCTCCGGCCCGGCGGGGGTGTCCGCCGCGCTGTACACTGCCCGTGCGGGGGTGGACACCACCGTCCTCACTCGGGGGCCGGGTGCGCTTGACCGTGCAGAGCTTATCCAGAACTACTACGGCTTCGCCGCCCCCATCTCGGGTGCGGAATTGGAGCGTCAGGGCATCGAGGGGGCCAAGGCTGTGGGCGTTAAATTTGTGACCACCGAGGCCGTGGGTCTGACCTATACCGATAAACTCACTGTAGAAACCCTCGATGGAGATTACCCGGCGGACGCTGTTATCCTCGCCACAGGTGCTTCGCGGGCGACGCCCCGCATCCCGGGGCTGGCGGGCCTCGAGGGCCACGGCGTCAGCTATTGCGCCACCTGCGATGCCTTTTTCTATCGCGGCAAAGATGTGGCCGTGGTCGGCAGCGGCGAATACGCCCTGCATGAGGTGCAGGCGCTTTTGCCGGTGGCGGCCAGCGTTACCCTCCTGCTGAATGGTGCGCCTCCGGCGGCAGAGTTTCCGCCGGAGGTGGCTGTCCGGCCTGAAAAAATCGACGCGATCCTTGGCGAGCAGAAAGTCACCGGCGTCCAGCTGTCCGGCGGCGATGTGGTGGAGCTGGCGGGTGTGTTTGTGGCTCTGGGCGTTGCGGGCAGTACGGCGCTGGCCCGGAAGATCGGTGCCGCTGTGGAGAACGGCCGCATCGTGACAGATGAAAAAATGCAGACCACCGTCCCCGGCCTCTACGCCGCCGGAGACTGCACCGGCGGGCTTTTGCAGGTGGCGAAGGCCGTCTATGAGGGCGCTCTGGCAGGCACCGAAGCCGCCAAAGCGCTGCGGAAGGGGTGATTTGAGATGCCGGAGATCCTGCCTATCCCCAAATGCAGCGAGCACCGCCAGTGTCTCGCCTGTGCCTTCCCCTTCTGGGACAAGCTGACCGCCGAACAGCAGGATATACTCTGCCGCACCACCCGCCTGGTGCGCTATCGCAAGGGCGAGCGGGTCCACAGTCCGGTGGAGAACTGCGTGGGCATCCTGCTGCTGCGCACCGGCCAGTTCCGGGCGTATCTTCTCTCCGACGATGGCCGGGACGTGACTCTCTACCGCCTCTTTGGCGGCGAGATCTGCATCCTCTCCGCCTCCTGCGTGATGGACTCGGTGAACTTTGACCTCTACATCGACGCCGAGGAGGACACCGAGGCCTACTGCATCAGCGCAGGCGTCTTCCGCAGCCTCATGCAGCAGAACGTGGAGGTGCGGTGCTTCGCCTACCAGATGACCGCCGAGCGCTTCTCCGACACCATGTGGACGATGCAGCAGATCCTCTTCATGAGCGCCGACCGGCGGCTGGCCATCTTCCTCGCGGATGAGCTTGCCAAGACCGGCGGCGACGATGTCCGCCTGACCCAGGACCAGATGGCAAAGTACATGGGTTCCGCCCGCGAAGTGGTGAGCCGCCTGCTGAAATACTTCGCCGGTGAGGGCATCGTGAAGCTCTACCGCGGCGGCGTGACCGTGACGGATAAGGACAGGCTGACGAAGATAGCACACGGAGAATAAAACAGAAAAGGGACGCTGCGCATATACACAGCGTCCCTTTTTTCGTGCGGAATTACCCTTTGCACCCCTGCTCTTCCCAGTCGCCGAAGTCAGAGACGTCGGCGATCTTAGTCGGGTCGAACTTGCCGTTTTCGTCCTTGGGGGCGACGGCGGGGCCGGCCTCCACGGGGTTCGGGTTCGGAGCCTCGGGGTCACAGACCGGGCGCTCCTCGCTCAGGTCGGGCAGGGTCACAGGCTCTGCGGCCTCAGCGGGCGCTGCCTCCGACTCGGAGGCGGCGGGCTCCTCAGCGGGAGCGGTCTCTTCTGCCGGTGCGGCGGCTTCGGCCTCCGCCTTAGCCTCACCCTCGGCGTATGCCTCGGCGGTCTTGGCGGCCTCTGCGTCGTCCTTTTCGGCTTCCTCGGGGAACTCGATGGATTCGATGATGGGTGCGGCCTTTTCGTTCAGGAGCTTGTCCATGATGACGATGGCGGCACCGGTGGCCGCCACAGCGGCGGCAGTACCCAGAATGCGGAAGATTGCTTTCATGCCATGACCTCCTTGGTTGTGTTGTAGTTAGGAGAAGGTGACAACATCGTTCAGCGGCTTCTCGGCAGGCTCCACCGACAGTGCGGTGAGCACCGGGCCTTTGCCGCGGTAGATGTTATGGAACTTATAGCCGACCTTTGCGGTCACTTTGACCCATGCCCGCTGCTCGAGGGCCTTGTAGCCGTCGTAGCTGCAGGGGAAGCCCACGAACTGGATGTCCTGCACGCAGCAGGTCATGGCGAACCGGCCCGGCACGAAACTGTTCTTGCCGGCACGGTTGGTCTGGCAGACCTGTGCGAGGAACTTGACGGTCTTGCCCGCGTACTTCTGGGGCTCGTCCTGACAGTCCATATACCAGATGCCGTAATCGTCGTCCGGGATGTCGATGACCGGGGCGTTGATGTCGAAGGGCAGCGGGTCGGGGATGTCGTCGTAAGCCACGCTGCCGTCCTTGAACTCGTAGGCGATGTCGCACTTGCGGGATGCCTGACGCACCAGCTTGTGCAGCTCCTGACGGGCGGCGTCGTTGTTGACGGCCTCGGCGCGGTTGAAGACGATGAGCTCACTGCGGGCGATCTTGTCCAGCATCAGCGCACGCATGGAGTTGTCACGGGCGTAGGTCAGCGCGGTGGTGCCGTCGGCGGTGGCGATGCACTGGTAGACGATCCAGTTCTCGGGCAGATTGTTTGCCAGATCCTGCAGCATCCACATACCGTTGTACTCGATGACCACGCGGCCTGCGTCGGCCTCCTTGGCCAGCTTTGCGAGGTTCTGGGGGTTCAGCTCAGCCTTGTCCTCGAGGTTGTAGAGGGTCACACCGGGGAAGGCGAACTTCTTCTCATTGTACTCTTCTTCGCCCTCCTCGCAGACCAGCAGAAGGGTCTTGTCGCCGGAGTCGAAGTTAGGGTCTTCAAAGGTCTCCTGAATGAACTTGGTCTTGCCGCTCTCGAGGAAGCCCACAAACAGGTAAACCGGGATCTCATTTGCCATAATCTTTTATCCTTTCAGGGTCGATCAGCAGCCGAACAGTGCGGCGATGGCCTTTTCATCCAGCTTGGAGCCGATGACCACCAGCTTGCCGCCGACGTCTGCACCGCGTGCGCGGACTTCCCACTCGCCGGGAACGTAGTCGAACTCCAGCCAGCCGTCTGCGCCGCCGTCCACGATGCCCTTGGAGCGGAGGATCATGCCGTAATTGCCGGTGTCCAGCTCGGTGAGGGCGTGCTCAATGTCAGCCTTGGAGAACTTCCTGGCCGTCTCGACGCCCCAGCTGGTGAAGACCTCATCGGCGTCGTGGTCATGATGATGGTGATGATGGCCGCAGCAGCAATGCTCATCATGGTCATCATGGTCGTGGTGGTGATGCTCGTGCTCGTCTTCATCATCGTCGTGGTCATGGTGATGGCCGCAGCAGCAATGCTCGTCGTGGTCATCATGGTCGTGGTGGTGATGGTGCTCGTGCTCATCCTCCTCATCGTCGTCGTCATCATGATGATGACCGCAGCAGCAATGCTCATCATGCTCATCATCGTGGTCGTGGTGATGATGGTGTTCGTGCTCCTCTTCCTCGTCCTCGTGGGCGTGCTCTGCGTTAGCCTTGGCAGCCATAGCGATCAGCTCAGCCTTGAAGTCGTCCTTGGTGGACATGGCCTTCAGGATCTGCTCGCCGGTCAGGGCGTCCCAGGCGGTGGTGACGATGGTGGCGGTGGGGTTCTTCTCACGCAGCATGGCCACAGCGGCGGCGATCTTCTCCTCGGTGGCGTTCTGGGTGCGGCTCAGGATGATGCAGCTTGCGTGGCTGATCTGGTCGTCGTAGAACTCACCGAAGTTCTTCATATACATCTTGACCTTGTTGACGTCGGCCACGGTGACGAAGCTGCTCAGCTGAACATCCAGATGCTCGGCCACGCCCTCGACAGCGCGGGTCACGTCGGACAGCTTGCCGACGCCGGAGGGCTCGATGACGATGCGGTCGGGGTGGTACTGCTCCACCACCTGCTGCAGAGCAGCGCGGAAATCGCCCACCAGAGAGCAGCAGATGCAGCCGGCGTTCAGCTCATTGATCTGGATGCCGGACTCCTTCAAAAAGCCGCCGTCGATGCCGATCTCGCCGAACTCGTTCTCGATGAGCACGACCTTCTGGCCTGCAAAGGACTCTTTGATGAGCTTCTTGATAAGGGTGGTCTTACCGGCGCCAAGGAAGCCGGAGAAAATATCGATCTTGGTCATAGTCTGAAATGCCTCTTTCTTTTATGCAGACGCCGCAAAGGCGCTGCCCAGCAGGCCCGTCGGGCCTTACAAGCAGTCCGGGCCGCTGAGTGCTGACCCGTAAAATTCCTACACTCCTATTATAACAAGGCTGTCAATGGCAAACCGGCCTTTTTGATGAGAAATTTGTAACATTTTTTGCAATTTGTTTGCATTTTCGGGCGGCAGGACCAAAATGAACCCTGCGAATTGCATTCTGCGCCCCGGAATGATACAATAAGGTACAGCAAACCATCGCCGCCGGACGTTTTTCCGGCAGAATAAAGAAAGAAGGCTTTTTGACATGAGCATGAATACCGTTCCCGAGCGTCTGGCCGCCCTGCGCGAGGCCATGAAGGCAAACGGCGTGGACGTCTACCTCATCCCGGTGGGAGACCCGCACGCCAGCGAGTATATGCCCGACCACTACACTGCCCTGACCTACTTCTCCGGCTTCCACGGCGAGAACTCCAACTTCGTCGTCACCATGACCGAGAGCGCTGTCTGGGCCGATGGCCGTTACTTCGTGCAGGCCGAGAAGGAGATCGCTGGCACGGAGATCCAGCTGATGCGGATGGGCGAGCCGGGCGTGCCGACCGCCGAGCAGTACTGCGGCAAAGTCCTGCCCGAGGGCGGCACGCTGGGCCTCTGCGGCCTGACTGCTTCCTGCGGTCTGGTGCGCAGCCTGCAGAAAGAACTGGACGCCAAGAAAGGCACCATCAAGCTGCTGGACCTTGAGGACGAGCTGTGGACGGAGGGCCGTCCCGCCCTGCCCGCTACCCCGGCATGGCTCCTGCCGAAAGAGTACGCAGGCTTCTCCCCTGCCGAGAAGCTGGGCCAGCTGCGTGCGAAGCTCTCTGAGCTGGGCTGCACCGCACAGCTGGTGGGCAAGCTGGACAATCTGGCATGGCTGCTCAATCTGCGTGCGATGGACATTCAATGCACCCCCTATGCCATGGCCTATTGCTATGTGACCCCCGATAAGGCGACGCTCTTCATCAACACCGCCCGCGTCAGCGCCGAGGCTGCTGCGGAGCTGAAGGCAAACGGCGTGGAGCTGGCCGAGTACGACGATGTGCTTACCGTCCTCGCCGCCCAGACCGAAGAGCAGACCGTTCTGGCCGACCCCGCTTCCGTCAACTATGCCGTTTACCAGACCCTGCAGGCCAACCCGGCTCTGACCGTCAAGGACGAGGCCGACCCCCTGCTGCCCATGAAGGGCGTCAAGAACGAAGTCGAGCTGGCTCACACCCGCGAAACTCACATCCGGGACGGCGTGGCTATGGTGCGCTTCCAGATCGAGCTGGAGAACCGTCTGGCCGCCGGCGAAGAGCTGACTGAGCTGACCATCGACGAGATCCTCCACAAGTACCGCAGCGCACAGGACAAGTTCCTGACTGAGAGCTTCGGCACCATTGCAGCTTACGGCCCCAACGCTGCCATGATGCACTACCACGCCACCGAGGAAGACCACGCAAAGCTCGAGAAGAAGGGCTTCTTGCTGGTGGACAGCGGCGCGACCTATATGGACGGCACCACCGACATCACCCGCACCTACCCGCTGGGTGAGCTGACCGAGGACGAGCGCAAGTTCTACACCTGGACCCTGCAGTGCCACATCGACATCGCCAAGGCGGTCTGGCTGGACTACTGCGACTGCCATATGATCGACACCATCGCTCGTGAACCGCTGTGGCAGCACCTGATCAACTACCGCTGCGGCACCGGCCACAGCGTCAGCTTTGTAGGCAACGTCCACGAAGGCCCCCACGCCCTGAACGGCCGCAACACCACCCTGATGCGCCCGGGCATGATCGTGACCGACGAGCCCGGCGTGTACGAGACCGATCTGGTGGGCATCCGCATCGAGAACGAGCTGGTGTGCGTGCACAAGGCCGACAACCAGTACGGCACCTTCCTGGGCTTTGAGCCGATCATGTTCGTGCCCATCGCCACCTCTCCCATCGTGCCCGGTGTGCTGACCAAGGACGAGCTGGACTGGCTGAACAACTACCACCGTCAGGTGTTCGAGAAGCTGGCACCCCGCCTGAACGACGAGGAGCGCGAGTGGCTGGCCAAGAAGTGCGCCGCCATCGGCTGCTGAGCACCCGGCCGCTGAACATCGCATAAAAAGCGGGAAGCCGTGCCGGAGCGTGCAAGCTCCTGCGGCTTCCCGTTTGTTGTTTTTGCTTATTCTTTGGGGTCGCTGTCGTGCCGGGCCTTCCACTCGGCACTGCGTTCCTGCGCCGTTTCCCGCAGCTCCTCCCGCATGCCGTTCCAGCGCTCGCGCGCTTCGGCGGTGCGGGTCTGCACGTCCTCGCGGGCATCCTTCCAGTAGGCCTTGGCCTCGTCGATGACCTCCTTGAAGGGGCCGGAAGGGTAAGTGCTCTCCGCGATATCCACCAGGAATTTGTACAGCTGCGGGCGCACCTGCTCGTACATGCCCAGACGGGTGTACAGGTCCTTGTAATAGCGGAACACCTGGATCTTGTTCTGCACGAGGGTGGCGGGGTTGATCTGGGTGTGGCAGATGCTCTGGGGATTCTGCACATAGTAGTAGCCCGGCTGTGCAATGGAAGCAAACACCGCGGCGTACTGGATGTACTGCATGTTGAACACCAGATCTTCGGCCCAGCGCATCTCACTGGTGAACCGGATGTCGTGCGCAAGCAGCATTTCGCGGCGGTAGAGCTTGTTCCACAGCACGCTGTAGAAATAGGAGGCGGGCTTGTCCATCAGGCGGCGGGCAAAGGTGTCCTTGTCGTACACGCCCTCGGGCAGAAAACCGTACACCCGCACCTCCGGCGGGCGGGCGACGTGCATCACGCCAAGGTCGTCCTGCAGCTTTTCCAGCACCTGTTCGGGCTTAGTGGCCCCGGCGGGGATCACCATCTTGTAAGGTGCGATGACCAGGTCGGCGTTATTCTGTTCGGCAGCGGTGACCAGATGCTCGGTGAAGTCCGGGTCGATATAGTCGTCGCTGTCCACGAACTGCACATACTTGCCGCTGGCCAGCTTCAGGCCCAGGTTGCGGGTGTCGGACACGCCGGAGTTGGCCTTGTCCACCAGCACGATGCGCTCGTCCTTTGCGCGGAACGCTTCGCACACGGGCAGGCTCTGATCCTTGGAGCCATCGTTCAGCACGATGACCTCGATGTTCTGCCAGCTCTGGGCGCAGATGCTCTCCAGACAGCGGGCGATGTGGTTCTGGGCGTTGTACACGGGCAGAATGATGCTGACAAGGGGCTTTGACATGGCGGCGTCTCCTTTGTTGTTTTTTGATTACTATACCCCCGCACCGCGCAAAATGCAAGGGCGGGTTTGAAGAGGAGGGATCCTGTGATCTTTCACATTGCGGTGTGCAGCCCGGACGCGGGCCTGCGCAGCGGGCTGGAACGCCAGTGCATGGAATTTTTTGCCCGGCGAGCGGACGCCTGCATCGTGGAACACCTGCCGGACACCGACGCCCTGCTGCGGAAGGACGGGGAGGGCGTGCGGTACGACCTGTACCTGCTGGAGCTTTCCGGCTCGGCTACGCCGGTGGGGCTGGCGGCTGCCGGGGAGCTGCGCCGCCGGGGCCGCCGGGCCCCGCTGGCCTTTGTGGCCCGCACCACGGCCCACGCTTACAGCGCCTACAAGGTGGATGCGCTGCAATATCTGCTGCTGCCGGTGCGCCAGCGGGAGCTTTCGGCCCTGCTGGCCCGCGCCACCGAGCCGGAATACGGCCCGTCCGTCACGGTGAACACCGCCGAGGGCCTGCGGGCGCTGCCCTATGCGGGCATCGAATATCTGGAGTGCACCCACCACATCGTGCACTTCCACCTCACCAGCGGGGAGGACGTGCCCACCCTGTCGCTGCGGGTGCCGTTTTCTGCGGTGGCACAGCCTCTGCTGGCGGATGGGCGCTTTTTGCAGCCCCACCGCTCCTATGTGGTCAATCTGGCCGAGGCGGACCTGCTTTCTGCCGGGGAGCTGCGCATGCGCAGCGGGGCCCGCATCTCCATCCCCCGCGGGCGGGAGGGTGCCGTGCGGGACGCCTTCCAGCAGTGGGTGCAGCAGCAGAAATACAGCCTGAAATAACAGCACGCCGGTGCTCCCACAGCGGGAACACCGGCGTGTTTTTTGCGGAAAAATTTCTCAGATCGTTGTCCAGTCCAGTGCAGTCCAGTCCGGCAGGAACTGGTCGCACACCTGCGCCATGGCAGGGGCATCGGCGGCACTGGCGGCGTCCTGCACGCCCAGCACGGTGAACCCGGCCTTGTGGGCAGTGGAAGCGGCGTAAATGGCGTCCTCACACACGGCGCAGGCGGCGGGGTCGGCCCCGCCCAGCCGGTGCATGCACTCGAAGAACACTTCCGGGCGGCTCTTGTGCAGCACGCCCTGCGCCTCCACGATGAAGGAAAAATAGTCCGCGATGCCCAGCCGGGTGAGCACGGTGCGGCACTGGTCGGACCAGGTGTTGGAGCACAGGCACAGCCGGGCCCCCTCGGCCTGCAGCCTTGCCAGCAGGGTGCGCACACCGGGCTTCAGGTCCACCGTTTCGTACAGCTGGGCGATCACGTCCCGCATCACGTCGTAATATTCCGCCTCGGTCAGGGGCAGGCCGTATTCTCGGATGAGGTAGCGGGCACCGTCGGCCATGCCCATGGTCAGCAGCACGTCGTTCAGGTCTGCTTTGGGCGTGCGGCCATAGCGCTGCAGCAGCGCCAGCGGGGCACCCCGCCACACCACGGTCATGCTGTCGGTGAGGGTGCCGTCCATATCAAAGATCCATTGCTTGCAGCGCATGGGGCAAAGTTCCTCCTTCAAGATGATTCCTGCCCAGTATACCACGGATCTTAGCCGTATAAAAGCCGTGAGGAACCAAAAAACGGGGAGAAATTTTCCGGAAAATATGGTATAATTTCAGCAAAGACAGACAGGGAGGCAGGCAGTATGGAAAACCAAACCATTCCGTGCAAAGCGCTGGTGCTGGCCGGCGGCGGAGCACGCGGCAGCTATCAGGTGGGCGTGTGGAAGGCTCTGATGGAGCTGGACTGGCACCCGCAGATCATCACCGGCACCAGTGTGGGCAGCCTGAACGGTGCCATGTTCGTGCTGGACCTGTACGAGGTGGCGCGGGATATGTGGCTGACCATCCGCAGCAAGGATGTGATGGAGCTGCCCGAAGAAAACGCCGACCTGTCGGCCCTGCACAGTTTTCTGCGCAGTGTGGTGAAGGCCGGCGGTATGGATGTCTCGCCGCTGGAAGAGATCGTGGAACGGGTGCTGGACGAGGACGCGCTGCGCCGCGCCAACATCCGCTTTGGCCTTGTCACGGTGGAGCAGCGGGGCCTGAAGCCCCGGGAGCTGACGCTGGACGAGATCCCGCAGGGCCGCGTGAAGGATTACCTCATGGCCTCGGCGGCCTGCTTCCCTGCCCTGCGGGCGCGGGATATCGACGGGGTCAAGTTCCTGGACGGCGGCTACAGCGACAACATGCCCACCGGCCTTGCGAAAAAGATGGGGGCTGACGAGCTGGTGTGCGTGGACCTGGAGGGGGTGGGCATCACCCGCCCCAACCTCACCGGTCTGCCCACCACCATGGTGCGCAGCTACTGGGAGCTGGGCGATATCCTGCACTTTGACCCCGATACCGCCCGCCGCAATGTGGAGCTGGGTTATTACGACACCCTGCGGGCCTTTGGCCGGGTGCGGGGCTGCGCCTATGCCGTGGACAACGGCCCGGATAGCAGCGCCGATGCTGCCGCGTTCCGGGCACGGTTCGACGCGGTGCAGAAGGCCGTGCGGGAGAAATACCCCGTGACCCTTACCGCAGACGCGGCCCTGCTGCTGGCCCGGATGAAGGACGCCGAGCTTGCCCCGCTGGAAGCCGTGGCCGAGGACGTGGGGGTAGACCCCACGGTGTACTACACCACCCGGACGCTGGGGCAGGCGTTTCTGGACAAATGCGACCGTGCGCGCATGGCCGGGTTCGCCCCGCTGTTTGCAGGCAGCGCGGACGCGGGCCGGGCGGCGCTGGCAGCCCTGCTGCCCAATACATTCTTGCAGGCGCTGGTCTGGCAGGCCCTGACCGCGCCGGAACTGCCGGAGGTGACCGAACATGAAGATCTGTAAAGGTGTTTCTGCGTCCCCGGGCCTTGTGCTGGGGCAGGTGAGCCGGTTGGAACGCCATGTGGAAACGTTCAGCACCGGGCCCTTTGACCCGGAACGGGAGCTGCGCCAGCTGGAAGATGCGGTGCGCACCGCCCAGAGCGAGCTGGACTGTATGGCAGAGCGGGCCGCTTCCACCGAGCAGGCCATCCTGCAGTTCCAGAGCATGATGCTGGACGACGAAGGCATGATGAACGAGGTGCGGTTCTGCATCAAGGCAGGCATCAGCGCCGCTGCCGCCATGGACAAGGTGGGCCAGCGTTACGCCGACCAGCTGGCCAACATGAAGGACAACCCCTACATGCAGCTGCGCAGCGTGGACATTCTGGACGCCACCAGCCGGGTGATCAACATTCTGGGCAACCGGCCCCGCATGTGGCTGGCACTGGACCACCCGGTGATCCTGGCCGCCGACCGCCTGATGCCCACCGACCTGTTCAGTGTGCCCTCCGGCATGATCCTGGGCGTCGTCACCACCGAGGGCAGCGGCCAGAGCCATGCCGCCATCATTGCCCGGGCCATGAACATCCCCGGCATCGTGCAGGTGGGAGCGGATTTTCTGGAGGACTGCGACGGCCGCACGGTGATTCTGGACGCCACCAAGGGCGAATGCATCCTGGACCCGGACGCGGTGGCCCGCCAGCAGGCAGAGGCCCGCATCTGTGAGCTGCAGCGTGAAAACGAAGAAATGCGGGTGCTGGGCCGCCAGCCCGGCTACACCCGGGACGGCGCAGCCTTTGAGCTGCTGGCCAACTGCTTTGGCCCGGAGGACATCGACACCGCCATGCAGTCCGGTGCCCGGGGCGTGGGCCTGCTGCGCAGCAGCTACATGATGCTGCCCGGCCGCATTCTGGACGAGCAGGAACAGTTCTATTTCTATTCTTCCTGCCTTGCAGCGGCACAGGGCTGCCCTGTGACCGTGCGCACCTTCGATTTTGGTGCCGACCGCACCATGGCGGACGCCTATCAGGGGGTGCAGTCCTCCAAGCTGGGGCTGCGGGGCATCCGCAACAGCCTGCGCCAGCCCCGCCAGTTTGAGACCCAGATCTGTGCCCTGCTGCGCGCCGCCGCCCGCGGCCCGCTGCGGGTGATGTTCCCCATGGTGACCGACGTGGAGGACTGGGACGCCGCCATGCACATCGTGGAGCACTGCCGCCAGAGCCTGCGGGAGCGGGGCGTGCCCTTCAACGAAAAGACCCCCTTCGGCGTCATGCTCAGCGTGCCGTCGGCCTGCCTGACCGCGGAAGAATTCGTGGCCCACGGGTGCGATTTTCTGGTCATCGGCACCAACGACCTGACCCAGTACACCCACGCCGCCGACCGGGAGCTGGCCAGCGCGGAGCGGTATTACCGCCCGGCCAGCCCGGCCATGAAAAAGCTCATCGCCATGGTCATGGAGGCGGCAAAGGCCGGCAGCGTGCCGGTGACCATCTGCGGCCTGGCCGTGGGCAATCCGGTGAATACGGTGCAGTATCTGCAGATGGGCCTGCGCAGCTTCTCGGTGAGCCCGCAGAACCTGCTGCACACCAAAAAGGCTCTGCTGGAAGCCGACGCCCACCCGGACGACACCGAGCTGGAATAAAGCGATAAAAGAAAGGGGCTGCTGCACGCTGTGCAGCAGCCCCCTTTGTTTGGGGAACCTGCCGTGCTGCTTGCGGAACCGCACGGCAGGAGGAGATGGCTTTTATAAAAATGGTTTCTCAGTTCATGCGGCGGCCTTTGCGGTCCAGCACAAAGCCTGCGGCCAGCAGGAACATGCCGCTCAGGGTACTGCCCACCACTGCCAGCCAGTTTGCACCGGTCTGGGGCAGGGCGGCGGCAGAAACGGCAACTGTGGCAGCAGCTTCCGGCTTTGCGTCCTGCACGACGTTCTGGGCAGCCGCAGGGGCCACAGCGGCATCTGCCGGGGCAGTGTCCGGCACAGCATCCTGCACCGGGGCATCCGGGGTCACCTCCGGGGTGGACGGGACGTCCGGGGTGCTGGGCTTGTCAGGCGTGCTGGGCTTGTCAGGCGTGTCCGGAGTTTCCGGGGTGCTGGGCGTGTCCGGCACGATTTTGGGCAGCACCACATGCTTGGTCTGCCCGCACTTGTCGATGGAGCAGATGTAGTCGGCGTAGCCGTCCTTTTCGGTAGTAGGCTCTACGACTTCGCCCACCAGCTTCCAGTCGTGCAGGTCCTCGTCCTTCAGGTCGCTGGTGTCGATGGTCTCGTCCATGTACTTGCGGTTGTGGACGACCTTGTAGAGATCACCTTTGTCTTTGTCAGAGAGGGTGTGCTTCGCATTGTAGAGAGTGCCCTGATATTCATAAGTGGGATGAAATGCATAATCATCAAGTGTTTTGGGCGCTTTATAAGTGTCAGTGCCCAAAGTAGTGTTGCGGTAGGAATTGATGATAGCGGTATTGTCTTCGCCCAGATTGGAAGAGCCATCCTCGTTGTATTCTGCGCCCTCAGATGGGCTGGTGCTATGTTTCCATGAAGAATAGTCGTAATGACCGGTGCCGATACTTAAAGATAGGGGGTCACTGCTGGTCGTGTAGGCATTTACGGTTGTTTTTCCGGTAGAGCTGTTGATCGTAAGGTCCAAATTGCCCTTAACTGTGCCAATGGCGGGTTTGAAGTCGTCACGGGTGACGGCATTTACTGTTCCACCGGTAATATTGATCACAGTGGAGGTGCCTCCATTAGAATCACTGCCATAACCGGTGCCGATGGCAACACCCAAACCAACGGCAGTAACGTCAGCATGATCTTCGATGTTAACCGTAGCAGAAGAATAGTGATTGCCAATGGCTGCTGCAGAGCCGAAGGCTTCGGCGTTTACCGATGCATTACCAGAAATTGTGATAGTGGCGTTACCCCAAGCATTAAGACCTTGACCGATGCCACAGCCATTATAGCTAGCAGCATCCACAGTGGCATGATCGGTGATGGTAATATCACTGTCGCGTGTCGATTGATAACCGGCTCCAATGGCAGCACCAGCGCTTCCAAAGGCAGTAACATCTGCATTGCCCTCAATGCGGATATTCGTACCTGCTCCATAGGAACCGCCGCCGATACCGGCGCCGTAAGAACCGCCGCTGGCAGTGATCTCACCGCCGGTGATGGTAATGTTGGAAGTATCGGCAAATTCTCCACCACCGCCGCCGATCGCGGCAGCTCCATGGCAACCGCCAGCCAGCAGTTTGCCGGTAGTGTCCTCATCGGTACCGGTCTTTTTAGAATCATCATCGTTCACATCGTCCTTGATGGTCAGGGTGCCCTTGCCGTATGTGTCCGCTTTTTCGATGGCGGCGTGTTCGTCTTTAAACCACTGGTTCGTAACCAAAACGGTATTGTTGCCGTTCAGCTCAAGGTTGGTGTCGCCATCGCCCTTTATTTCAATCGCACCGGACTTGGTATCGGCGGTATCAACTTCAATGTGCACATCCTTCAGGGTCACATTGGCGGTGTTGTCCTCTTTGGCGTCAATGGTGACGGTGTTGGAGGTGGTCTTGGTCTCGCCGGTGGTCTCGTCTTTGGTGGTCAGGGTGATGTCATCATCCAGACGGTTACGAATATCTTCTCCCTTGTCATCCTTCACGCAGAGGTTGTTGTCCTTATCCTCCCACTGGGTGATATACTGGTTGCCGTCCTCGGCAAGGATGTCCACACTGCCCTTGTTCAAATCGTAAGTGTCCGCAAAGGCTGCCGTGGCGATGGACGAGACCATGGCCATCAGAGCCGCTGTGGACAGCACCCGCAAGGCCAGCTGTTGTTTCACGCTTTTTCGCATTACAAAACCCTCCAAACAAAAAAACTTGCAGAGACATGAACGTTACCGGGAACGATACCGAAAACCGGCAAAACCCGGAACTTCAGGGCAGAAAATCACATAGCTGTGCATTTTCATGCCCGGCGTCTCCTTGTGGCGCAAGTATAGTACTGTGCCGTGGAGAATGTCAAGACAAAATGCTGAATTTTCGGGGGGGGGGGATGTAATTTTGTGGAACGAGCATAAAATAAGCCGAAAATTTGCGACAGAATAACAGGGCAAACCTGCACAAAAATCCGGAAGATCTTTATACGAGGCAAAAAATAAAAAACGGGCCCGGGAAAGCCCGCAGACTTTCCCGGACCCGTGGGTCGGAATTTTTCTTTTATGGAAGGTGCGCCGCCGCCCGGAGCCCCGGTTATTCCAGATTGCCGGTCAGGGTCATCACGGCGGCGAGCACGGCCAGCGGGGCGGTCTCGCACCGCAGGATGCGGGGGCCAAGGCCAACCGTTTTGGCTCCGGCTTTGGCGGCCATTTCGGCCTCCTCGGCGGCAAAGCCGCCCTCGGCACCGGTCACAATGGCGATCTTCCGCTTTTTGCCGTCGGCGGGTGCGGCCTCGGCCAACAGCTGGCGCACCGGCGCGCCGCCGCACTCGTAGCAGAACAGCACCAGGTCGTACTGGTCAAAGGTGCGGCACACGGCCCCGAAGTTGGGCAGCGGCAGGGCCACGTCCGGCAGCACGCCCCGGCCGCACTGCTTGGCGGCTTCCAGCGCGATGCGGTTGTAGCGCTCGTTCTTCTGCTCCTCTTTTTTGGGGGCGGCCACGCAATACCGGCTGAAGAAGGGCACCACATGGGCGGCCCCCAGTTCCACGCCGTGCTGGATGATCTGCTCCAGCTTGTCCTGTTTGGGGTAACCGGCCAGCAGGGTGACCTCCACGCTGGGCTCGGCGGCGCTGGGGTAGCCCGGCTCTACCGAGAATTCCACGCAGTCATCCCCGAAGCCGGTGATGGTGGCGGTGTATTCCACGGCGCTGCCGTCGCATAGAATGACAGTATCGCCCATGCGGGCACGCATCACGCGGGCCAGATGATGGGCATCGGTGCCGCGCAGCACAGCCGTGCCGTCGGCGATCTCAGTGGTAAAATAACGGTGCGGCATAGTTCCTCCTTATGCCTTCTTGCAGACGATGCACTCCCAGCCGCGCTTTTCCTTCACTTCCACAACGGCAAGGCCGGCGGCTTCCAGCCCGGCGATCACCTCGTCCTTGCGGGTGTCGATGATGCCGCTGGCAATAAAGGTGGCACCGTCGGCCATCAGGCCGGGTACGGCGGGGGCCAGGCTGAGGATGGCGTTGGCCACGATGTTGGCCGTGATGATGTTGTATTGGCCGCTGGCCTTGTCGGACAGGTCGCCCACCAGCACGGTCAGCTTATCCTGCACGCCGTTCAGGGCAGCGTTCTCCCCGGCGGTGCGCACGGCTACGGGGTCGATGTCCACGCCCTCGGCCACGGCGGCACCCAGCTTCAGGGCTGCAATGGCCAGGATGCCGCTGCCGGTGCCGATGTCCAGCACCCGTTCACCGCCCTGGACCCGCTCGTCCAGCGCTTCCATGCACAGGCTGGTGGTCTCGTGGCCGCCGGTGCCGAAGGCAAGGCCGGGGTCCAGCACCAGCTTGACGCGGTCGGTGTCGTACTCCTGCCAGGAGGGCACCACGGCCAGCCGCTTGCCGATCTCCAACGGGTGGTAATACTTGCGCCAGCCGTTCTGCCAGTCCTCCTGCTCCACACCCTCGGTCTCCACGGTGTAGGGGATGCCGGCGGCTTCCATGCGGGCGGCGATGAGCGCCAGCGTTTCCACCTGAGAAGCGCCCGGCTCCAGATACAGGTGGATGATCACGGTATCCCGGGGCTTGTCCAGCAGCTCCTGCTCGATCAGGTCCACATGGGCGATCTCGGCCACCTGCTGCTCGATGTCGCTGTAATCCTCGATGTAGATGCCGCCCTCGGCGATCAGGGTGGCAACGGCTTCGGCGTTTTCGGCATCAGCCTTGGCCACGGTCAGGCGGATATCGGTCCATTCCATAGTACAAGTCTCCTTTTTATATCCTGGGGTGTATCTGAAAAGTCGAAAATTTAGTCTATTTCTACAAGCACAGCTGGATTTTGCGTTAAACAGCCTTGAAATCCACAAAGGATTCCTGCGGCTATTTGCCTTAAATCCCGCTTGTGCTTGCGAAATATTCGTCATTTTCTTTGTTTTCAGATACACCTTGCTTGCCCTTCCGGCAGCGCCGGAGGGAAAAATTCTGTTACCTGTATAGTACCCGATTCTGCGCCCGGATGCAAGCCCCTTGGCAAAACCGGCGGCGCTGCCGCCCGAAAGGGTGCACAGATTGACTTTCGGCAGAACATCCGGTATGCTATACTGGACAGGACAAAAAACGTGATGCTGCGCAAAGGAGCATCGGAAAGGGTTCTTTATCGTATGTGTACCAAAACCTTCACATGGCGGCTGCTCACCGGCCCTGAGCTGACCGAGGTGTATCTGAACGAGATGCGCCGGGACTTCCCCGCCGGGGAACTGAAGCCTTTGAGCATGATCCTGACCAGCGAAGCGGAGGGCACCGCCCACACATGGGGCGTGTTTGACGGCGACACGCTGGCGGCTTATCTTTTGATGGTGCGGCCGGAGGGCTGCCGGGTGAGCCAGCTGGATTATTTTGCCGTAGTGCCCGCCTACCGCGCCCACGGCATCGGGGCGCAGCTGCTGGCACAGCTGCCCGCCCAGGAGGGCGACGCCGAAGCGATCCTCATCGAGGCCGAGATGCCGGAAAAGGCCGAGGACGCCGCCATGGCGGTGCGGCGGCTGGGCTTTTACGCCCGCTGCGGCGCGTGGGATACCCACTACACCGAGCATCTTTTTGACGCATGGTTCCGCATTCTGGTGCTGGACTGCCCGGGCTGCTCCTCCCTTGCCCCGGAGACTGTGGTAGAGGCACTGGCCGACTGCTACCGCCGCACCATCAGCCCGACCCAGTGGCAAAAGCACGTTCAGTTCTTCAGCCCGGACGGCAGTGTGTGCGGGTAAAAAGACCATCAGATGCGCAAGGACGCGGAGGGAGCTTCCATGAGTGAATTTTCACACCTGAAAAACAAGCTGCTGGCCGAGCAGGTGGAGGACCAGATCTACCACTATATTCTGGACGAAGCGCTGGAGCCGGGCGCAAAGCTGCCCAACGAGTTTGCGCTGGGCGAAAAGTTCCGGGTGGGACGCAGCACCATCCGCGAGGCGGTCAAGCTGCTGTCCAGCAAGGGCATCGTGGAGGTGCGGCAGGGCTCCGGCACCTATGTGGTGACCACGGTCAAGGGGCTTTCCGACCCGCTGAACCTGCGCAGTGTGCAGGACAAGAACGCGCTGGCCTTTGATCTGGTGAACGTCCGTCTGCTGCTGGAGCCGGGCATTGCGGAGATGGCGGCGCAGAACGCCACCCCGGAGGACATCGAGCGGCTGCGGCGGCTGTGCGAGCGGGTGGAGACCAAGATCCACGCGGGCGACCGCTACATCGAGGACGACATCGCCTTCCACACCTGCATTGCCGAAAGCAGCAAAAATCTGGTGGTAGGGCAGCTGATCCCGGTCATCGATACAGCGGTGATGATGTTCGTGAACGTCACCCACAAAAAGCTCATCGATGAGACCATCATGACCCACCGCATGATCACCGAAGCCATTGCCAACCACGACCCCATCGGCGCAAAGGCCGCCATGGTAATGCACCTGAACTTCAACCGCAGCTACATCAAAAAGGTCTACGATGGCGAGGACCCGGATGACGGCACCATCGGCATGGCGGCGTATATCATGGATAAGAAAGAGGACTAGACCCTCTCCAGCTCCCCCGAAAGGGGGAGCTTTTTCGTTATCATCAGAGGAAAAAACCTTTTATTTGCAGCGCTGCTGCGGGATAACTTTTTTCTTGCCAGTAGCGTGTAAAGACGCTCCGCTGGGCCAGAGGTAGGGAGGGGTGTTCCGAGTCCCCCCTCCCTACCTCTGGACTCCACCCACCCCACAACGGGCCAAGGGCTACACGCCCTTGACAATCCTAAAGAAGAAGTCGAAGCACAAAAAAGCTAGCGCTGCGCC
>ENA-OVGC01001401-OVGC01001401.1-human-gut-metagenome-genome-assembly--contig:-NODE-1401-length-18606-cov-4.106733_pt1 | contig 18606 bp, 9 predicted proteins | sample MGYA00237768_ERZ505415 | MGnify/ENA primary metagenome ERZ505415 (study PRJEB26158, sample SAMN06016382) | human gut metagenome | biome: human gut; feature: ankylosing spondylitis patient; material...
AGGAGATTACTCTTGTGACATTTCTGAAAAGTGATGATATACAGCTACTTGCGAATTTATCACAATTCCTGGTGGCACCACTTGGTAAAAATGCTAATTGCTGATAATAAGGCGATTGGCATTTTTTTGCTTTGTTTCGGATTTGGATAATTGATGCTACTTTGGTACTACACAAAATTCTACACAGCAGCAACACTTAGGTGGTGATATTTGTTTATTATAGGAAAAGTGCGTTTATTTGTAATTCGTATTAACTAATTAAGGAAAAAAGTATGAAGAAGATTGTTGGGCTTATATTGTTGGCGGTGATGGCGTTGATTGCCGTACCTGCGAAATCCCAGATTAAGTTCGGTATAAAAGGCGGTTTGAATATTTCCTCTGTCCATTTTAACAAAGATCTCGTCGGAAAGGATAATGTGACTGGATTTAATATTGGTCCGATGGTGGAGGTAATGGCTCCGATAATGGGAGTCGGTTTTGATGCAGCTATCTTATATTCGCAAAAAGGGATAGGTGTGAAGAGTGAGAAAGACATAAAGAACGATTATATAGATGTTCCGGTTAACTTGAAATGGAAATTCGGCTTGCCTATTATCAAAGGATATCTGGCGGCCGGTCCGTATGTCGGTTTCCGTGTGGGTGGCGATAAGTTATGGGATATTCCGGGATCGGTCGGAGACCAGTTGAAGGCAAAAAGTTTTAATGCTGGTTTGAATCTGGGTGCCGGTGTGGAACTGATCAAACATTTGCAGGTAGGTTTCAATTATGCTCTTGGTTTGACGGATGATTATAGTGCATCAAAATTGGAATTAAACGGTAAGAACCGGGGGTGGTCGATTACGGCTGCCATCCTGTTCTAAAAAGAATAAAGAATATCTGCGATCAGATAAACAGAGGCCGGGCTTTAGCAGTCCGGCCTTTTTTGTTACTTTTGGCATCGCTATGAACATTGGTTCGTATAAATAAGAATAAGAATGAAGTACGCAGATGTTATACTCCCGCTCCCGTTGGAGAATAGCTATACCTATAGCATACCATCCGATCTGGAACAAGCGGTAATACCCGGTTGCCGAGTGATCGTCCATTTCGGAAAGAAGCGTTATTATACGGCTATCGTCATGGATGTGCATGAGCGTGGGGTCGATAGCCAGTACGAGACAAAGGAGATTTATGCTTTGCTGGATGCCACGCCTGTGCTCCGTCGTCCGCAACTTCGTTTTTGGAAATGGATCGCATCCTATTATCTGTGTAAATTAGGAGATGTTTACAAGGCCGCTTTGCCTTCCGGGCTAAAACTGGAGAGTGAAACGGCTGTTACTTATAATGAAGATTTCGAAGCCGATGGGTCCTTGCGTCCAAATGAGCAGGCTGTGTTGGATGCCTTTACCGGTGTTTTGAAACTGACGGTTTCCGAATTGGAAAAGAAAACCGGGCTACGGAATGTCGTACCTGTTGTCGCCTCCCTGATGGCTAAAGGTGCGGTTGAGGTGAGCGAGGAATTGAAACGGGGCTTTATGCCGAAAATGCAGACCTTTATTCGTCTTGCCGAGGTGTATAAGGATGAAGAAAAGTTACAGGCCGTGTTTGCGGACTTCAAGCGGGCGAAGAAGCAGGAACACTTGCTGATCTGTTTTCTAGAACTCAGTCATGCGCTTAATCCGGCACTGGTACGCGAATTGTCGAAGAAGGAATTGTTGGAGAGTTGCGGTTGTTCTCCAGCCATATTGGACGGTGTGCTGAAGCGAGGTGTGCTGGAAAGTTATGAAAAAGAGGTAGGAAGGTTGCAGGTTCCGGTTTGCCGTTTACAGCCCTTGAACCCTTTAAGTGAGGCGCAGAGGAAGGCTTACGGGGAAATACATGATATTTTTCGGGAGAAAGAAGTCTGTCTCTTGCACGGTGTTACTTCCAGTGGAAAGACGGAAGTCTATGTGCGGCTGATCGATGAAGTGCTGAAGATGGGACGCCAGGTTTTGTATATGCTGCCTGAGATTGCCATTACCACCCAGATCACGGAACGGCTGGCCAAGTTGTTCGGCGACAAGTTGCTGGTTTATCATTCCAAATTTTCTGATAACGAACGGGTGGAAGTCTGGAACCGTTTGCTGCATACGGGCGAGCCGATGCTAGTGTTAGGCGTTCGTTCCTCTTTGTTTTTGCCATTCAAGGATCTAGGTCTGATTATTATAGACGAGGAGCATGAGAATACCTATAAGCAGCAGGACCCGGCTCCGCGTTATCATGCCCGCAATGCAGCCTTGGTGTTAGCCGGTATGCATGGGGCGAAAACATTGTTGGGCTCCGCTACCCCTTCCATTGATTCTTATTTTAATGCCACTATCGGCAAATATGGCCTGGTGGAACTGACTACCCGTTATGGCGACCGGCTGATGCCGGAAATACTGACGGTCGATATCAAGGAGTTGAGGCGTAAGAAGATAATGAAAGACACGCTTTTTTCGCCGGTTTTGGTAGAAAAGTTGAGCGAGGCGTTAGGAAAGGAAGAACAAGTGATCCTGTTCCAGAACCGCCGGGGATTCGCTCCGGTGATCGAGTGCAAGGAGTGCGGTTGGGTTCCCCATTGCATCAATTGCGATGTCAGCCTGACATATCATAAGTTTCGTAATGAGTTGGTATGCCACTATTGCGGATATAAAATCCAGTTGCCTCATCAATGCCCGGAATGCCAGAGCCCGGAACTTCGTACGATGGGGTTCGGAACTGAGATGGTGGAGGAAGAGATTGCTACTCTCTTCCCTTCCGCTAAGGTCGAGCGTCTGGATTTCGATACCGCCCGTACCCGTGCGGCCTATGAGCGGATCATCGCGGACTTTGAGAAAGGTAAGACACAGATATTGATCGGAACCCAGATGCTCTCGAAAGGTCTGGATTTCGGGAACGTCAGTGTGGTCGGTATCCTGAATGCCGATAGCCTGATGAACTTCCCGGATTTCCGTGCCCATGAGCGCGCCTTCCAGTTGATGGTACAGGTGAGCGGCCGTGCCGGAAGACGGGATAAGCGGGGAACGGTTGTCCTACAAACTTCTCAGCCTGACCATCCGCTAATCCGGATGGTAGAACGTTTCGCCTATAAGGAAATGGTACGTCTTCAATTGGGTGAGCGGAGCATGTTCCGTTATCCGCCTTACTATCGTTTGATAGTGATAGTCTTGCGTAGCCGGAATGATTCGATCCTGCAGGAACTATCTGTTTTGTATGCCGAGAACCTGCGCCGTCGTTTGGGCGAACGCGTGCTGGGTCCGGTCACTCCGCCGATAACCCGTGTGCAAACTCTCCATATCCGGAAAATCGTTTTAAAGATAGAGATTGCCGCCGCGATTGCTCCGGTACGTGAGATACTGGAATCGGTACACACTGAAATGCAACGCTACTTGCCGTTTAAGCAGTTGATCGTGCACTATGATGTAGATCCGGCTTGAGAGTCGGTTGTCAGGAGAAATTAATCCTGAGTCAATAGCTGGGGGATTAATCCCCCGGTGTAAATTGTAAATTAAGAATGATGGAAGAGAAGAAAGGAGAATATAAGATATTGTTTGTTTGTCTGGGGAATATTTGCCGATCACCGTCGGCTGAGGCCGTGATGAAGAAGTTGGTCCAGGATGCGGGACTGGATGGCCGGATCAAGATCGATTCTGCCGGTATCATCGGGTATCACGCAGGAGAAAAAGCCGATCCGCGTATGCGCTCGCATGCGGTCCGTAGGGGATATAAGTTAGATTCGGTCTCCCGTCCGGTATGTACGGAAGACTTTTTCGACTTCGACCTGATTATCGGAATGGACAACCGTAACATAGACGATCTGAAACGGAAAGCCCCGGATTTGGAATCCGTGGAAAAGATACATCAGATGACGGAATATTCCCAGAACAAGCTGTATGACCATGTCCCCGATCCGTACTATAGTGGAGCGGAAGGTTTCGAGCTGGTCCTCGATCTGCTGGAGGATGCTTGCGCTGGGCTACTGGATGAGCTTGTACAGTTTATTTCTTCAAATCCGGATAACTGATTCGTGTATGGTACATGATCTTCAGTTTTTCCACAAAGACATTCTTAACCGTTTCCACATCCTTGAACGTCAGCGGGGCATTACGCATCAGTCCGTCGGCAATCTGTCCGTCTATGATCTTGTCGACTAAGGCACGAATGTTTTCTTCCGTGTGTTCTTTCAGGCTACGGGAGGCCGCTTCTACGGAATCAGCCATCATCAGGACGGCAGTCTCTTTCGAGAACGGGTTCGGCCCCGGATAGGTGAAAGCCTCTTCGTCTATTTCGCGGTCGGGATACTGGTTTTTGAAAGAGTTATAGAAGTATTTGGCTTTTCCGCGTCCGTGATGGGTACGGATAAAATCGATGATGGCTTTTGGCAACATTGCTTTTTCTGCGATCTTGACACCGTCGTTCACATGATTGATAATGATTTTCGCGCTTTGGTCGAACGATAGCTGGCTGTGCGGATTGATACTGCTTTGGTTTTCGGTAAAGAATGCCGGATTCGCCATCTTACCGATATCATGATACATGGCTCCTGTACGTACGAGCTGCGCGTTTGCTCCGATAGCGGCAGCCGCTTCCGACGCTAAGATCGACATCTGCAAAGAATGTTGGAAGGTTCCCGGAGATATTTCGGACAGCTTTTTTAGGATCGGCGTATTGATGTTGGAGAGTTCGACCAACGTAATGCTGGACACATAGCCGAATGTCTTTTCCAGCATATAGACTAATATGTAAGTAAACATCAGCAGGATAAAATTGATGCCGAAATAGAGCATCATCATCCAGTTGATCTTCTTGAAGTCTGCTTCCTGGTAGATGGACAGGCTGATGTAGCAGAGCGCATAGGACATGAAGATGAAGAAAGCGCAGCGGATCAGTTGGGAACGTTCGTATAAATCCCTCAAGCTGAATGTCACGACCATGCCGACAATCACCTGTAGCAACAGGAATTCGTGCGGGAAAGGCACCATCAGTGAGCAGATCAGCACGATGATCAGGTGTGTGAACAGCGCCGTGCGCGAGTCGAAGAACGTGCGCACGACAATCGGCACGATAGCGAACGGAAGGATATAGACATTGAACAACCCGTACGTCACGCAAAGCTCTGTTAGTATGCAGCTCACGAATACGCATAGTACGAGGAAAAGCGCATTCCTCCTGTTATGCAGGATTTTCAACCGGAAAGACCACAGGTACAGCCAGAAGCAGAAGAGAATACCGAATACCAGCACGAACTGGCCTCCCATGATGATACCTTGCCGTTGGGCTCCTCCGGACTTGGTCTCGTGTACGATCTTAAGGGAACGGAGCACATTGTAAGTATGGTTGTCGATGATTTCGCCCCGGTCGACGATACGTTCTCCTGCCTGTATCATGCCGTTGGCCAGCGGGATGCTGTTCAGGATATCTTCCCTGACTTTTTCCGACATCGTCTTGTCGTATGTGATATTTTCCACCAAATAATTGTTGATATCGCAAGATTGCAATACCGACTTGTCCAGATAAGAGGGGCAATTGTTGATGATAAACTCATACGCCGTCTTGACTGTAAAAAAATCGCTACTGTAATGGGGGTGCGCTACGCTGCCCGCGAGCAGGTTGATGCGGGGATATTCCTCCTTCTTGAGTTCATCCATGTCCTGAGTAGAAATGATACCATCCCGGTATAGCTTTTGCAAGCTGTTTTCGATATACTGCATATAGGCCGGAGTCGCCCGGTTCCTCAGCGTGCCCTGATAGTCGGCGCGTAGTTTGTCTATCTCTTCAGATTCGATTGTGGTATCCAGTCGGTAATAAGGCTCGAATTTTTTGAGAGCGCTGTCGCGTTCGGCCTGTACTTCCGCATCAGTCTTGTAGATCGGGAAGTCGCTCGGAGCGGTAAGCAACCCGTACCGCCAGGGTTTTCCTTCATAGAACTGGTAACGGAATTTTCCTTCCCTCGGAAAGAAGTAAGCGATCAACAAGGCCGCCACAATAAAATAGACACTCGGATGTATGCTATAGTTATTTGCTTTCATAATGTTCTGTTTTATGTATTGAAAGGCGAAATGTACATAAAAAAGTTTACTAAGAGAAAAAAAAGGGCTACTTTTGCCGCAGTAAACGGAATTATGATTTATGAATTGTGATTTATGCGTCGTTATAAATCACAATTCATAAATCACAAATCATAAATCACATAGAAAGATTATGACTCAAAGGAAAGTTAGAGTCCGGTTTGCACCGAGTCCCACTGGGGCCTTGCATATCGGAGGTGTTCGTACAGCTTTATACAATTATCTATTTGCCAAACAGAATGGTGGAGATCTGATTCTCCGTATTGAAGATACCGACTCGCAGCGTTTTGTTCCCGGAGCGGAAGCCTATATTATAGAAGCGCTTACCTGGTTGGGGATCAAGTTTGACGAAGGTGTCGGCTTCGGAGGCGAATACGGGCCTTACCGTCAGAGCGAACGCAGGGATATTTACAAGAAGTATGTCGATCAGTTGTTGGACGCCGGTTGTGCTTATATCGCATTCGATACCCCCGAAGAGTTGGATGCCAAACGGAAGGAAATTCCCAATTTCCAGTATGATGCGTCTACCCGTATGCAGATGCGCAACTCGCTGACTCTTTCCGAAGAAGAAGTGAAGTCCTTGATCGATGCCGGCAACCAGTATGTGGTCCGCGTCAAGATCGAACCGGATGAAGATATCCATGTAAACGACCTGATCCGTGGCGAAGTGATTATCAACTCTTCTATCCTGGACGATAAAGTCTTATATAAATCAGCCGACCAGTTGCCTACTTACCATCTGGCCAATATCGTGGACGATCATTTGATGGAAGTGACGCATGTGATCCGTGGTGAAGAATGGTTGCCGAGTGCCCCGCTTCACGTACTGTTGTACCGTTATTTCGGATGGGAAGACACGATGCCCCGGTTCGCACACCTGGCTTTGCTTTTGAAACCGGAAGGCAACGGCAAGTTGAGCAAGCGTGACGGTGACCGCCTGGGCTTCCCGGTGTTCCCGTTGGAATGGCATGACCCGAAGAGCGGTGAGGTTTCTTCTGGTTATCGCGAGAGCGGTTACCTGCCCGAAGCGGTTGTCAACTTTCTGGCCTTGTTGGGATGGAATCCTGGTAATGATCAGGAAGTAATGAGCATGGACGAACTGATCCATAGCTTCGATCTGAGCCGTTGCAGCAAGAGCGGAGCCAAATTTGATTATGAAAAGGGAAAATGGTTTAACCATCATTATATTCAGGCTATGGACAATAAGGAAGCTGCCGCCCTCTTTATGCCGATCCTCGAAAGCCACGGCGTGAAAGCAGACCCAGCCTATGTGGAGAAGGTCGTAGCCATGATGAAAGACCGTGCCACCTTTATCAAGGACTTGTGGGATCTTTGCTCGTTCTTCTTCATCGCTCCGACGGAATATGATGAAAAGACACGCAAAAAACGCTGGAAGGAAGACAGTGCCGCCCAGCTTGCCGAACTGATCGAAGTGCTTCGCGCACGTGAACCGTTCGATATCGAAGGTACGGAAGAAGAGGTAAAAGCCTGGATCGAAAGCAAAGGCTACCATTTGGGAAATATAATGAATGCGACTCGTCTGGCCCTTGTCGGTGAAGGCAAAGGTCCGCATATCTTCGACATAACGGAAGCCTTGGGTAAGGAAGAGTCTATCCGCCGCATCCAGAGAGCGATAGATAAATTGTCAATTGACAATTGATAATTGACAATTCTTTTATCATGTACAGCTTACTCATACATTTCTATGCCTTTATTGTCGCTATGATTTCTCCTTTCCACCGGAAGGCACGCCTGATGCGTTTCGGCCAGTGGAAGACGAATAGCATTTTGCGTGAGAAGATAGACCGGAATGCGAAGTACATCTGGTTTCATGCTTCTTCGTTGGGAGAGTTTGAGCAAGGGCGTCCTATGATCGAAAAGGTCAAGGCGCAATATCCGGAATATAAGATATTACTTACATTCTTTTCTCCCTCAGGCTATGAAGTGCGGAAAAACTATAACGGGGCGGATATCGTTTGCTATCTGCCTTTCGATACGCCTTACCGGGTAAAGAAGTTCCTGAATCTGGCGAATCCTGCTGTGGCTGTTTTCATCAAGTATGAGTTTTGGGGAAACTATTTGCGTGAGTTGAAGAAGCGGGGAATCCCGGTTTATATCATTTCAGCGATCTTCCGTCCCGACCAGTTGTTCTTTCAATGGTTCGGAGTCCCTTACCGAAAGATGCTGTACTGCTTTACGCATTTGTTCGTGCAGGACGAACGTTCGAAGGAACTGCTGGGGCAATATGGAATCCGTAACGTGACGGTCTACGGCGATACCCGTTTCGACCGTGTGTTGGACGTGCGTAATCAGGCGCGTGAGTTGCCAGAATTCGAACGGTTTGTAGGGGAAAGATGTCAGACGCTGATCGCCGGGAGTTCCTGGCCGCAGGATGAGGAGATACTGATCCCTTATTTCAACGAGCATCCGGAGATGAAGCTGATCATCGCTCCGCACGAGATTCACCGGGAACATCTGATGTATATCGAGTCGTTGTTGAAACGCCCGTCTGTCCGCTTGTCCGATGTGATGCAGGACAAGAGCCTACTCGAAGGGAAAGATTGTTTGATCGTGGATAGTTTCGGGCTGCTGTCTTCCATCTATCGGTATGGGACGATCGCCTATATCGGCGGCGGTTTCGGAGCCGGCATCCATAATACGTTGGAGGCGGCGGTTTACGGTATTCCGGTGTTGTTCGGTCCCCGGTTCCAGAAGTTCAAGGAGGCCCGTGACCTGATCAAGGTAGGCGGGGGATTTTCAGTCGCATCGAAAGATGAGTTCGCGGCCAAGATGGATGAGCTGTTGACCTGTGCAGAGGTCTTGGAGGCTGCCGGCGAGAGTGCCGGCCAGTTTGTGAAAGGCAATGCGGGTGCGACGGATGGGATATTGAAGGAATTGGCTTTATAAGCTTTGTAGAACGAGGCTGCCTCAAAAGTTTCTTGTTATGGCGGACTTGGTCCGGGATGACGGATGATGACTTTTGAGGCAGCCTTTTTTAATCTGGTAATAATGAATATTAGACTTTCTTTGTTAGGGCTATTCTTGTCCCTTTCTTTGCTGTCCTGCCATACGGTGGAGAAGGAAGCGGACGGGTACCCTCTGTCCTCTTATGTTAACCCGTTTGTAGGAGCTTCAACGAATACAGAACTGGCGGGCGCGAGTCATGGACTTGGAAAAACGTTTCCCGGGGCGACAGCTCCTTTCGGTATGGTGCAGGTCAGCCCCAACACGATTACCGGAGGCGACAACGGTCCCGGCTATAGTTATGAGCATACGACCATCGAAGGATTCGCATTTACGCAAATGTCCGGTATTGGCTGGTACGGCGATTTGGGGAACTTTCTGGTGATGCCTACAATCGGGGATTTGCATACATTTGCCGGCACGGAAGACAAGCCGGAAGAAGGATATCGTTCCCGGTATGACAAGTCGACCGAAAAAGCCTCGGCAGGCTATTACTCTGTTTTTCTTTCCGATTATAAGATTCAGGCGGAAGCGACCGCTTTGCCTCATAGCGGAATGCTTCGTTTCACTTTCCCGGAAAGCAAGGAGGCCCGCATACAAGTCGATCTGGCCCGGCGGGTAGGAGGAACATCGACACTTCAGAGCGTAGAGGTGGTGGACGACCATACCATCAAGGGCTGGATGCAATGTACGCCTGATGGAGGCGGTTGGGGAAACGGAGACGGCAAGGCCGACTATACGGTCTATTTCTATGCCCAATTTTCCAAACCTTTTTCCGGACATGGCGTTTGGTCTGCCGATATTCCGGACGATTGGGGACGTAAACGTGAAGATGTTTGTAGCGAGCGCTATCGCGAAGCAATCCGCCAAGCAGCTATCCATCCTTCCGTTTCGGCATTTGAAGGCAAGCATTTAGGCTTTTATGCCAATTTTGAAACCAAACCCGATGAAGTGATATTGCTAAAGAGTGGTATCTCTTATACCAGTTTGAAGAATGCGGAGGAGAATTTGGCGGCGGAGATGAAAGACTTCGATTTTGACCGGACGCATGCCGAGTGTGTCCGTCTTTGGAATGACGAGTTGGCGAAAGTCTCCGTCAAGGGAGGAACCGACGAGGAAAAGAGGGTTTTCTACACGGCTCTTTATCATACGTTGATTGATCCGCGCCTTTGCAGCGACATCAACGGTGAGTACACCGGGGCGGATAAAAAGATCCATCAGACTGGCAAGTTCCGTAAACGGACGATCTTCAGCGGATGGGATGTCTTCCGTAGCCAGATGCCTCTTCAGACCATCATCAACCCGGAGATGGTGAACGATCTTGTCAACTCGCTTGTGGAGATAGCCGACCAGAGTGGTAACGAATATCTTGAACGGTGGGAGCTCTTGAATGCTTACTCCGGCTGCATGGTGGGCAATCCCGCCATTTCGGTTTTGTGTGATGCTTACCGGAAAGGCATTCGGGATTATGACGTGGAGAAAGCATACCGCTATGCTCTGAACACCTCCCGGCGCTTTAGCAATAATGACGACGGCTATACGCCCGGCAATATATCCTGCACGCTGGAATACGATTATACGGATTGGTGCATGGCCCGTTTGGCCGAGTGGTTGGGGAAAGAGGGCGACCGAGCTCATTTTGACAAGCGTGCCCTGTCGTATGCAACTATCTTCGATCCTGAATCGGGATGGTTCCGTCCGCGTAATGAGAAAGGCGTCTTTTCTCCTTTGCCTGAAAAAGGACGTTTGCAAGAGGGCCATGGCTGCGTGGAATCCAATCCTTACCAGCAAGGATGGTTCGTGCCACACGATGTCGAGGGGATGATCCGCCTGATGGGAGGCCGTGAAAAGGTTTTGGCCGACCTGACGGATATGTTTGAGAAAACACCGGGCGACTATCTCTGGAATGACTATTATAACCATGCCAATGAACCGGTCCATCATGTGCCTTTCCTGTTCAACAGGTTAGGGATGCCTTCGCTTACCCAGAAATGGACACGCGACATTTGCCGGAACGCTTATCACGATAAAGTGACCGGCTTGGTAGGAAACGAAGATGTCGGGCAGATGTCGGCTTGGTATGTGTTGGCGGCTGCCGGCATACATCCGATATGTCCGGGCGATGGCCGCTATGAGATTACCAGTCCGGTATTCGACCGGGTGGAGTTCCGTCTGGACCCGGCTTATGCTGCCGGTGGCTCTTTTGTGATCGAGGCCCGTGACAACAGTCCGGAGAATATCTACATCCAAAGTGCGACACTCAACGGGAAGAAGTATGATAAATGTTACCTGACGCACGATGATCTGGCGGCCGGTGGAACGCTTGTCCTCCAAATGGGCGCAAAACCTTCGGATTGGGGAAAAGATTGATCAGATGAAACCTTTCGGCGGAGAGACGTTTTCTGGCTTCACCCTGTCTCGTCCTGAAATAGGTTGACTGTGTATTAAAAAATCCTGTTATAGGTTATTCATAAATGTAAACAACAGACAAACTGTCCCGTCCTAAAGTGGTATTTGATATTGTATAATATGCAATGATATGGATATTTATGTCGTTTTTGCTAACTTCTTTAGTTTTCGGCCTTGGTCGAAAAGGTTTTTGACTAAGGTCGAAAGCCCTTTTGACTAAGGGCAAAAACGTATTCGACAAAGGTCAAATGTTTATAGGTTGCATGGTTTTGCAATAGTAATATGATTGCTATCCTCTAAATATAGCTTGTTCGTAAGAAAAACGAGAAATACTTACTTTTGTTTGCCTGTATAGTTTCTTCTCTCTATATTTGTGTCCGTACACTTGCATGGCGTTGCAGGTCCCTGCATTTTATTGATTACAAGAAGCGTTTAAAAGATATTATCCGGATATTGAAACTTCGACACTTTCAGACCAGAGGATAATAGGCAACTGAACGCTCACGTACCTTCCTTGTTATATATATTCATGCCTGGCATGGGTATGTCTTCAAGAATAGAAGGGCGTGGGCTGTTGTTTATATCACTGGTCGGGCAGTCGAAGGCCTCAATATCAGGTATATCAACAGTTCCCACGCCTCTTTTTATGAAAAAATCATCCGGTTCGGGAATTGCCGGATAATTAAATTCTTTATTATTATGAACAAAACGAAAATGTTTGAAAGGCTGCATTTGCCCATGCTGGTCTTTTTGTTTTGTGTGTGCACGACCACGCTTTCCTATGCCCAGCATATGGTTTCCGGCGTAGTCAAGGATGTGACCGGTGAGCCTATCATCGGGGCGAACGTAGTCGAGAAAGGGACTACGAATGGTTCCATTACCGACATCGCCGGTAAATTCTCTTTTTCTATCTCTAAACCGGCTGTTACATTGTCTGTTTCCTACATCGGGTATCAGCCGCAAGACTATGCTTACAAAGGACAGGGAAATGTGATTATCACATTGAAAGAGGACTTGCAGAACTTGGACGAAGTCGTGGTTGTCGGCTACGGTGTGGCCAAGAAGCGGGACTTGACCGGTTCGGTAGCCTCCGTGAAGGGGGAGAAGTTGCAGGAAACAGCTTCTTTGAGTGCCGTGCAAGCGATGCAGGGGAGAGCTGCGGGTGTAACGATTATACAAACAAGCGCGAAGCCTGGTGAAGAGGCGAGCATACGTGTTCGTGGGAACCGCTCGTTGAAGGCGACGAACGAACCGTTATATGTAGTCGACGGTATTCCGATTGTTGTCGGATTAAACGAATTGAGCCCTTCGGATATCGAATCGGTCGAGGTCTTGAAAGATGCTTCCGCAACGGCCATCTACGGTTCGCGTGGAGCCAATGGCGTGATCCTGGTGACAACTAAAAAAGGAAAGGAGGGAAGAGTCCAGATTGATTATAACGGCTATATGGGTGTACAACAGGCCGCCCGTAAAATAGAAATGTTTGATGGGGCTGAATGGGTAGATCTGGTACGTGAAGCAAACCGGGCGACATCGAAGACGACTCCCTACCCGCTCGTCCCTACATTGGACTGGGACCGGAAGATCGGTTACTTCAATGCGGACCCAAACGTGATCGGGAAGATAGAACAAGCCTATGACGAAGCTGGAAATTGGTGTCCTGAACGTTTGCCTTACAATAGCTGGACAGATGAGGTGTTGCGGGCGGCTCCGATCCATAACCACGAAGTCAGTGTGCGAGGCGGAACGGAAAAATTGAAGATGCTGGCTTCCGCGACTTATTTCGGACAGGACGGAATTGTGAAAGGGCAGGATTATCGCCGCTATTCGGTCCGTGTCAATTTTGACTGGACGTTGAACAGATTTGTCAAAGTCGGTGGTTCGACCTCTTTTTCCCATGTCGACAGAAATAACGGGAGTAACTTGTATAGTGATGTGAAAAACGTGTATCCTTTGGCTGATATCTATGATACGGACGGCCGTTTGATTACATCCCGTCCGGGAAATGACCCCCAGCTTTGGAACCAGTTCTTGAATTTGGACAATATGAAGAAGGAGATAAAGAAAGACCGTTTCCTGGGAAGTTATTATCTGGATGTTACGCTTCCGTTCGATATTAAATACCGTTCGAATGTTGGTATTGACATCGGTCCGTGGTACGGCAACGAGTTCTACGGGGCGTTGAGTTCGGATCGTTCCGGTAGTCCGGCGCGTGCTGTCAATGCTCGTGATAACCGTCGTATGTACACGTGGGAAAATCTGTTGTTCTATAACAAGACCTTCAAAAAAGATCATACTTTGGGTTTGACTTTCTTGCAGTCTATCCAGCAGGAAACATACGAGAAGTCGGAAATCAAGGTGAAAGACCTGCCTTACGAGAACCAGACTTGGAACAATGTCGGTTCGGCTCAGACGATCGAGTCCGTATCGAGCGATTATCAGCGTTGGAATCTGGCTTCTTTCATGGGACGTGTGAATTATAACTACAAAGACCGCTATCTGCTGACGGTGTCTGCCCGTTACGACGGTTCTTCCCGTTTGGCGCCGGGGCATAAATGGGTGTTGTTCCCCTCCGCTGCCCTTGCATGGCGTGTCAAGGAAGAATCGTTTCTAAAAGATGTCGACTGTCTGAGTAATTTGAAGCTCCGCCTGGGTTGGGGTATCACCGGCAACACGGCTATCGATCCCTATAAGACGCAGGGTAACCTTGAGTACGGGCGTTACAGCTATGGTTCGAACGGTGTGCTGGCCTTCTACCAGAAAGAGATGCCGAACCCGAACCTGTCATGGGAAAAGACCGAACAATGGAACACCGGTATCGATTTCGGTTTCTTGAACGGCCGGATAGGGGGGAGCGTGGATTTGTATCTTCAGAATACGAACGACCTCTTGATGGACCGCCAGTTGCCGATTGTTTCCGGTTTTGGCAATGTGACGACCAATATCGGGCAGATTCGTAACAAAGGTCTGGAAGTAACCTTGAATACGGTCAATATCGATACGAAAGATTTCAAATGGACGACCGACTTCATGTTCTCCGTCAACAAGGAGGAGATCGTGGAACTCTATAACGGGAAAGTCGACGACGAAGGAAATAAATGGTTTATCGGCCAACCCGTGAAAGTATTCTATGATTATAAGGCCGATGGTATCTGGCAACTGGAAGATGCAGCCGAACTCGAAAAGTGGGGAGGCGTCTTTAAACCTGGCGATATCAAGATTGTCGATCGCAATGGCGACTATAAGATCACTTCCGAAGACCGCTTTATTCTCGGTCATGAGAATCCTACCGTGACGTTGAGCATGAGTAATTATTTTAATTATAAGGATTTTGATTTCAGTTTCTTCCTGAATGGTGCTTTCGGGCAGACAAAATCTTTCGATAGGGGATGGAGCTTGAACGGGCGTTATAACGGTGCGAAAGTGAATTACTGGCGTATTATCGGCGAGGATGAAAACGGCAATCCGATCAGTAACCACAGTAATGAGGCTCCGCGCCCGAATATCGACTTCGAGAATCCGAACTACATTTCTTCCCTTTATAAGGAAGACGCTTCGTTCTTGAGAATCGGGCAGGTGACGTTGGGCTATACCTTGCCGAAGACATTGTTGCAGACTGTCGGCATTCAGAAGTTGCGCGTGTATGCAACCGTACAGAATGCGTATGTCTTTACGGGCTATTCAGGTACGGACCCGGAAAGTGGCGGTGACTTCAATGAACCGATGCCGAGGACGTATCTGTTTGGTGTGAACCTGAGCTTTTGATAATAACTAACATGATAAATAGACGATAGTATGAAAAATATAATAAAATATGGTTTGCTGTCTTTAGTGGCAGCGGCCAGCGTGTCGTGTGAATCTTTCCTGAATGAAAAGGTGGTCAGCGGGGTGTCGTACGATTATTTGGAAACAAAGACTGGTATAGAAACTGCTGTGAACGGCGTTTATTCGACCATGCGCTGGTATGTCGGTGGCGAGCGTTATTATTGCCTGACCGAGTATGGCGTGGATTATGTCTGGGAAGGGGCCGATGGCGGTAATAAGGATGCTTTCAATAAATACAGCAATCAGTTGAACTCTTCTTTCGGTATGTTGTATGAATTTTGGGAAAATGCTTATAAAGGTATTACACGGGCCAATACGGCTTTGATGTATCTGCCGAAAGTGGGAGATATGACCGATGCCGAGAAAACGGCGCGTGAAGGTGAACTTCGTTTCATGCGTGCCTATTTCTATTTTGATCTGGTTCAGCAATTTGGACGTATTCCTTTATTGACGGAAGGAAACGTTTCTGAAATCAAGACCGACTTCAAACGTGCTTCGGTGGCGGATGTGTATGCGTTTATTATTAGCGATTTGCGTCAGGCTTATGAAGTGTTGCCCGATGTGGCCATGCAGGCGGATCGTGGTCGTGCAACCAAATGGTCGGCGGCTAATTTGTTGTCGAAAGTTTATCTGACAAGGGGGAGTGCCGTGAAGGATCAACGCGGACAGCAACCGACCGATATGGATAGTACGGCTTATTTTGCCGAAGCGGTTATCTACTCCGGAAAGTTCGCCTTGGATTCGGATTATTCAATGACATTCGATCAGGACAGACAGAAGGTGTCTTCTGAAACAATCTGGGGTGTCGAGTTTACAAACGATGTGTTGTTTAACGGTTCGGAAGGAAACAAGATGCACCTGTATTGGGTTCCGACTTACGAAAAATTGCCGGGCTTGCAACGCGACCTTCAGCAAGGGCGTGCTTGGAAACGTATGCGGCCGACTCCTTATTTGCAAACCGAGTTGTTCGACCACCTGAATGACTCCCGTATGTATAAGATGTTCAGTTGGGTGTTCTATGCGAATAAAGAATCTTCCATCCCTGTCTGGAAAGACAAATATTATTACGTAAATGAAAATGGAGAGGAGACGGGTGATTTGCTTTATGAAACGCCTGCCGAACTGGTTGGCAAACCAAAGTTCGCTTTAGGAGATACGGTGGCTTACTTTATCCCGAAATACTATGGAGCGAAGGATTATAAAGGAGCTGTGATCGACAAAGCGAAAGACCGCCAGATGCAATTGGACATCGCAAAGGCGCCTTATACATTGATTCCGATTGATGAAAACACGAACCACTTTTTCCCTTGCCTGAAGAAATGGCTCGATACGCAACGTCCGGATATGAACTACGAACCGGGAGGACGTAATTTTGTCCGTATGCGCCTGGGTGAGACGTATCTGATAGCTGCCGAAGCTTATGGCAGAAAGGGGGATTTCGAGAAAGCGGCTTCGCTGATCAACGTCGTCCGTAAACGTGCCGCCTATAAGGAAGGAGAAGCCAAGCCGCAGGAATGGTGGCAGATTGATGGTGGCGATATGGCTAACCTGGCCGGTTCGACTGAAAAGTCGATGCTGGTGACGCCGGCAGAGATCAGTGACGATTTTATCGGTTTTATGCTGGATGAACGTGCCCGTGAAACATACGGCGAGATGAACCGCTGGGAAGACTTGGTGCGTACGGAAACGTTGTACGAGCGTGTGAAGGAGTTTAATCCGGATGCCGCTCCGAACATAAAGGAATATCACAAACTACGTCCGATTCCGCAAAACCATATCGACCGCCTGTCTCCGAAGCCATCTGCCGAAGAGGCGCAGAATGAAGGATACTATTGATAGTTGAAAATCGAAAGTTGAAAATTGAAAATTAAATTCCGTTCCAAGAACAATGACCGTTTTTATAATTTTCAATTTTCAACTTTCAATTTCCATTACTCTTCTTCTGCAAACATCGGGTCCCAGGCCGGTAACCGTGTCGGTGTCTGTTTCAATACTTCCCGGACTTTGTCGGTGATGTATTTTTTGTTGACGACCAGGCGGAACATGTATTCGTTGAACCATTCGTCCGTCATGATCAGGTGGCCATTGTTGGCACCCGGTCCCCAACTGTTTTCCACCATCCACTTTTTAGGTTGGCCGTTGGCACCCAAATCTACCGCCATCAGTGTCATGGCATGGGAAGAGCCGCTGGCGAATGTCTGGATGCGTTGTTTCTTGTCCATACCGAAAGTCGTGCCCATCAACGAGCCGTAGTCATAATAGTTGACATCGAGCACTCCGCGGTTGCGGTCGAAGAATTTGCCCACGTCGCAGGAGAAATACATCATGGTGCTGTCCTTGATGGAGGCGATCGCCATCTCTTTGATATCTTCTATCGGAAGGTTAACATATGTCCAGTTCTTGCCGTCATAGGCATGGCGGTCAAAGTCGATTTCATATAGTTTATAGAAGTCGCGGCTCGGATCGTTCATCAGCATGACATAGTTGTTCTTCAAATCTTCGCCCACGAATTCCTGATAGAATGATTGCGGGGTGTATTCTTTTGTCTCGACCGGTTTGCCGCTTGCGTCTTTGCGTGTCCAGGTGAATTTCGTAGGAGGTTCTCCGAGGTTGAGGACCAGCATACGGTAGATTTCGCCCAGCATCTCGGTTTTGCGTTTTGCCAGCGCTTCCGGTTTCGAGCCTTTTGCGTCGCGTAGTTCCAATCCGTATTCTTTCAGTTTCAGGCCGATCAGGTTGGACATACGGCTGGTATTGTCGCTGCTATAGGTTTCGACCATGACATCGGAAGGAACGATGCCGTATTTCATCAGGTTGTCGGAGATACCGGTAAACTGTCCGCCGTCTCCGATCGGATTCTTGAACAGCCATTCCACCATTTTGTCGTCGATCGGCTTTTCCCGTGTATCAATGATTCCTTGCAGGAAAAGGTTTGCTTTTTCAAGCTGGTCCCAGAAGAAGTTGTAGTTCTGCGAGAGTTCGAATTCCGGCAGGTTATACTTGGCGATGACCTGCGCACGAATAACATTCAATCCTGTAAACAACCAGCAACGGCCGGAGGATTTCTGGTTCGTGATGCCTTTGCTGTTCACTTTATGGGAAAAGTAGGTGTCGAAGTTGTTTTTACTGTCGTTGTTGACTGCCAGTTTGTTGATGTCGTTGCCCGCGATCGCATTGTGAATGGCTTTGTCGGCCGGCGTTCCTTTGTAGGCTTGCTTGATTTCCTGCAACATTCCGGACGAGATGCCGCCCTCTGCCTGCTGCCCGTAAGCCGATAACGATAGCCCGAATGCAAGGGCTGTTATCCACAGATTGTTCTTTCTCATGATGTAACTCGTTT
>ENA-OVGC01001422-OVGC01001422.1-human-gut-metagenome-genome-assembly--contig:-NODE-1422-length-18409-cov-11.381715_pt1 | contig 18409 bp, 15 predicted proteins | sample MGYA00237768_ERZ505415 | MGnify/ENA primary metagenome ERZ505415 (study PRJEB26158, sample SAMN06016382) | human gut metagenome | biome: human gut; feature: ankylosing spondylitis patient; material...
TCGCCCATTTCCCGGATGACCATCTCAGAAATATCGCTGACTGCGGCACCGAGCACGGAGATAACCTCCAGGGTGTTGAAGTCAAAGAGGTGGCTGAAATCCTCCCGGTCAAAATACTGCCTCGGCTCATACCCCGCACGGGAGAGCGCCATAAAAGCGACGCTGCTTTTCAGCGTGGTTTTCAGCCACGCTTCAAGGCTTGTGTCGTCCAGCTCCTCCAGAAAGCTGCCGGCTTTGACAGCGTTCAGCTCCATGAGATAATCTGAAAGATTATCCTCCACGGCATAACCGGAAATATCTATGAGAAGGTGCGGGAAATCTCGCGGCTCCTCCACATCGCCGAAGCTGGCCTGAAGGCTTTCCGATACCGCATATTCGTACTCCGGCTTCATCTGCCAAAGGGTGATGTTCCTTCCGGCACGGCTGTTGGTGTCGGAGATATCAAAGACATGTCTCAGCTTGTAGGGAACATCTCTGTCGATCAGCAGCGCGATGCCTTTCGTGCCCTTGTTTACCCATCTGCCGAGTTTATTCCATGTGTCGATTTCCGCACACGCCGTTGCTTCCGGCTTCTGCGCATGGATGAGCAGCTGCTCCTTAAAGCTGTACTTGTAGTTGTTTGCCGCCGTAATCAGAAAATCGGTATATCGGTCGGCATTGGAGGCGATATCCCTGGCAGTCTGGGACGCCATCTCCAAAATGATTCTGTATTTGCTCGGCATGGGAACTCCCTCCTTATCTTACTTTGATCGTGACCTCAACGGTCTGCGCATTCTCTCCGAGGATCGATGCAAATAAAAGCCCGGTTCTGGCGTTGGACACCTTCGTCACAAGCTCATTCAGCCGGCAGACGGTGGTATTGATCTCTTTCTGGTTATCTGCGTAATAGTAGCCCGTTTCATCGCTGCAAATAGGAAAGCCATCCTGCCGCAAGGCGCTGATCTTGCGGCGAATATTTCGTCCGTCAAGCAGAAACAGCTTTTCAAGCTCCTTGCTGTGGATGGCATTTTCTTTGCCAATATGATTTTTACGGAGATACTCGCAGATGGCTTTCTTCTTATCCATAGCTTCTCCTTATCTCGCAGGTTCGTGGTCTTTTTGCTTATGAACCGCCGGTGGATTCTTCTCCATGTACTCCTTCACGGTAGTAAGCGTGCCCTCATAGTTCCAATCGTTTTCAGGATCAATGTCGCGGTAGGCGTTTCTCCCATCCGGTCGGGGCTCCAAGCGAATGGGTCTATTGGAAATCAACGTTCCCCAATGATTCACCATGATCCAGTTAGCAATCTGAACCGGCTCGCCCTGTTGGTCATCATCGTGGCGAACCTCGTACATGTACATACCCTGTGGAACGGTATCACGGTCTACCCGCAGGCAGGTAAAAAGCATGGGATGCCCCAGAACCGTCACATCCTCAAACTTCTCTGTCATGGCATTTACCCTCATCGTGCTTCACCCCTTTCCTTCGGCTTTCTGTGGGAACTGTCCTCTATGAAAAGTCCTTTTGGCAGTGTATCCAGGTCGTTCAGAAACGCACGGGAAATGGTCTTGCCGTTCTGGTCTCGGTAGAGAACGACGCACAGCGGCACACCGCAGTCCAGCTGATTTTTTAGATCGGTCAGAAAAGCTGTCTCATCCATATATTCGGTGTGTTCGACCACCTTGCCACGAAAGTCCAAATAATCGATTCGCGCTACGGGATTAACCTGCTTTTTCATATCAGTGTGTTGCGCAACAGCCCATTCCGGCAGCTGTGTAAGGTCATTGAAGGAAAGCTCCGAAAGCACTGTATAATTCATCTCCCGCAGCGAATCGAACTGCCGCATACCCAGAATCTTTCCGTCCAAATAAACCCCAATATGGCAATCCTCCAGATTCGCGTAAACCCGCAATGTATGTCCTCTTTCCAGCGTTTTGTGACCCAAGTCAACCTTGCGCAAGTCAGAGAAATTTGCTTTGCACCCAAATTCCCGCATACAGTAACTGTTTAGAAGCTCTCCAGCCTCCAAGAACTGTTCCAATCGATCCAGAGTAAGATAGCTGCAGCCAATAGCTGCGGGCTTGTCGCTTCTCATGCGGATTATGGTATCTTCATAGCCGTCCATACCTGGCCTCAGTAGGAAACGATTGCTGACCTCGCGAATCATTTGAAAGGCCTCAGTAGCATCCCAGCAAGCGGCATTCACCGCCCGTATCGTTTCTTTATTAAAAACACAGATTTCAACCAGCGACTGCGTAGTATCGTAGTGCACCCATTGAATCTTGCCGTCGTTCAGGTCTGGATAAAACACATCTATCTCTTTGCTCGTATCAACGCTCAAATACTTTTTCTCCTTCCCGCGGTGGTTCATCGTGCCTCACCTCGCTCTCTCTGCCGGGCTGGAAAGCTCCAGCCATACACCTTCCCGATCTCATCGCCAAGCCTGCGGGTGACACGGACAATGTCTGCCCTGGTGGCTGTGCCGTTGTAGATTTTTTCTTTGAGCCGGTCTTTCTGCGCCTGGGAAACATTGTCCTTATATACCCGATAGAGATAATGGTTTGTGCCGTCATGGTGGGTGTCATCGCACCGGAAATCTCCGTTTCGGTCCACATACCATGTGGTATAGTCATAGTTGGAATAAAGGCAGTCGCGGATATTGCCGCTTGGGATTTCCTTATATCCCATGCGCCTGCCATTCCAAAGCCCCAGATCGGCAACAACCAGAATGGGCTGGGAAAGTTGAATGTCCAGATTGAGCCGTTCGTCCTCAAGGTAGTGCCCGTTTTCCTCATACATCATGGCGACGCGCTCGTCATCGGAAAGCGTCGGATATTCTTCCTCCATCCAATCTTTCCACTCCTCATAGTCAAGGTCGGCATTGGACCAGATGCGATAATCGTCCTTACTCATCGTGCATCACCTCTGTCCTTCGGCATCACAGGTTTTCCGTCTGCATCGTAATTTCTAGGGTCTGCGGCGGGCACCTGAAAGCCGAACATAGAGCCGGCCTTCATGGCTTCTTCCTGCGCCTTGCTGACGCCGAGCTTTGCATTATACTCATTCGCGATGCTCCGGGCTTCGTCCTTGTCGGTAACGGGAATGTCCGTCTTGAAGTAGCCCTTTTCACCGCGCTTGATGATAATGATTTCGTCGCTGCCGGAAAGGACGCTGTAGCACTGCTCGGGCAGGTTGTCCCGAATCGGCTCGCAGGTATGGCCGCCGTATTCCATGCGCTCGGCAAACTCGCAAATGTGATAGAGGTTGCTCCCGATCTCCACATGGTAATCGTCGATATAGCGGCAGGTGCGGATCTGCTCTTCATTCCACGAATAGTGGATTTTCACCTTGCCGCCATCCGGAATGCGAAACAGCTCCTTGTAATGGCTGTCAATAAAACGGATTCCTTTCTCTGCGTCCTTCAGGTGCTGATCGAGCCAATCCCGGCGATAGCAATAGCAGTATAGGTTGTATTCGCCCCTGTCCGGGTTCAGGCGCAGAAGGTAGGCATATTTTTCGGTATCCACACGAACGCCATAGTAGCCCGGTTCCTCCTGCATCCGGCTTTGGGGTGTGGAATAGCAGTACTTGGCAAGCGCCCTGCGGTTATGAAGAATGTCGCCTTCCTCACGCAGAGAGTTGATTACATCATCAAACTCTGCCTTGAACTCATCGGTTTTCAGCTCCTCCCGGAAATCAAACCAGCTGCTGAAAAAGCCGTTGCCGTCTGTATCCATGTCTGCCCGGAGGTGGCCGATCAGTCCGGTTTGCATGGAAATCTGCGTGCTCTGACGGAAGGTATATTTGTCCTCCGCCTCGATCATTGCTCTTTTTTCATACTCGATCATCTTGCGTCACCTCTTTCTTTAGTCGGTTTCTTTTCCTGCGCGTGCATCTCTTTCGCTTTCTCCAAGCCCTTCTGCGCCCATTCGGGAAGGCGCTTTTCCTCCATGACACCGAGAAAATCCGTGCGATAAAAGGAGGTCTTTCTCCCGTCGTACAGAGAAATGCAGCAGCAGGTACGGCCTCGCGCATTGGCCTGCGCGCCGAAGCCGCCGGTACACAGCATAAGCTGGTGATTGGCGTGGCGGAACTCAGGCCGGAGAATGCTGCCCTTGACGACAACCACCTTGTTCTCGATGGAATCCTCATAGGAAATGGGCTTACAACTATTTGTTGTGAGTTCCTCATTCGTGCCGACCTCCTGACAGGCTCTCTCGTTTTCCTGAATAATCTCCTCGGCTGCATCCGCTACGCGCTGTCCGAACACCTTTGCAATCTCCGCAAAATCGTCGCTGACCAGCACCCCGGAATAGCGCTCAAAAATAGCGTTGGTCTCTACAAAGCAGCACATATACCGTTCATCCTTGTCGGCGTTGGGATTCTCGCCCAGAGCAATATCCTTGTGCCCGATATACATGGAATACTTTACGGAGTAATCTCCGATTTTTCTTGTCTCTTCCATAGCGTCTCCTTTTATAAGCGGGGCGGCATCTGTAAAAAGATGCCGCCCCTTGCCGTTTTACTTTCTGTTCTTCAGGCGAAGAACGATCAGCCCTGCGATAATAAACACCACAAGACCGATGCCGATGATGACCTTAGCGCTCATGCTTGCCTACCTCCTTCTTTTTTCGGAAGGTAAAGAAAGCCGCCGCACCTGCACCGATTGCAGAGATACCGGCAAGTGCTGCCCAAAGAGGCATATTGGTGGTATCTCCGGTCTTGGGGATATCCGTAACAGGCTTGAGCTTGTTATGGAACTTGGCAACGACCGTCTTTCCTTCGTGAACGGTTACGGTGACATTTGCGGGAAGCTCATACTTCTCGTTGGCTTTGTTGGACACCTCGGAGATCACATAATCGCCGATGCGCAGCCCCTCGATGTGGATCTGACCCTTCTCATCGGTCACAAAGTCCTTGCTGAAAGCATTGCCGGTGATATCCGAGCCCTCCACACGGAAGGTAAAGCCCTTCAGCACGCCGTCATCCGAAGTCTTTTCAATGCGAATGCCTCCGGTCTGTGCCTGGTTGACAAAGCCCTTTCCGGCCTCATTTTCCACGACGACGGTTTTACCATCTTCCTTAATGGAGAAGCTATAGGTTTTCTCATCAAGGAAGAAGCCCTTGGGGGCCTCGGTTTCCTTCAGCGTGTAATCGCCGTAGGGCAGATCATCCAGCTTGTAGACGCCGTCGGACAGCTCCTCCATCTGGCCCACAAGCTTTCCGTCACGGTACACCTCAAAGACTGCGCCGTTCAGGTGATGATCGGGATAGTCTTTATCCACCTTGGTCAGCTGAACGCTGCCGCGAATGAGCTTGTTGGTGATCTCGATCTCGACCACAGCGCCGTTCTGATCTACCTTCACGGTATAAGGCGTCTCATCCAGCACATAGCCCTCCGGCGCGGCGATTTCACGGACCACATACTCGCCATAGGGGATACCTGTAAAGGAGAAGCTGCCGTCCTCTGCGGAAACAGTGGTCAGAATAGGCTCTGTGCCGTCTGTGAGGAACAGGCCGATGGTAGCTCCGGCCAGCGCCTTGCCGTCCTCATCCTTCTTCATGCCGTGGATCTCCCCGTAGATCATCTCGTTGGTAATGCTCTTTCCGTCATTGACGGCAAGCTCCACAACGGGGATTTCCTGACCGGCATAGGCAAAGGTCACAGGGTACTTCTCATCAGAGAGCATATAGTGGCTGTCGGTGCTGATTTCCTTGACATAGTAGCTGCCGAAGGGAACATCGCTCTTGAGCACGGCTTTCCCGTTTTCGTCAAGGGACAGAATCTCAATCAGTCCGTCCGCAGGAATGACAGAGCCGTCTGCTGCGGTAAGCTCCTCGGCGGCATAGAAGCCGAAGGTCACGGCGGAAAGCTCGTTATTCATGCCGATACCGAACTGCTTGTTCTGCTCCAGTACCTTGGAAAGAGAAATCCGCGCCTTCTGTCTGTCATTGCAGAAGCTGGCAGCGGTTTCGGTGATCTCAATCTCCTGGCCGGCGTAGACAAGCTCTGCGGTATGGGCGTCCTTGTTAATGACCATGCCGTCGGGGGCTTTCATCTCGGTGATTTCGTATTTTCCCAGATACAGCGGCTTGCTCTCCGCCATGCCGTCTGCGCCGGTAGTCACTGTATCCACCACCTCGCCGGCGCTGCAGCGCAGCGTACCATCCGGGGTGTAGATGTCCTCCGCTGCCTTGATCTCATAGGTTGCTCCCGCAAGTCCCTGCACCGTATAGACCGGCTGATAGACCCCGTCCGCCGCCGTAACAGAGGCAAACACCTCACCGGTTTTGGAAATCTTGATGATGCCCTTCTGCGCGTAATTGCCCAGCTTCACTGCAACGATTGTCACGCCGCTTTCCTCGGTGGAATTCTCTTCGGTCACATCGAACTTGACCGCCTCATGACTGAGCACATAGCCGTAAGGAGCGGAGACCTCCTTGAGGGAGTAGCCCTTGCCAAACTCCAGCTTCTCCGGCGTGATGAGCATGCCGGCATCATTGGTGTAGAAGGTGTCGATGGTGGTAACCTCCGGATAGGTAAAGGTCATTTCCACCTTGGAGCCATCCGGACGGAAGATCTGGAAGCCCGCACCCGCATAGGGAATGGTATTGCCGGTCTCCGCATCCACCTTGATGACCTTAATGAAGGACTCGAAGTTAGCGTTGTTGATGAGGTAGCGATAGGTCTCGCCGTCCTTGGCAATGAACACATCAAAGTCGCTCATCAGCTCACGACCCTCCCAGCCGGAAACCTGATGCACGGTATACACGCCGTAGGGCAGGTCCTTGCTCTGGGCAAAGCCGTTTTCATCGCAAGTCAGGTAGTCCCGCTCCGTATCCTTTGCCGCCTCATAGCTGCCGGCAGATTTCAGATAGACGGCAAAAATCGCGCCTTCTTCGGGCGTTTCAATTTGTGTGTCGCCGTTATCCGAGTGCTTGATGATGGCGATATTGCCCTTCTGCACCTGCTCGGCAACAGCCACAGCAGGCGCAGCGTTCAGCTCAACGGTGTAATTGGCCGCCTCTGCACCGACAGCATAAACGGTGCTGTCCAGCAGATAGCCCTCGGAGGGGCTGATCTCACGAATCGTCCAGTCGTCGCCGCAGACATAATAGCCGGTGGTGAACTGGCCGTTCTCGTCGGTGTAGTAAGTATCCACAAGCTGATCGCCCTTATAGATGCCGTAGGCAGCACCGGCAAGCGAAGCGTCGCCCTGCGCCATTCCGCTCTCACAGTCGCTCTTGGTGACGGTGACATTGAATTTCTTGAGGATGTTGGAAAAGCTCTTATTGGTTACACTGTTCCATTCCACTGCGGCGCTCTGACTGTCGGGAATCACATAGCGAATGGCGGTGTCCATCTCCTCCAGTGTGTAGCCGGTGCCGATGAGCACATCCTTAAAAGTCGCCACACCGTTTTCATCGGTGACGGCGTATTCATCTACAGGCAGGCCACTGAGAGAGGTCCCAAAAAGGTGGAACTTCACGCCCTGATTCAGTCCGTCATCGGAGGTTTTGGTCACGGTAAGCTCGCCGCGGCGGAGTACATTGTTGAAGGAAACCGTCGCCGTCTGTCCGGCAAGCACGGTAACACGGTGGCTTTCCTGGGGCTCGTATTTGTCATAGCTCTGCTCGGTGACGGTATAGGTGCCGGGCATCAGATTGTCGATGCGAATTTCACCGTTCCGGTCGGTGGTAACGGTCTGATTGACGCCCTCGCCGGTGATGGTGAAGGTAATGCCGTCCACCCTGCCGTCCTCGCTGGTCTTGATGATTTTGGTACTGCCGTAACTGACCTTCAGATTCAGAAAGGCTGTGACCGGGTCGCTGACCGTAGCGCTGTAGGTAACAACATCCTGCATGGTGCCGTCCGGACCATAGTGGCCATCGCTCCACACCACGACGCCCTTACGCAGAGCCTCCTTTTCGGCAGTGACCCGGAGCGTAGCATTAGGGGCATTCTGGGTTAAAATCGTCAGCACATTTCCCTGAACAGAGAAGGAAACGCCTGTTTGGTTAGCAGAGAAACGGTAATTGCCCAGGACGCCGTTGGTATCGGTCAGCGTGGCCGAATAGCAGCTGCCGTCCCAGTTCAGCTCGACGGTCTGTGCTTTGCCGGTACTTTTAGCCATGAAGCTCGGGACAATGGTATGCTTCTGCACGCTGGCCTCAATGCTGTCATAATAAGCGGAAAAGCGACTGTACAGCGGGTGGGTGGTGCGGTAAACGGATTTCACTGCGTCGGCACTGCCGGGGTCCACATGGTTGAAGTTGGCATCCCGCTCTCCAACGACCGTTTCCCACACTAACGCCTGGGTGGCCATCATATGTGCCAGTTTGTCGGCATCCGCAGCATTCTGCGATCTCCACGAGGTGGAAAGATTGCCCTGATAACCGTACTGCATGATCCGGCCCAGCAGGGTTTTGATGGTGTCAGCGTCGATGGTGCTGTTGCAGTCGGATGGGTAGTTCTTCCAATAATCCTCGCCATGGTGGGAATATGTCTTGCCCAGCAAGCGGGGCACGCCCGGCTCAATGCAGTAGCAGGCCTGTCCATCGAAGGAGCCGATGGTGTGCAGCGTGGTCATCCAGGTTGCCTCGCCGGAGGTCCAGCCGTTCATGTAGTGAAGCTCATCATGGCCCCATGTGCCGCTGTAGTCCAGATTGGCGTCCCCGTCTCTGGGGAACCCTACGGAATAGGACTCAGCGGTTTCTCCGGCAGTCGAGGCAGCAAAGGCCGTAGTCGTGCCGATGCTCATGAGTGCGGTGAATGTCATCAGAACCGCAAGAAGTCCCGACATTCCCCGTCTGAAAATGTTCTTTTTCATGTTGGTTTCATTCCTCCTGAAATTGATTTTTGGTATGAAAAAAGCGCCGTATCTCTACGACGCTTCTCAAAGTGATATAAAGTTTTATGCGTACCCAATGTAGATCAGATACTTGTCTGTGCCGACGCATTCGTACCAGATCCAGACATCTGTGATGCTCTTGTCCTCGGCATATCGCTTCAAACGCGAGTTAATGTCTCGCTCCAGGTAGATGCAGGTCGGCTTTGCGGTTATCGGATTGTCCCAGCATTCTGTTGCCGAGTTCTCCAAGGTCAGTCCCAAGCTCACCGCCGTGCTTTTTGCGTAGGAAATCCAGCAGTCGATATCAAATGTGGGCTCGGGCACCGAAGTCGGTTCCGGCACGGTTATCGCAGGAACGGATGGTTCCTCTTTTGGACTTTCTATTTTCTCCGGCTTCTCCGGAATCACGGGGGCCTGTTCGTTTTCTTCCGATGACGGCGCATTCGATTCTGTGGGTGCGCTTACCGGCTCAGAAGAAAAGCTCGGGCTGCTATCGTGCTTGTCCTCATTCAGCATGGAATCTGCGGGATCGACGGCTTCTGTGGGAGCGTTTGGTTCTGTGGATACCGGCTCAAAGGAAGCAGGCGTTCCTTCCTGTGGCGTTGGAGCTTTCGGTGTGTTTCCTGCCGTTTGCCCTTGCAATGGCTCTGCGGCGCATCCGGAAAGCAATACGGAAAGCAGGAGCGCGCACAACATGAGATTCTTTTTCATGGGATGACCTCCAATGACTGTTTTTTCTCATATTGTACGAATGCACTTGGTTTTCTTCAATTGTGCCGCCTGTATATTTTCCTTTTGAGCTGGTATTGCCGGTAAATGAGGGGGGAGAGTGTGAGAGGGGGAACGGCGCTGACGCAGCGTCAAAAGGGTAGACTGCTCCCTTGGCGAAGAACCTATCTTGCGTCATTCCGACTTTTCTGCCTTTCCTGATACCGGTGATAATATTCCAGCGCTTTCAGAATATACTCACCGGTTTTTTCGTAGGGAATGCTGGCAGGGATAAACCTTCTGGCCTCGGCGTACTTGATGTTGATCTTCTCCCTCTGGTTCGGCTTTTCCTCGCTCATAATCGACTCGATGACCTCGTTGTTCAGCTTTCCGTCCTGGGAGAATCGCTTCAGCTTAATGGCCTGGGCAAGGGATGGCGTGGCATCTGCGTAGGCGATTTGCTCCAGCAGCGCACCTTGTTCCTCTTTTTGCAGGTACGAAAGCTCTACCGCAGGTCTAAACGCAATGCGTCCCTCGTCAACCAAATCCAGGAGCTCCGGAATGAGCTCCGTGAGGCGGATATAGCGCCGCACCTGATCCTTGCTTTCGCCAACCTGTTCTCCGAGTTCAACATCAGATCGACCTTGCAGAAAATTAGTCGCCACTGGCGACGCATTTTCTTTTGAAGGTCTGCCCGCTTGCCTTTTCATGGCTTCAAGCCTCATCTTATACGAAAAAGCTTTTTCACTGGGCAATATCACAGAGCGCTGCAGGTTCGATTCCACCATCAAAATGATGGCCTCGTCTCGGGTCATCTCCCGCACCTCGGCTTTCACGGTATCAAACCCGGCAAGCTCGCAAGCCTTCCTTCTGCGATGCCCCGACACAATCTCGTACCGCCCATCCTCCTTTGGTCGGAGGGTGACAGGGGTGATGATCCCGCGCTCCTTGATGCTCTGGACAAGCTGATCCATGTCCTCGTCCAGCTTCACCTTGAAGGGGTGGTCGGGAAAATCGTCGATCTCCGAGAGGGGAATATCATAAATGCGCGGGAGCTTGTTTTCCTTTCGCTCCGCGTCATTCATGAAAAGCTCATCGTACCCGGTCAGGCCCAGATCGATTTTTTGCACGCTCTTCAAGCTCTGTCACCTCCTTCGTCAGAGCCTCATACGCTGCTGCGACCTTGCCGTTCCTGTCGTGAGAGAAGATGCTCTCTCCGGAAAGACTGCACTCCGCAGCTCTTACCGAAAAGGGAATCTCGGAACGAAACACGCGGATGTTCTCTCCCACGGTAGAACGAAGCGAGGAAATAATCGCCTTGGCGTTGTTGGTGCGGTTATCCACCATCGTCAGCAAAATGCCGTCAATCTTTAATCTCGGGTTGATCTGCCGCTTGATCTTTGAAATGGAGCGCAGAAGCAGGTTAAGACCTTTGGTTGACAGGAAGTTCGGCTGAGACGGGATAATCACACTGTCTGCCGCAACCAGCGCATTGACCGTCATCATACCCAGCGAGGGCATACAGTCAATCAGAATGTAGTCGTAGCTTTTTCTCATGCCGTCGATGGCGTTCTTCAGAACATACTCACGGCTCATGACATTGAACAGACCTGTTTCCATACCGGAGAGCTCAATGTTCGAGGGAAGCAAATCCACACCTTCCTGGTGCCGGATAATTGCACCCTCCGCAAGCGGCTCATCATCAATGACCGACTGCATAAGGGAAGACAGCGATACATCCAGCTCGTCTGGGTTCTTTATGCCGAGGCTCACGGTTAAGCTGCCCTGCGGATCAGCATCCACCAGCAGGACCCGTTTCCCGGAGCTTGCAAGTCCCACACCGAGATTGACTGTGGTCGTCGTTTTGCCGACGCCGCCCTTCTGATTCGTGATGGCGATCACCTTACAGTTTTCCATGGGGTTTCCTCCTTTCTCTGAATTTGAATCATTTCTGATCCACGAAAGCCTCAAAATACCTTTTGGGGCTTTCGTCGCTGCATTTCATTTTTCCTCGAACCCAAAATGCAGAAAAGGAAGTCATCAGACGCCCGATAGCGAATCGGGTCCATGGGAATCTCACCCCCGCCGGGTACTCCGCCGGTTCCGTAGAAAAGTATCATTATACCCTAAGCCTGTCGTGGCCGTATCCGTAGCTGCCAGATATTTCAGAATGGTTTCGGGGTCGCTCTCCACCTTTTGTCCCGCTGATACCGTTAGCGGCAGGTGGGTCTTGGCGTACCTTCATTTGGCTGTTGGCTCAAGGAATGTATCTGATGAATGTATATGAAATTTTCAAGGTTCCCGGAAGGCTTTTCGCCTTCTCACTTTCTCTTTGCCGAATTTTTTTGCGAGATTCCCACACTTTTTCAAAAAAATTTTTTGTGCCGGTTCCAGAAAACAAAAAAGCGCCCACTGCACCTGTTTAGTAGGCGTAGTGAGCGCAAAAAATAAGACCCGGTGATTTCTCACCGAGTCTCATATCTGAATATATAGTTTTCAAAAAAAACAGCCCCGCAGAATCACTTCTGCGAGGCTGAAATTCAATCGCACATTTTTCTCGGCATCCGTGGTGCACCCTTGGTGTAAATTGGTGTACGGATTGGTGTACGAGAGGCTTTTTTAGCCCGATCAGGGGGCAATCAATAGAGCTTTGCGCCTGCCGGAATGTGAGGATCGACCATCAGCAAATGGAGCTTTTCCTCGCCGTTTTCGTGATGCACGGCGGAGATCAACATACCGCAGGAATCAATGCCCATCATCGCTCTCGGAGGCAGATTGGTGATTGCAATGCAGGTCTTACCAACCAGTTCTTCCGGCTCATAATATTCGTGAATACCACTCAAAATGACCCTATCTGTGCCGGTTCCGTCGTCCAAAACGAACTTTAAGAGCTTTTTGGACTTCTTCACGGCTTCGCATTCCTTAACCTTCACGGCACGGAAATCGCTCTTGGAGAAGGTGTCAAAATCCACCTGATCCTGGAACAGCGGCTCGATCTCCACATTGGAAAAGTCGATCTTTTCCTCGACGACAGGAGCCGCTTCAACAGGCTTTTCTTCCTCCTTGGTCTCGGCCTTTTCGGTCTTATCCTTGTCCAAAGGTTTCATTGTCGGGAACAGGATGACCTCCCGGATGGTGTCCGCGCCGGTGAGCAGCATGACGCAGCGGTCGATGCCCATACCCATGCCGCCCGTGGGAGGCATACCGTATTCCATGGCGGTGAGGAAATCCTCGTCCAGCATTTCGGTCTCGTCATCGCCCCGCTCTCGCTGCTCCACCTGCTTTTCAAAGCGCTGGCGCTGGTCGATGGGGTCGTTCAGCTCGGAATAGGCGTTGGCCAGCTCGCTGTGGCAGATAAACAGCTCGAAGCGCTCCGTCAGCCGGGGATCGGCAGGGCTGCGCTTGGTCAGGGGGCTGACCTCCACAGGATACATGGTAATGAAGGTGGGCTGGATCAGCTTCTCCTCCACCTTCTGATCGAAGCAGGCGTACAGGGCGTTGCCCCAGGTCTTTTCGGCGGCATCCGCCAGCTCCACGCCCACGGCCTTAGCCGCGGCCACGGCCTCGGCGTCATCGGTGATGGCGCCGAAGTCTACGCCCACATACTCCTTGACGGCGTCCACCATGGTCAGCCGGCGCCAGCCGGGAGTCAGGTCGATCTGCTCGCCCATCCACTCCATCTGATAGCTGCCGTTGATCTCCTTGGCAGCGCCTGCCAGAATACCCTCGGCAATGTCCATCATGGTGTGGAAGTCGGCGTAAGCCTGATACATCTCCACGGTGGTGAATTCGGGGTTGTGCTTGGGGTCCATGCCCTCGTTGCGGAAAATGCGGCCGATCTCATACACACGGTCCATGCCGCCCACGATGAGCCGCTTCAGCGGCAGCTCCGTGGCGATGCGCATGTACATATCAATGTCCAGCGTGTTGTGATGGGTGATGAAGGGCCGGGCGGCGGCGCCGCCGGCGATGGTGTTCAGAACGGGGGTCTCCACTTCCATGTAGCCCATGTTGTCCAGATAGTTCCGCATGAACTTGATGAACTGAGAACGGATAACGAAGTTCTTCTTCACCTCGGGGTTCACCATCAGGTCCACATAGCGCTGACGGAACCGCAGTTCCTTATCCTGCAGGCCGTGGAACTTCTCCGGCAGGGGCAGGAGGGACTTGGACAGCAGGATAATGTTGTGCGCCCGGACGCTCATCTCGCCCCGCTGGGTGCGGAACGCCTCGCCCTCGACGCCCACGATGTCGCCGATGTCGAACTTCTTGAACTTCTTATAGACCTCTTCGTCCATCTCGTCCTGACGGGCGTAGAGCTGGATGCGGCCGTCCCGGTCCTGCAAATCGCAGAAAGATACCTTACCCATGCCGCGCTTGCTCATGAGGCGGCCTGCCACCTTGACGGGCTTGCCCTCCATCGCGTCGAAGTTGTCCTTGATCTGCTGGGAGGTCGCATCCCAGTCAAAGCGGGTGATCACAAAGGGGTTCTGGCCCTCCGCCTGGAGATTCGTCAGCTTCTCCCGGCGAATACGGGTCTGCTCGGACAGGCTCAGCTCCGGCTGGGCCTGGGGATTCTTCTGTTCAGCCATGCTTCTTTCTCCTTAGCGTTCGATCTTCTTGACAGTGTAACGGATGTTGCCGAAGGGCGCTTCCACCACGACCTCCTGGCCTTCCTTGGCGCCCAGGAACGCCTTGCCGAAGGGAGACTCCTCGGAGATGATGCCGTGCATGGGATCGGACTCCTGAGAGCCGACGATCTTATAGCTGGCTTCCTTGCCATCGGCGCCCTGAACGGTGACGGTGCAGCCGATGGTGATGGTGTCAGACGCGGCGGACTCATCCACGATGACCACATGCTGCAGGATCACTTCCAGCTCGGCAATGCGGGAATAGAGCTTGCCCTGCTCGTTCTTTGCCTCATCATACTCGCTGTTTTCGCTGAGGTCGCCGAAGCCGCGGGCGATCTTGATCTGCTCCGCCACCTCGTCGGACCGGGTGGTCTTCAGATAATTCAGTTCCTGCTCCAGCTCGTCCTTGCGAGCTTGGCTCATTTTGTATTCTTTTTCCATTTCGGCTGTTCCTTTCATTATCCTGAAGTGTATAACACTCCTAATTTACCATGGTTTTATATTGTAATAGGTATCTTCCGGATTGTCAAGGGCAAAAGGCCCTGATTTCGGGAACAGCCCCTTTGTTTTCCGTTTCTTCCAGCTGCACGGACACCTGCCCCGGCCGCAGAGCACCGGTCCGCCACAGGACCGACAGAAGCTGGCCCCGGTCAAGGCCCTCCGGCAGCCTTGCCTCCACCTCCGGCGGCAGCAGGAGCCGGGGTAGGGGCAGCGATTCGTCATACAGCGGCAAAAAGCCGCCGCCCTGCGCTTCCGTAGGGTCAAAGGCCATGTGGACAGACGCCGGCTCCCGCTCCGTCTCCGGGTTCAGCACGATGGACACGCCGTATTCCCGCCGCAGACGGCGGCACAGCTCCTCCCCGCCGAAGGGGACCTTCAATATGAGATACCGGTGACGCAGAGCCAACTCCGTCACCGTCCGCACCACCTCGCCGGAGAGGGCGTCCGCCGTGATCAGCACCCGCGCCCCGGCGGGGATTTTCCCCCGGAACCGCAGCAGCTCTCCGCACCAGTCCGCGGCGATGGCCCGCCGAAGCGACAGGGTTTCTACCGGGCGCAGCCCCTCCGGCAGAGCCTCCGCTGAGGCCCCGGCAGGCAGCACCACCTGTTCCACCCTCTGCCGCAGCAGCTTTTTTCCGGCGGTACGGAGCCTCCGCCGCTCCGTTAAGGGGTTCCTGCGCCGGTCCTGCGCCATCCGGGCGCAGAGAAACCGGATATGCAGCACGCTGACCTCTTTTAACGTAACAGGACGGGTCCAGTGCCCGCTTGGTTCCCAAAGCATCATTCCTACCATAACGATCAACCTCCTGCCCCATGGTATGGGACAGGAGGTCGATTCAGAACGGTTCGCCGTTCCTTACTTCTTTTTCAGTTCGCTGAGGATACAAAGCTCCATGGCCAGCACAGGCAGCAGTCCCCGCAGGCACAAAAAGCCCTGCGGATCGCCTAAGCGGATATTGGCATCGGCAAACAGTCCCACAACCCACGCGGCCAGCGTGGCGTTGATCGCTTTCAGATACATTCGCACTTCCTCCTTTTATTTGCCCACCGAGGTGCCGGAGAGGGTGTAGCCCGTCAGATACCCCTTCTTCGGCGCCGCGCCGTGGCTCAGGGGATTGATCCGCACATTGTTTTCCACCACCTCAAAGTGGAGGTGGGGCCCAGTGGAGTGTCCGGTGGAGCCGGTAATGCCGATGGTCTGCCCCTGCTTGACGTAGGTTCCCACGCTGACCTTGATGCTGCTCATGTGAGCGTACAGGGTGGTGTTGCCCACGCCGTGAGAAATGACCACATAGTTGCCGTAGGAGCTGGACCGCTGGGCGATGATGACTGTGCCCGCCTTGGCAGCGTACACCGGACTGGTGTAACCCACCCGGCCGATGTCGGTGCCCTTGTGGTTGGTGGAGCCAACGCCGCCGGGAGAATTACGCCCGCCTACGGTGGAGGTGATATACCGGCTGTCCACCGGCCAGATATAGCCGCCGGGGTTAGTGTTGTATTTCTTTCCCTCCGCCGCCATCTGTTCTTCCAGCTTCTTCTGCATTTGCTTGACCTGCTGCTCGATGCGGCGCTCCTCGGCCTCCAGTTCCTTCAGCGTAGCCTGATACTCGGCGGCGTTGTCGTCGATCTCCTTGACCAGCTTGTTGGCCTCGTCCCGCTGGGCGCTGAGCTGCTTTTTCTGGGTCTCCAGTTCTGCTTTGGCGGCTTCCAGCGCCGCCTTATTGGCTTCCAGACCGGCTTTCTTCTCCGCAATCTCCGCCTGCAGGGTCTGAAGGTCCTGAATCACCCGCCGGTCATAGTCCATGACCTCGTTGATAAAGTCCAGACTGCCCAGCAGGTCGGAAAAGCTGTTGGCCTTGAACAGCACCGACCAATAGCTGATGGTGCCCCGCTCCTCCATTTCCCGGACCCGCTTGCAGAACAGCTCGTATTGAGCCTCCTCCCGCTGCTGGGCGTCCGCCAGTTCGGTTTCCGCCTGAGAAATAAGGGCGTTGTAATCGGAGATCTGAGCCTCCGTATTGCTGATCTTGGCGTTGGTGTTGGCGATCTGGTCATCCAGAAGGGTCTTTTTCTGCACCGCCGCCGCCTTGTCGTTCTTCAGACTGTTGAGTTTGCTCTGGATCTCCTTTTGCTTTTTATCCAGGCTGGCGGCGTTCCCCTTCAAGGCGTCGATATCCGCCTGGGTGACCTTGGCGGCCATAGCCGGGGCCACATTCACCGACAGGCACAGCACCGCGCAGAGCAGCGCGGCGCAGATGCGGACATAGCGCTTGCTTTTCTTCATGTCCGCCCTCCTTTACACCTGAAGGAACCGCCGGATGGCGGAAAGGCTGCCGCCTACGCCAATGAGGATGCCGGCCCCCAGAAATACGCCGCCCACCGGCTTCCAAAGCTGCTGGAAGGGCACGATGGAAAGGAGCTGTAAGGTGTCATTGTCGGCAACGCCCTGCGCAATGGCTTCATACAAGCCCCATTGCAGCAAAAAGGCAAGGATCGCACCGGTAAGGCCCAGCATGAAGCCCTCATACACAAAGGGCCAGCGGATAAAGCCGTTGGTCGCGCCCACCATTTTCATAATGGCGATCTCGTCCCGCCGGTCAAAGGTGGTGAGCTTGATGGTGTTGGAAATAATGAACATGGACACAACGAACAGCACTGCGATCAGCGTCAGGCAGATGACCGTGGCGATATTCCGGACTGTGATGAAGCCGTTGGTCAGCTCCGCATAGGCGTTGATGCCGCCGATGCCGGGAATGGCCTTGATGAGTTCCACTGTCTGGCTCTGGAGCTTCAGCTCCTTGACCTTGATGGCGAATCGGTCCCGGAGGATGTTGGGGTCCAGATCCTGAAAATATTCCTCATCCGGGTGTTCGCTGATGAAGGACTGCATGGCCTCCTCACGGGAGATAAAGGTGACGGACGCCACATTGTCCACCGCTTCCAGTTTCTTTTGCAGGGCCTTGGCCTGTGCCTCCGTATAGCTGTCATCCACAAATGCTAAAATCTCATTGTCCTGCTCCGCCTGCTTCAAGTTGGCGTCCGCGTTGACGGCCACCAGCGTAAAGGTGCCCATGATCAGCAGGCACGCCACGGTAATGCCGATAGCGGCGAAGGACATGAAGCCGTGGCTGAACATATTGGATAGACCCTCGTGGAAGAAATATCCGAAATCGTGTTTACTCATGGATATGCCCTCCCACATAGCCGCCTACGCTGTCATTGATGATGCGGCCCTGGTCAATGGTAATGACCCGCTTGCCGAATTTGTTTACCAGATCCTTTTCGTGGGTCACTACCAGCACGGTGGTGCCCAGCTGGTTGATCTTCACCAGCAGCGTCATGATCTCCATGGAGCGCTCCGGGTCCAGATTGCCGGTAGGCTCGTCGGCAATGATGGTAGCAGGGTTGTTCACCAGCGCCCGGGCGATGGCCACGCGCTGCTGCTCGCCGCCGGAAAGCTCGCTGGGGAAATTCTCCGCCTTCTTTTCCAGACCCACCAGTTGCAAAACGTATGTAATGCGCTGTTTGATCTCTTTTTTCGGCATTCCCACCGCCCGCATGACAAATTCCAGGTTCTCATACACGGTTTTCTTCTCGATCAGGCGGAAATCCTGAAAGATGACGCCCAGCGTCCGGCGCATCATGGGAACCTGCCGTTCCGCAATGTTGCTGACAGAAAAGCCGTTGATCATGATACGGCCCGCCGTGGGGACCTCCTCCCCGGTGAGCATTTTGAT
>ENA-OVGC01001426-OVGC01001426.1-human-gut-metagenome-genome-assembly--contig:-NODE-1426-length-18395-cov-20.396020_pt1 | contig 18395 bp, 20 predicted proteins | sample MGYA00237768_ERZ505415 | MGnify/ENA primary metagenome ERZ505415 (study PRJEB26158, sample SAMN06016382) | human gut metagenome | biome: human gut; feature: ankylosing spondylitis patient; material...
CCTGCGCGATGACGCTCTGCGAGACATCGAACACGGCCATGACGATATTGAATGTGTTTGACAGGATCAGGATTGCACAGGCTGTTTTGAACATCCATTTATAGAGGTTCGCAACGTCAACCTCGTGCATATTGTTCTTTTCCAAAAGCATCTGTATGAGCTCATAAGTGGCAACAAAGGTCAGCACCATTCCGGCAATCGGCAGGATCACCGTTTCGGAAAGCTGTCGGATCAGGGAGAAAACCCCGGCGTGCCACGCCGCCGGGGTAGTCCCTACCTGTGCCGCAATCTCTCCGACTTGGGTATTGACGGTATCAAAAAGACCTTCGAGGTTCCCCATGATCCCGCCAATCAGAAGCTCTTTGAGCCAGTTTGTGAGCCAGTCGGTGAGAAAATCCATAAGCGCCTACCTTAAAACAGGCCAGACAGCAGAGGGATCAGCGTGGTGCCAATGACGATGATGCCGCCGCCCGCCATGAGCTGTTTTATCCCTAATTAGGAGTAAAACCTTGCTCGATGGCGGGCGGCGGCGTGTCAAAAAATATATGGAATTGTTTTAGAACCGCCCCAGCGGGAACAGGTCAGCCCTTGACCTGTTCCACCTCCGGGATGGGTTTGAGATTGAAGTGAATTTCGATAGAAATGTGTCGTGTCTTATCGCTGTCGATGTGTTCATGGACAACGATTTCTTTAATCAGGCGGTTTAAGGTGGCTGCGTCCAGCTCCGTGATGTCGGCATATTCCTGAATGGCGTCCACCCATTGTTTGGCGTCCATCGCCAGCCGCATTTCATCAGCCAGCTTCTTGCGCCCCTGTGCAACCCGTTCTTTCAACTCGGCCTGTTCTTTCTGCGTCTTGTCCAGCATGAGATTGAAGTTGGCTTCGCTGATCCGTCCGGCAACCATGTCCTCATAGAGCCGCAGCACCATCTTTTCCAGAACCTCAATCCGTTCCTCGTCTTTTGTCAGGGAACGCTCCAACGCTTCCCGCTGGCCTTTCTGCTCGGCTTCACAGGTGTTGGTCAGCTTCCCGGCAATGGCTTCCCCATCGGTCAGGGCAGCCTTGGCGCACTCCCGGATTTTGTTCAGAACAAGGTGGTAAAGGGTGTCGTACTCCACCCGGTGCTGGGTGCAATGGTTCTTGCCGAACGCCCCATAGGTCTTACAGGCGTAAATCTGCTGCGGGTGCTTGGCGTGGGTGGTGCGGATGGTCAGCGACTTGCCGCACTCGCCGCACTTGATAAGCCCGGCAAACAGGCTGGTTTCCCCATTCTGCCGAGGGCACTGGCGGGATTTCAGCTTGTCTTGTACGATGGCAAAACTTTTGCTGTCAATCAACGGTTCGTGCCGTTCCTCCACCACAATCCAGTCCTGCGGCTTCTTCTCGCCAATGGTGCCGATTTTGAAGCGGTAGTCCTTCTTTTGGGAAGCTATCGCCCCGGTATAAACGGGATTCATCAGGATGTCCTTTATCACGGAGAAATCCCACATATACCGCCCGTTTTCCGGGTCTTTCTTTTCCCATTTGGTGCGGACATTGCGGAAGCCCCGTTCCCGGTTCCACCATGTAGGGCAAGGCACCTTCTGTTCCTCCAGCCTGCGCCGGATGAAGTTGGGGCCGTGTCCTTCCAACGCCCAAAGGAAGATTTGCCGGACAATGGGGGCGGTTTCCTCGTCCACCAACAGGTGGTTTTTGTCCTCCGGGTCTTTCCGATACCCAAAGGGAGCCACACAGCCGGTAAACTGGCCTTGCTGGGCTTTCAGAAGATACGAGGAATGTACCTTCTTGGAAATGTCCTTGCTGTACATCTCGTTCAGGATGTTCTTGAACGGCGCAATGTCGTTGCTGTCCCGCATGGTGTCAATACCGTCATTCATGGCGATATAGCGGACGTTGTGGCGGGGGAAGAAGTCCTCGATCAGTGTGCCGGTCTGCAAGTAATTTCGACCCAACCTCGATAAATCTTTCGTTATCACAAGATTTATCTGCCTGCGCTCGATGGCCTTTAACATTCGTTTCAGGTCGGGGCGCTCCATGTTCAGCCCCGTGTAGCCATCGTCCTGATAGACTGCCACAACCTCCCATCCCTGCTTTTCGCAGTAGCTTTCCAGCATATCCCGCTGGTTGGCAATACTGGCGCTCTCCCCGTCAAGGTCATCGTCTTTGGAAAGCCTGCAATAGATGGCCGCCCGGAAGCTGCCCGCCAGAATTGCGTCCATGCCTGTATATTCGTATCCGTTCATCATAACCGTTTACCCGCACAATCCAGACGGAACACGGTTCTTCTGAACCTCGTCTTTATTATATCGCAAATCTTGTGTTTTCGCAAGATTTTCCTTGCCGGTATTCTGCCCATATTTTTGGGCAATCAGGCTTACAAAGACATCCGCTGCGTCCAGCTCGCCGTCAAAAACTGTGGTAACATGAATCTCTGTTTTCGTTTTTGCCATAGGCAGTTATCCTCCATAATAGAATAGCCAGACAAGGAGAAGGTCGGCAACGAAGTCCGGCAACGGGCTTCAAAAAACCTCAAAACCATCTCTGTCTGGCGGTTTGGTTACAATTTATATTTTCTTTTATTTTTCTGTTGCTTTGGTTGCTGATAGGGGAAAAAGCCCGCAGTTACGGGGCTTTCCCCGGCAACCAGCCCGGCAACGGGAGTGCAACAAAGTCGGCAACGGGGTTGGATTTTCAGAAAGGAAGCTCCATCTGCTCTGTGACCTCCACAAATCCCTCCGGGATTTTTTCGGCTCCGCCCTCGGTATTCGTTGCCGGGGCTTCACGCTCCCAGCCCTTTTGCCTGCCGTATTCCGGGAACATCCGGGGATTGGAAAAGTAGTGCCAGCCTGTGACACAGTGGTTCATAATGTCGTTGACCTCCCGGATTTCCCATTGCTTCGGCTCGTCAAAAGGGTGGTTCAGGGCTTCCCGGAAAAGCTGCTTGGAACACACCATGCTGCCGGTATAGCGGTCAAGGTAGGCTTGGATCATCCCGGCCTTGGTATCCTCCGGCATAAAATCCCGCTGGTGTTCTTTGAGATAGCGTACCATTTCGGGGCTGAAAGACAGCTTAAAATCCCCGCTGCGGTAAATGGTCATGGCTTCCGCCCATAGCTGCTCAATGTAGGCTCTGGAAGCGGCTTCATCATCCAAAATGTGAACTTCCGCCTGTTCCGGGTACACCATGACCGGCAGAAAGCGCCGGTTGCCGGATCGGTCAAGGGGCAGGAAGTCAAGGGCATTGGAAGTGCCGCCGAACACGCATTGCCGCAGCCTGTCCTCCGGGTGGGTTTCGTATGGGATTTTATAGACCTCCTTCTGTCGGCTCAAAAAAGACTTGATTTCCTCAATGCTCTTGGCGTTTGCGGTGGCAATCATCTCCGACATCTCAATAATCCAGTGGCCTTGCAGTTTGCGGTATCAAGTTCTGCTGCAAGATGCTGGAAGGATGCGCCGGTGAGGTACGTTGTATAGATGTACTGCACCGTTTCTGCTTCATTGGGGGAGGGGATGATATCCCCAAACTCCATGCGGTAGCCGAAGACCGTTTTTCGCTTGGATGCCATGTCGTTATTTTCTCCTTTCAAAGTGTTCTGGGATTTCCAGCCCGTTGATGAGCCGGAAGATTGCTGTGCTGTTATTCTGAATGGTGATTTTCTCAACCAACTCGCTGAACAGCGCCCCGTCAAAGGCCATCAGCAGATCCGGCCCTTCTTCCAGAATGTCCAGAAGTTCCTGCGTGCGCTGGATCGTCTGATCGTCCTCGGCGCGCAGAATGTGGGATTTTTTCAGCTTTGCTTCGCGGCGCTGTTCAGCCAGTTGGTTACTGCGGGATATAAAAATGTCAGGATCGACGATGGCCTGCTGCTTGAGCTGGGCCAGCAATCGTTCCTGACTTGCAATATCTGCGATTCGATTGTTGAGTGAAATGATATCCTCACTCCAGAGAAGTCTTCCGGTCTTGGCAGTCTGGAGAGCTTGGATGAGTTGTGTGAGAACTTCCTCCCCGTACCGCTTGAGACGGAAGTATACACGGAGGAAGGCTTCTGTGATCTCCGATTCGGGCGTTTGCATGGTGAGACAGCTTTCGGCACTTTTCTCATGCGTCTGACATACCCAATAGGCGGTACCGCGGCATACCTTTCGCTTGCAGATCGCTCCGCAGTGTCCGCACACGATCTTGCAGGAGAGGGGATGGGGGATACCAGCCCTGGGCGGAATGGAAGCACTTTTTCGGGATAGAAGCTGCTGGACCTTGTCGAACACTTCCTGACTGATGATGGGCGAATGGGTTTCTTCGATGAGGTATTGATCCTCCTCGCCCTTATTCTCCTTCTTCCGGTGGGGGAGAGTGGCTGTGGCATAGGTCTTTTGTACCAGTGAGTTCCCAATGTATTTTTCATTGCGCAGAATGTACTGGATACTGCGAACCTGCCAGAAGGGGGTATTTTGCTTGGTAGGGATACCCCGCGCAGTGATCTCCTTTGCGATATCCTCCATGCTGATGCCGGAGAGGTAGCGGTCAAAGATCTGCCGGATGACAACGGCCTCGTCCTCGATGACCTCCAGTTGGTTATCGACCAGCCGGTAGCCGTAGGGGGCGCAGCGGGTAGAGAAGACACCGCGCTGCATCCGCATCTGATAGCTGTGACGCATCCGCTCTGAGATGGCTTCACTCTCTTTTTGCGCCAGCGCCGAGAATACTGCGGTGAGGGCTTCGCCGGTGGCCTGTGCGGTATCGATGTTCTGCTCCTCGAAGTAGACGCTGACACCGAGAGACTTCAGTTCTCGCACGGCCTCCAGACTTTCTTTGGTGTTGCGTGCGAAGCGAGAGGTGGATTTGACAAGAATACGGTCAATGCGGCCGCTGCGGCAATCTTCCATCATCCGCAGGAAGTCATCCCGCTTTTCGACGGATGTGCCGGTGATACCCTGATCGGCATAGATGTCTGCAAATATCCAGTTTGGATTGCTGTTGATGAGCTTTGCAAAGTAAGCGGTTTGGGCTGCATAGGAGTGGAGCTGATCGTTGGAGTCCGAGCTGACGCGGGCGTATGCCGCCACCCGGAGGGGACGCGTGAGATCCTGCCCGGTGGCAGGGATGGTGATGATCCGCGGCTTTGGCTTCAGGGCGAGAGAGCCTGTGGTTTTCTCGCTGTCGTTCATTTCGCTGCCACCTCCTTTTTCAGCAACACACAATACCATGAAGCATCCGGAATAGCTATACCCAAAAGCGAGAAATCAGAGAGAAATAATGATGTCCGCGCCAAGCTGTACCATCAGACGCGCGGCGATCTTTTTTGCTTCGCTGCCACTGACAAGCCCGCGCTCCCGCAGACCGCGGAGCAGGGTGACGATGCCAAGATAATCTGCGTTGGGATTCATTTGAAGTCCTCCTTTTTTTGATTTTGGTAGTGAAAACACCCAAGCCCATTTGAAAAACGGGCTTGGGTGTTTTCACTACACGCTTCTATCGTTGTTACTATGCCGCCTTACTTTTAGTCTCGTTTGGTATCATCTGTCTCTATTTTGCTCTCCATCTGATCTAAGGCCTTCATGATGGCGTCCTCTGCTATGCAGTCCTTCAATGACGACTCAACAGGTCCTCTTTCCACAATGAGGATAAATGCTACAGCGCTCATCTGCTCATCCCGAGGAAGATCAAAGAATTGATTTTCTGTTGCAAACTTCTTGACTCGCTGGTACGCCTCGCCGAGATCAACAAACTCACTAAGTCTATTGTACTTCAGGTTGCTCCGGTTGGAGGGATTGAAGCAGTGTTTAAAACGCTTCGTCAGCCGGTAGAAATTGTACATATTTTGAAGGGCTCTGATTTGATTGACGAAACGATTGGCGAGCAGATCTATATCACGCGGGCTTCATGGTGTTTGTTTTTCGATGATATGACTGCAAATCTCGGGTTCGTAAACACTATGCGTCATGGGCAGTATTACCTGATTTTCCTTGAAGGAAAAGTTGAACTGCCCGAAGCACAGAAGTTGCCTACCAATATTTATTATCTTTGCAATACGATAGTTACCCCTGTTTTCTCTTATACTGAAGGTGAGGATGTCGTAATACCGATAGACACTGTTCCGACATATGTTCCTTACCAGCGTGAAAGACCGCCGTGGCAGGTGCAAGGTTTTTGCTGGGTGCTTGTCATTTTCCTTGCTCCAATTATGCCACGGATTGGCTTCTATGGATTGAAATATAAGGCTTTTTCTATTATTCAGCGCACATTAAATAACAGAGCGACGCCATATAAGACGCCGCTCTGTTATTTATAATGGATGGCTATTTTGCGATAACTTTCCAAAACTCAGGGGGATCATCAAAACCGTAAATCACGATGAGGAAAGAGTCTTTGTCTGGGAAAATCTTATAAAATTCTCCATGAATCAGTGTATCACCTAACCGAATCTCTTCCAGAGGCTCCTTTATACTGTACATTTTAAAAATTGAGGCAGAAAATCCACACAATTGATTACTATCGTTTGTAGTGATGGAATATAACGGAGCACTAAGAGAGCGTTTCTTTATAGACTTTCCTGTTTCCAAATCAAATGATTCGATATAAGGATTTTGTCGATCTTCTTCGCTTGTTTTGGCAGCAACAGAAACAAATAATGTGTCGTCTGTTAAAGAAAAACCGTGAATTTTTTCATTCTGGGGCAAGGATACTTTGGTGGTGCTTAAATCATCGAGGTCATTTCCTATATAAAATGTGACAGAAGATTTTTCACCAACCGCATAGACATAATGGTCATTTGATACCGAGAAATCATCTGATATATAGTCACAATCAGAGGCTTCAAAGGTAAGAACTGGAGCGACATCGAACTTGGAGTCAATTCTACTTATTCCAAAGGTGTTGTTCTTGTAATTGAAAAAGCTAAAAAGGAGACAGTCTTGATAGCGATGGAGTACAGGGCCTGTTGAAAACGGAGTAAACTCACCATGATATATGACTGTTTTTCCGCTACTATCGATAAATATAATTGATGAGTCCATCTGATTCGTTCCCACGCTAAAGAAAGGATACACTACGCCACCAAATGCTTGAATTGCACTTGGGCAAATGCCGAATTCCTGAATTGGATATCGGTTAATTATGGATTGTGTTGGGATATTCAATACAACGAATTCTTCATAAAATACTGTAGTCGCCTGATCAGTTATATCATTGCTGTTTTGCTTTGAGGAGTCTGAAATAAGAATTAAGACATTACCCTCAAAGTAATCACAAACGATATAAGACTGATCCTGCTGCAGAGATAGCATGGAGGTGATATTTATTTCTTCAGCATCTGCAGAAGCACTATCTTTCTCATAGCTATTGTTTGGAGGAATGTTATCCTCCGTAACAGGCCCTTGTGTACAACTACACAAGAACAACAACATACAGCAAATGAGTAAAAATTTCTTCATTACTATCCTCATTTCCTAATTGCCGATTTAAGCTACGCGAACATAATTGCCAGCGTTCGAGTCAATGGCATCGTACATACTAGCGCCAGAAAGCGTAAAGGTGCCATAATAGTTATCATTGTAGTGAGGATCAGTATACGTGAAATAGACCGAGGAATCCGGATATGCCATATCAATAAACGAACCATGAACGACCATAAAATGGCCAGAAGAAGAGGTGTACCGTCCGGGAACAGTTTTTACGTTGACGACAACCGCACATCCAAGTCTCAAGCTATTTGCGATGTTGTTATACAGATCTGCTTCCGTCTGGTTAGATGTTTTGATGTTGGCAACTGAATAGTCTTCCCCAGTCAAAGCGGCCAACGTAGTGGCAATCTGAGACGAAGAAGTGCCGGCAGATGTGGTACCGAGCTGATTTGCAAACCACTGCTGGTTATGAGATGTATCACCGGTAATGCCTTCATATACCATTTGAGTACTTGCTGGGCCGCAATAATATGTGTTAATTTGCTGATGAGATACAATAGGGGCATTATAGATGACTCTATCAACAACTCCCCGAGTCTCAGGAGCCGAGGAGAATTCCTCACGAAGTCTAGCATCAATTGCCTTCTGTTCGGCAATTTCCTCGGGAGTGAAGTTGATAATATCTGCGTTGACAACAGTGTCAGACGATGTGGCAAATGCAGGAACACTCAACGCAAAAGCGAGGACGAAGGTCAAACAAAGAGCGGTTAACTTTTTCATAATAATCTCCTTTCAGATTCATACCCACAAGCCTTTACATATCTGCACGCAAATAGACACCAGCACTGTCATCCAAGCACTGTACAGTAAGTTCCTGGACTTTTCGGCGGTAATACCTCCATGTGATTGTTGGTGTCTTTAAAATAGGAATCCCAACTTCATCACTTTCTTTCATTTATCCCTCCAGCCATGAGCAAAACGCAAGAAACGCAGTAATTGCAATGGTTTCCGGTCATGGCTGAAACCGAAAATCACTCATATGGTATAGAAAGCGGAGCCCCTTTTTGGTAAAATTGACTTGAGAGAAAACCAACCAGAAAGGGGCTGGCCGCTATCTACCGACAGGAAATCATTCAGGATGTGACGCTGTTCACATCCCAAAGCGCCGCTGCGTTCTACGACAAGCTTTTCAGCAGTCTGGACTTCACGCTGCCCAGAGCGGCAACCGGGCGGCGCGGCTTTCCGAAGGAAGCCATGGTCTGCGCTTTTATCGTTATGAAATGTGAGGGTTTCTCACAAATCACAGATTTGGCGGATTATTTGGACAACAACCGGCTCATTGCCCACTACTGCGGGTTCAACATCATGGAGCCGCTACCGTCCTACTGGACGTATGACCGCTGCCTGCGGCAGTTGAACAACGGTGCGTTGAAGTCGATCATGGCCAATCTGGGGCGGAAGTTGTATGAGCTGGGCGTAGTGGATGCGTCTTTCGTTGGTCTGGATTCCACACCCGTCATGGCGATCACGAAGCAGAACAACCCAAAATCCTTTGCAAAGAACAAGTTCTCCAAGGAAAACCACCCGAAAAGCGATCCGGACTGCGCCCTCGGCGTCCATTCCGCCTCCAACCAGCACAATGAACGCCGGTACGAGTTCTACCGGGGGTACAAGAGCCATGTGCTGGTGGACTGCATCTCCGGCCTGCCGCTCTACGAGCTGACCACACCGGGCAATGTCGCCGATTCCTCCGTCGCCGCTGAGATCCTCGCCAAAGCTGACAGGGTGATCTCCTTAAAGGAATGCACCTTCCTTGCCGACAAGGGCTACGATGTGAAAAGCATCTACAATACCGTAAAACGGTCTATGAGGGCGAGGCGTTTATCCCCCTCAATCCACGCGGCACGAAAGCCTTGGAAACGCTTCCTGCCGGTAATCCGGTCTGCGAGGCTGGGTTTGCCATGCACAAGGACGGCAAGACGACCGACAATGGGCGTACCCGGCAGAAATACTGCTGTCCTTTCCGCCAGTCTAAGACTGGTGTTTGCCCCTGCAGCCACAAAAACTGGAACAATGGGAAGAAAAGCCGGGGCTGCACGAAATACAGGACCGTTCCCGATGACTAACAGGCTTTCCATTGACCGCAGCTGCCTCTGTTTCAAGAGAACATACGCCTTGCGTACAGAGTGTGAGCGCTACAATTCCCGCTTCAAATCCACAGGTCAGGAACGGCTGTGGGTGCGCAGCGGCGCAAGCGCGGCGAACCTCAACACGCTGGCTCATACCCCTGCCCTGGCAGTTGCGCTGGCCGCCGTTCTGCATGGTTCTCACTCCTGCCGCGCATCCAAATCATTCCGGCGAGGCGCTTAAAGTGTGCTCTCATACGGCTTTTTTCGCTCGGTTTTCTATCGGGCTTGCTATTTATGCGCTTTTTCTCTTTGCCGGGTGACCCCCGCCTTCTTTCTCTCTTCGCCCTTTTGTTTTAGGACTTGTTTTGCTCATCTCTATTAGGGCGCTTTTACAGTGGAGGTGGTAATAACCCGACTGTCATATTCTGAACCGACTTTTGCAAACACTTTGACATTTGCATAATAAAAAATTCCAGAGGTCAACTGGCAGTCATAATAGCTCTTACAAATATCGCTATTCGTCTCAATTAAGCCGTTGCTGGTTGATCCAGTAATGCTGGTAACATAGCTACCATCAGCTTTATAAATGTCTACAGTCTCTACGCCAATGGAACTTGCCAGTTTGTTTGACTGCACATCATAACTGATACTGATCATGCCTGCACTGTCCCCCGCCGTCAGGCCAACATTGTAGCTGGATAGCGTAAGGCTGGCCCGCATATCAGGAGCTTCTAATGCAGAGACTGAACCGTAGCAACACGCAATCACCATCACCGCCACAAGAGTAGATGAAAAAAGCTGTTTCATGTTACTTATCCTCCAATCGAATCCACAATCGCCTTCACCTCGTCTATTTGAAGATTTCCAGAAATCGTTTCGACAAAAAGTCCATCAGACCATACTGCGGTTATAGCATCTAAATTTGACATGATATAAAATGTTCTTGACCCGCTGACATATTGTTCAACCAGGGCATCGTCCTTTTCAAAGATGTGTGTATTCAAATAGGATGTTGACCGGTAGCGGGTAATGTTTAGATTGAAAAAAAGCTTATCTCCATCGCTGAAAAAGATGTGTACTGTATCACTTAATTTATCACTTAGAATTTTGGGGTCAGATGCCTCAATACCTACTGGATACCATGTTGGGGCTAATTCTTCCGGTATTTCGCAGTCTTTCAATGCACCTTTAATCACATTGCAGGTTTCAACATTTTCGAGATTTGGCGCTGTCGTTTCCTGGTCCTGTGGGATACTGTGGGGGAAAGATACAAAGTGAAATGTTTCATCCGTCCACCGTCCAATCGCACCAAATACATCTATGCCCGCAGCCTGAGCGCCAATCAGCATTGCAAACATAAAAATCACCGTGGCGGCGATAGTGCCTAACACCCTTATCCAGGGACGCTTCGGGATAAAACCGACCATAGTAACGGCATCTGTCACGCTCTCTGCGGTCTCCTCGGGATAGAGCGTTACGCCATTCATCTCAGGGATATTGTAGTATGTCTGAAATTCCTCCAACGCCTTGTCCACATCGGAGAGGCGACCAGTGGGAATGGCTTTCTCCCGTTGCTCTATCACATCCAGAATATGCAAAACAACCTCATCATCGTCATCATCCGGCGATTTAATATCCGCACACAGAAGTTCCTCCAGAGCTTCTGTGCTCAGCCGATCTAAGTGGGCATATGTATTTTTCTTGTTTTCTGTGTGCCCATTCATCTCCCGAGCCCCCTTTCTATTTATTTATGTACGCCGCTTGAAAAACGGACATCATTTTTCTATTTCTTTTTCTTTTTATGGTCAGGAAATTCTTCCGATAGTTTCTGTCTTATGCGCTGCATCCGTTTTTGACAGGCCCATAGGCTGATACCTAATTCCTGTGCGACATCAGAATAGCAGGCGCGCTCTATGGCTATCCGCTTCAGCATGGTTATTTCCGTTGGTGTAAGTGTCTGTCGGATCGTTTCTTCCACGGACGCTCGTTGCTGCTTGTCCTCTTGCTCTATTATCGCATCTTCTACAGAGCCTGCGGAGGATACTGCTGGTGTTTCCGGGGCATCCAGCGAGAGATACCGCTTCAAATACCGTTGACGGGTCCTCTGCTCGTTCCGTATTTTATTCTTTGCTGTCCGCTTTAACCATCGGATTGGTTCATCTGCTTTCATGAGGGTATCAATCTTTTCAACAGCTGTGTGGAATGTATCCTGCGCAATTTCCTCCGCACGGTGAGGATCAGAAATATGAGCCATGGCATAGAGCTTAATTTGGTTGAAATACTCTCGGTAGAGCACAGTGAAAAATTCTTCTTGGTCGGGGCGCATCTTCGATCACCTCTTTTTTTGCCTGTGGCTTGTTGGCATCCCAGCCCTTGTCTAAAATCTCAGCACATGGGCATGGCATACAAGTGCCGAGATATGCGTATACTAACCTCTTTGCGGCTATTCTACCATACGCAGACACCATGATGAAACTATTATTTGAAAATTTTAGCAAATCCTGTCCGCTTTTCAAGATAGCGTACATATAACAACGAATACAAACAAATAAAAATTTGGCATATGGCACATGCGCATATCAAGCAGGTTTGCCATATTTACAAAATGACTGTGTGGAGAGGAAGTGAGTCCAATGGGCAAGTTTTTAGGAAAAGGTTTGTAGGAAAACCTTTGATAAATCATTCAAGAGTACCATAATTTTCTGTCACTAAATTGAGACTCGAGTTTTGCAAAAATAGTAAGGAGGAACTGAAATATGGCGCTTAACGAATTTGTTCAGACAGCACTTGACGAAGAAGGATACGAAGAGGGTTCTGACGGTTATACCAAATATGGTTCATGGTATGGTTTAGCAAATGCGGACTGGTGTGTCATGTTTATTTCTTGGTGTGCAAACCAAGCCGGAATCATGACCACATCTTCTACGGGAACTGTTCCTAATGTTCCCAAAATGGCAAGCACTTCCGCTATGTACACATGGTATACTAACAATCGCAGAAATTTAGCGCCATCGATGTCAGCAAGCAGTCCCAATAGACTCCAGGTCGGTGACATTGTTGTCATTAACACGCAAAACGGCGGGCCCGTAACTGACCATGCTGGCATTGTTGTAAGTGTGGATTATGATGCTGGTACAGCTGATGTAATGGAAGGCAATCGTAGCAACAAGGTAAAGAAAGTTACCTATACAAATCTTGTGGATTCTATCGGCTATACGATTGTCTATCTTTGCAGCAATCACACGAGCTACTAATATCTATGATATGAGCGGCTCTTGCATAGTGAGAGCCGCTCATAATTTAACGGCTACACAAGAAATATAGTTTTCCATCAGCATTTAAATTTATGTATAGATCATAAGACGGAAGTTCTATATTACTGACCTTTGTTAGACGAAAGGATGGATGTTATTTTGAAAAAGGCAACACTGTGCTTACTGCTGGGCGGGATTCTGGCCATTTTACTACTGAGTGCTTGCACTTCCGCAGAGAGTGGGAATTCTGACTCAATTATAGATAAATCTCCTAGTATGGGCGCCGACGAGGATAACCAGGAAGCATCGGAAGTAACGATCCTTTCTGTAGATCAGCCGGCCTTGAGCCTCTCCATTCCCAAAGCATGGGAGGACATTGCAATTATTAAGCGACAGACTGACATCCAACAGTCCGCAGAAGCGAAGGACGGTACACTACTCTTTCAGCTCTATGAAAAAACAGCCTATACCACGGATGAGGCAATGGGCAACGTATGGAGCCTGATTGCCTTTACTAAGGAGGCCTTCAAGGAAAAATTTGGCGATGCGGATCTCGCCACGGTCATCGGGGTGGAGAGCTATGTACTTGGAAGTGATAGTGACTATATTTACCTGCTCGTAAGACCATCCGATGTACAGTTTCTTGAAAATGATGATACATCACTAAAACAGTACAAACAGCTTCAGCAGGAGTCCCAGGTAGTTCTTGCAGGCTTTCTGAAGGACAATAGCATTACCGTAAATGAAGACTGCCCCAACAGTTCTTGTTACAAAGTGGCTCATGGCGCAAACAAGTAGTGTTCAGAGTATATTCGCACGAGGTTGGCTTAAAGGCCTTTATTTCGGCATCTGAGTTCTATGTGCCAAGCAAAATATGGTACAGACACTCTGAATCGATAAGGATTTATCGACTATCCCGGTTATTGGACAAACAATTATGGTAGATTTCTTTACTATATATGGTTCTTCTTCCGGGCCTCTCTAACTTGTTAAATAAGTTCGTCCCGTAAACAGGATTATCCTGGTGCTGGATGCGAAAAATTATTTCGTTCCTTATCTATCGTATGCTTGCGTACTAGCTTTACCAAAAAGGGGCTCCGCTTTCTATTAGGGATGAGCAAAACTCTGATTTGTTTGCAGTGACATACAATATATAGATGCTGTAACAATTTGTAACTCAATATATTGCTTCACGATTTTGCAAAACTTGCGTTTTGCTCATCTCTGCTTTCTATATCAATGGAGTGATTTTCGGTTTTAGCCATGGTCGAAAATCATACTTTTCTCATAAAAAAACATTGAAAAACGGGCTACATATAATATACTAAACTTACCGTAGTAGATTGATTATACGGCATAATTCAAAGGAATGGAGGAATCGATATGTACGGTACGCAGTTCATGTGTCATACCAGAGGCCGACAGGGTCAAAAATATTCGTCCCTTCAATTCTGGAGAGGACGAATTAAAATCGCAAGTGTGGGCGCATGAACATCGGCTTTATGTAGGATGTTCATGCGCCTTTTGCTGTTTAAAGGAGAGGAAGATAGCATATGGAAAAAAGGAAAATCGTTTTTTATCTTACCATTGGAATGATTTTGATTCTCCATCTGACTGCATGTACTAACAGATCAAGTGAGTTGCCGGCTCCTGATTCGACTGTTTTTGGATATGAGGGAGAAACAAAAATCATATTTGATGGAGTGTGCGCGAAATATAATGATAAAAAAGAAAAGAATCAAGTGTTTTTGCCAATTGTGCAGGTTTTAGGGACATATGAAGAGGGAAACATTACAAAGATCGTTTCCTGTGTGTCATTAACAGAAATGAGTCTCGAAGAAGGAAACTTAACAATAGCAGGAACAAATATTTTTCCGATGGTTACAGAAATAAAATATGGAAATGAAGAGTATGAGATAATAAATCTGAATTCAGCAGAAACTGTTCTCGCAAATGGTTCAGCCTCATTCCCTGAGGTATTTCTTTTAATATGTGGTCCGCTTGAAGATGTGAAACAAGACATAGAAAACAGGACTTTTGCATTACCAGAAATGGAAAAGAAAAAAAGCCGTGAAAGGGAATATATCGAGTGGTCAAACGTAAATGTATCTACTGTGAATGGTGATATCAATTATGATGAGTATTTTCGGCTTGCGGATTAAGGAGGATCGTATGAAAAAAGCAATTAAGAAAACTTGCGTTGTTCTGCTCCTTTTTGCTCTTTTGGTTTCCCAAGTTGCAGCGAGTTATAGTGAAACTGGTACGTTAAATGAAGGAACATCCGCTATATCGGCTGCAGAACGGTATTTATCTAATTGGGCGTATAACAGTTACATGTATGCGGATAAGAATTTGACTTTAGGGACGGTTCTTGACGCTGAGGTGGATCCTGCTAAACTTACACTTGCAACATCGGAGTTCATGGCATTGAGAAATGATGCAGATGGGCAAGAAAATAATATTAGTGTCGCTGTGAGTAAAATGCAGGCGAACATTCAATTTATGATAGATAAGGCTACGTATTTTTCTACGATAAGACAATACAATGGCCTGCAGAGAACAGATTTCAACACTGATTATGTAGTTCAAAGGGTTGATGTTCAGGGGAATTTTGCGGTTATTGAAGTCCTTGAAAATATAAGCTTCCAATATGTGGGTGCAGAGGACTCTTCGTTTAGTCAAAAAGAGCATACGGTTTCTCTAATTAAAGTAGATGGAGAATGGATTGTTGCAAATGTAGAAACAAAGTATGATTGGTTTGCTAATGAATATAAGGATACAGAATATAAAATATCGTCCATAATTGCTGCAGAAAAGCAGAACATTCAGGCACAGGCGGAGTGTTCTGCAAATGAAGATTCTGTAGTTTCAGCCGCACCTGCAGAGGATGAAATGGTTGCAGAGGTTTTGGCAAATGCTTCTTTTGCTCGAATGTACAACAAGGAAAATGCATGGAAGTATGCCTATACATATGCTACAAGCACGACAACATCAACGGCAAATTCATATTATAATACTGACATTTTCAATGATTATTCGGGACCAGATGCTGGGGATTGTATGAATTTTGCATCTCAAGCAATTTATGCAGGATTTTCAGGAAGTAATAACTTGACCTCGGTGAATGCAGGGACAGCTCCTCAGGATACTGTAGGAATAGCAGCGGGTCAACCGAACGCGGCACAAACAAAATGGTATGCTAAGCCAGCCTCTACATACTGGGCATGGACTTCTTGCGGATATTTTAGGGATTATATAGACTACTCCGTAAATGACACAGAAACAAGACTGCGCGCAGTGAAAAAACCGATTACGGCTTCTTCTGACTTTTCGGAAGTTGGAACAGCAAACCTCATTGGATCCATTATCCATGTAAATGGAAGTAAACCATTAGGGCATGCGGTTATTGTGAATAACGCTACTGGAACAGCACGCAATCAAATTTATTTCACAGCGCACTCGCCAAATGCAAAGAACCTTAATTTGGCGGAGGAGTATTCAGGGCAAATGGTTTCAATTCGGCCAACGTATTTTTATGATGTTACCACATGTACTGGGGCAAACACGTCACATACATTTTCTTCGACCAATTCCAAATGTGCTCGTTGTGGTTATGTTCGGACATATATAATCCCAACTTTACTTACACCTATGGCGAAGAATACGCAAATTACACTTACTGCACGAACTAACCACACCGTTTCGTCTATTTCAATGAGTGTAAAGAACCCGAATGGCGCAACGACAAATTTAGGAACAGTAACAAACACAAACTCTATTTCAAAGGTTTATACGCCGACGGTAGCAGCACATCCAAACGATTTATACACAGTAACAGTAACCGCCGTTTCTGCTGATGGGGTGACGACATCGAGCACATGGACGTTTAGGACGTATTGATACTTACAAGTAAGGTGCGGAGGCTTCCGCACCTTACTTGTCTATAAAGAGTTTTATATAACGGTTTACCCGTTTGCGCATGGCGCGAACGGTCCTTTGCTTTTAATCCTGCTCGAACATTTTCAGAGAGTTCAGGATCGATGCCACACCATCCTGCCCGCCAAACCATTGTTCCAATTCTGCTCCATCTGCAGGCGGCATAGGTTCAGACGCAGCGGAGATAGCCGCATCCTGCTGTGCGGTGGAAGGCTTCGGCTCGGGCTGCTTTTTCAGGTAGCTCTGGTTCTTTGCCAGGATGGCAAGGATCAACTCCTCCAGCGCCGCCTGATTTGGAACCGGAACAGATACCTCCGGCGTCTCCTTGCAGTTGATATAGTGCAGGACAGCGCTGACAAGAAACTGCGCTTTGCTGCGGCCTTGCCGGTTGAGCAGGTCGATCACCGCTTTATGCTGTGGGTCACAGATGTTGAAGCGAATCGTGAATTTCCCGGGGTCCTTCTTGTCGGTCATAGCACTCACCGCCCGCTGTGCTGAAGCCGGTAAAGATACTCATACCCCTTGGCATTGGCATTGATGTCCTCCACAAAAATCGCCTGCCCGATTTTTCCGGACGCTTCGATCTGCCGGCGCAGCAGAGTAGCGCCCCCGCCCAGGAGGATCACTTTGCCTGACTTGAGTTCCAGCATCCGCTCCCGCAGGCCGCTGAGCAGGTCGTTGATAAATTCCTGTGCTTCCCGTTCTGCCAGAGCGATGACCTCCGGCGCCGCGTCCTGATCCTCGCCGCGCAGGATCCGGTCGATCTCGCTTTCCTCCAGCAGAATGTCCAGCTCGGCATTTGCTTTTGCGCAGATGCGGTTATAGAGCAGGATCACGCCGTTTTCCAGAGAATCACAGGCTGCCATGTCCGGCACACCGTTCCGCAAACGCACATAATCCGCCGTAAAGCCGCCGATATCGACCACCAGCGCTCTGGGGAATGAGGCGAGGTTTTTTACCGTGGCCGCAGCGGCGGAAAAGGACTGCGGGAAACAGGCTGTATTTTCAATGAAAATGGCATAGGGCTTTCCCTTAAACTGAAAGGCAACCGCACCCCGCCCGTTGAAATAGTTGATAAACCGCTTTGCCTGCACGCCAAAATGCGCGGGAGGAAGGCCGACCGCCAGCTGCACGCGCATGAGGCTGCCGCTGTACTGTCCCATCGCTTCGATCTCATGCGCGATGGCAAAAAGCGTCAGAATGAAGAAGCGTTCATCCTCTGTCTTATCTCTGCGGTAAGGGATCCGCTGGTCGGTCAATGTGTAATACATCCCCCGATAGGCTAATGCGTCCGTTCCGAAGCCGGGCGTGTCGCTCTGGATAAGCCCGGAGGTAAACGGCGGCGTATGGACGGTTTTGATTTGTTTGTTCCCGTGATCGACAGCAATTAACATGGCTATGTACCTCCTATACTTCTCTTATACGGATGTAATACGCATAAGAGCAACAAAAATCGGATCGTTCCGGAAAAAATATGCCTGTACACAAAGAAAAAGCCGGAGGCCGCGATGCGGCTCCCGGCTTTCTGCGTCTGAACAACTGGCTTATTTTGCGAAAAAGTATGTGTAGAGGTTATAGTCCCGCTCCCGTGTGATCAAGCGGAGCCAGATATGAAAATGCGCCGTTTCCGCATACAGATTAAATTCCGTGGGCTCCTTTGTCGGCTGGGCATACA
>ENA-OVGC01001450-OVGC01001450.1-human-gut-metagenome-genome-assembly--contig:-NODE-1450-length-18168-cov-25.817755_pt1 | contig 18168 bp, 14 predicted proteins | sample MGYA00237768_ERZ505415 | MGnify/ENA primary metagenome ERZ505415 (study PRJEB26158, sample SAMN06016382) | human gut metagenome | biome: human gut; feature: ankylosing spondylitis patient; material...
TATTGACCAGCGAAAAAGAAATACCGAGCCCAACGAGGACGGCTTCTCTCCGATGTTTATGCCGGGCGGCACGGTAAGGGAAAAGAAGGCTGCCGGCGATGCCATCCTCGGTCTTTGCAAGTCCATGACAAGCCCCGACCCAGTTCCCATCGGTCAGTACCGAGGCTTTGATATGGAGCTGTCCTTCGATACCTTTAGCCGGGAATATAAAATCACGCTGATTCACCAGCTGCGGCATACGGTCACGCTGGGCTCGGACGTCTTCGGCAATATTCAGCGACTGGATAATACGTTCGGTGCTTTTGAGGAACGAATGGCGGCGTGTGTCGAGCAGCTGGAGAATACGCGGGTTCAGCTTGAAAATGCAAAGGCCGAGGTACAGAAGCCCTTTCCCCAGGAGGAAGAGCTTGCGGCGAAAACGACCCGCCTGAATGAACTGAACGCCCTGCTCAATCTGGACAAGAAGGAGAATGAGATCGTAGACGGCGAGCGAGGAGAGAAGGAGCCGCAAAAATCATCCGCAGACAGAGAACGCTAAAATGAAAATCACAGCGGCAATGTGGAATGTCTGCATTGCCGCTGTGTTCGCAAGCTGCAAAATACGCCGAGCGTGTGATATAATGGAGCTGACAAATCGGAATTTGTGAAATCCACATATTTTAAGAAGGAGCCTTCGCTTATGCGAAAGCTCCTTCTTTGCATACCTTACTTTTTCAGCTTCAAGCCGTCGCGGAACGCTTCACCCACGCGCTCGGTGACCTTGTAATAGCCATGGGTGTAGGGGTCAAAGGCGATGGCATTGACTTTAGACATATCAATTTTTCCGTCCACCATAACGCTCTCATCGGCAGTGACATTGACTACCTTACCGATGACGCCGCAGCCATACTCATTGTTCTGATACTCGATGAACTTGCACTCCAGACAAATCGGGAACTCGTTGATGACCGGCGCATCGACGGCTTCGGCTTTGCTTGCGGTCAGACCGCTGCGGGCAAATTTGTCGCCTACTTTATTGCCGGATTCCACGCCGAAATAATCCGCCTCGACCATGTGGGCGGCATCGGCAATGCTGACGGTAAATGCGCCCCGCGCCTTGATATTCTGCACAGTTTTGTGGGTCTCGGTGAGGTTCAGCGCAACGGTGTCCCGTTCCTGCATGGTGCCCCATGCGGCGTTCATGACATTCACACTGCCGTCCTCGTTGTAAGTTGCAACCATCAGAACCGGCATGGGGAAAATGCCTTCGGTAATTTTCAATTTTGTTCTCATGATAACTCCTCCTTGTGATCATATTGACAGGACTGTTCATCTTGCTTATAATTATACGCAGGAAAATCAGAAATTCAAGTACTGGTAATTATGACAGGTACTATCCTTGGAGAAAGCAAATGATAAAGAACTATATTGAGAACGCCAATTTTGAGGACACCGGCTTTGCCTACACGCTGTCGCTGATCTCAGGCAAGCACAAGATGGTCATTCTCTATTGTCTGATGGAGTTTGAAACCGTGCGGTTCAATGAGCTGAAACGGTATTTGAAAACCATTTCCGACAAGACCCTCAGCATGAATCTCAAGGAGCTGGAAGCAGACAAACTGATCGTCCGCACCGAGTATCCGCAGATTCCGCCGAAGGTGGAATATACGCTTTCGGAACGAGGAAAATCGCTGATGACTGTGCTGGATCAGCTCTGTGTCTGGGGCGAAGAAAACCGGCTGACAGAGTGACAACTTTCAGTTTATCTAAGAGGTGAGATATAGAATGCGCATGAATAATAGGTACGACGAGATTATCAATCTCCCTCACCACGTCTCCAAGACGCGACCGCAGATGCCGATGTCAGATCGTGCAGCGCAGTTCGCTCCCTTCGCCGCCCTCACCGGCTATGACTCCGCCATCAAGGAAACCGGGCGTCTGACCGATGAAAGGATTGAGCTTGACGAGGAAGCTCTGACTGCATTGGACATGAAGTATCAGCTTCTCATGGATGCCTTTGATGATGCGCCGGAGGTCACCATTACCTACTTCCAACCTGATGAGCGGAAGGCTGGCGGCAAATATGTATCAGCAACCGGCGCGGTCAAAAAGGTTGATGATTTTGAGCGGCGGATCACTATGCAGGACGGCACGAAGATTCCAATGGATGACGTTCTAAGCATTGACGGAGAGCTGTTTTCATCGCTGGAATAATGTCGCTTGCCATGCGACCGAACGAATTGAATACAGATATAAATAGACTGCAAGGCGCAATGCCAAGCAGTCTTTTTATGTGAAAACGGTGGATGCAGACGTATCAAATCTAAATGAGATTAAGAAAAATCCTATTCAATCCCGGACAAATCCCAATAAACTGTCCGTTGTTATATGAAGGGGTATTTTACGGGGAGTCTCTACGAGGGAATACGATTTTAGAGAATAGCAAGCACAGCCGGTGTATATACACACGGCGATTTCCGATTAAGGAAACCCTCCCCTTAATCGCAGAAATGCTTGTTGGGAAGTCTCCCAAACCCTCTTTCTTTACGAAAGGACGGAACGCCGATGGCAAACAGAACGCGACCAAATCAGATACTCTTCTTCGTCTCCGACGATGAGAAAAGAATCATCAAGGCAAAGATGGCGCAGCTCGGAACAAAGAACATGGGAGCATATCTCCGGAAGATGGCGATTGACGGCTATATCATCAAGGTGGATTACACGCAGCAGAAGAAACTCGCCGCCGCTGTCAGCCGTGTTGCCTCGAATATCAATCAGATTTGCCGCCGCATAAACTCCACTGGACACTTCTATGCGGACGATATTGCAGAGCTGAAAGAAAGGCAGGGTGAGATATGGCAGTTACTAAAATCAAGCCAATCCGAGGAACTGTAAACAAGGCTCTTGCCTATATTCTCGACCCGCAGAAGACCGACGATGCCTTCTATGTTTCCTCCTATGGGTGCGCTGCAAGCGACGCGGCAGCAAAAGAATTTGAATGGACAAGAAACCTTGCAGTGCAGCAAGGAATGCAGATGCCGAAGGTACTTGCCCGTCATCTGATTCAGTCCTTTGACATCGGGGAAGTGACACCGGAAGAAGCGCACGAAGTCGGGAAACAGCTTGCGGACGAATGGCTCAAGGGCAAGTACGAGTATGTGATTGCAACCCACATTGACAAGGGGCATTGCCATAATCACATCATCTTCAATGCTGTGAATTATGTGGACTTCCATGCCTACCGGAGCAACAAGAGAACCTATCGGGAGCTGCGTCAACTCAGCGATGAAATATGCAAAGAACATGGGCTATCTGTGATCCCTCCGTCGCAGAACAAGGGCATGGACTACAAGGAATACACCGAAGCCAAACGCGGCACGAGCTGGAAACAAAAGCTCAAGCAGACCATCGACCGGCTTGTCATCACTGCGAAGGACTACGATGACTTTCTGCGGCTCATGCAGGAAGCCGGTTATGAAATTAAGACCGGCAAATACATTTCCTTCCGCGCTGAAGGTCAGGAGCGATTTACCCGCTCTAAAACCATTGGAGAGAACTACACCGAGGAACGCATCAAGGAACGGATTGCCGGACGGACACCCCGAAGAAGCCAGAGGCAGACCATGCAGAAGGGCATCTCTCTCATCGGAGATATTCAGGAGCGGATCAGGCTCATCGACAGCAAGGGCTATGAGCATAAAGCCAAGCTCACGATCCTCAAGGAAGCGGCGCGGACACTCAACTATCTTACGGAAAACAACTTGCTCCAATACGCCGATCTTGAGAAGAAGGTTGAGGACGTTCACAGCTCCTATGACCGCACCGGCAAGGAGCTGAAAGACGTTGAGGCACGTCTGCGGGAAGTCCAGCCGCTTATCAAAAACATCTCCAACTACCAGCACCTAAAGCCCGTATATGACGCCTTCCAGAAGGCGAAAGACAAGCCGAGTTTCAAGGCAAAGCACGAAGCAGAGCTTGTGATCTTTGAGGCGGCGCGGAGTACACTGCTTGCCATGCAAGGCGATGAAAAGCTGCCGAGCTTGAAGACGCTCCAAGCGGAACAGCAGAGACTTCTTGAAGAGCAGCAGCGGCTTTATGACGAACGTGCGAGGCTCAAAAAGGAAGCTCGGATGATCGACACTTTGAAGGCAAACGTGGACGATTTCCTCAAGCCAAGCGCAGAGCGCGACCAAGAGTATCAACGCAATTCTCAGCGCGAATAAAGAGAAAAGGAAAGGCAGTTTTCATGAGTAACTGCCTTTCCCTTTTTGAAAATCAAAACCATCAAGAACTTGCATCTTTTTTGTGAACTTGTGCATGAGATAATTGCATTCAAAGAGGTTTTCGTGTATAATAGAATGGAAGTCATGATTAGCGGATGAGTAAAGGGGTGCGTATCATGGGAATCAGCTACAAAAAACTTTGGATGCTCCTGATAGAACGAGACATAAAGAAGTCCACCTTCCGGCAAGAGCTTAACCTTGCATCCGGAACATGGACGAAACTGAATAAGGGGGAAGAAGTGTCCCTCTCTATTTTGCTGCGCATCTGCGGCTATTTGAATTGTGACATTGGAGATATTTGTGAGGCTGTGCGGACGGACAACTGATAGGTCCTTTTTCCGTGCGGCTTTTTTATATACCAGTGGAGACGAATTAAATGTTTGTGCGTAGCAGGACTGTTACAAAAAAAGGAGGATAACAGATGGACATTGGCGTAACGATAAGCAAAGTCCGAAAAGAATACAGAGAATACTTACGGGAAACTCACCCGGACTGGGCTGACACGACTATCAGCACCCATGTTTCCGATGCGTTCTATCTGTATCAAAACACTATTGCGCTGTCCTTCTGGAAGTGTTTTGAAAGTGATGCCTCTATGGAGAAAGCGAAAGGCGAAATCTTCGACTACCTAAAACAAGAAGTAATGTCTGATCGAGCAGACGAACGCACTGCACAGTATTATAGAGATTTGAAGCGGCTGAAAGAATTTATTGATTCTAAGGGCGGCGTCAAGACGTATATCGGTTATGAATATGACTGCGAAGTCATTGTCTACAAATATGCTAAGATGGTTTATGATGGCACAATGGAGATGGACGCTGCTGTAAAAGCCATGTGTCAGGAGGTCCCGTGCTTTGGAGAAACCTCGCACAAGCTGACGATCATGCTCTTTGCGTCCATGATGAAGGGCATAAAATACACTCGCAGGTCCAACACTGAAACTACGGTTTACTTCATCGTCCACATTGGGAAAGACTACGGACAGGAGCAAATGGTCAATGCTCTAAAAGCCACTCAGGAGAACATTAAATATTACTACGAGCAAACCGGCAACAAGTCTAACAGCATTCGTAGAGGATGCAAAAAGATCGTCGAAGAGAACAACATTGATATATCCTTCGACGATGAAATCTTTGATGGAATCATTCCGAAGGAGAACACAGATACAGCTCTTTCATCCGACGCTACTGCAACACACTATTGGCTGTACGCAGCGGGTGATGGCTCCGCAAATTGGGAGAATGATTATGCCGAAGGGATTATGGCTATCGGCTGGTCTGACCTTGGCGATCTAATGGAATATAGCTCCAAGGAAGAAATGCGGGCAAAGATGAAAGAGGTCTACGGGGATACTGGCTCATATAAGAATCAGGTTCTTGCTACATGGCAATTTGCAAACGAGCTGAAACCCGGTGATGTCGTCTTTGTTAAAAAAGGCAGAAAACAGATCCTCGGTCGCGGGTTGGTCGAAGGCGAATATGTTTTTGATCCTGAACGCGGTCAATATGCCAATACCCGAAAGGTACGCTGGACAGATAAGGGCGAGTGGGAATTATCAGATCAGGGTGCTATCAAAACGTTGACGGATATTACGTCCTACACAGATTACGTCAAGAAGCTGCAAAACATAATTGACGGAGACAAGCACGAAGACAGCTTCGACGATGCCGCTGACGAGGAAATCACTTTCGAGCCATACACCGCTGATGATTTTCTGACTGATGTGTATATGGACGAAGATCGGTATAAGGTTCTCAAGTCGCTGCTTCTAACCAAAAAGAATGTAATTCTGCAAGGCGCACCGGGCGTGGGAAAAACCTTCGCAGCAAAGAGACTGGCATTTTCTATCATGGGAGAAAAGGACACCAACCGTGTGAAAATGGTTCAGTTTCATCAGAGTTATAGCTATGAAGATTTCATCATGGGTTTCCGCCCGACGGAGACAGGATTTGAACTGCGAAAGGGCGTATTCTACGAGTTTTGCAGACAAGCGGCTGAGGATGATCGTCCATACTTTTTCATTATCGACGAGATCAACAGAGGCAATCTCAGCAAGATTTTTGGCGAACTCTTCATGTTGATTGAGAGTGATAAACGCGGTGTCGAATTGCAGCTTCTATATGCAGATGAGCAGTTCTCCATTCCAAGTAACGTCTATATCATTGGCATGATGAACACTGCTGACCGTAGCCTCGCCATGCTGGACTACGCACTTAGACGTCGTTTTGCTTTCTTTGAGCTTGCTCCGGCATTTTCGTCTGCTGGATTCAGAGCATACAGAACGAAAGTCAATAACCCGAAGTTTGACCGGCTCATTGCAACAGTTGAGCAGCTTAACGACGTAATTGCAAACGATGACTCGCTTGGTGAGGGGTTCTGTATCGGACATAGCTATTTCTGTACAAACGCAACCATCAACGATGAATGGATGCGGTCTGTTGTCGAATATGAACTGATACCTCTTTTGAAAGAATACTGGTTTGACGAGGCAGTTAAAGTGAAGGATTGGAGCCGCACATTACGCGAGGTAGTCAAATGATCCGTGTCCAGAACGTTTATTATATGCTGGCTTATGCGTTCCAAGTGCTGCATGAGCAAGGGTATAAAAATGTCGCCACCGAAGAGTTTGATAATGTGGCTGAACTTCTGTCTGCTATTCTCTGCCGTGGAGTATCTGTCCAGATAAAGAGAGGCTTAATCAGACAATACATTTCAAGAGAGGAAGCACTTGCGTCTCCCCGTGGGAAACTTGAAATTGGTGAATCCATAAAGACACAGGTTATTCGCAAGAAACAGCTCATTTGCAATTATGATGAGTTTTCGGTTGATGCCTACCCAAACCGAATCATCAAAACAACAATGGATTTGCTGCTTCGTGGAAGTATTTCAAAAGCCAGAAAAAAGGAGATCAGGAAGTTGATGATTTTCTTTGATGGCATCAGCATATTGGACATCCATAGTATCAACTGGGACATTCAATATGATCGCAATAATCAAACATATCGGATGTTGATAGCCGTTTGCCGATTTGTGATAAAAGGTCTTTTGCAGACGACAGCCGATGGCTCAACAAAGATTATGGATTATGCAGATGATCAAACAATGGCGAAGCTATACGAGAAGTTTATTCTCGGATACTATCAGCGTGAGCATCCAGAGTTAAAAGCATACTCTCCACAGACTGCGTGGCAAGTCACAGATGGGTACAGAACGCTCTTGCCGACGATGCAGTCCGACATTGTGATTACGAATAAGGCAGCAAAGAAAACGCTCATCATCGACGCCAAATACTACACGCACAATATGCAAATGAAGGCATCGTACATGACGCAGACACTTCATTCCGGAAATCTGTATCAGATTTTCACCTATGTGAAGAATTGGTCTGCCGCGCCGGATGAGGTCGTTTCCGGTATGCTTTTATATGCGGGAACAGACGATGCGATTCAGCCAAACAATGATTATCAAATGAGCGGGAATCAGATCAGTGTGAAGACATTGGACATGGACTGCGACTTTTCTAAAATTGCAGCGCAGCTCGACAGCATTGCTGATCGGATAAAGTAGAGCGTAGGCACTGGACAGCCGTTCTTCTAATCTCACCGCTTCTTAAACAAGCAGATACGCTCTCCGTGGAAAGGAGCAATCATGAGTATACTTGAAAATCCCATACCGAATGAGGTGTTGGATAATGCAACAAGCCCTCTCACCGATGACAGGGCAGCGTACAAAGACAGCACCTACGAGATCGTTTCAAAGGTGGCTTACCTGATTGGTGTGCCAAAACGCATCTTTGACAACGAACATGAAGCCCCAAAAGTTGAAGTATACAATCGGTTGGACAGTGATAAAACAGCTCGGATTATAAGACATCTTTGCATTGTACGAACTGCGATTGAGCGCAATTTCAAGCGCATCAATGAACGCATGAGATTCCAGTATGAGACCATTCTGAGTATGCCGGAATATGTTCCGCAGGAAAGCATAAACCAGCTAAGTCTTGACGGAGTGAACTTCATCAAAAACACCAGCAAAAAACTGTGCCAACACGTTGTCGAGATTAACAGGTTGATTTGCGATAGAATCAACAACTGCAAGAAGCTCTTTCCACTCTGGATAAATTGGGATTACATTAAAGCACTTTTCGTCATGCCTGATGGTTTGAAGGAAGATGGTACAAGAGAGGCTGCCGACATTTATTACTCTCATTTGCTTTTTTATCCCTATCAGATGTACATAAACTGGCAGCCGGAGGAAGTCGGCAACATTCTTTACAATGATAAGAAGTTCGTTACCTTGCTGTACAGTTGGAACAACGACTATTTCACCGAATATAGCAAAGTCTCAGATGCGGGGAGTTATATCAAAGGAAGTATTTATGAGTTTATTGAGAGCAGCGAAAAGACTGTTATCGTTGTCGATTGTGAAAACTCTGATCCCTACAAGCTGTGTGCTACCTTAAAAAACCTCGATCACGAGTATACACAAAAAATTGCGTCGATCATTCTCTTTGATGATGTGCATACCGCCTCCGCATGGAGGATATTAGACAGCTTCACCGCAATTCATGTTGAACACATGATGATTGAACGGGTGAAGCAAAGCAAGTCACTCGTTGATGTCATGCTTATTGCCCGAACTTGTCAGGAACACTACAAGAATAACGTCGATTCCTTTATTCTTGTTTCCAGCGACTCCGACTACTGGGGGTTAATCTCGTCTCTGCCGGAAGCACGTTTTTTAGTTATGATTGAACGAGAGAACTGCGGACCGGACTTGAAGAATGCACTCCTGAATGCAGGGATATTTTATTGCTATATTGATGACTTCTACTCTGGGAATGCCGAGGACATCAAGCTCGGCGCACTTTTCAAAGAAATGGAGCGTTATATTGACCAAACCGTCAGGCTCAATATCAACGAGATGTTCAGTGCCGCTTTGAAGGCAACGCGCATTGAGATGAGTTCGTCTGAGAAAAAACAGTTCATCGCAAAGTACCTAAAAACAATGCAAATGGAAATTACAGATGATGGTGACGTGGTTTTGCAGTTGAAACGAAAATAAGTCCGGTATTTGGGACACTTGCTATGATAAAATAGAAATGAGGACAGGCTGGCAACCAACAAATGATCCTCAAGTATTGGAGATGAAGATATGGCATACCAAAGCGAAGCGGCTCTTGAACAGCAGTTTATTGAGCAACTGAACAAGCAGGAATATACCACAGTCGCAATTCCTGATTATGACGCGCTGGTGGAGAACTTCAAAGTTCAGTTTGAAGCCTTCAATGCGCCAAAGCTGGATACGCCTATCACCGATAAAGAGTGGGAGCGTATCTTCAACCTCATGCTCGGAAAGTCAGTTTTCCAGAGTGCAAAAATCTTGAGGGATAAGTTTGTCCTTGAGCGTGAAGATGGTACAAAGGTATATCTGTCCTTCTTTGATCAGGACCACACGAAGAACATTTTCCAAGTTACTCATCAAACGACCGTGGTTGGAAAGTACGTCAATCGTTACGACGTTACGATTCTCGTAAACGGCTTACCCCTGATCCAAGTAGAATTAAAGCGCCGTGGCATTGACATCCGCGAGGCAGTCAATCAGGTCATGCGTTATAAGAAGCACTCCTACAACGGGCTGTATCATTTCATTCAGCTCTTTATTGTCTCCAACGGTGTTGACACAAAGTATTTTGCCAATTCCGACAGAGACTTGATGTATAGCCTTGCTTTCTTCTGGACTGATTTCAATAACGTCCGCATCACCAATTTGAAGGACTTTTCGATTTCTTTCCTTGCAAGGGATCACATCATTAAAATGCTGACACGCTACACCATCCTAAATGATACCGATAAGATTTTGATGGTCATGCGTCCCTATCAGGTTTATGCCGTAGAAGCACTGATCCGTCAGGCAACACTCACAAACCGGAATGCGTATATCTGGCACACAACCGGTGCGGGCAAGACGCTTACATCCTTTAAGACGGCGCAAATCCTCGCAGCAAATCCGAACATCAAGAAAGTCATTTTCCTTGTTGACCGAAAAGACTTGGATTCTCAGACAACCGAAGAGTTTAACAAGTTTGAGGCTGGTTCCGTTGATGTGACAGATCGCACCGATGTCCTTGTCCGCCAGATGAAGGACAAGAACAGGCAGCTTATCGTCACCACGATGCAGAAGATGGCAAACGCTGTAAAGCGCCCTCAGTACGAGAAAGTAATGGACGCATACAAAGACGAGAAGGTTGTCTTTATCATCGACGAGTGCCACCGCAGCCAGTTTGGGGATATGCACAAGGACATTGTGCGGCATTTCAGAAAGGCACAGTTTTTCGGCTTCACGGGGACACCTCGGTTTGAAGTCAACGGTAAAACTGAGGGTAAAATCACGCAAACAACAGAAATGCTCTTTGGTGAGTGTCTTCACAATTACCTGATTAAAGACGCCATCTTCGATAATAATGTTCTGGGCTTCCACATCGAATACATAAAAACAATGGAGGGTGATTTCGACTGGGATGACCCGACACTCGCGGACGCGATTGATATAGGCGAACTCTATATGTCCGATGAGCGAATGTCTCTGATCGCCAATCACATCATCCAGAACCACAAGGCGAAAACCCGAAATGGACAGTATACGGCTATTTTTGCCGTGTCCTCTATTGATGCCCTTGTTAAGTATTACGACATTTTCAAGAAGATCAAGCATGACCTGAATATCAGCGGCATCTTCTCCTACGGGCAGAATGAGGATGCCGAGGGCAAGGACGAGCATAGCCGTGATTCGTTGGAGCGTATCATCAAGGACTATAACGAGATGTACGGGACCAATTTCTCCACAGATACGTTCTCGGCTTATCACAAGGACATCTCTGACCGAGTAAAGGGAAAGAAAACAAAGTCGCTTGATATTCTTATCGTCGTGAATATGTTCCTGACCGGATTTGACAGCAAGCAGCTCTCTGTCCTTTATGTGGACAAGGATTTGAAGTATCATGATCTGCTGCAAGCCTATTCCCGCACAAACCGTGTTGAGAAGGAAACAAAGCCCTTTGGCATTATCATTTGCTACCGCAACCTCAAAAAACGCACCGATGACGCGCTGACACTCTTCTCTAAGAGTCAAGATACTTCCGGCATTGTTGTTCCGGGGTATCAATACTTCGTGGAGAAGTTCAACGAAATGGTGATGAAGCTCAAGGAAATCGCGCTGTTCCCTGAGTCCGTGGACACAATGCAGAACGAGGACGATCAGAAGAAGTTTGTCGTGACCTTCCGTGAGCTGACAAAGTACCTCCAATCGTTGCAGACCTTTATTGAGTTCAGTTTCGATCAGGATGCTCTTATCATGTCCGAGCAAGAATATCAGGACTATAAGAGCAAATACCTCATGCTCTACTCAAGGCAAAAAACTGACCGCGAGGTTGTCTCCGTCCTGAATGACGTTGACTTCTGCATCGAATTGATGGAGAGTGACAGGATCAATGTCGCATACATCATGAACCTGATCCGTAACATCCACTTCGATGATCCCAAACAAAAGGATTACGATATTAAACACATTAAGGACGAGTTGGGGAGAACCGATAATCCGCAGTTGCTCCGGAAAGTCGAAATCCTGCAAGCATTCTTGGATCGTGTTGTTGTCGGCTTAGAAAGTGCGGATGAAATTGATGCAGCCTATAACGACTTTGAAAATGAAGCAAAGCGCGAAGAGATCGTTGCCTTTGCGAAGACCGAGGATATTGACGCATCCATGCTGACAGATATTATTTCGGAATATGAGTTTTCCGGCACAATGGATGCAGGAAATATCCGAGATCGGATTGAGAAGCCCTTGCCGCTTTTGAAGAAACGCTCCCTTGTAAATCGGATCGTTGATTTCATCCGACAGCACACAGAGAAATACCAATAAGGAGAGAGATAAATGGATAATTCGATTCAGGCTCATCAGAAGGAGCTTTGCAATAAGCTATGGGCAATGGCAAATGCCTTGCGCGGAAACATGGAGGCGTATGAGTTCAAGAACTACATCTTGGGCATGATCTTCTACTACTACCTTTCTGACCGGACAGAGAAGTATATGGCGAATCTTCTCAAGGATGACGGTATCGGTTATGAAGAGGCGTGGGCAGACGAAGAGTACAAGACCGCTGTTGTCGAAGAGGCGTTGCGCGATCTCGGCTATGTCATCGAGCCACAGTATTTGTTCCGCAAGATGGTCAAGATGGTAGAAAACCGTTCCTTCGACATTGAGTTCTTGCAGAGCGCAATCAACGCGCTGATGGAGTCCACAATCGGAAACGATTCTCAGGAGGACTTTGACGGACTGTTTTCTGATATGCAGCTCGATTCATCGAAGCTCGGTCATACTGTCAAAGATAGAAGTGCTGTTATGGCAAAGATCATCGCTTCGCTGGACGAAATCAACTTCGGCGTGGATGATACCAAAATTGACGTTCTTGGTAACGCTTATGAATATCTGATCGGTCAGTTTGCTGCAACTGCTGGCAAGAAAGCCGGTGAGTTCTATACGCCCTCCGGTCCTGCCGAATTGCTTTGCCGTCTGGCTTGCCTCGGTCTCACGGATGTCAAGGATGCAGCCGACCCCACTTGTGGCTCTGGTTCGCTGCTGCTGCGCCTCAAGAACTACGCCAATGTGAGAAACTACTATGGACAGGAATTGACCTCCACGACTTATAACCTCGCCAGAATGAACATGATTCTGCGCGGAATCCCATATCGCAACTTTAACATCTACAACGGTGATACCTTAGAGCATGACTACTTCGGAGACATGAAGTTCCGTGTTCAGGTTGCCAATCCGCCTTATTCTGCAAACTGGTCTGCCGATATGCACTTCATGGAGGACGAGCGTTTCAATGAGTATGGCAAACTTGCTCCGAAGAGCAAGGCTGACTTTGCCTTTGTTCAGCACATGGTTTACCACATGGATGAGGACGGACGAGCCGTCGTTCTTCTGCCGCATGGCGTCCTGTTCCGTGGTGCTGCTGAGGAAGTAATCCGCAAGCATCTCATTCAGAAATTAAATGTTCTGGACGCGGTAATCGGTTTGCCTGCAAATCTGTTCTTTGGTACGGGCATCCCCGTATGCGTCCTTGTTCTCAAGAGAGAGCGAAACGGTAACTCTGACAACATTCTTTTCATCGACGCTTCCAGCGACTTTGAAGCCGGAAAGAACCAGAACATCCTTCGTGAGTGCGACATTGACAAGATTGTTGAGACCTACGAGCGCCGTCAGGATGTCGAAAAATATGCTCATGTTGCGACCATGCAGGAGATTGAAGAAAACGGCTTCAACTTGAACATTCCTCGCTATGTTGATACCTTTGAGCCGGAACCTGAGATTGACTTGAATGAAGTTGCCGCTGAGATCCGTAAGCTACAATCTGAAATTAAGGATATTGATGCAGAACTGAAACCGTTTTTTGATGAGCTGGGGCTGGATTTCCCCTTTGATGTGGAGGGCAAATAATTATGGCAAATGTATCCTCAAGTAACGGTCTTGAGAAGCGCCCGAAGCTCCGCTTTCCGGGCTTCGATGAGCCGTGGGAGCATAAAGAACTACTATATTATCTCGTTGAAAACACCGACCGCAATAAACAATTAAAGTTTGGAAAAGAGAATGTTCTTTCCGTCTCAGGGGAATATGGTATTGTTAATCAGATAGCGTTTCAGGGACGATCTTTCGCTGGTGAAAGTGTTGCTGATTATCATGTAGTCGAAACCGATGACATTGTATATACAAAGAGTCCCCTCAAAGCAAATCCTTATGGGATTATCAAAGTCAACAATGGTGTTCCCGGTATAGTGTCCACTCTTTACGCTGTGTACCACCCCTTAAAAACTGTTGTTCCGAGGTTTGTTGATTTCTATTTCTCGAACGATCTTCGACTTAACAAGTTTCTAAAGCCACTGGTTAATATTGGCGCAAAACATGATATGAAGGTCAATAATACATTTGTACTAACAGGGATGGTAGTTTTTCCTCCTTTGCGTGAGCAACAGAAAATCGTTGATTTTCTAACCATACTTGACCGTCGAATTGATGTTCAGCGAAAAAAAGTAGAAGCTCTCAAGAAGTATAAAAGAGGATTGCTCAATCAAATTTTTTCTGCAATCTCGAAAGGTTCTCAGCGCAGAAAACTTCGTGAGCTTGTTCACGTTTCAGGAGGCAAAACGCCAAGTATGAGTAATTCGCTCTATTGGAACGGAGACATCGTTTGGATTTCCTCCAAAGACATGAAGAGTAGTAGAATTTCCGGTAGCGAGCTAAAGATAACAAATCTGGCGCTCAATGAGATGACGCTTTATCATCCGGGGACATTATTGTTGGTTGCGCGGAGTGGTATCTTGAAACATTCGCTGCCTCTCGCTATTCTCGAAGTAGATGCAACGATAAATCAGGACATCAAAGCATTGCAAGTACATGGTTGCAATGCATTCTACCTCTATTATGCAATTCTGTCGCAAGAGGACAATATCATTAGAACCCTTGTGAAAACCGGAACAACTGTACAAAGTCTCATGATGGATTCCTTCTTAAACATTGAAATACCAACGCCTAACATTGACCAGCAACAAAGCATAATCGACAAGCTGGCTAAACTCGAAAAGTATGTAGATGTTCAGGGAAAAGAACTATCGTTATTATCCCAAATGCGAAATGGCTTGTTGCAACAGCTCTTCATATAAAGAGCTGCCTCATATAGCCGTCTCTCGTTTTACTCAGAAGGTCAAGTGTTTTTTGGGTCGCTTGCAACCGTGCCTCCACCATATCAAGAATATCTGCATACAGAAGTTGTTTCACATGGCTGGGATACATAACAGGAATACCCATAAGCAAATCATCCGTCATAGATACTCGATCATGACGAACGCCTTGTGAGCCGTTATCATAGATGTACCTGTACCATGCGTCGCTCTTAAAGTACCAAGCGAGATATGAAGGAGAAATATCTGCTTGCAGCACAAGACAGGTATATAGCGGCGAGATAATACCTTGCTCACTGAGAGTATATCTATTGAACGGTCCGTATGGCGCAGAATTTGACTTTCTCGGATTGTAAACAAAGTCTCCATTTTCGATGACATAGTAATTTGCTGTGTTTCCGTCCACTGCAATATCCTTGTCAAAGAAATCGCGCTGAGGAATTAGTCCGTATTCCGCAGAGTTGGTAATTACATTTTTTATTACTCCATCTGTGTTACGGCGCGAAACTTTTTTGAAAATATCACCCAGTCGAACACAAGTCCACTCTGTGCCATTCTGAGAAGGTAGTTGGCGAAAAATGCGCTGCATGACACCTCTTTTATACTTCTTGAGGTTATCGACAAGCTGTGCCTGTTTTGCAATCCTCCGCTCAAGTGTACGGAGCATATCTGCTACCCGGTTTTGTTCTGAGAGAGCCGGTATGCAGACCTTGATTGTTTCAATCTGAGGATACTTCAAGTTCCATGTATCAGAGGTCATGCCTTGAGAGTTCTTTCTAAATTCATTGATCAGGTTAGGGCTTTTGAAGAAAGCTGCAAAATATCCATTACTAATCGGGATTTTAGGCATTAGAACTGTGTATGCAGGACTAACTATACCATCACACGGAGAGATGCCGTTCGCTCCTTGCCACATTCTCATGGAGTTATAGACCATGTCTCCTGTTAGAACAACCTTATAATTGCTTTTGTCTTCACTTGAGTTGTCTTTGCCTTCAATCTCTGAGCGAGGCATAACGCCATCGTTCATCGTGACAGAAAGCAGTTCCATGTCAGAAGCCCCTCGCTGACTTCTTTCTGCGTAAATATCACCTATACGACATTGTTTGTACGGCTCATCGAAGCTCGGAAAGCGGAGCTTCGGACGCTTCTCAAGACCGTTACTTGAGGTCTATTTTCAGACCTCATTTCGGTATGAACCAAAAGTAAAATCCCTTGCAGTAGCAGAGATTTTCCGCTATTGCAAGGGATTTCGTCTGTCATATAGCTGTTTCTGCTTTCTTGATCAGAAGTATAAAAGAGGATTGCTTTCCCGCGAATTTGGGCAACAAGAAAATGGCGATCTAAACAATAGATATGTTGGGAAACTCAAAGATTACTTTCATTTATCTTCTGGATCAACACCGAGCAGTACAAACAGGGCGTTTTACTCAGGCAATATTAGGTGGGTGTCCAGCGGAGAGCTGAAACCAAAGTATCTGTGTGAAACCAGCCAGCACATTTCATCCGAAGCTGTATCCAGTTGTAACCTTCGAGAGTATCCAGCAAATACGTTACTCGTAGCGATGTATGGGCTTGAAGCAGCCGGAGTGAGAGGAACTGCATCAATTCTAAGTGTTCCAGCAACCATAAGTCAGGCGTGTATGGCAATCCAACAAACCGGGGAAATAGACATTGAATACCTTTACTATTGGTACATCTACAATGGTCAATGGATCGGCATACGAATTGCCCAGGGGACAAAACAGCAAAATCTTAGCACCGATACTTTAGGCAATCTGAGAATCCACGCACCGTCGTGCAGCAAACAAAAGAAAGTGTGTAAACTCCTATCTCAGATCGATTATCTTATTGAAAAAGAAGGTCAAAAAATTGATTTGCTTTCTTCTGCAAAAAGGGGATTGTTGCAGCAACTTTTTATATAAAGAGCTGCTGCAACAGAGCCTTTTGCATTGTACGCAAATACGTCAGCTCATTTTCGGCACTTTTGATTCTTGCGCCAACAGTCTCAAAAACTGAAATCATTTTGCACTGCGTGTTGTAGTCGGGGTAACTAATTTCTATCTTTGAAATCTCACTTGCCTGAATGTGAACGACGGACTTTCCCTGCGCAATCCGAGCAATTTGCCCGTTTACGATATGATTCAAAATATAACTCATAATCCGCCCGTCAATTTTTGAACTGCGGAATATGTTGAGGTCACCTGCGAGAATTATATCTGGCAGCATAACACACGCTGCGGTTGATATTTCTTCCGGTGTCTCACCGGAGGTGGGAATGATCACATCTCCAACATGGCTATAATATTGCTTTTCTGGTTGAGCTTTGGTTCTGCGTATAACCGAATTTATTACCTCATGGTATGTCGTGTACAATTCACCATATAGGATAAACGGAGTTCCATCAGGTGTTATGTCTGCTTTCGATAATGGTGCGCCTTTTGTAAATGAGCCTAAATCGCCAATCTTAGCCGTAGTCCATGTTGTTTCTTCAATACAACATGAATCAGGGGACAACAGTGTGCGAACGACACCTCTTTTATACTTCTTGAGGGCATCTACAAGAGATTGCTGAGCGTCGATACGTCGATCCAAGGCAATGAGAAAGTCTGCAATCTTTCTTTGCTCGGCAGTATTCTCCGGCAGATAGTGTTTTGTGGCGAAGAACTCATCTGTCGGGACATTAAGCAATCCGTGATTTCTTGCTCCTTCTGCTGAAATCATATAGATTTCCTTGTACCATTTGAGAGAATCAAAGTACACCTTAATGAAATCTGTATCGTGCTTCTTGAGCGCAAAACAGATATATAATGTAGACAACGCTCCCATAGGATAGCGGTCTAACCGCTTTATTGAACCGAAGTCGTAACCTACGGAATAGCTCTTGTTATACGCATATTCGCCATTCCTCAAAAGGTAATATCCGCTCATGTCTTTGCTTGCAACGGTTTTGTTGAAGTAACTGATCTGATCGACAAGACCATCTTTCGAGGATATTGTCAGGGGTAGATCAGTTTCATTGTTGCTGTTTTTCCGTGTTACTCGTTCTGCAAAATCAGACAATTTCTCTGCTCTCCACGGCTCATCAAAGCCCGGAAAGCGGAGCTTCGGACGCTTCTCAAGACCGTTACTTGAGGGTGTTAATGCCCTGATTATCCCTCCACCGG
>ENA-OVGC01001473-OVGC01001473.1-human-gut-metagenome-genome-assembly--contig:-NODE-1473-length-17949-cov-12.230189_pt1 | contig 17949 bp, 10 predicted proteins | sample MGYA00237768_ERZ505415 | MGnify/ENA primary metagenome ERZ505415 (study PRJEB26158, sample SAMN06016382) | human gut metagenome | biome: human gut; feature: ankylosing spondylitis patient; material...
AAGCATCATTAAGTGTTTGTTTTACTTCTGTTCCGTAAATCTTAACGGATGTCAACGTATCATAATGGATAGATTTTGAGGTATTTGGAAAAGACCAAAGAGTTTCCGAAAAAGAACTAAGGCTTTTTCAATACGACCAAGACTTTTTAGCCAAAAGGGAGCAATCTTTGTTATTATTCTAAGAGCCGCTTGTCGGAGCTGCCGGATAGTGGAAGAAGACATTCGTAGGGGAGCTACAGAAGACGGGATGAAAAAGACCCGGACGGAAACGGTTTGCAAAATGAAGAGTGACGGAATCCCCTTTTCTACGATGGCCCAATATACAGAACTGTCGATAGAAGAGATCGAACAATTGTAAATCTCAGCCACGGATTAAATAAAGGTTCTACAACCGAGAACCTTTATTTAATCCGTGGCTGAGGGACATAAAAAACTCCTCACTATTTTCGCAAACAATGAGGAGTCGGCTATGTTAAAACAATATTATGTTAAAGTCGATATTATTCACTTCTGAGTGAATGATGTCCATCAATAGGAAACGGTTGTCCGCTCCATGCTTTCTGTGATGTCCATGGTTCGGCTGCATCTTTCCAGAACGGGTGATCGGCAGGCAATCCCAATGGCATGAATACCAAAGAAGTCATGTACAAACTGCCGTTGTTGGTATAATAATTGGAAAGGTCGGGCTGATGACCGGCAAATCCCAATTGGAGGAACCCTTTTTCGTTGAAATTTCCTTCCACTTTGAACATATTGTTCATTACGGCAGTTAATGCGCTGCGCACCTGGCCGTTGCTCATTCCTTCGGGCAGTCCGTATTTCCATGCTGCCATGGCAAGTGTCTGGAAAGCTCCCATGCGGTACACTACAGACCGGCCAAATGCAGGATATGTGCCTTCGGGAGAAATAAGACGTTCCATAAATACATTGAAACGCTGCATGCGTTTGATGGCAAGTTTGGTGCTGATAGGAGTCCAGAAGTGATGTTTGTTCAGTACTTCCAGCATTTCGATATACATAGGGTGAATAACGTAAGCATTGTAATAATCAAGTGCGAACTCAGAACCGTCTGAGTACCAGCCGTCACTCAAATACCATTCATTTATCTTATTGGAAGCAACTGTCAACACATATTGGTCGGCATCTTCGCCTACCGACATCAGGAATGCTTCAATCAAGCCGCGGAATAATAGCCAGTTATTATATGCCGGGCGTACGATTTTCAAACGTTGGAAACGTTCGATGTAGCGTTTCTGAGTTGTTTCATCCAACAACTGCCAGGTAGCTTCGGGTGCACGCAGGAAACTTTCTGCTATATAGGCAGCATCTACCAATCGTTGTGTTGATTTGGTTTCCCACAATAAGAAGTCGGGGCTGTCGGGATCTACGGCATTTTTGTAAGCAAGCACAGCCCATTCGCGCATCTGTTTGCGCATCTTTCCTTCTTCGGTATCATCGTCAGGCAATGCCAGCCAAGGCGAGATGCCGGCCATCAGTCTGCCAAACGTTTCCATATAGGCCACACGTTTATCACGTCCGTCCCAAGTGGGGCTGAGTTCGAGTTGCATGTTTTTTTGAAGTTCGCCCTTGCTCATGTTTTCAAGCACCGGAGCTGCAATGCGGTAACACAATTCAACCCATTGTTGTCGGTCGTTGACCGGTGCGGTAGTTTTCTTTTTGGCAGAGGCTGCCGTTAAAAAGAAAACAGATATAAATGCTAAAGTAATTAATCGTAGTTTCATGTGGAGTTTTATTTAAATACTTGTTTCATGGCACGTCCTGTCCATACTTGTGGCTGTTCTAATCCGAAAATGTATGCCATGGTAGCAGCAACATCATATTGTACCATGCTTTCCTGAAATTCTCCGGCTTTTTTAATGTTCTTTCCTGCGATGATAAAAGGTGTCTGCATTTCGGCCATTGTCTTTCCGCCATGACCTTTCTTGATACCTCCGTGGTCGGAAGTAATGATAAAGATAGTGTCATCATACATACCGGCTTCTTTTACGGCTGCCACAATGCGGGCAATGTAGCCGTCCAGTTCTTCCAGTTTACTGTAATAAGCCGGAGTGTCATGCCCTTCCTTGTGGCCTACGTGGTCGGGATTGTCAAAGCAAATGGCTACCAATGACGGTTTGTTCTCTTTGATGTATTTCTCGACCATTTCGCACAGTGCGGTCGGGAACTTGTTATAGTCCGGTGCTACGGCATGATAGTCGGTAGAAAGTGTGTCAACCAGGAATTGGATACCTGCCCACTCGCTCAATACTCCGATTTCGGCCTTTGGGTTAGCGTCACGGTAGATTTGGAAGATAGTGGGGAAGATGTTATTCTTCACGATTACGCGTGAAGGCAATTCCGGTGTGCGTGACCCCCATTCTGTATATCCGTGAACTTCGGGACCGGCCCCCATGAACATGGATGCCCAGTTTACTGCGCTTGATGAAGGGAGTACTGTTCTTTTCTGCATGGTATAGCAACCTGTTTCCATCAGTGATTTCACGGTAGGCATATTTGCTTTGGGCATACTGTATGAACCCCAACCGTCAAGACCGATGTAAACTACATGTTTTGCTTTGGGCTTGGCTGCATAACTTGCCATTGAGAAGCATCCCAACAGCAAGAAAGCGAGAATCAAAAGCTTTTTCATGATACTTATTTTTATGGTTTTTATTTTTCAAGGTCAATTTTACGTTTTAATGCTTCCAGATAATAATAGTCGGCATAGTTCAACGGCACATCGATTTCACTGTTGTGAGGAATACTGCCCACGCTGTGCATCAACAGGAAACGTCCGTTTTCACCCAAAGGTGCGGTATAGTCGGCTGTAGCAAGCGATTCCATGATCTTATCAGCGTATTCTTTATAAGATTGCGGATTCTCTACGGGATATGTACAGATTTCGTACAAAGCAGAAGCAATAACGGAAGCAGAAGAAGCATCACGCGGTTCGTTCGGAATGTTGGGAGCATCCAAGTCCCAATACGGAACAAGGTCGGCAGGCATATTCTTGTGATTCTTCATAAATTCGAAAGTTTTGAGTGCCTGATCAAGATATTTGCGGTCTTTGGTTTCACGGAAGCATACTGTGTAACCATAGATGGCCCATGCTTGTCCTCTTGCCCATGCCGATTCGTCGGCATAACCTTGTGCAGTTTGGCGGTGACGTACTGTTCCGTCTTCTATGCTGTAATCAATCACGTGGTAACAGCTGCCGTCGGGACGGAAGTGTTCTTGCAGAGTGCGGTCGGCGTGTGCCACGGCTACGTTATAGAATGTAGAGTCGCCTGAAAGTTTGGTCGCTTCAAACAATAATTCAAGGTTCATCATATTGTCGATAATCACCGGACATTCCCATCCGCGTTGTGACTGCCAGCTGTTGCCTTTTACATCCCAGCTTTGGATAACCTGCGGTTTTTCACGGAAACGGGTGCAAAGCGATTTGGCTGCCTGTATCATCACATCTTTATATTCGGGCTTTTGGTTAATACGCAGACCGTTACCAAAGCTGCAATTGATAATGAAACCTATATCGTGGTGCCAAGTGAGGTATTGTGCTTCGCTGATGGCTTCAGTATATTTCTGTGCCAAAGGAAGTAAAGTTTGGTCACCGGTCAGTTCGTACAGATACCATACACTGCCGGGAAAGAATCCGCTGCGCCAGTCTGCCGGACCGCAATAATATACTCCTCCTTTACTGTTAAGGGTAACGGGGTTGAGGCATTTGCCGCTGGCTTCGATTGTATCTATCTCCAGACCAATCTGCGCCCGTGCGTTTTCGATAACTTGTTCCGACCAGGATTTCTTGGCGGGTGTTGTAGTACATGAGGTTGCAGTGAACAGAGCTGCACATCCTAGAAGAATTGAGGTTCTTAATTTCATATTATAGTTTTTTTATAGTAAATGAATAGTTCCCTTTGTTGGTTTGTTGTTTGGCTTTGAAGGACAGACGGTAGATTGTACTTCCCCATACTTTGGATAATCTGATATCATCCAGCTCTTTGGGTTCCACAGTCAGCTCAAACAAGGCAGCATCATAGAGCAGTGCTGCTTTTACATTATTGACATGAATGATAACTTTTCCTTTTTCCGACCGGTCTATTTCGCCCCAAGTCATAAAGTTGACAATATTGGGGGCTGTTGCTTCTTCCAGTTCGAAGGAGTCGCTGATGCGGGCCTGTTTACCTTTCACATGGTATGAGCGTATCCATTTTTTCACTTTGGCTTCTTCGGGATAAGCAGTGGCTATATTGGCTTCGAAACTGTTCTTTCCGGCTTTTACTTCAGTAGCTTTATATTTTTTTCCATATTTTTCGGGCACGCCGTTTATCATCGGAAGGTTGTGATAGTTACTTTGCATGGTCCAGATGCTATAACGTTCATTACTGAATGTCTGGCGGGTGTATGTGCCGACACCGGCATCTATTAAAATCGGTGTTTGATTCATCCATACCGAGCAGGTTCCGGCATCGTTGTGATTATGGCTTTCGTCATTATACCCTCCTTTTGCTGCCAGGAATAATCCTTCTTTGGTAGAGAGATAGCAGAACTCGGTTTCGGGATACCAGGTAAAAGGGCGGTTTTCATGGCGGGGTTCTGTCTGTCGCAGTTCTTTGTCGACAGCGATGGAAGCAAGGGTGCGGAAAATATCGCGTCCGTTGTTGGGCGAAGATTTAGGTTGATGCATCAGGGCTGCGAAACCTTTCAGTTCTTCACTGTTTACAGCCTTACCGAAACGATAGATAAGGTATGAGTTGCCTTCTCCGCGTGCCGAAGCGTCGGCAAAGTTCACTACCCATCCATTACCTATGTAAGAGCGTGAGATATATTCACCCATGTTCTTAATCATCGGTTCATTGAAGATATTTACTTTGTCACCGGTAATATCCGAAAGCAGTTCAAGGTAATCCAATGTTTTTCCGGCTGCATGTCCCCAGTAGGAGGGACCTTCTTCACAAGCTCCATCGGCTTTGATATAGTTTAGGAATTTGTCTACCGATTCCATTGTCAGATGGACAGCTTTGGCAAGTGTGTCGCGGTTGTCTTCAAGCAGCATGAAACACATCAGGGCGTTACTGTTGCACCACGGATTCCAATTGTTGAGCATACGTCCGTTGTAGTTGCGTCCCATCCACCAGAATGAATCATTATTCATATATGGGTCGAGAATGCGGGTTTGGAGTTCATGGCGCAGGCGGCGTGATATTTCAGGGTCTACCTTGTCAAATGATGGGCGCATGAAGTGATAAGTCCATGCGAGTAGTCCTCCCAAGTCACCGGAAGTAAGGTCGATGACAGGATAATCGTATGCGGGTAATGCTCTGTGGGAAGGTTGCACGATGATATGTGCGGCCAGTGCCCATGATGTCATTTCGCAAGCATTGAACACTCCGTTGATAAGTTGGTCGACAAATCGTCCTTTCCCTTCTGCCAACTCTGCCATCAGAAGGTCGGCAATGGCACCGTTGTTGGCACCAAAAGGTTTTTCCATGATTTGCCGGTTGCCTGTGCGTTCGAAAGCCAGGTAATCGGTGGCTTTTACTACTTGCCACTGATAATTTAGCCGTTTTTCTCCACGGCGGATATATTCGTCTTTGAATGTTCCTAGAAAACGGTCCCAACCGGCACGGTCATTATAATCGGGGTAAGTCACCCATTGGCGGTCTAATACCAGTATTTCTTTTAACCGGTTGATGTCGGCTTGCTTTTGGAGCAGGTCGCGTTCCGTGTATGCGTATGTGAGTGTAACATACAATAATGCAAGTAGTAATAGAGTTAGTTTCTTCATCGGTATATAGATTAAGATATTTATTACACTGCAAAAGTGCGAAAAAAGAATAGTGGCAATACTCTATTTTTGTCCTTAAAACATGTATATATTTTCCATAAGGACTGAAAAACAGCCTATTTTCGGATATGCATAAAAAAAGCCGCCTCAAATGTGGCTTTGAGACGGCTTACTATCCAATAATACTTTTTACCTTGAAAAGACAGGGATATTACCAGCCCGGATTCTGTGTCAGGCTTGTATTCATATCTGTTTCATGTTTAGGTATCGGCCATACATAGTATTGGTCTCCACCCCATGTCCAGTTGTAAGTTATAACACCCCAAATGTCTTTCATGCCGGCAGTACCGTCAGCGTTGTTGAACTTGCTTTCTTTCCAGGTTTTCCAACGCATTTCTTCATAGAAGGAAACACCTTCACCGGCAGTTTCCCAACGATATTCGTTCTGGATACGAGTGCGCATATCGTCTTGTCCGCTAACCTGTGTTGCAGCATTGCTGTTCAAAAGAGCTACACCGGCACGTTCACGTACGAGGTTCACTTGTTCAATTGCCTCAGCAGTCTTACCTTGTTCGTTCAGTGCTTCTGCCAATCCTAATACAACTGTTGCATAGCGGATGATAGGCAGGTCAATCGGAGATTTTTCACGGTTGGTCATTTCGCTTGAACCTTCGGCTACAAATTTGCGGAACAAGTAGTACAAATGGCTCTGTGTATCGGTACGGAGGTCGAATGGAGCATCAGTGTCTGCACCATAATATGGCCAGCGTGAAGTAAAGGTGTGGTCTACACTGTTACCCGAGCCATTATAGGTGGCATACGGAGTAATGATGGTCTGTGTCAGACGCGGGTCACGCTTTTCATAAACAGCTTTGATACGTGCTTCATTACCTGCCGGTAAATATAATGCCTGTGCAGCAGTGCTCAACTTGCTTAAACGGTTTTCTACCTTTTCCCGGATACCTTTAATGGCTGCGTCAATGTCGCCTTCATAACCCAATGAAAGAAGTTCGGCCTTTAAAACATCTGCATCTGTATTGCGCAAGAAGAATACTTCACGATCTTTTGGTTCCATGCTTGAATAGCCGGGAAGATAATCATCCCAATTGAACTTGCTACCGTCTATGTTTTCATAAGTGTCAACGAAGTCGGTGCTGGCCAAAATGGTATTCCAACAAGAACCGAATGTTGTACGACCACCGTAACGGAAGCTCATTGAGTTACCGTCGGCAGTTTCGTTGTTGTCTATACATTGTAAAGAGAAAATAGCTTCATCACTTTGTTCGTTAGCTTCTTTGAAGAGTTGTTTGTAACCTCCATCGAATAACTTGTGTCCCATATTTCCCACCTGTCGGAAGTCGGCTTCGGCTTTTGCCCAGTCCTGCATCCACAGGTACACTTTACCACGCAATGCATAGGCAACGGATTTGGTTACGCGTCCCCATTGTGCATTGCCGGCTGCAATACGGTCGGGCAACGTCGGCTCGTTGATGGCATCCGTGAGGTCTTTCACACAAGCTTCCCATATTTCGATTTCGCTGCTTCGGGGTTTGTTAGCTTCTGTAATCAATACAGGTACGTCATAGTAGGGCACTCCTCTGAACACGGCATTCAGCTTGTAATAGAAGAATGCGCGCAAAATCTTGACTTCGGCAATCAGCTTGTTCTTGAAAGCGTCGGAAACCGGAGCTTCTGCAAGGTGTGAGATGGCATCGTTTGCACGTTGGATTCCTTCATAGTGCTGTTTCCAATAGTCGGAAAAAAGACCGGAACCGGTGGATGCCGTTCCTGCCAGAATGGAATAGTCGTTGTCACGGCAGCTGCCGCTGACGCAGTATGCCTCCAGTTCGTATGCTTTTTTTGCAATGTAGTCTTCGCGCAATTCATGGTATACACCGGTTACTCCCAATTCGCAAAAGTTTTCGTTTGTCCACATAGAATTGGATGCCGCCTTATCATAGGGAACGGTGTCCAATAAGTCGCTTCGGCAACCGCTTAGAGCTGTTACTGCAGCTGATAATATAAATAATTTTGTAAATAGTTTCATAAGTTCGTATCTTAAGGTTATTAGAATGTTATGTTGGCACCGATGGCAATGCTTCTAAATGGAGCATATCCCATACCGGTTGCAGATTCCGGGTCCTGACCTTCAAAAGAAGTGATTGTCAGTAAGTTTTCTGCAGAAACGTAAATACGTGCATTTTGCATTGCTACTTTAGTTACCCATTTCTGTGGCAAAGTATAGCCTAAAGACAAGTTCTTCAACTTGATATAGTCACCATTGTACAACCAGCGGTTAGACGATGCATTATTCTGAACGTTACCGTCAAGATAAGTCATACGCGGATATTTACCGTTGATGTTTGTACGTGGATCATCGGGATTGCTCGGATCATAGAAATAGTGGTCGTCTGCAATGCGCTGTGCGATATTGTTACCCCATTCTGTCTTGGCAGCGTTGTAACCGGCTGTCGGACCCCAATAGATGTCGAAACCGGCAGCACCTGCCCATACCATTGAGATGTCAAATCCGTTCCATGCAGCAGAAGCCTGGAAACCGAAGTTGTATTTCGGAGTCTTGGAACGTCCCTGGAATTCTTCGTCGTCAGAGTCACCATATACGCCGTCACCGTTAACATCGGCATAAATATAGTCACCATAGTAGATATTGGCTTTACCGATTGAGTTACCCGGTTTGAATTTGTAACCTGCATCCATCATGGCTTTTACCCAGTTCATATCTTCTTCTGTACGAATCATACCACCCTTGGGACCACCTGCCGGATTTACAGAGCCGTCTGCATTAAAGTACTTGCCATTTCCTTTATATACACTGCGATAACGGTATTCGTTCAGCATGTGACCTTCTACTACCGGAGTATTGCCGCCGGATGAAACATCACCGATATTGTCTGTCCATTTACCGCCGGTTAATGTATTGTTCGGATCTTCTACCCAGGTTTTGGTATATTCACCATTATATTTGTCCACCTTATTCTTATTATAAGAGAAGTTACCGCTTACAGAGTATTCTACTTTTCCGATTCTGTCGCGCCATCCCAATGAGAACTCGATACCGTCATTGCTAACTTCGGCAATATTCTGTCTGGGGGCCGTATGATTACCCAAAACATATTCCATGGTAGGACGGTAGAGGATACCGGTTGTCATTTTGTGGTATATATCGATACTGGCTGTTAGACGGTTGTTCAACAAAGAAGCATCAATACCGAAATTGGTTGTGGTAGTAGCTTCCCACTGCAGCAACTCATTGGATGCTGCCGTAATAGCCAAACCGGAAGCTAATGCGTTTCCGAATACGTATCTAGAAGGACCGTAAACAGACTGGTATTCATAGTTACCGATTTCAGAGTTACCTAATTTACCCCAAGACAAACGAATCTTCAGGTTATCCAACCATGAACGGGTTGATTCCATGAATGATTCTTCAGAAATACGCCATGCACCGGACAATGATGGGAAGAAACCCCAACGATGGTCTTTGTGGAAGCGTGAAGAACCGTCATAACGGAAGTTCGCTTCGAACAAATAACGTGAGTCATATGCGTAATTTACACGGCCAAAATAAGAGCGGGTTGCATAGTCCTCGGTAGAACCACCGATGCTTGTCATTTCTGTAGCTTCGTCGAATTGGTTCAATGATTCGTCAATCAAACCTTTTTTGGCTGCATTTACCTTATAATAGTTCTTGTAGAATTCCTGATAACCTAACAATGCAGAAACATCATGCTTCTGAGCAAATGTGTGATGGTAGTTAATCAGGTTCTCCAATGTATAAGAATAGTTTGATTCGTAGTCGAAGCTGGTACTCAATTGTGAGGGAGGAGTAATACCGTCAACAATTACACCGTCACTGAAACGTGTCTGATAAGCAGGTACACCATGCTGGCGTGTTTCATAGATATAGCGGTTATAGTTGAAGTTGAAATCCCAACTCAAATCTTCAAAGAATTTGATTTTGCTGAACAAAGTGGTATTGAAGCGGTTGTAACGCTTGAATCCATCGTTACGTGCCAACTTGTATAACGGATTATTGGCTGTAGCACGTTCGTCAGGACATTCCGGATAACCGTAGCTGCCGTTCCAATAGGGATAAGTACCGGCTGTAGACTGGCGCAAGAAGTTATTTGCATTTGAAAAGTCACCAACTTCACGATCCATCTGTGATGCATAAGTACGAGTACCCACAGTCAGCCATTTGGTCGGATTCGCTTCGATGTTGGCACGCATTGAATAACGTTTGTTGGCAGTATTGTCTACCACACCTTCATTATCTTGATAACCGGCCGACAACAAGAAGCGAATTTTGTCAGAACCACCTGATACAGACAAGTTGTGATCATGGATTACACCACCCGAGAATAATTCTTCAGCCCAGTCGGTATTCGGATAAGCAATGTAATTGGGTACACCGTTCTCATTCAGACCATTCGGGTCTTTAGATTTCTCACGCCACAAATCAATGTATTTCTGGTCGAATAAATCATCAGACTTTCCTACATTTCTATATGATTCATTCATTAGCTCCATGTAATCAGCATAATTACTCATCATTTTAATCATACGGGTCGGGCTGTTGAATGAGATGCGACCGCTATAGTTGATACTGATTTTGTCACGTGTACCTGTTTTGGTGGTTACCAGAATAACACCGTTGGCAGCACGTGCACCATAGATGGCACAAGAAGCAGCGTCTTTCAAAATAGAGATGTTTTCAACGTCCAAAGGATTTACGGCATTCAATGAGCCTTCCATACCGTCAATAATAACCAACGGAGATGCCGTATTCATAGTGCCGACACCACGAACGCGCAGAGTAGTGTTATCTTCACCGGGCATTGCAGAACCTGATGATGCCTGCAAACCGGGACTTAAACCGGCTAATGCAGAAGAAACAGTAGTAATGGGACGAGATTTAGTTTGTTCCTCGAAGTCCACGGAAGCAACCGCACCTGTTAGATTTACTTTTTTCTGTACACCGTAACCTACTACTACAACCTCATCCAAAGTTTCGGTATCTTCTGCTAACTTTATAGACAGGTTATTTGTTGTGCTTGTGATCTTTATATCCTTTGTAACGTAACCGATATAGGATACTTGCACGGTGCAGTTTAAAGGGACGTTTAATGTGAACTCGCCATTAAAGTCTGTGATGACACCATTTGTTGTTCCTTTTTCAACTACATTGGCACCAATAATTGGTTCTCCTGTTTCATCAACAACTGTACCTTTGATTGTTTTTTGCTGCATGATACTTTGTATCATATCAGCATGAGGCGACGGAGAGTTTCCGTTTGTAGCCCATACAGAACCGCTAGCAATTAAAGCTAACGACGCTCCCAATACCATTTTTTTTGATAGAGAGCAGTAATGTTTGACATTCCTTCTCATAGAGTTTTAATTTAAAGTTAGTTTTTAAAACTCTGCAAATTTCTATTAAAATGAGTAGGAAGACTATCTAAATTATCCAAACTAACTATAAAAATTGTCCGTGGATATTTTGTATAGGATTACTGGAATATTTTATTATGTTTGAGAGTCAACTATAAGTTGCTGTAAATCATAGACATATATATCTTTATATAAAAAGAGACTATTTATCTTTTACATATTGACTTAATGCAGGATTACGGGCTATATGCTTCTTTAAAGTATTGAAACTGCATCTTAATTTGCGGCAAATAGTCTTTTTAGGTTCACCTTTTATTAACATACGTTTTATAACATCTTCTTTCCCGGTTAATTTATATTTAGAGTTTTTTTTGCCGGGGATCCTTCCTAAACGGCATCCTTCAGCTCTTTTTCTAGCCAGTCCTTCTTTGGTTCGTTGACTAATTAAGTTTCTTTCTATTTGAGCAGAAAGCCCAAATGCAAAAGCTAAAATTTGAGAATTTATATTATTCCCAAGTTCATATTGCTCTTTTACGGTTAATACTGAAACCTCTTTAACCATACAAAGGTTAAGTATGCTCATAATTTGCATAAGGTTTCTTCCTAAACGGCTGATTTCAGAAATGATTAGAATATCTCCTTTCTTCATTTTTTTTAGTAGTGAACCAAGTTTACGGTCTGCTGCAGCTTTAGTGCCGGATACGATTTCACTAACCCATGCATCCACAAAAAACTTTTTGTTTAGAGCAAACTTTTCTATTTCAAGTCGTTGGGTTTCTAACGTTTGTTTGTCCGTTGAAACGCGAATGTAAGCGTATATCATTTTTAATGCAAAGATAATATTTTAAACGTCCCTTTGAATTCTACTGTGCAAATATCCTATATCGGATATAACACGCAAGAGGTGAAAATTACTTCTACTACACAAATATTAAATATTAAAATGGTAGAAGACTCTGAAACTTTGGATGAAGTTGTCGTGGTAGGTTATGGAGTTCAAAAGAAAGTAAACTTAAGTGGTTCTGTATCATCAGTCAGTTCTGAAAAAATAGCCAATCGTCCAGTGATGAATCTTGGACAGGCTTTGGTTGGGGCTGCTCCGGGTGTGCGTGTAACTCAGGGTAGTGGTAACCCCGGAGATGAAAGTATTGGTATACAGGTACGTGGGCAAGGTTCATTCAACAATAGCAGCCCATTGGTTTTAGTAGATGGAGTACAAGCCGATATGGGTCCATTAAATACGGATGATGTGGAAAGTATTTCTATTTTGAAAGATGCCAGTGCTGCTGCTATTTATGGTTCGCGTGCGGCCAATGGCGTAATTTTGGTAACGACTAAAAAAGGAAAGAAAGACGAAAGCCCCAAAGTAACCCTTACGGCAATGTTTGCACAAGAAAAGCCGATTACTGATTTTAAGCTGATGTCAAGTACAGCTGATTTCATGGAGTTACATAATATTGCTAAGTTAAATGCCAATCCAACGGCTAACACTCCAGATTATAGTTGGGAAAGTATTGAAGAGTGGCGTGAAGCAGATAAAAACCCGAATGGAATTTATACCAATCCGGTGACAGGACAGCAGATACCTAATTGGTTGGCTTATCCTAATACAGATTGGGCACAGATTCTTTTCCAACCTGCATTTTACCAGAAATATGGTGTAAATGTATCCGGTGGTAGTAAAAACACAACTTACTTGTTGTCACTCGGTTATCAGGATAATCCGGGAACTTTGGACAACACCAGTATGGAACGTTTTAATATTCGTGCCAATGTGGAAACGAAAATAGCTGATATTATCACTTTTGGTACACAGACTTATGGAACGAAGGAATTTAAAGACCCAGGGAGTACTTCTATGACTTATTTACTTCAGGCATGGCCGGGACAAACACCTATTTATGATGGTAAATATGGTGCTAGTGAACATCCTGAAGTCACTCAAAAGGATAATATCTTGCAACAAGTAGCTGCACAAGGTGGGCAGAATACTTACACACGTCTTAATACTACATGGTATGCCAATATAGAATTGCCGCTAAAAGGTCTTGTTGCAGAAGCTAAATTTAACTGGAGTCAATACTCTCGTCATGACGAACACTATTCACAGAATTTACCACGCTACAGTTTCCGTGAAAGTTTTGATACTCCGAAAGAAGGAATAGGGGTTCTAGACCAAGCTACAACTTATCGTTATGCTTATGAATCTACCAGTTACACAGCCGACCTGTTGTTACGTTATAACAATACTTTCGGTAAACATGATGTGGGTGCATTTTTCGGTTATGAACAATATCGCGCTGAAACCACAGGATTTAGTGCAGAAAAAAAAGGTTTGATAGATTGGAGTATTACAGATATTACTTCAGGAGCTGAAATGAATTCCATCGGTGGTAGTGCAAAATCGGTTAATGCAATAATTTCATACTTCGGACGTGTGAATTATGCTTATGCCGGTAAATATTTACTTGAAGCCAGTTTTCGTTCAGACGCTTCTTCAAAATTTGCGCCCGGACATCGTAACAGCTTTTTCCCTTCTGGATCTGTTGCATGGCGTATAAGCGAAGAACCCTTTTTTGAATCATTAAAGAATGCTGTTAATAGTTTGAAAATTCGTGCTTCTTATGGTTCTTTGGGAAATACTGTTGGTGGTAATTACGATTGGCAGGCACTTTATAAGAAAGTCAATAATGTATTTGATGAAAAAGTACAAAATGGTCTGATACAATCATCTATTCAGAATCTTGCACTTTCATGGGAAAAAGTCACGACTTACAACTTTGGTTTGGATGCCTCTTTCTTAAATCAGCGCTTGACTCTTGAAGCAGATTTCTACTTACGTAAGACATCCGACATTCTTACTAACTCTATTATTTATAAAACAATGGGAAGTATTAGTGCACCTATGTCTAATACTGCCAGTCTGACTAATCACGGCTTTGAATTTAATGTGGGTTGGAATGATCAAATAAATGATTTCCGTTATGGTATTGGCATTAACATGGCTTTCAACAAGAACAAGGTAACTGACTTTAAAGGTGCGCTACAGTATGAATTAGACGAGAATACTAAAGATATTTGGGGCAATCCGACATGGCGTTATACAAACTTGGCTGATGTATCTACCGGTGGAGATACACGTCGCGTAGAAGGACATATGATAGACGAATATTTCTTACGTCGCCCTTATAAAGGAGATGGTTCATATAAATTAGCTGATGGTAGTGTAAATCCCAAAGGTGGTCCTCGTGATGGTATGATCCGTACTAAAGCAGATCTTGATTGGGTGGCTGCTATGATGGCTGCCGGATATACATTCAATAATAACTTGAAGAATATCGGTTCAAATGGCTCTAATCTATGGTATGGTGATTTGATAATGGATGATGTAAACGGTGATGGTAAATATGGTAATGATGATGACCGTGAATTTACAGGAAAGAGCAGTACTCCGAAAGTAACTTTGGGACTTAATATTACCGCTGCATGGCGTGGCTTTGACCTGAACATGACATGGTCTGGACGTTTCGGTGGTTATCATTACCTTAATTCAAAAGGCGCAAATGGTTCTATGATTACCAACGTAGGTGATGCATTACCTGGCGATGCATGGAACAAATTCTATTTCTACGATTCGGAAGCATCTCATGCGGGTATCATCAAAGATGAAAACGGAACTATTATTGGCTCTTCTTATGATCCTGCTACAGATCCCAATGCCAATATTTCGAATGAATATCCGCGTTTGCTCACTTCAGGCGGTACTACTCCGTCAAATACATTCTATTTGTATAATACATCATTTTTCAAATTGAAATCGCTGCAAATTGGTTATACTCTGCCTAAGAAATGGATTGCACCTGCCAAAATCAGTAATCTGCGTGTATTTGTTTCTGGTGAAAACTTGTTGACTATAAAGTCTAGCAGATTCCCTGGTGTAGATCCGGAACTTGGTAGTTCACTAGCTGTATATCCGATTGCCAGAATGTTCTCCGGCGGTTTATCTGTAACCTTTTAATTAAATAGAAATGAATATGAAAAAGATACTCAATTTATTAGCATTAGCAGCTGTATTGGGAACTTCAACAGCTTGCACAGACATTTTGGACACTGCACCATACGATAAACTTTCCAGTGGAACTATGTGGACTACAGAAGAAAGTGTGGACCAAGGGGTTATTGGTGTGTATTATTCGTTGCAGAGACCCTTTCATGGAGATAAATTTATTGGAGCTAATGCCATGATCGGATACTATGGTTATGATGCGTTAGGCATGGCAGGGCAGGGAGAATATGGAATGCAGAACTTATTTACCAAATCGGTAAATCCCAGCAATGGTTTCTTTCTGAAAACATGGCAATGGATGTATGACGGAGTACACCGTGCGAATGCAGCTATTGCCGGTATTCAAAATGCTCCTATAAATGATGCTAAGAAAGCGCGTCTTGTAGCTGAATGCAAAGTGTTACGTGCCTTTTTTTATGACCGTTTGAATATTCTTTTCGGTAATGGTGGTCTGGGTGTACCTCTTTATACCGAGCCTGTTAATCCGTCTGAATGTAACAAGGGGCAGAGTACTGAACAAGAGGTATGGGCACAAGTCATTCAAGACTTAAGTGATGCCATAGCTGAACCTAATTTGCCGGATAATCAAATTCAAGGTGAAGGACGCGTAAGTAAAGGCGCTGCTTATGCATTACGTGGTAAAGCTTATTTGTTGACCAAAGAATATGATAAAGCTATTGCTGATTTTGCTAAAGTAGGAGACTGTGGCTATAAACTATTTCCAAACTATAGACAGCTTTTTAAGGTTGCTAATGAACGTTGTGAAGAAATGATTCTTAGCGTACAATATATTGAAGATCCTACCGGATATGGTACAGGTATACAAAAATATTGTGCAGCATTCACTCAAGGTGCAAAAGATTCTCGCGGATGCTGGGGGGACTTACAAGTCACTCCTGCGGTTGTAAATCTCTATGAAGAAGTAGATGGACAAACAGTAAAAAAATTCGCTTGGGAAGATTATTTGTCTGATTGGAAAAAAGTAACTGACATGGAAGCTGCAGAAGGTCATACTAAATACCGCAAAGTTTTCTTTATTCGTGATAAATACGTAAATGGTCAGGAAATTCATCCAACTGTAACTAAAGTTATTGACACCGAATTAGCAAAATTGCCCAAAGAAGTTCAGGCGTTCTATTTACCTGAAGGCAATGAGGCCCGTTTGAAAGCAGCTTACGCTCATCGCGATCCTCGTTTGGCTTACAATGTGGTAACACCTTATGCCAACTATTTAGGCGTAAACAGTAACTCTACTGCAGAAGAGTGGTATACCTTCCGTTGGCCGGTAGCCGGAAAATATTATGCAGACCAAGCATCTGCCGAACCCAATGCTAATCCTAACTTGCCAGATAGTTATTATGCTTCAGGTTTCATGAATGCACAGGCTGAATTTAAATACATCCATCGTAAATTCATTGGCGAAGGTTTGGAATATCAACGTCGTGAACAGAATCCGGTGGATGAGCCGATTATTCGTTATGCCGACGTATTACTAATGTGGGCTGAAGCTCTCGTTGAAAAAGGTGATTTATCCGGTGCTATGAGTAAGGTAAAAGAAGTGCGTGACCGTGTTGGCATACCTACAATGGCTTCAAGCTTCTCCGACCAAACTACAGCCCGCAACTATGTACGTGATGAACGTCGTCGCGAATTTGTAAACGAGGGTGTTAACTTCTTTGACGAAATGCGTTGGCGTACATTGAAAGAAACTAAATTTGATGAAAAAGTTGCTCAACATGCGTGGGGAGGTTCAGAAAGTACAGGTGGTACTGTTTATGATTGGATAGGAGAACAATGGTATACATGGCCTGTACCTAAGAGCGAAATTGAACTTAACCCGAATTTGACACGTACGCCGGGATGGGAATATTAACATTCTTTTAGTGGTTATCAATATTCCTAAAAAGAATAAAAACTCGCTTGAAGTTTCTAAAATAGATTTTCGAAAGCAGGCGTTGATTTTTAAAGCTCGATCTTCTATGATTTAATTGATAAAGTCATAGATTGATACAGAATATAGCTGAGTTTATCTGTTTCCGGATAGACTCAGCTGTTTTCTTTTTTATCCTGTCCTCTTCACATATACTGGTCTTTTTTGTTTCAAATAAAATTACTTAGCTCTATTTAGGTAAAATGATTGAACTTTATCGTCCCTTTAAACTGCACCGTGCAAATATCCTATATCGGATATAACACGCAAGAGGTAAAAATTACTTCTACTACACAAACATTAAATATTAAAATGGTAGAAGACTCTGAAACTTTGGATGAAGTTGTTGTGGTAGGTTACGGAGTTCAAAAGAAAGCCAATTTGACCGGTGCCGTTGCTTCGGTAGATTTTGAAGAACAAGCGAAATCACGTCCTGTAACGACTGTATCTGCTGCATTGGCAGGATTGAGTGCTGGTGTGCAAGTTATGCAGAATTCCGGTCAACCGGGTAGTGATGGCGCTACCATCCGTGTGCGTGGTGTAGGAACATTGAATGATGCTAACCCTTTGGTATTAATTGATGGTATGGAAGGGTCTATGGATAATATTAATGCACAGGATATCGAAACAATCTCTATTTTGAAAGATGCTGCATCTTGTGCTATCTATGGTTCTCGTGCCGCCAACGGTGTTATCTTACGCGAGTTCGGGATAAGGATTGCGTAAAAAATAGGGTAAAACGAGCTAAAATAG
>ENA-OVGC01001482-OVGC01001482.1-human-gut-metagenome-genome-assembly--contig:-NODE-1482-length-17870-cov-5.551445_pt1 | contig 17870 bp, 12 predicted proteins | sample MGYA00237768_ERZ505415 | MGnify/ENA primary metagenome ERZ505415 (study PRJEB26158, sample SAMN06016382) | human gut metagenome | biome: human gut; feature: ankylosing spondylitis patient; material...
CGAGGAAGCAATCAGCACTTACGGCTTGCTCGGAAAGCACCAGACCCCGAAGATGTCAACGGCTTTGACAGATTTATGGAAATCTATACAAGATGCCTTGCGGTTGAACGTTCGGCAGTCGACAATCTTTGATAAGTTCAAGAAAGACCGCACCTTTATATCAGTGCGGTTTTTCTGTTGTTACGGACATTGATTAAACATTGAATATTCAGCTACGTTGTGATATACTTAAACCATAAAGATATAAAACGCATAAACCTTGCTCATGATGAATTTTCTAAATATCGGAGGGAATACCGTGTTTGAAAAAATACCCGTAAAATATATAACGTCACAGCAAAAAAGTCAGAATTCCGCTTGTTGACGATAATGATATCGACATATAGAATTATTGCGGTAAACAAAGAAGAATGAACTCTCTTATACTACAGAAACAGGAAGAGGTAATTGCTTTGGCACAATTTGATATAAAGGATGCTGTACTGAAAAAATGTCTGCTAAAAGAGGACGAAACTGTCATTACCGTGCCTGACGGTGTAACGACCATAGGCAAGGACGCCCTCTGCGGCTTACAGAGCATTATCGCTGTTACGCTCCCGGAAAGTCTGAAAGTCATAAACGACGGCGCGTTCTACGGCTGTTCATCGCTGACTTCTGTCACGTTGCCGGACGGTGTTGAACGGCTTGGAAGCTGTGCTTTCGCCCAGTGCAGTGCACTCAATACAATATATCTTGATAACAAACTTACGGAAATCGGGAATTCTGCATTCTGGGGATGCACAAGCCTTGAAAGTATTGACATTCCCGCAGGCGTTACTAAGATAGGATATAATCTTTTCGGCAGTTGCCTGTCGCTGATATCGGTATCTCTGCCCGATACAGTCACAGAGCTTGATGAGCGAGCATTCAAAGAGTGTACAAGCCTTGCTTGTATCACGCTTCCCGACAGTTTGATTAAAATAGGAAATATGGCATTTCTGAACTGCCACAACCTGAAATCGGTAAATATTCCCGACAGGTTGGAAATTATAGGAGAAAAGGCATTCTTTATGTGCGAAAGCCTGCATGAACTTGAGATCCCGGACGGCATAACTTCAGTCGGCGGCGACGCATTTTCCGATTGTGTAAGCGTTACTGTCAGAAGCACAATCAGCGGGAAACCGCTTTATAAAGCAGTTACGGCGACCGACGGATCATCGGCGTACAATTTTATATTGCGTAATATCTGGGACAAAGGCGGTTTTGACTTTACGGCGCAGGATAATTATTTCCCCGCTTTGCAGGACGAAAACCTTCAATATGCGATAGCGTTTTCACGTCTTATGTACAGAGTGAATCTCAGCGCCTCAGCAGAGGAGCATTACCTTGATTTTCTGCATAATAATGCGGAAAACGCCGTACGTTACTGTATTACGCAGGACAGTGCCGAGCTACTCGGAATATGCAAGGAAAACGGCTTGATCACCGCCGGGAATGTAACAGGGCTTATTGAATTTGCAGACGAGCAGGGTAATACCTCTGCCGCCGCATTTCTTCTGACGGTTGCAAACAGTCCGGAACACGACAATTTTTGCGACCCGCTGTCATCACTGGAACTATAGCCTTATATGTGACTTTATATACACGGCGCCGCTTTTGCGGGATGTACCTCGCTGAAGAAGCTGACTATTCCCGATACGGTGCGAGTTATAGAGCAACACGCATTTGCAAATTGTACTTCACTTGAAAAGGTGACGCTAAGTGAAAATACCTTTATTTCACCGAGAATTTTTTACGGTTGCGAAAAAATACATATTTACTCATCTCAGACAGGCAATGAAATAACCGATTGGTACAACGGGATAACTTATTGAATCGACAAAGGAAGTGATTTTACGGATAAGGAATATGAAAAGGCAAAGGAGCGTGCCGAGAAGCTTTCGGCGCTTGCAACCGACATACTTATGCTGTCACGCAATACGCTTGCCGTAAATCTCAGATTTCTTGACAACGCAATTAATATGCTGCCGCTCAAAACCTCGATCATAACCGAAACTGTTGCTACTGACGGCAGATACATTTTCTATGACGAAAGCTATGTGCTGAAAAGCTATAAATCCGGATATAATCTGACACGGGCATATCTTCACATGATGCTTCATTGCGTGTTCCGCCACAATATTGTCGGTACGCTTGTAGACACGCTCAGGTGGAATCTGGCGTGCGATATCGCCGCTGAGAATATCATGAATGAGCTCGATATAAAGGCGCTTTCTTCGCCCCGACAAGTCAGACAGGGTAGTATTATCAACAAAATCAAAACGGATTGCCGGTTTGTCACCGCAGAGAAGATATATGACTATCTTCTGAGGAATGTTGACGATTTGCAGGTCTATGCCTGGTCGGAGCTGTTTGCGGAAGACGACCACAGAATCTGGTATGCAAAGCCGCCTGAAACAGAAGCTTCAACGCAGATCAAAAGCAATCCGGACAGCAAGGACGGCAACAGCCGGAACAGTAATGACATGAATTCTGATAACGGACAGTCGGGTAATGATACGGATAACAGCAATGGCAACAACAGAAACGGTAACGCAGAAAATCCCGGAAATGAAGATGGAACGGGAAATGATATGCAGATGTCAGCTGAAACCGCCTCACAGCTTGAAAAGGACTGGAAAGAAATTTCGGAGAAAATGCAGATCGAAATAGAAGCGTTTTCAAAGAAAAAAGGCGATACAAGGGGCAGCTTCATTCAGAATCTGAACGCCGTCAACCGTGAGAAATACGACTATACGCAATTTCTGAAAAAATTCTCTGTAATGGGAGAAGCGATGCGTGTAAACGATGATGAGTTTGATTATATCTTCTACACCTACGGACTGAAATTATATGAGCGTATGCCGCTTATAGAACCGCTTGAATACAAGGAAGTAAAGCGAATAAAGGAATTTGTTATAGCAATCGATACATCGGGCTCGGTATCGGGTGAGCTTGTACAGAAATTCATTCAGAAGACGTACAATATCCTCAAAAACGAGGAGAGCTTTTTCACAAAGATAAATCTTCATATTATCCAGTGCGACACGGACATACAGGAGGACAGAAAGATAACCTCGCAGGAAGAGTTTGACGATTATCTTGTTACAATGAAATTGCACGGATTCGGCGGTACGGATTTCCGCCCGGTATTCGCTTATGTTGATAAGCTGATACAAAGCAAAGAGTTTACAAATCTCAAGGGGCTTATTTATTTTACAGACGGATACGGGGATTTTCCCGCAAGAAAACCGCCGTATGAAACGGCATTTGTATTCATAGACGATGAGTACAACAATCCCGATGTTCCGCCGTGGGCAATAAAGCTTGTTCTTCCGTCGGATGAGATCTAAAGGAGCAGAGTATGAATATAAAAGAAGCAAAAGAACAGATAAAGAATGCCATGACGGCATATTTCACAAAGGACGAAACGGGCGGCTATGCGATTCCTGTTGAAAAACAGCGCCCTGTATTTCTGATGGGACCTCCCGGAATAGGCAAGACTGCGATAATGGAGCAGGTAGCATCGGAAATGGGAGTAGGCCTGCTGTCGTACTCCATGACGCACCACACAAGGCAATCCGCACTCGGACTGCCGTTCATTGTACACAAGAATTACGGCGGTAAGGAATATGACGTGTCGGAGTACACTATGTCGGAAATCATCTCGGCAGTGTATGACCTTATGGAAAATACGGGTGTAAAAGAGGGAATACTGTTCCTTGATGAGATAAATTGCGTATCAGAAACGCTCGCCCCGATTATGCTCCAGTTCCTGCAATACAAGGTGTTTGGCAGACACAGAGTGCCTGACGGCTGGATAATAGTCACTGCGGGAAATCCGCCCGAATACAATAATTCCGTCCGTGAGTTTGACATTGTAACGTGGGACAGACTGAAAAGAATTGACATCGAGCCTGATTTTACAGCGTGGAAAGAATACGCTTACAAGGCGGGCGTTCATGCCTCTGTGCTTACCTATCTTGAAATTAAGAAAGCGGATTTTTACCGCATAGAAAGTACGGTTGACGGAAAATCGTTCGTAACGGCGAGAGGTTGGGAAGACCTGTCGCAGATGATAACCCTGTACGAGAAAAATAATATCAAGGTCGACATAAAGCTTATTCGTCAGTACATACAGCACGACAGGACAGCGAGAAGCTTTGCGGCATATTACGACCTGTTCAATAAGTACAGGAGCGACTATCAGATAGACGAGATACTCAGCGGCAATGCAAGTGACAGCATAAAAGACAGGGCTGAAAACGCAAAGTTTGATGAGCGTTTATCCTTGCTCGGACTTATCCTTGACAGCGTTACGGCATCGGCAAAGCAGGTAACAGACGGCGAGGATATGCTCCGTGAAACGCTTGTAACGCTGAAAGAATTCAAACTGAGAACGCATGACAGCGATATTTCCGCAGAAAAGCTGATGAATGAGCTTATAGCGGTAAAGAAAAATGAGCTTGAAAACGGCAAGCAGTCGTCAAGCATTTCCGTATCACGTCAGAAAACGCTCGCAAGAGCAATATCACAGCTTGAGAATATGACTGCGCTCACAGTCGGCAAGGACGGAAAGACGGCGTTTGCGGATATCAGGAGCAGATATGACAGTCTTGTGTCTGAGCTTAAAATTTCGGCGAAAACGGCACGGGATAAGATGTCAAACGCATTTATTTTCTGCAATGAAGTGTACACCGACGGACAGGAAATGCTGATACTTGTAACCGAGCTTACCGCAAACAGCTACACGGCAAGATTTATTTCCGAGTTTGGATGTAAGGAGTATTACGAGCATAACAAGGCTCTGCTGTTTATCGACAGAAGCAAGGAAATTATGCAGAGACTAGAGGAGTTCGGGGAGATATAAACTGAACTGTGCAGCGCTTCATTTTATAAACAAACATACTTTTTCTACAAGCTGAAATGCCGCCCATCAGGGCGGCATAGAGAGGCTGAATAATAAACTGTGTAAATGCCAATAATGACCATAAAGAAAATTAGAGGTAAATTGGTATGAAAAACAGAAATCACGGATTAAGCGAAAAGGAGCTCGTTCAGCTTCTGATGGCAGACTGTGAAAGCACAGGAGATATTCAGGCAAAACTGAAAAAGCTGTTTGCAGGAACGATCGAACAGATATTCCAAAAGAGATTTTTATGCGTGTGCAGGACGAACTGGTTCGCCGCAGGCTCGTTAAGGTCAGCCCGAATGGAAGAAAGCACGGTTTCAGCAGTAATCATGTGTTTTCTCAGATGATAGTCTGCGGAGAGTGCGGCGAACTGTTTCGCCGTGTTCACTGGAAAAATCATGGCTACCGCTCAATTGTCTGGCGGTGCATCAGCAGGCTAGAATCCACCGGGATTGAATGCCACGCTCGAACCATCAATGAGCTGGTTCTTCAGGATGTCGTTGTCAAAGCCATCAATCAAATGCTTGGTGACAAAAGCAATTATCAGGCACAGCTCCAGCTTAACATTGCCACAGTCATCCGAGCTTCGCAGGCAACTTTCGTTGAGAACATCGACGAGAAGCTAATGGCCTTGCAGCAAGAGTTGATCCAGAAGGCCAACAGCAAAGAGGACTACGACGAAATAGCGGATGAGATCTTCAGGCTTCGAGAACTTCGCCAGAAAACAACCGTCGATACCGCCGCAAGAGATGAACAGATAAAGCAAATTAACGACCTGCAGGACTACATCAAGCAGCAGCGCACTGACCTTGCTGAATTTGATGAAACCTTGGTTAAACGCTGGCTCAAGCAAATCACCGTCTGGGAAGACCACTTCACAGTAGAGCTCAAGTCCGGACTAAAAATTGATATTGAAGGATAATGACTAAAGACGCACGAAACCCTCTCGACCTTGAATTGGCCGGGAGGGTTGTTTTTTATTCGTCTTTAAGGACTACTATTGTTGAATCACTTAAGTAAGGATAGTAATTAAACTTTTCATCTCCACATATGGCCATGAACATTTCGTGTTCATAACCAGTTGTTACTGATAAATACTGACGATATTTCAGCTCATGTTCGTCGTTTAATTTATATGTTTCTGTGTCATCTGGCTTTAATATTCCAACAATCTTATCTGAACCATACTCTCTCAGCATTATAATTTGATAAGGCGAATTATAGCAATCTAGAGCTTTCTCATCCTCATCAGTTTTATCCATTCTATCGCAGGAAAGCATCACCTGATATTTGTCCAGAATGGTTGACGGGTCAACCTCAATATAATGATAATGATTTTTTGGAGAGCGCATAACTTTATAATCTTCTTCAGATTCAAATAATAGATATGTTTTAGGATTATACACTCTGTGTGAAACATAGTTATTATCATTGGTTGAGTAATACTGTTCTACAAATGTTTTTGAATCTCTGAGTATGCCTTTGCAATAGTCTAAGCTCTTTTTCAGAACATCAAGCGCATCTTTCTTAATGTGGAGACGTCCATCTTTAGTAAATGGCGGAATACTTACATCCCCAGTAGCATCTAGTATGTCAAACCTATTCTTTACATAGATTTGATATCTATGCTTCAATGTATTGTTGAAATCAGCAATATAAAGATATTGGTCTTCATTTGGAATCGCAGAAAGTTTTGTAATAAACGCACCTGCATATTCCGGATATGATACTAATTTCTGCGAGATATTCACTAAGGTTGCTCTCTTAATTGGAAGTGCTTCTTCTCCTAACAGAGATGCGTTTAACCATTGTGCGTATGTATCGAAAAAGTTATGAAGTAGCCCCATAATTTCCATCGTCAATTTATCCATGACCGATGTCACATTCATCTGTACACCAAAGTAATCGACGTTATCGTCATGAGCAATATATTTCCCAATTCCTGTCGTAACAGCATCTGAAAAAACCTTATTTACTCTTTCTGTTTCTGTCCGTTGATATTGTCTAATTATATTCTGCAATGCTTGAAAGCTTGTCTCTGCAAAATATAGTTTATATTCACACGATGTGTAAAACTGATAAGAATCAGCAACCTTCTTATCTTTTAATAATTTATATAAAGAATCCTGCATGCTTCTTGTCTCCTCTTCTACAATATTTTTTTCTTTGAATGTCCTGATATAATGCCCCTCCTGAATCGCGGCAAAAGTTGTTATAGAACATACAATTGCTGCACTGTATCGTAAATCTATAATCCGCACCGTTAGAGGCAATACGAATAATAAGCCACCTGCAATCTTATTCATTACAGAATGAACTGGTACAAATCTTTTTTGTACGACAAATCCTGATATGATATTTATCATCTTAATTATCACAATAATTCCAATCCAAATATACATCCAAGATTCAAAATCTAAGACGGGTATTAGCTTTATCAAACACACTATTACTAATATAAAATCTGCAATCGTATCTAACTTAGAACCAAAGTCACTGACGGTACCTATTTTTCTTGCCACAGTACCATCAATCATATCTGTGAATCCAGCGATTATATACAACATATAAAAAGAAGTAGAAAGCACTGGGCAAAACAATAGTGCAAAGGCACATATTATTCTGATACTAGTTATAACATTGGCCACGAACTCACTCCTTCCCAACATCTATTCCACTGTTCGAAAACGCCTTTACTATCGAGTTGTCGGATTTGTTATCAACTTTTTTCCTCTTTCAAAAATCACTTCAAAATCCCTGACATCTAATCCACTAACTCAATTTGCGTTATCTAATCCGAGGTTACAACCTGACACAGATTTCGCGGTAGATATGTTTCCATATAAAATAACCGAGCCTTTTTAGGAATTAGGCTTCTAATCCCAACTTCCGAAAAAGCCCGGAAATGCAACACTTTCTGGCACTTATTTTTCTTTTCTTGACATCAATACAACAGTCTCCACATGGCACGAGCCGTTGCAAACAATGTCTGCGGTGGTTTTGCGGTTTGATGGAACGCTTGCTTTTGTGGGTGCGTATAGGGGAATATGTCCAAGCAGGAGATGAAGTCATGAAAATTACATTTGAGGGTGGAATTGAGATAATTACATAATGCTATGGCAAATGTTAGCATTTTACATATAGAAGAATTGTAATACAATTTTATCATACACTTTATTAGCCGCACTCAAAATTCTCTGCAACAATTGCGTTCAGCTTTTTGGCAATTTCTGAGAAGCCTTGATTTAAATCGAGAGTTTTTACGCTGACCTTATTGCCGCTCATCTGGTATATATTATCTGGTTGAATTACTTCGTCAGTCGCAGCATATAGGAGCATCCCGGACACCCGATGCGTTTTAGTGCCGAATTCTGCATCTTTGTTCTTCACATAAGTGAAAATCTGATACAGATTGCCAGAATGAAGGGTGTGCACATCGTACTGTGCTTGCGTGGTGTGTGTATAGTACTTGGCATCAATGATAAGAACCTCGTTATCTCTAGTCAGCATAATGTCGCTTTGCATAACCGGGAGCATAGTTCCGATACCATCGTCCAACGCCCATTGGATCTGAGAGGCCGTCGCCGTCACCTGCGGACATTCCTTTGCGTAATACTCCAGTATGAACTTTTCATACAGTCGGTTCATGCGCTGTTCGTCGATGAAAGAAGCCAGCCGGTATTCGCCAGAGTCCGTGGTCAACAGCATCCCTTCGAGAATCAACTGGCACAGGCTAATGAGCATACGATAGGTATTATTGTTCCTCTGAAACCGAATGGCTGACCAACGGATCATTGTGGGATCGATTGCGTCAACATTCGAGAAGAACAGCATTTCCTTTTTCAGCTCGCTTTTGTACTCCTGATCCACCCTCGTGTGCCGGAGCAAAAGCATAACGGTCGTTTTCAGTATCTGATTCAGAAGATTGTTCTCGGAAAGCTCGTCGTACTCGCAGGTCAACACCCGCTTTCTGGCAAGGCGGTTCTGAATAGTCCCCGGCATATCGATCTTGCCACGGACTACCGCAACATCCTCTTTGCGGTTCAAGTACTCCCGGTACAGCCCCTGCTTCAATTGCCTGCTGATTCCCTTCGCCAGAATCGCAGCGAAGAGGTTATGGATGTTCTCAAACTCTTCGGTAGCAACATCCTCATATCCGCCTTGATTCAGCGTCGTGAAGGCATACGAAAGCATATAGTATATGTTTTTTATGAAGATGCTCTTATCCTTAATCATTGAAACACACCTTGCAGAATGTTTTTCCAACGCTGGAGCTTGTTGGCGTCATCGAACCAGTATTCACTAAGCATCGGAAGAATGTCGTAGTCAACGATGGAGTGCAGCCACTCCTCGGTGCAAATATCCCTGCCGCAGAAATAGCTGTGGCCGATGCAGAAGCCCTTACCCAACGATTTATCAAGAGAGATTTCACGGTTCAAGTCTTTCACCTTATTTACGAGTTCATTCAGCGTCTCGTTGTTCAGGCTGTTCTGGTAATGGATGAAGCCCTCGGAATCGAATCCCGGTTCCACTTCAAAGAAGCTGAAGCGGCGACGAAGCGCATAATCAATCATGGCAAGGCTGCGGTCCGCAGTGTTCATCATACCGATGATGTAGAGGTTCTTGGGGACGGAGAAAGAGAGACCATTATAAGCGAGAGTCGCTTTTGTGCCTCTGTAGTCTCTCTCAATCAGCATCAGTAACTCACCGAAGATTTTACTCATGTTGCCACGGTTGATTTCATCAATAATGAAGAAATAATCCTTGTCCGGCTGATTGGCTGCTTTCTGACAGAATCGATAAAAGATGCCGTATTTCAGTTCGAAACCGTCCTCTACAGGCTTGTAACCCATCATGAAATCCTCATAGGAGTAATTCTGGTGGAACTGGACGAACTCGATGCGGCTATCATCCTTTTCACCCATCATGGACCACGCCAAACGTCTGGCGGCGAAAGTCTTGCCAACGCCGGGAGCACCCTGCAGAATGATGTTCTTCTTGTTGCGAAGAACGGCCACAAGGTTCTCGTAGCGTTTTTCGGTCATATACACTTCATCAAGGAAGTCGCTCTTTGTATAAGCGTCAATGGAGGCTTCCTGCGCTACCGGATTCTCATCACGAATCATATCGAGGATGAAGTCAAACTCGCCTCTGGTGAGCTTGAACAGGCTGCCTTGCGGATTCTGGAAATACTCCATACGCTCCAGCTCCGGGCATCCTCTCAAGGTTGCATAATCAATCGGCGAAGTCAGGCCTTCGACCTTTTCAAAGAACAGCTTCTCGCCGTCTTGCTCTGCGCTGACACGACCGATGGCAACGATCTGCTTTACTGGATTAGACTCGTAGCCGATAATCATGTCACCGGCTTTCGCATCTAGGAAGTTCTGAAAGATACGGCGTTTGTTGCCGTTTTCATTGTAGAGTGTGTAGGACTGAACCTCTCCAACAGCGATGTCTGCAAAGCTCCAGATCTTCGGATTGGCATTCAACCACCAATAACCACAATCCTGCTCACCTGGAGCCGCTGTGACATACAGTTCGATACCGCTGAGGTCTGTCTTGTCGAGCGCAGCAGAAAGCTCGTCTCTCAGTTTCCATACAAAGCTGCCATCCTCGTCTTTTTCTGCATCACGACCCGTATAGAGAACCGTCCACCACTGAGTGGAACCATCATCTCTGGTGTTCGGCGTGATGCTGGTGGACTCACAAACTCTTCTTGCCAACGCTACAGAGCCAGAATTATAGAAGTTCTTTGTCTCGCCGTATTTCACAGCAAGCTGAGTGCAGGAAGCCATGCCGCCATAATCCTTCATGCGCTTCATGATTTCCAGCGCACCCGTCGTAAAAACGGTTTCATCCTTCAGCAGCTTGCTCCAATCCTCAACAGAGAGACCGGGATCAAAGTCTGCGCCATACCAGCTGGTAGTATCAGGAGCAGCATCCTTCTGAGAGTAATACCGGCTGATGTAGAAACCGACATCGATGGTCAGCGTCTTCAGTTCCGGATCAAGATAGCAGGTATCGGTCAACTGCGACTGGAACAGGTTCACCAGTTCGGTGTCCTCTTTGAGGGCAAGACTGATCTCATCATAGAGCCGCAGGAAGTTGCGGATATTGTCTGCGTAAGCACCTTTTTTGAAGTGGTAATCTGCTTCAAGCTCATTTGCGACGGCTTTAACCTCACCAAACTTATAGATGTAATACTTATCCGGATAGCGGAGCCACAGGTATGTGCTGATTGCATTCTCGTATTGGTAGTGCTGAGCGGCGCCATTTCCGTATTTCTCCAATAGGATAGAGGACTGCAATTTGAACGCATTCATGCGCTCAAACACATCCTTACTTTCATCGAACAAGGCAATAAACATTGCCCGGACCTCTTCCGGAGCGGCCTTGGCAAAGCCTACAATCATACCCTTGGGAAAATTGTTGTTGGATGCCAGCAGATTAAAGGTCTTATCAAGGGAGCGACTCAGCATTTCAGGGAAATTCTGAGCATTCACGTCCCAATTGTCTTGAAACCACTTCACAGCTTCCCATTTGTATTTTTCGTTACCCCACTGTGAGGCGACAAAGTTTTGTTTGTACTGTGCCAATACTTCTTTCAATCGAAATTGGTCAAACATAATATCCCCCCTTTTATGCCTCTCTCAGGCTTTTATAAATCTCGTCTGTAAAGATACCAAGAACCTGTCGCTTGATCTCATCGTTGCCGAGAAGAAGCGAGAAGAAATCCTGGTTCTGCTCCAACCCCTCAATCAGCGCATCGTCAATGTCATCGAAATACGAAAACTCAAAATCCTTGACGGTATTGTTCCGTGCGCTGGTTTTCAGTTTGTCGGACTTCAGCAGAATATCCCGGATCTGCAGCATAGCCTTGACCGCCACATCGTTATCATAGGCTTTTCCTGTGCGGCTGTTGATTTCCGCAATAATCTGGGAAAGCCGTTCTTCTTTCGCCTCGGTCAGGCCGAAGCTCTCGGCTGTCGGTAGCTTTACCACAGGCTGTGCGACAAGGTTTGGAGTCGTATGTTCCTCCGCCTTTTTCTGAACAAAATTGGTAGCCTTGATTTTACCGTCCAGATTATATCCGCCGCCCGGATGCTTGATATTGATATACGCCAGCAGATAAGTGATGAAGTTGTACTTTTTATGCAGATCGGTATCCTCGAAACAGGACACCTGCAGCAGAAACTCATAAAATCGGACAAAATGGCGCATCATGGACACAATCTCGTGTTGCTTGATAAGCTCGTATTGCTCAATCCTATTTTTTGCCCGCTTGAAGTAGAAAGTCAGCTTCTGCTTATCCTTGGAGGAGATATTCCCCTTGTAGAGCAGTTCGTTGGCTTTTTCACTATCATCAGGGTCAAGAATAGTATACGCATCGATCTGGGCCTCCAAATCGTAGATTGCCGTCGGCGTTACGGAGGTGGAAAGCAAGGTGGTCGTATAATACGGTGCGAACGCCGCCTTGATGTCCTCGTATGTATTCACAAAGTCCAGCACGAAGGTCTTCTTCTCGAACGGCGGGCAGATTCGGTTCAGGCGTGAAAGCGTCTGAACGGCAGAAACACCTTTCAGCTTCTTGAGGACATACATGGCGCAGAGTTTCGGCTGGTCAAACCCGGTCTGATACTTATTCGCAACCAGAAGTACCTGATATTCGTCCTTATCAAATTCTTTTGTCAGACGGTCCTCTGGGAAGCCGTTCATTGATGCCTCAGAGTACTCGGTGTCATCGTCCGGCAGCTTTACCTTGCCAGAGAAAGCGACTAATGCCTTGATATCGGTGTAGCCTTTTTTCTGAGTGTAATTCTCAAACGCCTGACGGTATTTGACCGCACCCTGCCTGGAGGCGGTGATGACCATCGCCTTTGCCATACCACCGAGCTCCGGCATAACCGTGGTGCGGAAATGCTCCACGATGACCTCTACACGCTGCGCAATGTTCGTTTCATGCAGTTCCACAAAACGGGCAATCTGCCTCTTTGCATCTGCTGTCTTGCAGCGGGGATCTTCTTCGATTTCCTTGTTCAGCTGATAGAAGGTATCATAAGTGGTGTAATTCTGAAGCACATCTAGAATAAAGCCTTCCTCGATGGCCTGCTTCATGGAGTAGATATGGAACGCCTCACGCTGTCCCTTGGTGTTCAGTCGACCGAACAACTGAATCGTTGTGGGTTTGGGCGTGGCGGTGAACGCAAACATGGAAACATTGGCTTGTTTGCCGTTGCGACGGATCTCGTCAGTGATCATGTCCTCCACATCACTGTTTTCCTGCTCACCGGAGCCCAGAGACATGGTGACTGCTGCCATATCCTTACCGGCTGTAGAGGAATGGGCTTCGTCGATGATGACGGCGAAACGCTTACCTTTCAGTCCTGCAACGCTGTCGACGATGTACGGGAACTTCTGAATCGTAGTAGCTATAATCTTTGTGTTGCCGTTCAGTGCAATGGCAAGGTCGGCAGAGTTGCACTTATCGTCCATCACACGGATAAGTCCGGCTTTGTGTTCCATGCCCATAATGGCTTTCTGGAGCTGGCGATCCACCACAACACGGTCGGTGATAATGATGACATTGTCAAAGATAATTTTATTATCTGCATCGTGCAGTGAAGTGAGGCGGTGTGCCAGCCATGCGATGGAGTTTGTTTTGCCGGAGCCTGCGCTGTGCTGTATCAGATAATTCTGCGTAGAGCCATTCTCACGCACATCTGCCAGCAGCTTGCGGATTACATCGAGCTGATGATACCGAGGAAATATGACATTTTCAGACTTTTTCGTTTTCCCTGTCAGCTCGTCCTTACTTTCCTTGGTTTCGATAAAGATAAACTTACTGATGAGGTCAAGGACGGTATCCTTTGTCAGAATATCCTCCCACATATAGGAGACGCTGTACTTGTCTTTGAAGGTAGGATTGCCCGCACCGGCATTGACACCTTCACCGTTTCCCATGTTGAACGGCAGGAAGAAGGTGGCGTTGCCTGCGAGCTTGGTGGTCATATAAACCTGCTCTAAGTCCATCGCAAAGTTCACAAGGCAGCCTGCCTTAAACCAAAACAGGCGGGTCTTGGGATCACGGTCAACACGGTACTGATAGATGGCATCCTGATAGGACTGACCGGCGGCATTGCATTTCAGTTCAAATGACATGATGGCAATGCCGTTCAGGAAGATGACCAGGTCAATGCGCTCATCATCACTTGCCCAGACCTCCTCCATAACGGAGAAAATATTCTTTTCGTACTTTGCCAGCAAGTCACGATTGAAGGTGGTTGCAGGTTTGGTGTACATAAGCTCCAGCTTCATGTTGGAAATCTCAATGCCGTGCTTCAGCACATCCAGCAGACTGCCGCGGGCTTTGGTCACCTCGGCATTGATAAAGCTGACGAGGGTGTCCTCCAAATCGGATTTGTAGATTTTGCGGAGTGCTGCCATCTCATCCGGCTGGGTATCGTTCAGAAACTGAAACAGCAACTCACGATCCATAGCAAACAGGCGGTCATAGCTGGTTGCCTTGCGGATGATGTAACCGTTGTCCTGCGAGAGCCTGTCCATGATGAAATGCTGATATTCTTTTTCGGTCAATATGTCATTCATGTGCCATCCACCTCCTTAATCACTTTTCAGCCGTTTGATTAGCTGCCTTGCAAAAAGCAATGCGATTTGGTCGCAATTAAACTTTGATGAGTCTATCGCTTGTAGATCCGCCACGGATGGATACTTTTCCTGTAACTGCGAAACCGTAATATTGTGTAAAATCGGCAGAATCAGCTTTTGACCATTTCTGTTCTGACGGCTCAAAAACTCAGAGAGTTCGCGTTCCGTCCATTCTCTGTCGAAGAAGTTTTCCGAAATAACAATGATTGCGAATTCTGCCTTCTTAGTGCCATTGAGAATTCTATCTTTCCAATTGTCACCCCATTCAAGGGATTCCTTGTCATAAAAAATTGCTACACCCAGTTTGCTAAGCGATTGATACAGTTCTTCTACCAGATCAGCCTTATCTTTACTGGCGTGAGAAATGAACACATCATATTCTGGAACATCTTTCGCACGATACTTGGGAACAGCAACGGTTTGAATGCCATTCATTTTATCTACAAAAGGGCGATCAGCTTTTATGCTCTGTAAACAGCTGACCAAATTTGAGTATGCATCAATCGTTCTATGAAAAAGTATCATTTTCATGCGGGTACCAAGTTCATGTTCTGTTAAATATCGCTTGTAAAACACTTCAACATCATTAATCCAAATCTCGCTTGGACGATTTAGTTCATTTATATTGGTACCTATCGCCGCTGCATTAATCGGAGATTTAATGCTTTTGGTTCTTTCTAAAAGAGTATCAAGTTGCTCTTCAAAAGTTGCCATCAAATCACCTCCTTCTTGCCGGTTACATACTCAAAAATCAGAGATTTTTTGTATTCGTCGAGTGTTGCAAGCTGTGCTTTTTTATCAGCGATAACAGCATCTGCTTTTGAAAGCACAGAATCAATGTGCTTTACGATGGCATTCTGCTCATTCAGCGGCGGTACCGGATAGGAAAGCTCCGCCAGCTTGTTCCACCGAAGGTCACAGGAACGCACACGAATACCGGTCGCCAAAGCAAGAAACACATCACTGTAAGCCATGCTGCGCAGATAATACATGATGTACCGTTTGTTTTGGTCGGTCTCCAAAACATTAAGGACAGGTGACGCCTTACCCCTTGAATCAGAAATACCGATAGAGCCAGCAAAGCCATCCATACCATGTACAACTAAATCACCGACATCAATACCTTGATAGCCGATTTCCTTGTCGGACATCGTAAAGCCGTCCTCACGGCGGTTACTTCTAAGAGTAACCTCACCATCACGGAAACAAGTGATTACACCGTCATCCTCACGCACGGGCTTCTGCATATAGCGAAGAATGTACTTACCACGGATAGCATCCCAGTGTGCGGGCATATTGCCAATCCACTGGACTCCGCTGTCCTTCATCTCCGCATTCGGGTTCAGCCCTTTGGTGACAGTTTCGGTGATAACAGACCGCTTGTACTGCTCCAGCGTGTCGATTTGGGTTTGGATGTCGGCGGTCAGCGCATCAATTTCAGCACATTTAGCGTCAAGGAAATCGGCAATGCGCTTTTGCTCATCAATTGGAGCAACAGGAATAAAAAGTCCGCCAAACTTATCCATCGGTATGCGCATTCGAATTGTGTTTAATTTTCCATTACCAGATTCTTTTATGAGGATGCCATTGCCGAGTCCAAACAGGCTGCGCTGAAACATCGTCGTTTGGAAGATGTAGTTATAATATCTCACATCTTCTATTGCTTTCCAGGGACGTAGCATATAGTAAACAGGGCTGACACACCCAAAGTACTGTGACAAGCCTACAGAGCCGGACAAAATATTCATACTGTTCATCACGATGTCGCCGGGATAAGCCAGCCTATATGCACTAACATCTTCCTTTGGCTTGTTGCCGCCACCCTCTTTTTGGTCATATGGAATAACGCCCTGCTTGGCAGTTAGAGAAAGTATCTCGGTCGTTCTTACGGGATTATTTTTCTCAACCCGTTCTTGTAAGCAGTATTTGATTTTCTTAAGTTCCCAATCGGAAGGGTATTCGCCCAACCATGAGATTCCGCTATCTTTAGTTGCTCTCATTAGTCGGCACCTCCAATCCCGCTTTATTTTTACGTTTGCGTATGATTATTGCAATAACTGTGGCGATACCCACAACAACGACAACTCCACCCATGATACACAGAACCAGTACCCAATTATCCGTCAGCCATTTTACCGCTGCAATGATTCCGTAGGTAACTGCCCACAGGGCGACAAACAGAATCAGGCGAATGAGCCAATGAAAGAAAGAACCGCTTGTGCTGCCTTCAATCATCCCGCCGCTGTACATATCGCCGACGCAACGGTAAGCAACAGCGTATGCAGCGGCACCGATCACAGCCAAAATCAGATACTCCCAGTACCATTCTATAGGGAGCCCCAAAGGGTCGGTCAGTATTTCGAATATAAACTTAAACACCCTCGCAGGCCTCCTTTACTCGAACAACTTTGCAACACGCTCAGTCACGGAAAGTTCCAATTCCTTAAATCTGGTCTCAAGTTCCTCGCTCGGCGTAGATGGCTGATATTTATAGAAATACCGTGTGAACGGGATCTCTGCTCCGGTTTTGATAACAGGCTTCTTTGCACCGAGGTTTTCCTCGAAGAATGCGGCGGCATCCGGAATGTGCGGCAGAACCTCTCTTGCCATATAATCCTCAATGCTTTCTTCCCATTTCACCAGTTCGGTGTCCTTGGTTTCCTTGTCGTAGATGATGTTGCCCTTACGGTCACACTGGATCTCGGCACTCTTGTCCATGACGGAAAGACCGTCTGCAATCTTTTCCAGCAGCTTTTTGTCGGCAGTCACAGTGGAGAGTGTCTTAGTCAGCACCGGCATGAATGCCGCCGGGGAATTATAGATCTGTTCGGAGACGGCTGCATTCAGCGCAGCGATAATGGCCTCATAGACAGGCTGATTCGCCTGGTAAGCCTCCAGCTTTTTCTGGTCTTTGCCGGTCAGTTCCTCGGCGTTTTCCAGTTCATCCACCTTGGACTGGTCATACAGAGAGGACAGCGAACCTTTGGAGAGCATGGCTTCAATTCGCTCCGCCGTAATGGCATAGCTGCGCTGAAGAGGCTGCATCACCGTATACTCACGATAAATGAACTCCTCGTTCCGATAGATTTTGCAATATTCGTTCTCCGTGAAATCCGCATACAGCTTGGTAACGGCACTGCGGTCTTCGGGAGAAATCTCGTTTTTCTTATCGCCCAGGGCTTTACGCAGCTTTTTGAAGAAAGTCGAAGCGTCAATCAGCTGAATTTTGCCCTTGCGGTCCGGACAGATCGGAAGAGCACACGTCTGCACTCCA
>ENA-OVGC01001488-OVGC01001488.1-human-gut-metagenome-genome-assembly--contig:-NODE-1488-length-17812-cov-6.360647_pt1 | contig 17812 bp, 16 predicted proteins | sample MGYA00237768_ERZ505415 | MGnify/ENA primary metagenome ERZ505415 (study PRJEB26158, sample SAMN06016382) | human gut metagenome | biome: human gut; feature: ankylosing spondylitis patient; material...
GGGAAGCCCGGCCTCCGCGGGTTTTCAGATCCATTCACACGCGATCTGCGCATCCTTCGCGAGGAGCGCCGCGTATTCCGCCATACGCGTCTGCGCGCTGCGCAGTGCGTCGGGTGCCTGTCCGGGCACGCCGAAGACGGGGTAGAACACATGGCGGCTTTCGGCCCGCGCACACGTTCTTTCGTCCACACCGGCGATCATGCTGAAGATGATGCCGCCCGCGTCGCGTCCGGTGACGTCTCCGGGGTAAGTGTGGACCTCATCGCCGCGCAGGCCTTCGAACGGCGTTTTTTCCTCCGCCTGGTACAGCTCGACCGGCCCCATCAGGCAGTCAACGTCATGCGTGCCGCAGAGCACGTGCGTTTCCAGCTCAGCCAGAAACGGTACGGCGGTCACGGCGTTCCAGCGCGGGAACTCCCTGCCCTTGAGCAGCACGGATTCGAACTGCATCATGACAGGGTACGTCTTCTTGAATTTCCGGAAATAGCGGAAATACGGGTTCTGCCCGAACACGTCCGCGCGGACGTACTCCCGGTACTGCTCCCGCAGCGCGGCGACGTGCTGCTCTACCATATCGTAGAAGCCTGTCTCATCCCACTGCACCTTGTCCGGGTACTGTACCTCGACCCATGCAAACGGGACGCCTGCGCTCTGCATACCATTCTCTTTTGTGATCTGTACCATGTCTGATGCCTCCCGATCCTGTTTTTCTATACTATATAGCATCGGGAACCGGCACTGTCAAGCGTTATTCGGCAAGCTTCCTGCCCAGCGCACGGCAGGCAGCGAGCGCCTCATCATCCGGCGCTTCGCAGCAGATGACGCTGTCCGATACACGGTTGATCCCGGCAGCTCCGCAGTCTTCCTCCCACGTGCGCATCCATTCGCCGTCGCCCCAGCCATAGGAGCCGAACAGGCCGACGGACTTGCCCGCAAGCGCCGATTTCACCGCGTCGAACATCGGCGCGAATTCCGTCTCTTCCAGTTCCTCGGCGCCCATCGCCGGGCAGCCGAGCGCGGCTGCGTCCAGCTCCTTCACTGCATCCGCGCCGACGTCTGCAGGCGTCCAGACGGCGCACTCCGCGCCGGCTTCGCGCATACCCTCCGCGACGGCGTTTGCCATGGCCTCGGTGTTGCCGGTGCCGCTCCAATAAATGACTGCTGTTTTTTTCATAATCAGGACTTCCTTTCTATTCTGTCTGCGACCGCCAGCCGGTCCAGCTCCACGCCGGAGCGCCAGCGCTCGCAGTAGGTTTGCGTACATTTTTTATAGCGGTCGAACGTCTGCCGCGCCTGCCGTTCGTCGCCGTAGACCTTCCACACGCCCGTGCATTTGGCGTTCGCCGCATGGTTCTCAATGAATCCCTTGACGTCCTCCGGCGGATAGCTGAGAAACAGGCCGACCTCGTGCGGGAATTCCGCGCCCTCGCGCATACGGCGCACCAGCCGCGCAACGCATCCGCCGCAGCTGCCGCAGGGATATCCCGCGTCCGCCAGAAGCGCCTTTGCCGTCTGCGCGCGCAGATCACGCTGCAGCGCCGCCGGACGGTAGAGGTACAAAAGCGCCTTCCCCTCGGTGAACCGCAGCGGCAGCAGGCACAGCCCGCGGGAAAGATAGTGCCGGTTGAACGCGCGGATCTCGCCCAGCAGCACGTCCTTTTCCGCACACGGACATGGGAACAGACTGCCGGTCTTGATCCCGGCCAGCGTCGGCGCGGCCTGCCGCACGACCATTTCTTCCGACATCAGCAGGCTCCCTGCGCCGCGTATTTGTCCAGAATGCCGCGCAGCGCGGACAGAGAGCTGGTGTGGCAGCGCTCGATGATCGTCCCGCGGCCCTTGAGCTCGCTCAGCGCGCCCTGCACCATCTTGTGGGACATGGTATTGGTGAAAAAGATCGTCAGATCCGGGCTGCCCAGCTTGTTCCGCAGGCCGCCGGCGGGCTTGGTGAAGATCTTCGACTGACATTGGTAGCTTTCGCAAAGCTCCCGGTAGCGGCGCTCCATACATTCGTTGCCGCCAAGAATTACAACGCTCATAGGCTCGTCCTTTCGGTTTGAAATTAGTTAGATATCTCTAACCATAGGATACAGTACACCCATTCTCCGCCTGTCCTGCGGACTGCGGCAGATAGGACTGCTTCCACCCGTTTGGTTAGATAACCTTAACTGCTTGCACAGATCATACCATACTTTTCCCCGATACGCAAGAAAAATTTACGCGGAAGACAAAAAATCTGCCCGGAAGCGCGTTAGCGCTTCCGGGCATGGGCTGACGGAAAGCAGTGATTTTTAGAAATTCACGGCGAATTTGCAGGTTCCTGGCCCCTACAGGAAGCGGCTGTATCACGTCGCTCAGATCACCTGACCGTTTTTCAGCTGCAATTGGAGCTTGTCGGCGATGAGCGCGATAAACTCGGAATTTGTCGGCTTGCCCTTTGTGTTTGAGACAGTGTAGCCGAAGAAGCGCTGGAGTGTTTCGAGATCGCCTCTGTCCCACGCGACCTCGATGGCGTGGCGGATGGCCCGCTCGACGCGCGACGGCGTGGTCGCGAACGTCTTGGCGACCTGCGGGTACAGGACCTTCGTGATGGCGTTGATGACGTCCATGTCCTGTACGGCGATCATGATCGCCTCGCGCAGATACTGATAGCCCTTGATGTGCGCCGGAACGCCGATCTCATGGATGATGGAGGTGACCATTGCCTCGATGTTGACCTCCTGCCGCCGCTGGGCGTTTTGACGGAGCTGACCGTCGATCGCGGTCATCTCGTGGATGCGCTCGGCCACGGCGTCCAGCTCGCACGGCTTCGTCATGAAATACTGCACGCCGAGACTCGCCGCCATGTTGGCGACGTATTCCGTCATAAAGCCCGTCAGCACCAGCGCTGCCGGCGGCTTGTCCATCTCACGCGCCCGTTTCAGGACCGCGATGCCGTCCAGCTTCGACAGCATCAGATCCAGTACCAGGATATCCGGCTTCGTCACGCGCATAAGCTCTGCCGCGCGCTGCCCGTCGGCTGCCGTACCGACGATCTCATAGCCGGGAACCTGTTCCAGACGGCGTTTGACGTGATCGCAAAACTCCTCATTTCCATCTGCGATCAGAATTTTGACACGGTTTTCCATTCTTGACCTCTCCTCATAATATGGTTTGTGTCAGACACTGACTTTTTTATCGCTGCGACATCATGAATATAGCACATTCTGGTAAATTATTCAATTTCTTTTATGCAATATTTTCCAGAAACTTCTCGATGTCCTTCGACATAATATTTTCAAAGTAAAGAAACCGTTAAAAGTCTGATAAAATCATAAAAATGAAAATAAATTGCAATATCTTTTTTGGGCTTAACTACCAAACGCGATTATATGACCATTTGCCCGCCGCGTCAAGTGCAACCAATGTTTTTCTATATTTTTGTAAAATTTCCAGAGTAATTTTGGCCAATCTGCATAAAAAACCCGGATCCCACAGCTGCGCGGGATCCGGGTTTTTCTTTGTTTTTTTCAGCTTCAGGCGTCCTGCGGCAGGATTTTGCCCTCCGCTGTGAATGTCACGACGCGCATGGGAATGTCCTTTCCGCTTGCCGCGACAGCCTGCCGTGCGGCGTATTCCAGCCCACCGCAGCACGGCACCTCCATGCGCGTAAGCGTCACGCTGCGCACGTCGTTCTCCGTCAGGATCGCCGTCAGCTTTTCCGCATAGTCCGCGCGGTCGAGCTTCGGACAGCCGATGAGCGTGACGCGGCCGCGGATAAAGTCCGCATGGAAGCTGCCGCAGGCGTAAGCCGTGCAGTCGGCGGCGATCAGCAGGTCGCAGCCGTCAAAATACGGCGCACGCACCGGTACGAGCTGCAGCTGCACCGGCCAGTTTTGCAGACGGCCCGGCTGCGCGGGCGCGTCCTGTCCGGCGGACTCCTGCGCAAGCGTCCGTACCTGCGTCCCGGCGCAGCCGCAGGCCAGCCTGTCCGGCGCGCTTGCGCCCGGCTTTTTTGCCGCCTGCACGCCCCTGACCGCCTTCTCCGTCAGCCGTTCGAGCTTCGCTTTTTTGACAGCCTCCTCGTCATATGCCGCCGCTTCGCGCTCGATAAAGCGGATCGCATCCACTGGACAGACCGGCAGACAGTTGCCAAGCCCGTCGCAGTAATCGTCCCGGATCAGCTTTGCTTTTCCGTCTATGATGGCGATCGCGCCCTCGTGGCACGCCTGCGCACACAGGCCGCAGCCCGTGCAGGCCGCCTCGTCGATTTCGATGATCGTCCGTTTCATGCTTGTCCCTCCTGCTGCTTTTGGGCCTCCAATCTCGCGCGCCGCTCGGCGTCGGCCTTTTCCTGATTGCGCCGCGCGATGATCATCAGCTTTTCATACGTTTCCTCGCCCACGCACTGCTTCGCGTATTTGCACCACTGCACGCAGCTGAGCTTGTCGTTGTACACGATGAAGCCGCAGTTATCGCAGGCGACCTCCGTGTCTGTGGAAAAAATCTCGATCGGATTGCCGCAGTTCGGACAGATCCGGTCCTCAATGGTCGGCGTTCTCGGCTTGCCCTGGCAGCCGTCCATGATCATGCTCATCATCCCCTTTTTAAGTAACTGCTGATCCAATCGTCAGTTACTTGACTTTCTGGTCATAGTATAGGATACTGAAGAAAAAATGTATGTTGTTTTTCAAACAAAGGAGATTCAAATTATGGATGAACCGAACATTTTGACCGAATGTGCGCTGTTCCGGGGCCTGCGCAGGGCGCAGATCCGGGAGATGCTGCCGTGTCTGTCCGCGCGGCAGGCCCGCTTCCGGCGCGGGCAGTTCCTGCTGCGGGCGGGAGACAGAGCCTCATCCGCCGGGATCATCCTGTCCGGCGAGGCCGAGGTCCTGCAGGAGGATTTCTGGGGCAACCGCAATCTGCTTGCCGCCGTTGGGCCGGGCGAGCTGTTTGCCGAAGCGTTTGCCTGCGCGCACGCCGTTTCCCCGGTGAGCGTGCAGTGCACCACGGACGGGAGCGTTCTGTATCTGAACGTGCGCGCCGTCTTCTCCCCCTGCGAAAAGGCCTGCGCGCAGCACAAAACGCTTTCGCAGAACCTCATCCGGGTGCTGGCAGAAAAAAATATGCAGCTGAATGAAAAGGCGGGTTTTCTTTCCCAGCGCACAACGCGCGAAAAGCTGCTGGCTTATCTGTCCGCGCAGGCACGCCGGGCCGGCAGCGCCAGCTTCCGCATCCCCTTTGACCGGCAGCAGCTGGCAGATTACCTGTCCGTCAACCGCAGCGCCATGTCCGCCGAGCTTTCGAATATGCAGCGCGACGGCCTGCTCCGCACCGACCGCAGCTGCTTCACGCTCTGCCAGCCGGAAGATACACCCTGACACGCACGCAAGGGGAGCGGCTCACGCCGCTCCCCTTTTGCGTCATGTAGCGCTGTCAGCAGCCGCAGCCGGTGTCGCAGCCGCAGGAATTGCCGCAGCCATTGCTGCCGGTGCCGAAGATCAGCAGAAGGATGATGATCCACCACCAGCTGTTGCCGAAGGCGCAGAATCCGGACTGATTACAAGACATAACAAGACCTCCTGAAAGATAACGTAGCGTTTGATCGCTCGCTCATTCCATGTTATGCAGAGGTCCGAAAATGGTGACGGCTACGCGAACAGCTCGTCGAGCGTTCCGAAGGAATAGCCCATCTCCTCCCATTTGCTCAGCAGCGTGTCCAGGATCCGCGCGTTCGTCTGCGACGTGGAGTGCAGCAGCACGACCGCGCCCGGATGGATGCGCGGCAGGAGCTTGGAAAACGCCTGCTCGTCGGTCGGCTGGTTGTCCTGATACCAGTCGACGTAGGCCAGCGACCAGAATACCGTCCGGTAGCCGAGCTTCTGCGCCATTTCAAGATTTTTTTCGCTGTAAATGCCCTGCGGCGGGCGGTAATAGCGCGGCAGGTCCTCGCCGGTCGTCTCCCGGTAGAGCGTTTCGAGGCTCGTCAGCTCCTGATTGAAGGCGGCTTCGTCTGAAAGCTTCGACATATCATAGTGGTGGTACGTGTGGTTGCCGACGATATGCCCCTCGCGCAGCATCCGGCGCACAAGATCCGGGTTCTGCTCGATGTAGTTGCCCACAACGAAGAACGCCGCCTTGACGCCGTGCTTCGCCAGCGCCTCCAGGATCGGCTCCGTGCAGCCGTTTTCATAGCCTGCGTCAAAGGTCAGATAGATCTTCTTCTGCGTCTCGTCGCCGAGATAGACCGCGTCATAGCGCCGCAGCGCCTCCTTTGACGCGTTGCCGGCGGGCGGCTGGCCCTCCGTCCGGAAGCTCAGGCCCCACGACCCGGTTTCGATCGACCGGCTCTGCTGAAACAGCAGCGGCAGAACGGCGCAGAACGCCAGCACCGCCGCCAGCGCCAGCGTCAGTCTGCCGTACTGCCGGAAAAATCGCTTCATAAAACATCACCCCTGTCCATCCTTATGCGATGGACAGGGGGATATGCCTTTTATCCGCCGTAATCGTAGCCGTAGCCGTCAAAGTCCGGCACTGTGAATTCTTCCTCCTGCCCGGACTGGCCCTCCAGCTCCTCCTGCGCCTGCTGCTCGGCCTCGTTGATCTCCTCCTCGCCGGGCCGCTCGTCGAGCGTGAGCGTGACCTCGATCTCCGCGCCCGCGCGGTAGAGCTTCAGCTTGACGGTATCGCCCGCCCGGTGCTTGGAAAGTGCGGAGACAAGATCGGAATACGCGTTGATCTCGCGGCCGTCAAATTCCAGAATGATATCGTGCGGCTGCAAACCGGCCTTTTCCGAGCAGCTGCCTTCCGTCACGGTCACGACCTGCGGTCCGGAGGGCAGGCCGTAAATTTCCGCAACCTCTGCGTCGAGATTTTGCAGCGTGACGCCGAGATAGGCCCGGCCGCGGACGCGGCCATACTGCTGCAGGTCATACACCACGCGCAGCACGTCGTTGATGGGAATGGCGAAGCCGAGCCCTTCGATGGTCACGCCCGTCTCCGTCGTTCCGGATACCTTCGCGGTCGTAACGCCGATGATATTGCCGTTCATATCGAACAGCGGCCCGCCGGAGTTGCCGGAGTTGATAGCCGCGTCGGTCTGCAGCATGTTGATGACCGTTCCGTCGGTGTCGATCTCGCGGTCAAGCGCGCTGATGTAACCGGCGGTCATGGTGAACGTCAGATCGCCCAGCGGATTTCCGATGGCCTCGACGGTCTCGCCGACCTCGACCTCGTCGGAATCGCCGACCGTGACGGTCTGCAGGCCCTCTGCCTCGATCTTCAGAAGCGCAACGTCGTTCATGCTGTCCGTGCCGACGATGGCGGCGGGGTATTCCTCGCCCGAATAGAACTGCACGACGACGGTCCCCTCGTCCGCATCCGTGACGACGTGGTGATTGGTGACGATATAGCCGTCCTCCGTCAGGACGAAGCCGCTGCCCGTGCATATGCCGGTCGTTTCCACGCCCCAGAGGTCGGCTGTGACCTGCGTGGAAATGCCGCAGACCGCGCCGATATTCATCTTATAGACCTGCGCCGGCGTGAGCGCTTTGTCGCCCTCGTTGGATTTGAGCGTTTCCGGCAGCGGCGTCCGTTCGAGCCGGTAGGCGGCATTGCTCTGCGATTCCGGCGCTGCGGGCTGCTCCTGCTCTACGGGCTGCTCGGCCATGGCGCTGGCCGCGGCGTTCTTTTCCTGCTCGGCGAGGTTTTTCTGCCCAATGGCGTCGATGGTCTTCGTCAGCACGGAGCCGCCGACAGCCGCAACGATCGCCAGCGCGGCCAGCAGCGCCGCGATCTTGAGTCCGGTGTGCTTGCCGCTGCGCCGGATCTCCTCCTTGGCCTGCTCCAGCGGCGGCCGGGACGGCTCCTCGGGCGCGGGTTCAAAGCTGTAGTTCATCTTTTCATCGTAATTTTCCATGGTTCTGCGCTCCTTTTCGGCGTGTCTGTTCAGAAAAGCGGTTCCGGCAGATCCAGCATATGGCTCACACGCTTCAGTGACAGCCTGCGGCGCATATACGGGTGGAAGCGGAAGCTGATCTCGACGAAGTCCGGCGCTTTGCCGACCTCCCCGATCGTTGTTTTGCACCCGGCCTGCCGCATGGCGGCAAGGCAGGCGTCATAGGACGGCACGGACTGCACGATCCGGCGGATCTCTGGCCAGCAGGCTTCGATGCGGCGGGGGGCGATGCCGTCTGTGATGGTGTCCGGGGTGTTGAGCTTCTGGACATCCGGGGCCAATGGGCCGTAGATGCGGTAGATCTCATCCCAATTGCAGACCTCCGGGTGGGCCGTGACCTGCGGCAGACGGGAGAGCGCTTCGTAATACCGGAGCATGATGAGCGTCGTCACGCCGACGTCCTCGCCATGGTAATTGGGCGTTTTGCCGTCCAGCAGCTCCATGCACTCCCAGAAATGGGCCATGATATGCTCCGTGCCGCTGCCGGGGCGGGAGGTCTTGGTGAAGCTCATCGCGATACCGGTCAGAAGCAGCGATTCGAAGATCGCCGCCGCCGTTTTTTCGTTGCGTTTCGTCACGCTCCCGGCCATAGCGAAGATCTGGTCGGTCGCCCGCCGCGTCAGGGCGGCGACGCGCTCACAATAGGATTCCCCGGTCAGAAGATTCGATACCTGCCAGTCGATGAGCGCGATATATTTCGAGATCATATCGCCGAAGCCCGCGGATTTAAGCTCTGCCGGAGCGTCCGCGAGAATTTTCGTGTCGCCGATGATGACCTCGGGGCATTTTGCGGGATAGGTGATCTTGAAATTGCCGTTGACAATGGGCGCGGAATAGGACGCGAAGCCGTCCATCGAGGGGGCTGTTGCGAACAGGCACAGCGGCACGTTATGCCGCGCACAGGCAAGCCTGCACGGGTCATGGACAGACCCCGTGCCGACGGCAAGCACGCCGTCCACGCGGTCAAAATACCCCTCGATCTTCTCCACGTCCTGCATGGTCGCGACGCGGATGGACGGCCAGATATGGCGCAGGACGGTAAAGCCGGAAAGGGAAGCCTCAATGCCGTCCGCAGCGGCAAGCGTCTGCTCGTCCGCCGCCAGCAGGAGCCGGGGGCCAAAGCCGTTTTTCTTCAGGATCTCGCCGGCCTCGGACACAAGCCCGCTGCCAATCTCGATATCCCGGATGGCACATTCATGCGCCTGCCCGCAGGCGCAGTTCTGATAGCTGTCGATCAGCGTGTGGAAATCAGTCATAGTGGGATTCTCCTACGTTTATACTTTATGTGGCTGCATGGATTTGCCGGCGGACGACTGCTTTTCGCGTCTGCCGGCTGTCCAAGCGCTCAACCGTTCGGGTTCGGGGTATCCAGCATGGTCTTGCACGCGGCAAGGACCTTTGCGGCGATGGGTGCGGCTGTCTGGCTGCCGGAGCCGCCGCGTTCGGCGAAGACGACGAAGGCAAGCGGATATGCCTCGTCCTGCACGAAGCCCGCGAACATCGCATCTGCCGGGCCGTTTTCGCGCTCCGCCGTGCCGGATTTGGCGCAGACCGTCAGACTGCCGAACTGCCACGCGCCGTACTGGTTCACGACCGCGCCGCGCATCATGTCTCCGAGCGTCTTTGCCGTTTCCTCGGACAGCAGCCGCCCGGTCGTTTTGGTCTTTGCCTCGTAGACCGTCTGGCCCGCGCGGGAAATCTTCTGCATGAGATACGGCTCCGCCGCCTCTCCGCCGTTTGCGATCACGCCCATGAAGCGCAGGAACTGAATTGCCGTGATCTGGTCGGTATACTGGCCAATCCCGGCCCAGGCGACGCTGCCGTCGTCCGCGTCAGAAAGATCGACGGTCGAACGCGCGGTATAGCCGTCGCAGGTGAGCGTCCCGTTGAGGCCCAGTTTGTCGCAGGCCGCCTGCAGGGCGTCCTTGCCGAGAGCCGAGGCCAGCTCGCCATAATAGACGTTGCACGAATGCGCCAGCGCATCCGGCATGGCAAGCGTCCCGTGAGTGGACATACAGATGATCTCCTGCCCGCCGATGATGGTTTTCCCGGCGCAGGTATAGGTCTGCGCCTGCGCGGACGCGCTTTGCTCCAGCGCGGCGGCGCTGGTCACGAGTTTAAAAATGGAGCCGGGCGTATAGGCCGCGTCAAAGAAGCGGTTGAGATACACGCCGTCATATGTGCCCGTCTCGTCGCCCGCAATGTCGGGGATGTTGTCGGGATCGTAGCTGGGACTGGTCACAGCGCACAAAATTTCGCCGGTTTTGTAGTTATAGACGCCCACTGCGCCGTGATAGCTGCCGAGCGCCTGCAAAGCTGCTTTCTGCACCTCGGCACTGATGGTGAGCCTTGCGCTGGCCGTGCCCTTGGATGCTTCGTTCAGGCCGGTAATTTTATCGTAGCCGATCATCTGCTCGGCAAAATTGCCCAGCAGCGGCGCGCTGATATAGCCGTAGCGGTCGCCCAGCAGATGGACGGTCGCCTCGCGCACGGCTTCATCGGCACTGTACACGCGGCCATCCGTTGTATTCAGGATGCGCACGCCGGAGCGGTCGTAAATTTTGCCGCCGGTGAGATTCGTGCCGGTATAGACGTGCGGACTGCCGGAAAACGTGACCCATTTCTCGGCGTTTGCCGCATATTTGACGCAGAAGGCCAGCGTGCCCACGGCAAGCACCACGGCCAGAGCCAGCGCGAACAGCGCACGGCGCGATACCTTTTTCATCTGTGCGCCTCCTTCCCGTTGGGGCGCTGCCAGACGGCGTCGGGGTCCTCCGGCGCGGGCGCGTCAGCGGCGTCCTCCTCCATATCGGGCGCTTCCGGCAGCGGCGTGACGCCGTGCGGGACGCGGATGGCGACGGAAGCGTTCTGCCGGGTGTCGGCAGCCTTGATAAAGGCCAGCAGGCCCCAGACGCAGACCATGCTCGACCCGCCGTTCGACACGAACGGGAACGTCACGCCCGTGAGCGGCAGGAAGTCCGCCATGCCGAACACGTTCAAAATCGTCTGCGTGACCATGACCGTCACAGCCGCGCAGGCGCCGATGGTATAAAAGCAGCTTCTGCCCGCGGGCGCGGAGCGCACGACGAAGCAGGCGAGAATGACAATGCACGCGACCATCAGAACCGCCATGATGAGGCCCCATTCCTCCGAGACGAAGGCGAAGACCAGATCGGTGTCTGACGCCGCGACGTATTTGAGCCAGCCCTTCCCCGGCCCGAGGCCGAACAGGCCGCCCGAGGCGATGCACATCATCGAGCGCGTCTGGGAATACCCGGTCGTGAGCGCATAGTCCCACACATGCCCCCACGCCTCAAAGCGGTTGCGCGCGTAGGGCAGAAAGCGCAGTACCAGAACGCCCGCGAAGCCCGTCGCGGCGATGGCCAGCGCGATGGTCGCAAAGTTGCCGGAGCGCAGGAACGCGATGACAAGGAACGCGACAAAGAAAATGATCGCGGTTCCGAAATCCTTCATGAGCGCCAGACACGCGCAGATCACGGCGGAATAGGCGATGAACAGCACAATATTGCGCTTTGCCATCAGCCGCGAGAGCGTGGACGCGCCGACATAGATAAAGCAGACCTTGACGAACTCCGACGGCTGGAACGACACGCCGCCCAGCTGAATCCAGTTGCGCGCACCGAATTTTTCCACGCCGAAGAGCAGGTTGAACGCCAGCAGACCGATGCCCGCAACAGCCGCGAGATAGCGCACGGCCTTCGCCCGCTCCAGATCGCGCAGCGACCAGCAGACGACGAGGAACGCGCACACGCCCGCAACGATTGCCAGAAGCTCCTTGACAAGGCTTTCCGGCGCGGAGCTCGACACGACGGCAAGGCCCATCGTACACAGGAAAAACGCCAGCGTCTCGGCCTCAAAGCCCGTTCTGCGGAACGCACGAAGCGCGAGATACAGCGCCCATTCCAGCCCGATCAGCCCGCCGAAGGCGGTCAGCTCCAGCGCAGGCTCGCAGCCGCCGAGGATGAGCTGAACAGCCGTCAGCAGCTGGAACAGCGTCAGAAGCAGCAGCGTCGGCACCTGATGCACGGCATGGCCGGCCCGCGTGCGGGTCCCGGCCTGAATGCGCTCCTGCTCCTTTGTCAGGGGGATGAGCGTAAAATTCACGCCGCCCATCGTAATGACGTCGCCGAAGCGCAGCGCGGACAGCGCCGTCTGCTTCCCGTTGACGAACACACCGGATTTGGAGTGCGCGTCCGAGATTGTCCAGCTGCCGTCGTCGTAGCGCGTTAAAACCGCATGGGTGCGCGAGACGGTCGGGTAGCCGAGCTGCACGTCGCAGCCCGCGCCGCGTCCGACGAGACTTTCCCAGTGCGTGACGGGGATGTGCGCACCGTCCGGCGTGGTCAGCCACGCCCAGACCTCCGGCTCCGGCCGGAACGTCAGCAGGCTCACCGCGCAGCGGATCAGGATCCCCAGCGCAAGCACCGGGAACAGATAGCACAGCCACGGAACGGGCTCAAATTGTGAAAAAAACGTAGTCAGTGCATCCTGCATGAGAAATTCTCCATGTACGGGCGGTTACGGTGCGGCGGTTCTGTCCTCCTCCGGAAGGTCGGCGACCTCGCTGATGGAGCGGTAGGCCGTCGTGTCGGTGGTCAGGTTCTTTTTGCGGAGCTTATTGTTGATGGAATCGGAAATGAGCATATAAATGATTGCAAACACCGGCACGCCCAGAATCATGCCCGCGAAGCCGAAGAGGCTGGCCGCAATGGTGATGGAAGCGAGCACCCAGAAGCCCGAAATGCCGACGGTATTGCCGAGAATCTTCGGCCCGATGACATTGCCGTCCACCTGCTGCAGGACCAGAATGAAGATGACGAAATAGAACGCCTGCAGCGGGTTCACCAGCAGAATGAGGAACGCGCACGGCACAAGACCGATGATCGGCCCGAAGAACGGGATGACGTTCGTCACGCCGATGACCGTGGCGATCAGGGCCGGATACGGCATCTTGAGGATCAGAATGCCGATATAGCAAAGAACGCCGATGATGGCCGAGTCGACGATCTTGCCGATGACGAAGCCGTTGAACACGCGGTAGATATTGCGGCCGAGATAGAACACGTGATCCGCGCCCTTCGGCGAAAACAGCGCAACGATGATCTTCTTGCTCTGCGCCTGAAACGTCTCCTTCGACCACAGGATATAGATCGACGCGACGAAGCCGATGAGGAAGTTCATAAAGCCCTTGACAAAGGCGACTACGGAGCTTGTAAGCGTGGTCAGGAGCTTCTGCACGTCCTGCAGGAACGTCGTGGTGATCCAGTTGTTGATGAACTCATAGATCTTGCCGAGCGCCGAGTCGACATAGCTCTGGATCTCGGGGTTGTCCTCGAGGATGTTCGTGACCCAGCGGTCGATGCTGGTATAATACGTCTCCGCGTTGTCCACGATCCCGACGACGCTCTCATACAGCTGCGGCAGCAGCATCGAGAAAAACGCGTATAAGATCAGCGCCGCCACGATCACCGCCGTGACCACGCCCGCGCCGCGGCTCACGTTCCGGACGGCCGTGGGCTTCCACTTCGTCTTCTCCTGCAGCAGCGGCCCGAGCCGCGTGTCGACGAACCGCACGATCGGGTTCAGCAGAAACGCGAACACCGCCCCGAGGATCAGCGGCTCCAAAATCGCCTCCAACCCCCGCAGCATTCCAAAAAACCCCGGCAGGTCCGTAAAGATCACCACCAGCACCACGCTGATGCAGATCACCGCCAGCGCCGTCAGCCCCCACTTCCAATAAACCCGATCCCGCTTCTCGTCCATCCCCGTGCTCCTTTACCCGTTTTTCTCCATTCTATCATACTTCTATAAAATCCGCAATTCCACTTGCCGCATGGAAAGGAAAACGATACAATATATTTATAGAATCCCGCCGCAGCGCCCAAGCCTCCCCTTCCAGGGGAGGTGGCTCGGCGAAGCCGAGACGGAGAGGTTGTCCCGTCTATAGAAGTACGTGCCGTGAGGCGACAACCTCTCAGTCGCCTCGCGGCGCCAGCTCCCCTGGAAGGGGAGCCCCAACGAGAGCCCGAAAGGAGGCAACCTATGCAGTCCAACCGCGACCTGATCCCCAACGCCCGTTCGCTCCGCAAAAGCATGACCAAAGAAGAACGCCGCCTGTGGTACGGCTTCTTGCGGGACTACCCGGTACATATCTATAAGCAGCGTGTGATCGGAAACTACATCGTGGATTTTTTCTGTATGCAGGCCTCCCTCGTCATCGAGCTCGACGGCTCTCAGCATTGCGAGCCCGCCGCCCAGTCCTACGACGCTGCCCGCACCGCCTACCTCGCCTCCCTCGGCCTCCACGTCCTCCGCATCCCCAATAACGCCCTCACCCAAAACTTCCCCGCCACCTGCGACTATATCGACGCGGTGATAAAGAAAAGAATGAAATAAAGCCTCCCCTCTCAGGGGAGGTGTCACGGCTCCGCCGCAGCGGAAAGCCTCCCCTGGAAGGGGAGCCCTAAGAAAAGCCTCCCCTCTCAGGGGAGGTGGCTCGGCGAAGCCGGGACGGAGAGGTTGTCCCGTCTGCAGAAGCACATTCCAGGAGGCGACAACCTCTCAGTCACGCTCCGCGTGCCAGCTCCCCTGGAAGGGGAGCCTTTGTTACTTCCACCCCCAATGTTACAATCAAATTACAAACCCCGCCACCCTCTTGACTCCCGGGCTCGCGCGCTGTAAAATGCAGATACAAATTACACAGGGGGCCTCGCCCCGATGTGTAAAATTTAAACAGGAGGAAATCCAAATGAAGAATCTGAAGAAGGTTCTTGCGCTGGTCCTGGCCGTCGTCATGATCATGGGCGTCGTCACCGTCGCTAGCGCAAAGACCTACAAGGACGCCGATAAAGAAGCGTACAAAACCTACGCTGACGCTATCGACGCCCTGTCCAGCCTGAAGATCCTCGATGGTTTCGAGGATGGCGAATTCAAGGCTGACCGCACCTTTAATCGTGCCCAGGCGGCCAAGATCGTGGCGATTGTCCACAACGCAGCTACCAATGGCAAGATTAAGGACCAGACCGCGATCTCCGCTCTGTACAGCAATGCACAGAACCCGTTCGTGGACTGCAACACCAGCTGGGCTCTGCCCTACATCAACTACTGCCGCATCACCGGCCTGGCTGACGGCATGACCGCCACCACCTACGCCCCGAAGCGTGAGCTGACCGGCGTGCAGTGGCTGAAGCTGATGCTCACCACCCTGAACTTCGACACCGCCAAGGAAGGCTACACCGGCACCGGCTGGGACGTCAATGTCCTGAACCGCGCCAACGAAGTTGGCCTGACCGCTGGTCTGGCTGACGACTGGAAGGCCATCGCCCCCATCAAGCGTGGCGAAGCTGCGCAGATCCTCTACAATGCACTGACCAAGTATCTGGTTGAGTACGGCCAGAAGGTCAAGAACAACTACGTTGATGACAAGACCCTCGGCAAGTACTACAACTACTCCTTCATCTCCAACGAGCAGGTTGCCAAGTCCGGCTATACCCTCGGCGGCAAGATGGGCATCTCCATCACTCGTACGACCGACTCCTTCCGTCGTCCGGGTTACACTTGGAGCTATGGTTCCTGGGCTGCGTTCTACATGGATAAGCCGCTCAATAGCTACACCACTGCTGTTACCGCTTGCGACATCCTGAAGAATGACATCGGCATTGCTGAAACTTCCACCAAGACTGTCGAGTTGAACGGCCACGTCAATGGTGAAATCAAGACAAGCACCGCGGATGGCGCTTGGGCAAACACCTACGCGACCGAACTGAAGGTCGATGATAAGGCTACTAAGGGCACTGCTCTGAACTACTTCGCCGTTGACGGTCATAAGTTCGCTTATGGCACTGGCGTTGAGGCCGGCATTACCCTGCAGCACAAGAAGGACAAGTCCTGCCAGACCATTGGCGTCACCAGCGCCAACACCGAAACCAACTGGCAGAGTGCTCAGTTCGGCGGCCAGGGCGATCTGACGCAGGTCTTCGAGACTGAGGATGGCTATGTCATCACTGTTATCCACACCTTCCTCGCAAAGGTTACTGCTGTTAACCTGAACAACAAGTACAGCCACGCTACTGCTGAAAACGCAGAAGTGAAGGTTTGGCTGCAGATGCAGAATGATGTTCCTGCATACAGTGAACAGGATTGGACGACTGGCGTCGCTCAGATGAAGGCCGTTTCTACTGTTGACTATGCAAAGGGCACCATGGTTCTGGTCAACCTGTCTCTGAAGAAGAATGAGATGACCAACCGTACCGGCTATTACACCGCCAACGCCAATGTTGCAGATGACAACACTGCAAAGGCTACTATCGTTGGCGCAGCTGATGCCAAGACTGGTAAGCTGACCGGCGCTTCCGACATCAACTATGTGGAGACTGTCTCCATCGACGGCACGAAGTACAACACCAACTGCCGCTTCGTTCTTGGCAAGGATGCTGCCATGAACATCAAGAACGATGGCAAGACCTACACCTTCTACTTCGACTCCTATGGCAACGTGATCGGCCGCACTGCTAACACCACTGCTGCTTCCTACGTTATCATGGACCGCATCTATGCTACTCACGAAAACGGCAAGTTCGCCATCAAGGCTGACCTTGTTGATCTCGAGGGCAAGTCGATCGAAGGCGCAACTGTCGCTGCTGCTGGTTCCTTCGCATTCGCTAAGGACGCCTATGACAACACTGGCAACTACAGTGCTGCATGGAACTATCCGAACGACAACATGATTTATGTTGTTTCTAAGCACAACGATGGCAACCTTGTCAACTCGCTGTACTCCTACACGACTGATGCCAATGGCGTCTACACGCTGACTTGGGTTGGCGATGCTACCTCCGCTGGCACTATCGCTAATCAGACCAACGCTGCTGGTACCGTTACTGTTACCTATGGTGCTGCTTATGCTCGCCTGAACGCTACCTTTACACACACTGCGAAGATGGCGTACATCCGTCTTGAGAACCTCATCGGCAACCTGAACAAGGCTACCACTGACAAGGTCCTCAGCGCCCGTGCTACTGCTAGTGATGCTAACGGCTACGATCTGTCCGTCTCCGAATCCACCAAGTTCATTGTCAAGAGCGCTGGTGGCGAATGGACGACCTACACTGGATACACGGCTCTGCCCGCACTGACTGCTTCCTACGTTGACTACCTCGACAACGACGGCGACGGCTATGCCGACATCGTCTACATCGGCGGTGCTGTCTTCGCAGCTGACAATGTCACTGGCTGGGTCCTGACGTGGAAGGTTTACAACTGGGCAAATGGCTATGATGTTATCACTGTTTATGTTGACGGCGAACCTGTTTACGTGAACGTTGATCATGCTACCTATGTTGCTCACAAGAATGACTCCACTGGTCTGTACACCTTTACGACGAAGGTTGACGAGAACGGCGTGACCTACTCCGATTTCGTTAAGGCCAATGAGACTGTTACTAACTTCTCCGGTAGAGCTGTCGAGTCTTGCAGCGCAGATGCTTCTGCAATCAAGATTGAAATGAGCACTGGCTACACTGAGACTGTCTCCCTGACCGATGTTGTTATCTACAACGTTCTGGCTGATGGTACTGTTGCTAAGGCTGACGCTTCCTGCATCGTTGCAGGCGATCTGGTTGTCTACTCCAAGGTTGCAAACCGGTACAATGCTCCGTACGCTGTGATCTATGTCCTTGACCAGACCATTCCGTACAATCCGTAATCCACAATAAACACAAAAAAACTCCTCAAGCACTAAGAGAGGCCCCTCCGGGGGCCTCTTTTTTGTCCCCGCCCCGCCCCCTTCCCGCCGCACCTCCCCCCGGGCGCAAAAAAAGCCTCCCCTCCCAGGGGAGGTGGCTCGGCGAAGCC
>ENA-OVGC01001496-OVGC01001496.1-human-gut-metagenome-genome-assembly--contig:-NODE-1496-length-17738-cov-10.881638_pt1 | contig 17738 bp, 13 predicted proteins | sample MGYA00237768_ERZ505415 | MGnify/ENA primary metagenome ERZ505415 (study PRJEB26158, sample SAMN06016382) | human gut metagenome | biome: human gut; feature: ankylosing spondylitis patient; material...
AGGTAGAAGCGGCAGAGGAGCAGATGATGCTGGCGATGAACGGCGGCGTCGCCGAGGTAAGTAGCTGGAGTTTGCTACGGGATGCCTTGCAGGGCGCCGGCGTTAATACCGTGAGGCTCACAAAAGATATTACGTACTCTACCTCACTAATGGATGATCGTATCATAGTCACCGGCAATAAGCGGCTGGATCTGAACGGCCACACCGTGGATGTCAACACAATAATCTCGTTCATTATCACCATTGGAAGCGGTGGCTCGCTGACTGTTTGCGACAGCGGATCGTCAGGAAAACTGAAAGGTACGCTTCCGTCCCTGCGGGAATACGTTCTTATCAAGGTGGAATCCGGTGGCTCCTTTACGCTGGAGGGCGGCACGGTGGAGATAACGGTTCCGCCGGCGGACAGCAACCTGCGGCGATCCGCCATCCGTGTCTGCGAGGACGCAACCGCTGTGTTTACGGGCGGCGCGGTGCTGGCAAATACCAGCACATCTGAAAGCACCACGAACTACCGGTACATGGCCACTGCCGTCGAGGTGCAGACGAAAGCCCGCGTCACCATCAACGGCGGTACATTTGATCTGGTGCGGCTGGATAGCCGCCCCACCGAGGCCAACTACAGCACCCCTGAGCTGCTCATCCACTACGGTAGCTTCAATAAGTCCGTCGTGATGGCGCTTACAGGAGATATAGCCTGGTCTGATCTGGATCACCTGCCTCTTGAGGTAAGGTCGGCCACCTTCCTGTATAACACCAGTACGTCACGTCAGAACCGCCTTGTCGTGGCCGGCGCTCCCAAGCAGAACGGCTACCACAGATACGGAAACTTCCGTCTGACGGATGTGCCCTTCGACGCCACCCAGGATGAGATCATCAAAAAGCTGAACAGTCTGGTGCAGTACCTCATCACCCCCAACGGCGCGGTCTCCTGCGATGTGACAGGCACTCAACACTGGTATGTGCGGGGTAACATGAATAAGACGGCCTCTGAGAATGGCCCCGCCCGGGGCGATATGGGAAAAAATTATTCTGATTACCCCTATCAGCGGGGTCTTCAGGGAAATCTTATCCTTGTGATTTCTGACGCCTATTACTTCAAGGCGGCGAAGCTGCGTTCGAGTGGGACTCTGCAGGATGTGCCGTTTGCCAACAGCAATACGCTTTCTCCGACCCGAATCGACTACAGCGGCGACAGAGACTCCCTGCTGAACCTGTACTGGTATTTGGACGAGAGACTGCAGGAAGACGATTATGTTATCGCCAACGGCTGCTTCCGCGAGAAGGACGGCAATACAACCAAAACCTACGGTATTGATCTTACTTTTGAGAACGACGGTGAACGCTTCGACAAAAATGGCCGTGAGTTTACGAATTGGAGCAAACTGGAGAAGGAAATCCGGCTAGTGGAAAATACGACCGATCAGGATATTCTGAACCGGATCGAAAGCACCGTCTGGCTGCTTCACTGGCCGGGAAGGACAAAGCATATTTATACCGTTACCGAGGGTTCCTACACCAGCCGTCTGTGGTATAGCGAGAATACCAGTGAAAAGACTGAATTTGAGGTTGTCGATAAGATCGAGGCCTGTATGCAGTTTCGGCAAATAAGAAAGTATAAGACCCCCATCCTCGATGTAGGGTTGAGCATCGACAAGCCGCTGGTGGAGGGCGACACAAGCAGCGGAGCCTTTACCGTTTCTGACAGCAACGCCGGGTATACCATGGTGGATACCTACGGCTATTGGGATGAAGATGACTTTCCTCTGAAACCAGGCAACAATTTCCCTGCCAACCTGAAGTGGATGTACCATCGGCTGCTGACCCTGACCGCTAAGACGGGCTATCGCTTCGATAAGGAGGAGCTGCCGCGTGTCACGGTAACAGGTCTTAACAGGCCCTGTGATAGCATAACTGTCAAATATAAGGATGAGACAACGATTCAGGTATATCTCGACGCCTATCCCTCCGAGGTGATTCAATACGCCTACGGCACCGTCTCCGGACTGAAGGTGGGAAAAAAGGCCAGCCAAGTGAAGGTCAAGCAGGACGATACCATCAACGCCACCATCTACGGAAAATATGAGTTCACCGATGTGGAGGTTTTGAAATATACAAGCGATGGTAAGACCTTCGTGAAGACCCTTACGTCAAGCGACATCATTGAAGACGGGTTTACCTATAAGGTTAAGCTGCTTGGCCGGGGAAAGGGCGATAAGACCTTCGTGAACCTCCCGGTGAATCCCCTTCACTCACAGGGCGGCCGTAATTTCTACACGACGCTTCGACTGCGGATGAACAACGACGACCCCATGCCGTCTACCGCCTTTGCGGATTGTATAAAGTATGACAACGGCAAGTACTACTTTACATCAGATCCGCTCACCCCGGAGCCGAGTACGACCGTGTATAACTCCCTGCTGATCAACGTCCAACCAGTTCCTTGGGCAAACGCACGAGTCCCCTACGCACCGGAGCAACTTATGGGGCTGCCGGACGGTGTTCGCCTGCAGAAGCGCGGCTTTGAATGGTATAGAAAGAATGCAGACGGCAGCGCCAGCCTGCGGCTGAAACAGGGAGATAAATTCCAGCTGGGACAGACCTATTACTGCTGGCTCCGCCTCGATGTTGACTTTGGCTATCAGATCAGCGATAATGTCACAGTCTCTGTCAACGGCAAAAAGGCAGTCTATGTTCCTCAGGCTAGGGTCATCAAGGTCGAATTTACGACGCAGGGTGGTGTCTGGGGTGACCTAAACGGTGACAACAAGTGTAATATCATGGATGTTCAGGCGCTGTATGCATATCTGACAGATCCCAGCCAGTCTCCCACGGCGGGTGCAAACGCCTGCGACCTGAACGATGATGGCAGCGTGGACGTGTACGATCTGCAGTTTCTGTACGAGGTGGCGACCGGCCTCGCCACGCCGCCCCTGTAACGGGCAAAGAGCCTTGCGGCGTGTGACCCGCGGTTACAGGCAGCGGAGGGTGCTTTCCATACGCTCCAGTAAGCTGCTTTGTCAGTGCCGGGGTGCTTTCCATACGCCCGCCGCAAGACTTTTGCAGGATGACGCGGAGGCGGCAGCCGCCGCCTCCGCAGTCCCCGGATGCAGGAAATATGTGAAGGGCGAGGACAGGAAAATGGGCTTTTCCCGCCCCCGCGAAAGGGTGAGACGCTAACATGAAAAAAAGAATCGTTTTGTGCCTGTTGGTGCTGGCGCTTTTGTCGGTGACAGGATGTACGCAGAAAAAGGACGCGGAACCGCTGACCGTAACGCTGTGGCATGTCTATGGCGGCGAGGTGGATTCCCCGCTGAACGGCCTGATCGAGCGGTTCAACAGCACCGTGGGCGCAAAGCAGAACATCCGCGTGAAGGTGGAGCTGGTCAGCAACAGCGGCAGCATCCACAAAAGCGTGCTGGCCGCCGCCAACGGCGACCCGGGCGCGCCGTCGCTGCCGGATATGTTCGTATCCTATCCCAAGACGGTGCTGGCCCTTCCGGAGCAGGACATTCTGGTGGACTACCGGGACTATTTCAGTGAGGAGGAGCTGGCGGCGTTTATCCCCGCCTTTCGTGAGGAGGGGATGATCGGCGGACGGCAGGCGATCCTGCCCCTTGCCAAATCCACGGAGGTGCTGTTTGTCAACCGGACGCTATTCGACCGGTGGGCAGCCCAGTCCGGCGCCAGCTATGACGATCTTGCGACATGGGAGGGCGTTTACGCGCTGGCAGAGCGGTACGCCGCGGATACCGGCAAATGCTTCTTTGTCCACGATTACCACTTCAACTACTTTCAGGTGGGCGTGGAATCGCTGGGCGAGGACTTTTTCCGGGATGACGGCGTCAGGTTCGGCCCCGGATTCGAGCGGGCCTGGAAGCCGTATGCCCGGGCGGGGCTGACGGGCGGCCTGTGGCTGCATGACGGGTACGCCACGGAGCCGCTTCGCACCGGAGATGTGGTGGTATCTGTGGCATCCTCGGCCAGCGTGCTCTACTATTCCGACACGGTGACGTATCCGGACAACACCTCGGAAAAGGTGACGATCACCTCCATGCCGTGCCCGGTGTTTGAAGGGGGCGAGAAGCTGGTGATGCAGCGCGGTGTGGGAATGTGCACCGTGAAGTCCACCCCGGAACGGGAGAGGGCGTGTATTACATTCCTGAAATGGCTGACTGAGCCGACATGCAACGTGGAATTCGTGACCAGCCTGGGCTATATGCCGGTGACGCAGGAGGCATTTGAGAACTATCTGCCCGGCGCCGTGGAAAAACTGAGCGACCCGATGTATGTGTCGCTGTACGAGACATATCTGCAAACGCAGGAGGCATATACCTTCTACTATCCGCCCCAGATGGAAAATTATCTGGATCTGGAGACGCGGTTTGAAAATCTGGCGCGGCTGAAGCTGACGGCGGGCCGGACACAGTATCTGGAGGGCGGCAATCCGCCGGACGCCCTGATCTGGGAGACTTTGGACAGTTTTAAGCTGGATTACGGCACATGAAAGAGGAAAGCACATGCGATCAATTCGGAATGCGATTCACAATCCATATGCAGCCAGCCACAGTATGGGTGTGCGGCTGCTGCTGTATTGGTTCACAATGGCGCTGCTGCTGGTGGCGGCCATCCTGTCGATCCTGATGGCTATGGGTGTGCTGTCCCACCCTGCGCGGCAGCTGGCCAGCGCCCTGGACATTCAGCAGAGAAATACATATGCAGCATTGGATGCGCAGATGGATGAGCTGACGGGGCATGGCGTGGCCATGTCGGAAAAGCTGGGCCGGGAGCTGGATGCTTTTCTCGCGGCCAAGGGCATTCCTTTTGACGCGCTCAACGACGATCCGAAAACCATCGCGGAATTGGAAAAGAGACTGTACACGCCGCTGAGCACTACGCTGAGCGCCGCCTCGTGCAGTGGAATCTTCTTCTGCCTGAACGTGACCGCCAACACGGCGCTGCCCAATGCGGACGCGCTCAGGGCGGGACTGTATCTGCGCTATTCCGGGCTTCAGCCCACGGTGGCGTCGGAGCAGGATGTGATTTGCTTCCGCGGCGCGGCGGAGGCGGCGCGGGGATTACAGATTCAGATGCATAACCGCTGGAATCCGGAACTGAATACCGCGCTGATTCCCGGCAGTAATAAGGTTGCCACCAGTCAGGTTGAGCGTCTGGCAGAGGGCAGCCTGTGGACAAAACGCACAGAGCTGCTGGATACATGGGAGCATGTGATGCTGCTGTGCGTACCGATTCTGGACGGCAGCGGCACTGTGCGTGGGCTTTGCGGTATGGAGATCAGCGACCTCTATTTCAGCCTTTCCCACGACACTGTGTCCAGCAGCTATGGCAATATGCTGACCCTGCTGGCGCCGATTGACGGCGACACTCTCAATCTGTCGGGGGCTATGCTGGGCGCTACCAACGGCTCGCGCCTGACGGCCGAGGGGACGCTGCATATCAAGCCGGGGAAATACTATACCATCTATACCGATGGCAAGGAGTCCTATCTGGGGCGGCACCGACTGCTGGATGCCGTTACCTCGGACGGCATTCCGCTTGCCGCGGTGACGCTTGTAACGGCCAACACCTTCCGCAGCTATGAGCGCGGGTCACAGTTCGCGTGGTTTTTGGGTTCGGTGCTCTTTTTGCTGGCGATGCTGGTTGCGGCAACCGTGCTGTCCCGCCGCTTCGTCAAGCCCATCAACGAGAGCCTTGCGGCGGTCAGAGGCGGCACGACGGAGGTGGTGGCCTCCGGTATTTCGGAGATCGACGAGCTGCTGACCATGATCCGGGAGCGGCCGGTGGGTGCGCTGCCACCTGATGTGGAGGCGCGGCTGCGCGGCTTCACGGAGAGAGCAAATACGCTGACTGGTACGGAACGCACCATCCTGCAATACTATATGGATGGTTATACCGTCAAGGATATTCCCGAGTTGGCACGCATCAGCGCCAGCACCGTAAAGACTCATAACCGCAATCTGTACCGAAAGATGGAGGTAGATTCGTTCGATGAGTTGAAGGTGTATATTGAACTGTTCGCCAGCTGCGGCCGCAGTGGTGAGCTGCTGAAAAGATAAGAAAGACGATAGCAGAGTGCACAATCCAAGTCACATTGGATTGTGCACTCTGTCTACGCCTAAGGGCGATTTTCACGTTTACCGGCAAAATTCACCCTTTGGGTAATAGAAATCTTACGTAAAACCACATATAAGTGTGTATATAGCTGAGCGTGAGTACGGGAAAGAACTGCGACGTAAGCAAGGAGGGACTGGAATGCGCCGCATCATTAAAGCGTCCATGGAGGACAGATCCTCTATGGAAAGGTTTCAGTTTTCGTTGCGCTGTGCGGTATGCGGCTTCCTTTGGGAAAGTCAGCCGGTGTGCTTCTCCAAGGCGGGGATGCAGCCGGAGAGCGAAGGAAAGCGCGTGATTTTTCAGGCGCTGTACCAGCGTGAACGGGAGGATGCCTTTGAGCGGGCCGCAACGGAGGCAATGGAGTATTTCAGCCTGTGCCCGATCTGCAAGCGGCTGGTTTGTGACCGCTGCTTCCTGCTGGGTGAGGACATTGATTTGTGTACGGACTGCGCGGTATTCTTGCAGGAGAGCGGCGAGCCGGTAGAGGGATCGTCCGCGAAACACGGCTGAAGCGGAGGAGCTGCCTGTGAAATGGAGGACTTGGATAGGAGGTGTACTGCTGGTCATGATGCTGTGGGGAATGATGGGCTGCGGCAGGGCGGAGGCTCCGCCGGCCGGCCAGATGGTGGACGGCCCCGATATGGTATATACACCGGAGGATCAGTCCCCCTTCGCGGGAACATGGCAGAACGCCGACGAAAGTATTGTTCTGGAGATTGAGGGCATCGGGCAGCTTGAAGCGTCCCGCATGAATCTGACGGTCGATGGAGTGGTAAAGCTTACGTCTGATATGTGGGTGTACAAGACCGGTTATGTAAAGCTGACGGAGGGATACAATGACGTCTTGCTGCCGGAGCCCTTTCAGCTTCTGGAATTCTTTCATTCGCTGGACGCCTTTTGCCTGTACACCACCGAAGGAGAGACCTTTATGCTGGCAAGGCCCGGCGTGGAGTCCCAGAGAATCCTCTCCTTCAGGCACTGAAAAACATGCATGAGGAAAGCCCTCAGAATATCGCTAAGTAGCACTGTCCCTCCTGCGGACAGGAGAGTCTGAGAAATTTTGCACCGAATGCGGTCATCGCCTCAAGTGAGACGTGCCAATATAGAGAAAGATAACACAGAAATACCGAAAAACAGGAGGAAGAAATGATGAAAAGAGCAAGAAAACTTGCGGCGCTGCTTCTGGCGTTGGTGATGGCACTGACACTGGCGGCCTGCGGCGGCAAGGGCGGCAGCAAGACAAACCCCGCTGTGGGCAAATACATGGGCGAGGCTGTTTTGTCCTTTGACGAGTGGATACCCATGGAGGATGTTTACGATCTGGGTGACAACTACATCGAGCTGAAAGAGGACGGTACGGGCTGCTTTATGCTGGACGGCGACCCGACGACCATCGAGTGGAAGCTGGGTAAGGATGGCGCCCTGACGCTGGACAGAGACGGATCGGTCTGCAACTGCACGCTGAAGGACGGCCTGATTATGGTGAACGACTACTTCGGCTTTGATCTGCAGCTGACCTTCCGCAAGGGTGAGGGTAATATCAGCGGTACCAGCGGAACCACCGGTGCGGATGAGATGTCTCTGGATGACTTCGCCGCAGTGTACGGCGGCGACTGGCACGGCATGGCCGGTCTCACGGATGCTACCGGTGATCTTGAGGCGCTGAACGATACCGCCCACGAGATTTTGGCGCGTCTGGTCTTTGACGGCAACGGCGGCTGCCAGGTCTGGCTGGCCATGTATCTGGAGGGCGAGAACGACTTCAATTTCGCCAACACCTATGTCCGCGTGGTGCCCGATGACGATACCGGTCTGGATCTGCGGGGTGAGTTCATGGGCGGCGAGATGCAGGACGGTATCCTGTCCGTGGATGAGACCGGCGCCCTGTATGTCAGCTGCGAGGTGGATTCCGACCTGGTAGACGGTTCTATCAGCCTGCTGGCGAACCTGCGCCATCTGGACGACGAGAACTGGACGGACGAGGATTACATTCCCATGCCCGAAAGCGCGGTGGAGTACTATCGCGGCAAGACCTTTATGGAGATCGCCAATACCTATCAGATTGACACCAGTCTTATCCCCGATGACGGCAGCGGCGATACCGCCTCTGTTCCCCCGGCTGGCGGCAGCGACAACGGTGGCCTGCCGGAGAACTATCCCTTTGAACGGACTACCACCAACTGTCAGGGTGAGTACGGCAAGTCTAATCCCGATGCCACCGGCCGGGCGGATCTGCCCACCATGCAGAAGGTGCGTCAGGAGCTGTGGGATATGAGCTCCGCCAAGTCCTCGAAATTGACCTATGACGACATCAAGGCCATGCTGGGCGGCGAGGATGGCATTCCCCATACCGGCATGGATGAGAGGAGCTGGAACAGTGAAAAGCACGCCTACGGCTGGTTCAACGGCGAAGGTGACTACTATGTGCTGTACTTCGTGGTGCGTGACGGCGACGAGTACTACACGGCCGCTAGCTTCTCCAGCAGCGTGAGAGGCGACAGCTGACGAACGGTACGGAAATCAGAGAAAGGAAGGCAGAGATATGCAAGTAACGTTGAACGCGCTGCCCGCTTCGCTGGCAGAATTCCGGAACCTGTCCCTGAACACCCCGGATGAGGTGGTGGCGGGCTTCCTGTGTGCATTGAACCTATATGTAAAAAATCCCAACGAGGGTGTGGAGGCCATGAACCTCCTGCGAGGGCCCCGTCCTATGACCCCCTATGACAGCCAGTTCCTGCGGGATCGTCTGCGGGGCAAGGAGTACCTGCCGCTGGCATACTTTGCCGGCGCCACACCCCAGAACAGCTACGTTCCCACGCAGCCCTATGTGCTGAACGTACAGGCAGACCCCCGTCCGCAGGACATCGAGCCGGGCTATCTGCGCCTGTTCATCGCCACACCCGGCGCGGATTCGCCCCGGCCCATCAAGCTGCGGCAGAAGCCCTCCACCGGCGAGTGGTTCCTGTGGGAGTATTCCAGTCCCCTCAGCGGCATCCGCATCCCGGCCGCGCAGGATCCCTGGGCGTGAGCCATGAAACGGCGGTGGTATCCGCTGGCGCTGCTTCTGGCGCTGGCGCTGATCCTGACGGCCTGTCAGGTGGAGTTCATCCCCCACGGGCAGTCGGAGAACAACGGCGGCATCACGATAGACACACCGCCCCCGTCCGGCGGCGGCACCGACCCGGTGGATGTGACCGACCCGGAGGGCGGCGAGGAAGACTTCTACGATGGCGGGACGGACTACACCATGGAAAAGTACCGGAAGTACCTGAGCGGCCAGTGGATCGCCGTCGAGGGCGAGGTCGAGGGAGACCGGTGCAGGATGGAAGAAGTAGGAATGACCGTGACGCTGGAATTTCAGGAGGCTGACGGCGTGACCGAGGACGGACGCGGCGAATGGAGCATGGTCGCATGGTACGAATACACCAACAGCTATGGCGACCACCAAAAGCTGGACGGGCTGCACGTGAGGTTCCACAAGGGAGCCATGTACGACGGCTGCGCCAACGAGGAGTGGTACGCGGAGCTGATGGGCGGCCCGGAGGACATCCCGGAGGACGTAAGGTACACCGTGACCGTCATTGACAACAACTATCTGGAGCTGTACCGCTATGTGAAGGATTCAGCCATGGTGTGGCTCGTCAGCTGCGAGCGGTCGGACGGACGATAGATCGAGGATTAACAGGGGCCTATGAGCCCTGCGGACAAATCATAAACATAGAAAAGGAGAAGGATTATGGGACTTATCAAGGCAGCAATGGGCGCCGCAGGCGGCGTGTTGGCGGATCAGTGGAAGGAATTCTTTTACTGCGACGCGATCCCTGAAAACGTGCTGGCGGTCAAGGGCCGGAAAAAGACGGGCAAGCGCTCCAGCAACACCAAGGGCGACGACAACGTGATCAGCAACGGCAGCGTCATCGCGGTGGCGGACGGCCAGTGTATGCTGATCGTGGATCAGGGGAAGATCGTGGATATGTGCGCGGTGGCCGGTGAGTATACATACGATATGTCCTCGGAGCCGTCCATCTTTACCGGCGAGCTGGGCGAGGGCATCAAGAACGTATTCAACAACATGGCCAACCGCTTCGCCTTCGGCGGCGAGGCGCCCAAGGACCAGCGCATCTACTACTTCAACACCAAGGAGCTGACCGGCAACAAGTACGGCACGCCGAGCCCGGTGCCGTTCCGCGTGGTGGACCAGCGCGCCGGCATCGACATCGACATCGCCATCCGCTGCTTCGGCGAGTACAGCTACCGCATCGTCAACCCCATCCTGTTTTACACCAATGTCTGCGGAAATGTGGAAAACGAGTACACCCGTGACGCGCTGGAAGGCCAGATGCGCACCGAGATGATGACCGCATTGCAGCCCGCCTTCGCCCGCATCAGCGAGATGGGCATCCGCTACTCGGCTCTGCCCGGCCATACCACCGAGCTGGCCGAGGCTCTGAATCAGGAGCTGTCCGGCAAGTGGAGCAAGCTGCGCGGCATCGAGATCGTCTCCCTCGGCGTGTCCGGCGTCAAAGCCAGCGAAGAAGACGAGCAGATGATCAAGGAGCTGCAGCGCAGCGCCGCCTTTATGGACCCGACCCGCGCCGCCGCCCACATGGTGGGCGCACAGGCTTCGGCGATGCAGGCAGCGGCTTCCAATACCTCCGCCGGCCCGGCCATGGCCTTTATGGGCATGAATCAGGCCGCTGCTGCCGGCGGCATCAACGCTCAGGCCCTCTACCAGATGGGCGCACAGCAGCAGCCTGCCGCTGCTCCTGCCCCCGCAGCCGCCCCGGCGGCTGGCAGCTGGAGCTGCTCCTGCGGCCAGACCGGCAACACCGGCAAGTTCTGCACCGCCTGCGGCAAGCCCCGCCCCGAAGCAGGCTGGGTGTGCAGCTGCGGCGCACACAATACCGGAAAATTCTGCTCGGAATGCGGTAAGCCCCGCCCGGCGGCCAAGTGTCTGAACTGCGGCTGGACCCCTGCCGACCCGGCCAACCCGCCCAAGTTCTGCCCCGAATGCGGCAAGCCTTTCGGAGCCTGAAAGGGGAGCTGAGATATGGCAGAAAACACCACGAATTACCAATGCCCGGCCTGTACCGGCCCGCTGCGGTTCGACAGCGCCAGCGGAAAGCTCTGCTGTGATTACTGCGGCTCTACTTATGATGTAGCACAAGTCGAGGCTCTTTACGGCGAGAAGCAGGCTCAGGCCGATAAGGCCGCCGAAGCCGCCGAAAAGGCCGCTTCCAGCGGCCCCGTCTGGGGGGAGATGGAGACGGGAGATCTCAGCAGCCGCACCTGCACTTCCTGCGGTGCAGAGTTGGTCTGCGGCCCCGAAACAGCTGCCACCACCTGTCCCTACTGCGGCAACCCCACTGTGCTGGGCGGACAGCTTTCCGGCAAGCTCAAGCCGGAGTACATCATCCCCTTCCGGATGGACAAAAAGACCGCCATCGAGAACCTGAAGAAGTATTATAAGGGCAAAGCCTTCCTCCCCAAAGCCTTCAAAGAGTCCAACCACATCGAGGAGATCCAGGGCGTGTATGTGCCGTTCTGGCTCTACGATGGCCGGATGGAGGCCCGGGGCGCTTACAAGGCCGAGATCAGCGAGAGCCACCGTGAGGGCGATTACATTGTCACCACCACCAGGCACTTCGACGTGGCCCGCGTGGGCGATGCCGACTTTGTCCGGGTGCCGGTGGACGGCTCCAGCAAGATGCCGGACGCCCATATGGACGCCATCGAGCCCTTCGACTACAGCGACCTCAAGCCCTTCTCCACGGCCTACCTGCCCGGCTTTCTGGCGGACCGGTACGACGAGGATGACAAGAAGTGTGCTGCCCGCGTCCTGACCCGGATGAAGAACAGCACCGCTGCGGCCCTCCACGATACGCTGGGCGGCTACACCGGCGTCCAGACCCTCTCGGAGCAGCTCGACCCGCGGACGCTGGAACCCCACTACGCCCTGCTGCCGGTCTGGATGCTCCACACCCGCTGGAAGGAGCAGGACTTTCTCTTTGCGATGAACGGCCAGACCGGCAAGCTCATCGGCGATCTGCCCGTGGATAAGGGCAGGGTAGCTGCATGGTTTGCCGGCATCAGCATCCCGCTGATGATACTGACGGCTCTCATCATGCTGCTGTGAGAGGGGGAGACGGGAATATGAAATACTGCAAAAAACTGTTTGCCCTTCTGGCTGCGGCCCTGCTCTGCATGGCCCTGACCCTGCCGGCCGGGGCAGCGGCCCCGCTGGTGCGGGATGAGTGCGGCGTCTTTGACGCCGACACGCTGGCCGACCTCGAGGAGCAGGCCGAAAGCGCTTCCGACGGCCACGACGTGGATGTCTACTTCCTCGTGGTGGACGACATCGGCGATGCCGACCAGCGCGACTACGCGAAAAATTATTACATCTCCAACGGCCTCGGCTACGGCGACGAGCAGAGCGGCATCCTCTTCCTGCTGGCGGTCGGCTCCCGCAAGTACGTCACCATCACCTACGGCGAGGGCGTCACGGCTTTCACCGACTACCGCATCGAGCAGCAGGAGGACGAGATCGTTCCGGAGCTCTCCGATGAGGAATGGGCGGATGCCGCCTATACCTATATCGATATGTGCGACGATGCACTGGACTACTATGCCGACCATGGCGAGCCCATCGATGTGGATAACGACATCGGCCTGGAAGACCTGCTCATTGCCATGATCTTCCCTCTCGGCATTTCGGCGTTCATCTGCTTCATCCTCTACCGCCGGATGAAGACGGCCCGGCAGAAGACGGAGGCCGACGAGTATATGCCCGGCTTCACCCTGCGGGTCAAGCGTGACCGCTACACCCACACCACCCGGGAGCGCACCTATGACCCGCCCCAGAAGGAGTCCAACTCCTCCGGCGGTTCGTCCGTCGATTCCGACGGCTTCGGCGGCTCGTCGGGCGGCTCGTTCTGAAGCATAAAAACAAAAACACCTCACTGTATGATACAGCGAGGTGTTTTTGCTTTTACAGTCTCAGCCGAGGCTCACGCCCATCCGGCGGGCGACGGTGAGCAGCTCACAGCCCTCGGGGATGTTGCGGGTCTTACCGGCGATGTCCTCGAGGCGGTTGGCGACGACGCGGTTGTTGACCATGGCGACGGTGACGCCGTAGCGCTCCACTTCCACCAGCTTGGCGGCGTAGCTGCCGAACTCGGTGGCCAGCACACGGTCATAGGCGCTGGGGCTGCCGCCGCGCTGCATGTGGCCCGGGATGCAGACGCGGGTCTCCATGCCGGTCTTTTTCTGAACGGCGGCGGCGATGCGGTTGGTGGCGGTGACGCCGTAACCGGCTTCGGCGCGCTTTGCCATCCACTCTTTCCGCTTCATCCTGGCCTCTTCGGTGTTGATGGCACCCTCGGCCACGGCGATGATGGAGAAGTTGGAGCCTTTGCGGGCGCGGCGCTCCACAGCGGCGCAGACACGGTCGATGTCGTAGGGCTGCTCGGGCAGCAGGATGATGTCAGCTCCGCCGGCGATGCCGGAGTAGAGGGTCAGCCAGCCGGCCTTGTTGCCCATGATCTCGATGCACATGACGCGGCTGTGGCTGCCGGCGGTGGTGTGGATGCGGTCGATGACCTCAGTGGCGATGTCCACCGCGGTGTGGAAGCCGAAGGTGACGTCGGTGCCGTAGATGTCGTTGTCGATGGTCTTGGGCAGGCCGATGATGTTCAGACCCTCCTGGGAGAGGAGGTTGGCCGTCTTGTGGGTGCCGTTGCCGCCGAGGCAGAGCAGACAGTCGAGCTTGGCGTCCTTGTAGGTCTTTTTCATGGCCGCGACCTTGTCGATCTTGTCTTCTTCCACCACGCGCATCAGCTTGAAGGGGGTGCGCTTGGTACCGAGGATGGTGCCGCCCAGCGTCAGGATGCCGCGGAAATCGTCCTCGCACATCTCCTTGTATTCGCCGGTGATGAGGCCGTGGTAGCCGTTCAGGATGCCCACGATCTCGACGTTGTCACCGAACCGTGCATACAGGGCTTTGGCCACGCCGCGGATGGTGGCGTTCAGGCCGGGACAGTCGCCGCCGGAGGTCAGGATACCAACACGTTTTTTCATATCGAACAACCCTCGTTTCTTCCGTTCTCCCTCAGAGGGGGCAGGTGAATGATACTATAAGAGTATTCCCAAAGGGGGCGGGTGTCAAGAGCCGGGAACGAAAAAAGGCGTGAAAACGCAGAGGTAGGGAAGACAGAAAAAACATGGACGGAAAAATCAAAAAAAGTGGTTGACAAATGGAGGCGGAGGCTGTATAATATTCTTCGTCAGCGGCGCTTCGGTGCTGAGGGCGAAACCGAATAGTGGGGATTTGCATAGTGGTAGTGCGGTAGACTCTGACTCTACTTGTGGGAGTTCGATTCTCTCATCCCCAACCAGACCGCAGCCCATTCGGCTGCGGTATTTTCGGGGCATAGCGCAGTTGGTAGCGCGCCTCGTTCGGGACGAGGAGGCCGTGGGTTCAAATCCCGCTGCTCCGACTGAAAAAGACCGGTACACATTCGTGTGCCGGTCTTTTTCTATCTCCGCAGCGGGATTTGAACAGCACGGCGGCACAAAGTGCCGCAAAGAAAGCCCCAGTGGGGCTTTCTTTAGTGCGCGGGTCCCAATCTGTAGGAATGTCAACAGTTGGTGACTGCCGCTTCGATTCGGGCGCGGGATGTGCCGGTACACATTCGTGTGCCGGTCTTTTTCTATCTTCGCAGAGGGATTTGAACAGCAGCAGAGCCGACCGCCGCCAGCGGCGGAAACAGGGAGGCGAGGCTGGGGCCGCGGCCAGCAGGATGTGAGGCCCGCCCAAGGGCCGAAACAGACGCTGGGAGCCGCAACCCGGGTTCCGCTTTATTATTCACACAAATCCCTATCTCTTTCTTCTGAAATATGCTAAAATAGTACCACTACGACACAGGAGGTCTTTCTATGCTCAAACGTCTGCGCAGCGCCCACCCGATGCTCTACTGCCTTGTGGCCGAGGTGCTGTTTCTGGGGATGCTGTTCGTGGCATCGCTGCTGTCGCTTCTGCTCATCTTGTTCGTCGTGCGGGATATTGATGCCGTCGATGATTATATGCTGACCTTCATGCAGGAGGCAGCAGGCGTGCTGGTGGCGTGGCTCTTTCTGGCACGCACCGGGAAGAGCGGCCTGCTCCGCCGCCGGGGAAGCGGCTTTTTCAACGGTCTGCTGGTGGGCCTGTACCCCATCGCGCTCATCAGCTACAACGCCTACAATACCCTGCTGTTTGGCAGGCCGGAGGGCGATATGCTGCCCGCGTGGCATGTCGTGTGGTTCCTTATCGGCATGACCAGCGTCGGTGTGGCAGAAGAGTTTCTGTTCCGGGGCGTCATCGCCCAGACGCTTCTGGAACACTTCGGCACCAGCCGGGCCGGCGTCTGGAAAGCCTGCCTGCTGTCGGGTCTTTACTTCGGTGCGGCCCACCTGACCAACCTCACCGGCAGTGCGCCGCTGGGCGTTCTGATGCAGTGCGTCTTTGCGGCCTCGCTGGGTACGCTGCTGGCGGCGGTCTATTTCCGCACCGGAAACATCTGGGTGACGGTGTTCATCCACGCCGCGATGGACATCACGTCCATGCTCATCGGCGGCCTGTACGGCACCCAGACGGTGGCCGACAGCATCAGCACCTATGACATCACCATGCTGACGTCTATCGCGGTCTACCTCATCCCCACAGCGTTCCTGCTGCGGAAAAAGAAGCTCAGTGAAGTGGAGCTTTACTTCGGACGTGATATGAAATAAACGGAATGGCCGCGCACAGCTGTGCGCGGCCATTCCGTTTTCTATCTCAGTTATTCGTAATCAATGGGCAGAGTCGGCAGACCGTTCAGCTCCAGCCCGGCGGTATGGCCCGCGATGTACTGATAGTAGCCCTGAGCCGCGATCATCGCGCCGTTGTCGCCGCAGAATTTCAGCTCGGGCAGGTAGACTTTGGCCCCCAGCTTCTGGGCGCCGTCATTGACCAGCTGGCGCAGACGGCCATTGGCCGCGACGCCGCCCGCCAGACAGACCTGCTTTGCGCCGGTGTCGGCGGCGGCGAGAAGGAGCTTTTCTGCGAGGATGCCCGCGATGCGCTCCTGAAAGCTGGCCGCGAGGTCGGGGACGTTGATGTCGGTACCCTTCATCTGGGCCTGATTCACCTCGTTCAGCACGGCGGTCTTGAGGCCGGAGAAGCTGACGTTGTACCTGCCCTCCACATGAGGCACCGGCAGACGGTAGGCTTTCGGGTCGCCGGTCTTGGCGGCGTTGGCGACGCTGGGGCCGCCGGGATAGGGCAGACCCAGCGTCCGGGCCACCTTGTCGAAGGCTTCGCCGGCGGCGTCGTCCACCGTGTGGCCGAGGATGTGGTAATGGGTATAGTCCTGCACCTCCACGATGTGGCTGTGTCCGCCGGACGCCACAAGGCAGAGGAAGGGCGGCTTCAGCTCCGGGTGGGTCAGGTAGAGGGCTGCAATGTGGCCCCGCAGATGGTGGACCGGCACCAGCGGCTTGCCCGCCGAGTAGGCGAGGCCCTTGGCAAAGTTGACGCCCACCAGCACTGCGCCGATGAGGCCGGGCGCGAAGGTGACAGCCACGGCGTCCACGTCGTCGATGGTCTTGCCTGCGTCCAGCAGAGCCTTTTTGACGGTGGCGCTGATGAACTCGCAGTGGCGGCGGCTGGCGATCTCCGGCACGACGCCGCCGTAAAGCGCCTGCTCCTTGACGCTGGTGGAGATGACATTGCTCAGCAGGTGCCGGCCATCTTCCACCAGAGATGCGGCGGTCTCGTCGCAGGTGGATTCGATTCCTAAGATGATCATGGTTTTAGTGGGCCTCCAGCCAGTTTTTGCCCTGATGCACTTCGGTGCTCAGGGGGACAGCATAATTGACACAGCCTTCCATCTCTTCCTGCAGGATGGCGGCGGCTTTCGCGGCTTCTGCCTCCGGGGCCTCGACGATGAGTTCGTCGTGGACGGTCAGGATGAGGCGGCTCTCCATCTTCTCGTCCCGCAGACGCCGCCAGACCCGCACCATCGCCAGCTTGATGACGTCGGCGGCGGTGCCCTGGATCGGCGTGTTGCGGGCCATCCGCTCGCCGCTGGCCCGGATGTTGTGATTGTTGCTGGCCAGCTCCGGCAGGGAGCGGCGGCGCCCGAAGAGGGTGGACACATAGCCGCAGTTCCGGGCGTCGGAGATGGTCTTGTCCATGTAGCCGCTGACTTTCGGGAAGGTGGCCAGATAGTTTTTCAGGAAAGCGTCTGCTTCTTTGACGCTCACGCCGATGTCCTTCGAGAGGCTGTAAGCACCCTTGCCGTACATGATGCCGAAGTTGATGGCTTTTGCCGAAGAGCGCAGGCGGGGCGTGACCTGCTCGAGGGGCAGACTGTAGATCTTGGCGGCAGTGCTGCGGTGGATGTCCTCGCCGGTGAGGAAGGCCTGCTGCATATGCTCGTCGCCGGTGACGTGGGCGAGGATGCGCAGCTCGATCTGGCTGTAGTCGGCGTCCACCAGCACGCAGCCGGGCCGCGCCACAAAGTAAGCGCGGAGCTGGCTGCCCAGCTCGGTGCGGATGGGGATGTTCTGCAGGTTGGGGTTGTCGG
>ENA-OVGC01001520-OVGC01001520.1-human-gut-metagenome-genome-assembly--contig:-NODE-1520-length-17554-cov-3.215269_pt1 | contig 17554 bp, 9 predicted proteins | sample MGYA00237768_ERZ505415 | MGnify/ENA primary metagenome ERZ505415 (study PRJEB26158, sample SAMN06016382) | human gut metagenome | biome: human gut; feature: ankylosing spondylitis patient; material...
GACGGGAAACTGCGTTTCGAGTTCCGCAAGGAGGGGCGCACCTGCGCGTGGTTCGACTACGGACTGGAGTTCACCGGCTGGCGCGGGGCATGGGTGGCTTTCGACCGCGACATGCAGGGCCGGCCCGAGGAGGGGATGGACGAACTGGTCGTCACGGCGGAGGGCGTCGAACGGGGCGAGTTGTATTTCGACCACCTGATTCTCTCCTCGTTTCAGGACGTGCGGCACCATACGGCCGATTTCCAGGCGCCGTTCATCAACGCCGCGACCACGAGCCACTGGCTCACGCTGCTGCAATCGTGGCGCAATCCGATGCCCGCACTCCCCGCCGCGGTCGGTGAGGGGGAGCGGCGCGATATGGCGACCGTCGAACGGCGTCTGCGCGAACTGCTGCTCGAAGGCCGGAAGCCGATGGCGATGAAGACCCTGCGCAAACGCTTCGACGCATACGGCATTGCGGAAAATCCCGACGGGACGCTTCGGGGCAAGCCGATCTGGTTCGTGCGCTATGCCGAGACCTATATTAATCTGGGCCATCCCGATGTCGGCAAACTGTTCAACGACAACGGCCAGACGCTGCGCAAATACAACGACTTCCTGTTCCAGGTCGCCGTGGCCCACGATGCCGCTGCGGACGCCGCCGAGCGGGCGGAGCTGGAGCGGATGTATGTGCTGCTGACGCGGCATCTTCTGGATCAGGGCTTCGCCGCGGGAAGTGCGCAGGGAACCCTGCACCACCTGGGGTACAGCATGCGCAATTTTTACACGGCTCCCGTCATCATGCGCGACGTGCTGCGTCGCGCCGGGCTGGAACACGACGTGCAGCAGGCTATGGAGTGGTTTTCGGGCGTGGGCGAGGTGAAACTTCCGCCGGCGGAGCCGGGGATGGACATCGACGCGTTCAACACCTCGCTCGTCGGCCGTCTGGCGAGCATCGTGATGCTCCCGGACACCCCGGTGAAAGCGGCCTGGCTGGAGGCGTTCTCCCGCTGGGTCGACAACGGATATAAGGTCACCGAGGGGACCGGGCCCTGCTTCAAGAGCGACGGCACGGTCTTCCACCACCGGCGTCACTACCCGGCCTATGCCGTGGACGGGTTCAGCGGCGGGGCCGTGAATGCCGTGTGGCTGTTGTCGAAGACGCAGTTCGCGGTGAGCGCCGAAAGCCATGCCGTTCTGAAACGCGCGCTGCTCGAAATGCGCTTCTACTGCAACCTGCGGTCGTTTCCGCTGGCCCTTTCGGGCCGTCATCCCGACGGCCGCGGAGAACTGGTCCCGTGGCATTATGCCCGGCTGGCCGTCGCGGGTACGCCCGACGGCCGCGGGGAGATCGACCCGGAGCTGGCCGCCGCCTACCTGCGTGTGGCCCAAGGAAAAGACGCTTATACGCGGCTGTTCGCCGAAAAGGGCTTCGCTCCCGAACCTTCGCCTGCGGGGAACCGCGTCTACGGCTACAATGCCTCGGTGTCGCACCGGCGCGCCGACTGGCTGGTGACCGTCGCGGGCCACAGCCGCTATCTCTGGTCGGCGGAGATTTACCAGGGAGCCAACCACTACGGCCGCTACCTGACGCACGGCAGCATGCAGCTGCTTGCAGACGGCGATCCCGTGAGCGCCTTCGGCAGCGGGTTCCGGCAGGAGGGCTGGGACTGGCGGCACATTCCCGGGACGACGGCGCTCGAAATCCCGATGGAGCGGATGAAGGCCGACATCCGGAACGTCGACACCGCGTCGGGCTACGAGGAGATGCTCCTCTCCGACGAGGCCTTCGCCGGAGGCGTCAGCCACAGGGGCCGCGACGGGGTGTTCGCGATGGAACTCCACGAGCACGACAAATACAACGGTTCGCTGCGGGCGCGCAAGTCGTGGTTTTTCTTCGACAACCGCATCGTCTGTATGGGTTCCGACATCGAAAACAAGGCCGAGGGCGGTGTGCATACGACGCTGTTCCAGAATTTTCTGGCGGACGGGGCCGATCCGCTCGTCGTGAACGGCGAGGCGGTGACGCAGTTCCCCTACCGGGCCGAACTTGCGGGCGGCGCCGTCCTGCGCGACAACCTGCGCAACGCTTACTTCGTGCCGAAAGGTAGGGTAGTCGTTTCGAAATCACTTCAGCGTTCGCTCGACGAGGAGACCGACGCCCCGACGCAGAACAATTTCGCAACGGCGTGGATAGATCACGGCAGCGGGTCCGTCAGCGGCGGCGGGTACGAATACATGCTGGCCGTGCACGCTTCGGACGAAGAGGCGGCCCGCTACGCGCGGGAACTTCCCTACGAGGTGCTGCGCCGCGACGCCTCGGCGCATATCCTGCGCGACAGGCTGTCGGGCATTACGGGCTATGCCCTTTTTGCGGCCGGTAAGGTGGGCGAGGGGTTGCTGGAAAGCGTTTCGCTGCCTTCGCTGGTGATGATCGGCGGGGATGGCGAAGGGCTGACGGTGAGCGCTGCGGACCCCGACCTGCGTTTCTACGAGGGGCCGAGCGACGAGGTGTTCGATGCCGACGGCAGGCGCGCCGAGCGGAGCGTCTACTCCCGCAAGTGGATCGACAATCCCTCGGGAGAGTCGCAGCTGAAGGTCGTGATCCGCGGCCGCTGGCAGTCCGCAGACGATAGGCCGGAGTGCCGGATCGAACCCGCGGGCGAAAACACCGCTTTGATCTTCACGTGCCGCGAAGGTGCGACGCGCGAAGTGAACCTGATTGAAATGAAATAAGACACGATGTTGAAAATTAGAATTGCAATTCCGTTTGCGGGCCTCGCCCTGACGGCCTGCGGGCAGTCGGAGACCGGGCGCCCCAACGTGATCTACGTATTTCCGGACCAGTATCGCAACTCCTCGCTGGGGTTCTGGAGCGATCCGGAGTTCGCCGCCGAGGTGGGGTGGAAGGGCGATCCGGTCGCAACGCCCAACCTCGACCGCTTCGCCCGCGAAGCCACGGTGCTGACCGAGGCGGTGAGCAATTTCCCCGTGAGCAGCCCCCACCGGGGCATGTTGCTTTCGGGCATGTATCCCGAGCGGAACGGCGTGGTGCTGAACTGCATGTCGGAGCGTCCCGAAAGTTCGCTGCGCGAGGACGTCGAGTGTATCGGCGACGTCTTCTCGGCGGCGGGCTACGACTGCGCCTACATCGGCAAGCTGCACGCCGACTTCCCGACGAAGAACAACCCCCAGCGTCCGGGAACCTACGTCAGCGACGCCGTTCCCGAGTGGGACGCCTACACGCCGCCCGAACGCCGCCACGGGTTCAACTACTGGTACTCCTACGGCACCTACGACGTGCACAAGCATCCCCATTACTGGGATACCGACGGCAACCGTCACGATGTCGACGAGTGGTCGCCGCGGCACGAAGTTTCGAAAGCCATCGAATATATCGAAAACAAGGGCGGCGTGCGCGATCCCGAAAAACCGTTCCTGATGATGATCGGCATGAATCCGCCGCATTCGCCCTACGCTTCGACCGACGACTGCGACCTGGAGGGGTATGAACGTTACAAGGACAAGTCGCTGACCGAACTGCTCGTGCGCGACAACGCCGACACGACGATGGCCAAGGCCGCCGCCGTGCGTTACTATTTTGCCAACGTGAGCGGTATCGACCGCGAGTTCGGCCGCCTGCTCGCTGCGCTGGACAGGGCGGGGCTTACGGAGAACACGATCGTGGTCTTCGCTTCGGACCACGGCGAGACGATGACCAGCCATTCGACCGACGACCCCAAGAACTCGATCTGGCGCGAGTCGCTGAACATTCCCTTTCTGGTGCGCTATCCGGGGCGGGTGCCGCACCGTGTGGACGATCTGCTGCTCTCGACGCCCGACATCATGCCGACGCTGCTGGGGCTGGCGGGCCTCGGGGAGCGGATTCCCGCGAGTGTCGAGGGGCGCGACTACTCGGCCGTGCTGCGGCAGGACGCCGTGCAGCCCGAACGCCCGCGCGCTGCCCTTTACATGCGCAACCTCGACGGCGGGCGCGATGCCGACGGACTGGTCCGCGGCTTCTTCGCCCAGGCGCGCGGCGTGAAGACCGCAACGCATACGATGGAGCTGCGTATCGGCCGCGACGGGACGCTCGAACGCGTGCTGATGTTCGACGATGCGGCCGATCCCTACCAGCTGCACAACCTCGCGCCGGAGGAGCATCCCGCGCTGTTCGCCGCGCTGTGCCGCGAACTGGCTGTGTTGCTGCGCGACAACGACGACGTGTGGTTCCGCGAGGGCGTCTTGTCCGACGTGGTTCCCTATGATACGAATAACTAACAATCAATCGGATATGAATAAATTGTTTTTGTGGATTGCAGCGGCCTCGGCCTTTGTGCTGCAATCGTGTGAGAACACCGACGGCATCCGCGACGAGATCGGGAGCCTGCGCGACCGGGTGATTGCGCTGGAGGCGAAGATCGGCAGCGTGAACACCTCCATTGTGGCGCTCCACAAGTTGATGGACGAGTCGACGATCATCGTCGGGATCAAACCCAACGCAAAGGGGTACGAGATCGAGTTGAGCGACGGAACCCGGCTGCCCGTCATCCTCGGTGAGAAGATCGAGGCGCTGGTTCCCGTCATGGGCATCGACGCCGAGGGCTACTGGACCGTGAGCCTCGACGGCGGAGCCACTTCCGAGCGGCTGAAGGTCGGCGGAGAGTACGTTTCGGCATGGCCCGTTTCGGGCGGCGACCATAAGCCCGGCGCCGAGGGCGTCACCCCGCAGCTGAAGGTTTCGGCCGACGGGGAGTGGCTCGTGAGCCTCGACGGCGGGGCGACCTACGCGCCGCTTTTGCAAAACGGACAGCCGGTCAATGCCTTGGGGGATAAAGTCGTCGTCAGTTACAGTTCGGCTTTCAAGTCGGTGACTTACGACGCGACGACCGGACTTTTGGCGGTCGAACTGCTCGACGGCGAAAAACTTACGCTTCCCGTCTTCGACGATTTCGGACTGACGGTGACGGCTTCCGACAACGAGACTTTCCGCCTCGGGGAGACCCGGGCCTTCGAGGTCGTGCAGAACAACGTCGCCGAGGCGGTGATCGACGCTCCTGCGGGCTGGACGGCCGTGCTTGGCGAGACGACGCTGACGGTCAAGGCTCCCGCGACGTTCGACGCCGCTTCGCAGCAGGCGGCGGTCTCGGTGACGGTCTATTCGGACAGGAAATACCGGAAACTCGTCACGCTGAACGTGACGCTGCTCGACGAGCAGGTGGATGCCAACGCCGCTCTGGCATGGCGGAATTTTAAGGCCGGAACTGCGGATAACGTCCTGCTCGATTATTCGTATGCCGGTTACAAGCACGGCGAGGAGGCTCCGGCCGATGTCTGGGGACTGGGCTACAAGGTTTACAACGTCGTCGACTACGGCGCCGATCCCACGGGCGTCAGGTCCTCGCGCGGGGCGTTGACTGCGCTGCTCAAGGAGCTGAAACTTTCCGGGCGGAGCGATGCGGGGGCGAACCTCGCGAATGCCAATGCCCGGGCGGTGATCTATTTCCCCGAGGGGCGTTTCGTCCTCCACAACGACGACGACAACGTGGTGGACCCAACCTCCGCCAACCAGAAATACACCGATTCGAAGGGGAACAACCGCAGCGAGGAGATTTTCATTCGCGGGGGGTATTTCGTGCTCAAGGGCGCGGGCCGCGGCAAGACGACGCTCGTCATGGACACGCCCAACCTGCCGAACAACTCGGAGCAGATGTGGTCGTCGCCCATGATGATCAATATCAAGCACAATTCGGGACTTTCGGACCTCACGACGGTGACGGGCGACGCCGCACGCGGCACGTTCTCGGTGGAGGTGGCTTCGGCGGCCGGCATCGGGAAGGGCGACTGGGTGTGCCTTTCGCTTTCGAACAACGACCCGACGCTGGTGGCGCAGGAGCTGGCGCCGCACCGGGTCGAGGGAAACATGACCGATATTCAGACCATTACGGTCGAGGACTATCACCAGGTGGCTTCCGTAAGCGGCAACCGCGTGACCTTCGCCGAACCGATCATGTACGCTGTGGAGGCCAAATGGGGCTGGAAAATCCGTAAATACCCCCATTATGAACATGTCGGCGTCGAGGACCTCACGTTCGAGGGTCGCTCGAAGGAGAACTTCGGCCACCACGCTTCGTGGGAGGACGACGGGGCCTACAAGCCGCTCAACATGATGCGTCTGACCGATTCGTGGATTCGCCGCGTCGATTTCAGGGGCGTCAGCGAGGCGTTGTCGATCGTGTCGAGCGCCAACTGCTCGGCCTACGACATCGAGATCAGCGGCAACCGCGGCCACTCGGGCGTGCGCTCGCAGTCCTCGTCGCGCATCTTCATCGGCAAGGTCTGCGACCGCAGCCGCGGGCAGGCTGTCTCGCCGCCCTATACGAGCACGGGGTATTTCGAAAACGCCGGACAGTACCACGCCTCGGGTGTGTCGAACACCTCGCTGGGGGCCGTGCTGTGGAACAACACGTGGGGTGACGACGCCTTCTTCGAGTCGCACTCCAGGCAGCCGCGCGCCACGCTCGTCGACCGCTGCACGGGCGGATTCGTGCAATGGCGTTTCGGCGGCGACGAAACCAACGTGCCCAACCACCTGGGCGACCTGACGATCTGGAATCTGAACGCCACGCGTGCGGCGCACGATTTCGGGGCCGAACCGTTCAAGTGGTGGCTCTCCTCGGACAAGTGGTGGAAGACCATGCCGCCGATCATCGTCGGATTCCACGGCGCGGCGGTCACCTTCGACGAGAGCGCCGAACAGGTGAAATACCTCGAAAGCAACGGCGCGGCCGTCGAGCCGCTGTCGCTCTACGAAGCGCAGCTGCGCCAGCGGTTAGGGTATGTCCCCGCATGGCTCAATTCTTTGAAATAGAATAAAAAACCAAACATATTATGAAAAAGTATCTGATCCTGATCTTCGTCGCGCTGACTGCGGTTTCCCAGTCGTGCGACAACAACGATGACCTGTGGGATGCGATCGACGACCTGAAGAGCCGCGTGCAGGCGCTCGAAACGCAGGTCGACGCGCTGAACGGCAACATCGAGGCGTTGCAGAAACTCTACGGCGGCGCCACGATCTCCAAGGTCGAGACCTCCGATGGCAAATACGTCGTCACGCTGACCAACGGCGAGACCATCGAACTGGTGCAGGGCAGCGAGGCCGTGGCCGTGATTCCGATCGTCTCGATCAACGACAAGGGCGAGTGGCAGGTGTCGACCGACAACGGAGCCACGTTCACCTCGCTCGGCGTGAAGGCCGTGGCCGAGGACGGCACGACGCCCCGGTTCCGCATCGACGAGGCCACCGGCTACTGGCAGGTGAGCTACGACGGCGGCACCTCCTTCGAAAATGTGAAGGACACCAAGGGCCAGCCCGTCAAGGCCATCGGCTCGGGTACGGTGACCGACAAGTTCTTCGAGGAGGTGAAGGTCGACGGCGGCGACCTCTATATCAGGCTGCTCGGCGGCGAGGAACTGCGCATTCCGATCGTGAGCGATTTCTTCTGCCGGATCGTCACGCCGACCGAGGGCGTGCAGACGTTCGACGCCGGGGCCACCAAACGTTTCGTGGTGGAGATCCGAGGGGTCGAGCAGGTGAAACTGTCGGCTCCCGAGGGCTGGTCGGCACGCCTGACCGATGCCGTGGATGAGAGGGCCGAACTGATCGTGACGGCCCCCGCAGCCGTGACCCGCGCCACGGCCGACACGTCGAAGGACGTGGCGGTCGAGGCCTTTGCGGCCGGCGGGCTTTCGACGGTGGCCAAAATCCAGGTCGAGAGCACTGGAACGGCTCCCGCCGCTCCGACGGTTGCGGTGACCAACTCCGCGACGGTCGAGCCCACGCAGTCGGCGCTGACCTTCGACGTTGCGCCCTCGGCCAATGCCGACGGCTGGAAATACCTCTGCCTCAAATCGACGGAAGCGGCTCCCGACGCCGCCAGGGTCCTTGCCGAAGGCACGGCCGGTACGGGTACGGGCGTGACGGTCGGGAATCTCGAAGCCAATACGGCCTATACGATCTACGTGGTCGCCTATGCCGGCGATCTGACGAGCGAGGTGGCAAGCGTCGGGAACACGACGGCGGAGGCTCCCGTTACCGCCGAGGCGGACTACTACCAGGATTATCAGGACGGGAAAGACATCGCGCTGGGCGACCTGACGATCAATAAGACGGTCTATCCGGAAGCGCAGCTGCTCAAGCCCTCCGAACTGACCGCTGCGATCATTACGGCCGGAGGTTTGATTTTCGTCGACAACTCCGATGCTGCCGATCTGTCGTTCACGATTTCGGGCGCGTCGATCAATATGGGCGACATCGTGCTGATCGGCCGTTATCCCGAACGTGCGCAGGCGACGATCTCCGGGCCGGAACTGCGTTGCAAGTACAATGCGGCTTTCAAGAACCTGCATATCGCAGCCTCGGGCAATTACAACCTCTTTACGACGACCAATGCCACCTATGATCCGACGCTGCATGTCGAGGATTGTACCGTGGATGCCGCCTACAATGTGGTTTACGATTCGCACAATACGCAGAATTTCAAGAGTGTCTATTTCGGGAATTCGATCGTGAAGATGACCGTCGCCAACAAGCCGTTCTATTCGACCAAATCGAAAGGAGCCTATACGCAGCAGTCGATCCGTTTGGAGAATAATGTCTTCTATGCCGAAACGCCTTTACAGAACTACCTGATCAACTGCGGGGACAGGTCGCAGGCATTCCAGACGACCCGGCTTCAGGTCGAGGTGACGAACAATACGATTTATAACATTTACCAGCCGAACATTATGATCCGGGCTTATGTCCTCGCAGGGCTGACCGTGACCAAGAATGTCGGGTATTATACCGGTGTTACCGCGAAAAATTATCTGACGGGTGTGTATGACACGGCCGGATTTACGGCTGACAAGGCGGAGGTAACCTATAATTACCTCTACACCGCGCCGGTCAGCGATACGAATTTCTGGTCGGCGAAGCATACCGGAAGCTACACGCCTGCAAACAACCAGATGGGCGACGGCGTGGAAGCTCCGTTCTCTTCGATGGATGCGGCGAAGGGGTATTTCCCGGTCAACGCTTCGGTGGTGAAGACGGGTGCGGGAGCGACCTACGGCACGAAGGCGTGGTTCAAGGCGGAGTAATTCCGGCTTGCCGTAACGAAAAACTCCGGCCTGCATTTTCGCAGGCCGGAGTTTTTTCGTTGAGCCGAAGAGGCGGATCAGCCGATCCAGCTTGTCAGAATCTTCATGCCGCCGTCGGGCGTGAAGGCGAGCGAACGGGCCGAAGCAGGAATCAGGACCGTTTCGCCCTGGTGCACCGGAACCGCTGCGCCGCTGTCGTCGGTGAGCGTACCGCGGCCCTCGATGCAGATCGCCACGACGAACGAGTCGAGCGACGCGAGGTCGAGCGTCTCGGGGCGGGTCAGATCGTAGAGCGACGTGGTGAAATAAGGGCACGACACCAGCTCCACGCGCGTGTCCTGCGCCGGCTCGTAATGCGTCCGGTAATCGGGCAGCACGGTGTAGTCGATGGCGCCCTTCGCCAGTTCGGTGTGCAGTTCGCGGGTGTTGCCGTTGGCATCGCGGCGGTTGAAATCGTAGATGCGGTAGGTGATGTTCGAGGTCTGCTGGATTTCGGCGATGAACGACCCCGCGCCGATCGAGTGCACACGTCCCGCGGGCAGGAAAAACACGTCGCCCGGTGCGATCTTGTAGTCGGCCAGGATGTCCGTGATGGTGTTGTCTCCGACGCTGGCCTCGTACTCGGCCGGCGTTACCTGCTTCGAGAAGCCCGAACGCAGGTGCGCGTCCTTATCCGCCGACACCACGTACCACATTTCGGTCTTGCCCTTGGATTTGTGGCGTTCCCATGCCAGCTCATCGTTCGGGTGCACCTGGATCGAGAGATCCTGCCGGGCGTCGATGAACTTGATGAGCAGCGGGAACTCCTCGCCGAAACGCCCGTAGTTGGCTTTGCCCAACAGCGCCGCGCCGTGACGGGCGATCAGTTCCGGGAGCGATGTCCCGGCTTCGGGGCCTTCGGCGACGACGGACTCGTTGTCCTTGACGCCCGAAAGCTCCCAGCTTTCGCCGATGTTGCGCTGGTCGGTGGCGATTCCCTTGTAAGGGGCGATCTTCTCGCCGCCCCAGATCAGGGATTTCAGAATCGGTTGAAATTTATACATGGTCGATCTATTTTATGCGTTTTCCGTGTCGAGCTGGCTCAAGGCGAAAGCGTATGCTCCGACCGAAATGGCCTGGCTCGCGCCGAGTTTCGAAATGGTCACGCCGATGCGTTTTTGCGGGTCGTAGGCCACGTAGCGGTCCGTGCCGTAGACTTTCAGGGGCCGCTGCGCGCCCTTGGCGAATTCGCGGAATTCAGTCTCGTCGTCCAGATCGTAAACCTTCATCTGCACGCGGTTCAACTCGTTGCCGTTGAGCTGGTGCATCTTCGAACGCAGCTCGTTCAGCAGGCTGGGCATGATCCATTTGCGGGCCGCCGTGATGCCGCCGCCGATGACGATCAGTCCGTCCACCAGCGTCACGGCCGTAGCCATGGCGTCGCCGGCGATCTCGCCCATTTCGGCAAAAGCCTTCTTCGCGGCCTCGACATCTCCCGGGCGTTTACCCTCGGCGATTTCGCAGATATCTTTCGGTTCGAAGGTGTGGTTCACGTCGCCCGAAGCTTCGCCGTAGACGCGTTTCACGGCACGGATCGACGCCCCGTCCTCGACGATGATTTCGGGCATTTTCTTGTGACGCAGGCAGAACGTCTCGACGCATGAGTTGTCGCCGCGGTTCAGCCGGTTGTCGATCACAAGGCCCACGCCGAGTCCCGTGCCGAAGGTGTAGCCGACGAGGTTTTTGTATTTCTTCGGGCTTCCCAGCGCTTCGAGCCGGGCGTTGACCTCGGGCAGGGCGCCTCCCAGCGCCTCGCCGTAGGCGAACAGGTCGCCGTCGTTGTTGATGTATACCGGGATGCCGAATTTCGCTTCGAGGAACGGACCCAGCGCCACGCCTTCGCGGAACGACGGGAAGTTGGGCAGATAACCGCCGATGATGCCGTTCGGATAGTCGGCCGGGCCGGGGAATGCGAAACTGATGGCTACGGGTTTTTCGGACAGACGGTCGATGACGGCCTGGAACCCTTCGACCATCGTCGCGAGGCATTTGTCGAGGTTCTCGGCATGCGACGGGAGGGTGATCGGCTCCACGATGAATTTGTTGGCCTGCATGGCGCCGAAAACGAGGTTCGTGCCGCCGGCGTCGAGGGTGATGACCACCCGGTTGTCATGGCTGTACATATTGAGTAGTTTTGTTTGGATTGCCGGTGTTCCGGCAGGCAAAGATACATAAAAATTGAACGGGTGCAAAACCGAATTGCGCGAAAAAGGCCGGCGACTGCTGCCGCCGGCCTTTTTCAGGGCCTTGCCTTGTGTCAGTTGTTTTCGGGACGCAGCTTGCGCACGACGGCGCCGGTCTGCCACATCTCGCTTTCGCGCATCTCGCGCAGCTCCTCGTTGAGCTTCTCGCGGTAGTCGGGTTTGCTGTTCAGGTCGATCGAACGCTGGGCCTCGTTGCCGGCGGCCACCTCCCTGTACAGCTCTTCGAAGACGGGTTTCGTGGCGTCGCGGAACTTCTTCCACCAGTCCAGCGCGCCGCGCTGGGCCGTGGTCGAACAGTTGGCGTACATCCAGTCCATGCCGTTCTCCGAGACCAGCGGCATGAGCGACTGGGTCAGCTCCTCGACCGTTTCGTTGAAGGCCTCCGAGGGGGTGTGGCCGTTGGCGCGCAGCGTGTCGTACTGGGCGGCGAAGATGCCCTGGATGGCGCCCATCAGCGTGCCGCGCTCGCCCGTGAGGTCGGAGTAGACCTCGCGCTTGAAGTCGGTTTCGAACAGGTAGCCCGAACCCACGCCGATGCCCAGCGCCACGACGCGTTCGAAGGCGCGGCCCGTGGCGTCCTGGAACACCGCATAGCTCGAATTGAGTCCGCGGCCCTGGAGGAACATGCGCCGCAGCGAGGTTCCCGAGCCTTTCGGGGCGATCAGGATCACGTCCACGTCGGCCGGGGGCACGATGCCCGTGCGCTCCTTGTAGGTGATGCCGAACCCGTGCGAGAAGTAGAGCGCCTTGCCGGCCGTGAGGTGTTTGCGGAGCGCGGGCCACACGGCGATCTGGCCTGCGTCGGAGAGCAGGTACTGGATGATCGTGCCGCGCTCGGCCGCCTCCTCGATGCCGAAGAGCGTCTGCCCCGGTACCCAGCCGTCGGCGACGGCCCGTTCCCAGCTGCGGGTGCCCTCGCGCTGGCCTACGATGACGTTGAAGCCGTTGTCGCGCAGGTTGAGCGACTGTCCGGGGCCCTGTACGCCGTAGCCGATGACGGCGATCGTCTCGTTTTCGAGAACTTTGCGTGCCTTCTCCAATGGAAACTCTTCGCGTGTGACGACGGTTTCGTTTACACCGCCGAAATTGATCTGTGCCATAGTCGTAACTGTTTTTTATGAAAGTTTTCTGTCGTTTCGTGCGAGTTCTTCGAGATATTCGTTGAGCAGTTCGCGCCGCGATTTGACGATCGCCACCGTGCCGCTGCGCACGAACTGCTGTACGCCGTAGGGTTGCAGCAGTTCGAACAGTTCGCGCGTTTCGCTCTTGTAACCGGTCTTTTCGACGACGATGTAGTCGTCGTCGATTTCGAGGATGCGCACGTTGTGCCGGCGGACGAGCTGTTCGACGTTGCGGCTGCGCGTCACCTTGTAGAGGGCGATCTCCTGCTGCACCACTTCGTCGGAGGTGAAGACGAAGACTTTGAGCACGTCGATGCGCTTTTCGACCTGTCGCGCGAGCTTTTCGATCTTTTCGGGATCGGTGCGCACGACGATCGTGAATTTGTGGATGCCCGCGAGCGCCGATTCGGAGGTGGTCAGACTCTCGATATTGACGTTGCGGCAGGTGAAGACCGTGGTGATCTGGCTCAACAGACCCACCTTGTTCTCCGAAAAGACGGTGATGATGTATTCCTGTTCCATACTGTCGTTGTTATTCGAGCCGGATGTCCGAGACCGGAGCGCCGGCCGGAACCATCGGGAAGACGTTTTCCTCGTTTTCGACCCGCACTTCGAGCAGATAGGCGCCCGCATGGGCCTTCATGGCGGCGACGGCCTGCGGCAGCTCCCCGCGCCGCTCGACGCAGCGGTATTCGATTCCGTTGGCGCGGGCGATCAATCCGAAATCGGGGTTGACCATCTCGGTCGACGAGTAGCGGCGGTCGTAGAAAAGTTCCTGCCACTGGCGCACCATGCCCAGGAAGGAGTTGTTGAGCAGGACGATCTTCACGCAGACGTGCGACTGGAAAATCGTCGCCAATTCCTGAATGGTCATTTGCAGCCCGCCGTCGCCCGCGAAGAGGACGACCTCGCGGTCGGGAGCGCCCAGCTTGGCGCCGATGGCGGCCGGGAGGCCGAACCCCATGGTTCCCAGACCGCCCGACGTGACGACGCTGCGGCTGCGGCGGAACCCGAAGTAGCGGGCGGCGAACATCTGCTGCTGCCCCACGTCGGTGACCATCACCGCGTCGCGGTCGTAGGCGCGTGCCACGGCGTCGACCGCCTCGCCCATGCGGATGCGCCCTCCGTCGGGACGGATCGCCCGCCGCACCACACGCTCGTACTCGATGCGGTCGCAGGCGCGGAACTCCTCGATCCATGCGCTGTGGTCGCGCGGGCGGATGCGTTCGGTCAGCAGCGGGAGCGTGCGCTTGACGTCGCCCACGAGGGGCACGTCGGCATGGACGATCTTGTCGATTTCGGAGGGGTCGATCTCCAAATGGATGATCCGGGCGTTGGGGCCGAAGGCGGCGGGGTCGCCCGTTACGCGGTCGTCGAAACGCATTCCGACGGCGACGAGCAGGTCGCACTCCTTGTTTTTGATGTTGGGGCCGTAGTTGCCGTGCATCCCCAGCATTCCCACGTTGCGGGGGTCGTCGCTCGGCAGCGCCGAGAGGCCCAGCAGCGTCGAGGCGGCCGGCATGCCGCTGCGATCGAGAAAGGCACGCAGTTCGGCTTCGGCGTTGCCCAGGATCGCTCCCTGGCCGATCATCGCCAGCGGCCGCCGGGCTTCGTCGATGAGCCGCGCCGCTTCCTCGATGCGTCTTGCGTCGGGCGTAAGGGCGGGTGCGTAGCTGCGGATCGAGGTGATCCGTTCGTAGCGGAAGGGCGCCGTCGCGCATTGGGCGTCCTTGGTGATGTCGACCACGACGGGGCCCGGGCGCCCCGAACGGGCGATGTAGAAGGCTTTGGCGATAGCCGCCGGAATCTCTTCGGGGTATTTGACCTGGCAGTTCCATTTCGTGACGGCCTGCGTGATCCCGACGAAGTTGGTCTCCTGAAAGGCGTCGGTTCCCAGCAGTGTCGAACCTACCTGTCCGGTGACGAGCACCAGCGGCGTGGAGTCCATCAGCGCGTCGGCCAGTCCGGTCACGGTGTTCGTCGCACCCGGGCCGGAGGTGACCAGGCAGACGCCCACGCGGCCGCTTACGCGGGCATAGCCCTGCGCGGCGTGGACGGCGCCTTGCTCGTGGCGCACGAGGATGTGGCGCAGCCGGTCGCGATAGTCGTAGAGCGCGTCGTAGACGGGGATGATCGCGCCGCCGGGATAGCCGAAGAGGGTCTCGACGCCTTCGCGCAGAAACGATTCGATCAGGGCTTGCGATCCGGTGAGCAGCGGCGCTTCGGCCGTTTGCCGTTCTTCGGGTCGGAAGGGTTCGGTCGTATTCATATCCAATCGGTTTTATGCGTTGTCGGGTGTATCGATCAGGCGCACGGCGCCCTTGTCTGCCGAGCTGACCAACAGGGCGTAGGCGCGCAGCGAGGTCGGGACGCGGCGTTCGCGTGCGGCCGGCGCATACCGTTTCACGGCGGCCTTGCGCGCGGCGATCTCCCGTTCGTCGACCAGCAGCCGGATCGAACGGTTGGGAATGTCGATCTCGATCGGATCGCCCGTGCGCACGATGGCGATCTCGCCGCCTGCGGCGGCTTCGGGCGATACGTGCCCGATCGAAAGCCCCGACGTGCCGCCCGAGAAACGTCCGTCGGTCACGAGCGCGCATACCTTGTCGAGCCGTTTCGATTTGAGGTAGGAGGTGGGGTAGAGCATCTCCTGCATTCCGGGGCCGCCTTTGGGCCCTTCGTAGCGGATGACGACTACCTCGCCCGGCCGTACCTCGTCGCCGAGAATCCCCTCCATGGCCTGCTCCTGCGATTCGTAGACGCGGGCCGGCCCGCGGAAGAGCAGCAGTTTTTCGTCGACGCCGGCGGTCTTGACGACGCAGCCGCAGCGGGCGATGTTGCCCGTCAGCACGGCCAGCCCTCCGTCGCGGAAATAGGCGTGCTCCGTGTCGCGGATGCAGCCCGCCGCGCGGTCGGTGTCGAGCGTTTCGTAGCGGGTGTCCTGTACGCCCAGCTGCCGGTCGCCCTTGCCGGCGGGGGCGCTTCGCCAGCGGCCGAGGGCGTCGTCGCCCACCGTCGCGCTGCGCAGGTCGCAGGCGGCGATCGCCTCGCCCAGCGTGCGGCCGTCGATCCGCCGCACGGAGGTGTCGACGAGTTTCGCGCGGTCGAGTTCTCCCAGGATCGAGAGGATGCCTCCGGCGCGGTTGACATCCTGAATATGGTAGTGCGAGTTGGGTGCGACCTTGCACAGCACGGGTACCTTGCGCGAGAGGCGGTCGATGTCGTGCATCGTGAAGTCCACGCCCGCCTCGTGGGCCACGGCCAGCAGGTGCAGCACGGTGTTGGTCGAGCCGCCCATGGCGATATCGAGCGACATGGCGTTCTCGAAGGCCGCCTTCGTGGCGATCGAGCGCGGCAGCAGCGAGTCGTCGCCTTCGAAGTAGTAGCGTTCGGCGTTGCGGACGATGAGCGCGGCGGCCTCTTCGAACAGCCGGCGGCGCGCGACGTGCGTGGCGACGATCGTGCCGTTGCCCGGCAGCGAGAGTCCCAGCGCTTCGGTGAGGCAGTTCATCGAGTTGGCGGTGAACATCCCCGAACACGACCCGCAGCCCGGGCAGGCGCAGCGTTCGATGCGTGCCGCCTCCTCGTCGCTGCAACGGTCGTCGGCGCCCATCACCATCGCGTCGATCAGGTCGACGTCGCGGTCGCCGAAACGGCCTGCTTCCATCGGCCCGCCCGAAACGAAGACCGTTGGAATGTTGAGCCGCATGGCGGCCATCAGCATCCCGGGTGTGATCTTGTCGCAATTGCTGATGCACACCAGTGCGTCGATGCAATGGGCGTTGGCCATGTATTCGACGCTGTCGGCGATGATTTCGCGCGAGGGGAGCGAGTAGAGCATCCCGTCGTGCCCCATGGCGATCCCGTCGTCGACGGCGATGGTGTCGAACTCGGCGGCGAAACAGCCGCACGCTTCGATGCGCTGTTTGACCTGCTGGCCGATCTCGTGCAGGTGCACGTGGCCCGGGACCAATTGCGTGAACGAATTGGCGATGCCGATGATCGGCCGGTCGAACTGTTCCTCGCGCATGCCGTTGGCGCGCCAGAGGCTTCGGGCTCCGGCCATCCGACGACCGGTCGTCGTCACGGCGCTTCTGAGTGGATGTTTCATGGTTGTCCGTTCGTTTTCAACAGTCGTTTTCCCGCCGCGGCGCGGTTTCCGCAAGTGCGGCTCCGCTCATTCGGCTTGACGAAAACGGCTCCTTTTTTTCGTGTTTCCCTTTTAAACGGCGAAGCCCTTCTCTCGGGGGAGAAAGGCTTCGTCTATTCATATACATATAAACCACCCTTCTCCCGTCATGATTCCGTGACGACGAGCAGCAAATTAATGACGTGGATATATGTATGGTTCAACGTGTGCATGTACCGTATCCGGTTGCTGGTTACGAAGCAAAAGTAGGAATATAAAATTACATTACCAAGCTAATTCGTAAAAAAATATAATAACATAACAATCAATCGGAAAGTTTTCGACGGAGGTTTTTATTTTATTCCGATTCCGCTTGTTTGGTTACAATCCGTAACCGGCGTACAGAACCGGTTAAACCCTTTTTCGGCCGATCGTGCCGCACGGGAACTCCGCCGGTTCCGATTCGGGGATTACGATCCGTCGTCCGGTCGCTGCCGGAAGGGGGCGCTCATATCTGCGCGGCGATGAAATCCCCGACTGCCGACGTGCGGTAGCTGCGCTGGCCCGGGGCGGTGAGGTCCTCGGTGACGACACCCGCGGCGAGGGTGCGGTCGATCGCCTTGCGCACGGCCCTGCCTTCGGCTCCGAGGCCCAGGTGTTCCAGCAGCAGGGCGGCCGAGAGGACGGCGGCCATCGGGTTGGCGATGTCCTTGCCCGCCGCCTGCGGATACGATCCGTGGACGGGTTCGAACAGAGCGCACTTCGCGCCGATGCTCGCCGACGAGAGCATTCCCAGCGAACCGCTGATGACGCTGGCTTCGTCGGTCAGGATGTCGCCGAACATGTTCTCGGTCACGATCACGTCGAAATCGGTCGGCCGGCGGATGATCTGCATCGCGGCGTTGTCCACGAACATGAAATCGACCGTCACGTCGGGATAT
>ENA-OVGC01001533-OVGC01001533.1-human-gut-metagenome-genome-assembly--contig:-NODE-1533-length-17454-cov-5.072131_pt1 | contig 17454 bp, 12 predicted proteins | sample MGYA00237768_ERZ505415 | MGnify/ENA primary metagenome ERZ505415 (study PRJEB26158, sample SAMN06016382) | human gut metagenome | biome: human gut; feature: ankylosing spondylitis patient; material...
TATTGGCCGTAGGCGATGTGGTCGCTGATTGCGGCGTTTCGATGATTGAAAAGCACCTGCCCCGGCTTCGCCGGCAGGTGAAAGCGGATTTTACCGTGGTCAACGGGGAGAATATCTCCGGCACCGGCCTGACTCCCGCTCAGGCGGACGAGCTGTTTGCCGCCGGAGCCGACGTGATCACCCTGGGCAACCACACCTTTGGCCGGGTGCAGATCGCCGACTATCTGGAGGACAACCGCTACATCCTGCGGCCCGCCAACTTCTCCGGCCGGATGCCGGGTCGCGGCTGCGGCGTGTATGACTGCGGCAAGCTGCGCATCGCCGTCATGACGCTGATCGGCCGATGCGATCTGGACTGGAAGGCCGCCGACCCCTTTACCACGGCGGACAAGCTGCTGCGGGAGCTGAACGAGACGGAGAAGCCTACCTTTACCCTGCTGGACTTCCACGCCCAGGCCACCAGCGAGAAGCTGGCGCTGGGCTACTATCTGGATGGCCGCATCAGCGCCATGTGGGGCACCCATACCCACGTGCCCACCGCCGACGAGCGGGTGATGCCCAAGGGCACCGGCTACATCACCGATCTGGGCATGACCGGGGCCGTCGAGTCGGTGCTGGGCATTCCGCCGGAGCAGTCCATCGAGTCGTTTCTGGGGGGACTGGCGGGGCGCTACCGCTTTGCCGACGGCCCCTGCAAAGCCCAGGGCTGCATTTTTACACTGGACAGCGATACCGGACTGTGCACCGCCGTGGAGCGTGTGGATATCCGGTGAACCGTAAAAGCAATCAATCGTAAAGGAGATCATCACCATGTCTGTTGAAAAAGTAAGAGCTTATCTGGAACCCTACGGCGTCACTGACCGTATTCGTGAATTTGACGTGTCCAGCGCCACGGTGGAGCTGGCCGCGCTGGCCGTTGGCGTGGAGGGCGCCCGCATTGCCAAGACCCTCAGCTTCAAGGTGGGGGAGGATCCCATCCTGATCGTGGCTGCCGGTGACGCCAAGGTGGACAACAGCAAATATAAGCACTTCTTCGGCGCCAAGGCCAAGATGCTGACCGCCGAGGAGGCGGTGGAGCGCATCGGCCACGCCGTGGGCGGCGTGTGCCCCTTTGCCCTGCCGGACGACGTCAAGACCTATCTGGACGTGTCCTTGAAGCGGTTCGAGACGGTGTTCCCCGCTGTGGGCAGCGCCGCCAGCGCCATCGAGCTGAACTGTGACGAACTGGAGCGCTGCTGCGGCAAGAACTTCGTGAGCTGGGTGGACGTGTGCAAGGGCTGGCAGGCCGAGGAAGCGTAAATGGTACGCATTCTGCACGCGGCGGACTTCCATCTGGACAGCGCCTTCACCGGCCTGAATGAGCAGCAGGCCCGGCAGCGCCGTCAGGAGAGCCGCGATCTGACCTGCCGCATGGTGGAGTACGCCAATGATCACGGCGTACAACTGATGCTGCTGGCGGGCGACCTGTTCGACAGCGACAGCATCTACGGCCAGACGGCGGAGGAGCTGGCCGCCGCGCTGGCAGAGTTCCGGGGCCATGTGGTCATCGCCCCCGGCAACCACGACTGCTACACCGCCGCATCGCCCTACGCCCGCACCCTGTGGCCGGACAACGTGCTTATTTTTACCGCGCCGGAGATGCTCTCCATGGGGCTGTCCTTTCCCCAGTACGGCTGCACCGTGTACGGCGCGGCCTTCACCGCGCCGGAGATGCCGGAGAGCGCGGAGCTGGCGGGCATCGCGGAGCAGGACGGGAACGTGGCCATCGGTATCCTGCACGGCGAGGCGGGGGTGAAGGACAGCCGCTACCGGCCGATTCCCCTGCAGCAGATCGCTCAGAGCGGGCTGGACTATCTGGCGCTGGGCCATGTCCACGCCTGTTCCGGCGTGCAGCTGGCGGGAAAGACCGCCTACGCCTACCCCGGCTGCCCCGAAGGACGGGGCTTCGACGAGCTGGGGGACAAGGGCTTTTTGGCGGGCGAGGTGGACAAGGGCAGCGTGAAGCTGCGGTTCGTGCCCTTTGCCAAGCGGCGCTATGAGATCGTGACGGTGGACGTGACGGGCCGTGAGCCGTTGGAGGCCGTCTGCGAGGCGCTGCCCCAGCATACGGAAGCGGATATCTGCCGCGTGATCCTGACCGGCGAGCGGTCGGGCAGCGTGGATACCGCCGCCATCACCGACGAGCTGTCGCCCCGGTTCTACGCGCTGGAGGTGCGGGATCGCACCACCGTGTGCCGTGATATCTGGGACGGCTGCGGCGAGGACTCCCTGCGGGGGTTGTTTCTGCAAAAAATGCGGGAGAAATACGACGCCGCCGGTGAGGACGAGCGCCAGACCATCCAGCAGGCGGTGCGGTTCGCCCTGTCCGCCATGGAAAACCGGGATATGTAACGCCACTTTGACGGAGGAGAAGACCATGAAGAACATTCTCATGATTGGCACCGGCGGCACCATCGCCAGCGAGATGACGCCGGAGGGCCTGACCCCGGAGCTGAACAGCAAGCAGCTGCTGTCGTTCGTGCCCAAGATCGGCGAAATGTGCCATGTGGACTGCATTCAGGTCTATAGCCTGGACAGCACCAATCTGGAGCCCCGCCACTGGCTGGGGGTGGCCAACGCCATCCGGGAGAGCTATGACCGGTACGATGGCTTCGTCATCAGCCACGGCACCGACACCATGGCCTATACGGCGGCGGCACTCAGCTATCTGGTGCAGGGCAGCCCCAAGCCTATCGTGCTGACCGGGGCACAGAAGCCCATCTGGTTCGACGGTACCGACTCCAAGCGGAATCTCACCGACGCTTTCTTCTACGCCTGCCGGGGCTGCGGCGGCGTGCAGATCGTCTTTAACGGCAAGGTCATTCTGGGCACCCGTGCCCGCAAGACCTGCTCCAAGAGCTTTCAGGCCTTTTCCAGCGTCAATTACCCAGATCTGGCGGTGGTGCAGGACGACCATCTTTTGCAGTATATGTCCTGTCCGGTGGCGGAGAAGCCTGCGTTTTATGACAAGCTGGACGACAATGTGGGGCTGCTGAAGCTGATCCCCGGCACAAAGCCGGAGCTGGTGGAGTTCATGACCCAGCATTACGACGGGCTGATCATCGAGAGCTTCGGCGTGGGCGGCCTGCCGGAGTACGGCAACCTGTACGAGATTCTCCGCACCGCTGTGGAGCGGGGCAAGATCATCGTCATGACCACGCAGGTGCCCAACGAGGGCAGCGACCTGACGGTCTACCACGTGGGCGGACATCTGAAGCAGACGCTGCGGCTGTTGGAGGCCTACGACATGACCACGGAGGCGGCGGTGGCCAAGCTGATGTGGATACTGGGACGCACCCGGGACTTTGACGAGGCGGAGAAGCTGTTTTACCAGCCTGTGGCGCGGGATATATTATATGAGAACTGAGGACAGGACCTCCGGCTGCGGCCGGAGGTCCTGGTGTTTTTTTGGGCGCGCCTGCGGAGGGTCAGGTCCTGCGGTAGGCGGTGGGGAGAAGGCCGTACTGCTCCTTGAAGGCGGCGGTGAACTTGCTTTGACTCTCGTAGCCCACCTGACGGGCGATCTCCGCCACGCTCAGGCCCGTCTCCCGCAGCAGCTGGGATGCCTTTTCCAGCCGGTGCTCCTTCAGATGGGCGGCGATGGACGTGCCATACACCGATTTGAACACCTCTTTCAGTGTGGTGGGGTTGATGGGGTACAGGTGGGCCAGCTCGTCAATGGTGATGCGCCGGTCCATGTGCTCCGTCAGGTAGTCGTGTATCTCCCGGATGAGCTGCACCTGCTCCGCCTGGGAGCGCCACTGGGGACAGGCCACGTCCATGACCTGCTCGACCATCTCGTGGAGCAGCCGGGCCTGGGCGGTGTCGGCGGCGTGGTAGTACACCTCCTTGCCGTCCCGCCGCGTGACCAGCAGTCCGCTGTCCCGAAGTGTCCGCAGGTGGTGGGACACGGCGGGGCTGGACATATCCATCATGGCGGCGATGTTCACCACGCACTCCTCACAGTGGCACAGCAGCCAGAAGATGCGGATGCGGTTGGCGTCGCCCAGCTGGCGAAAAATGTCCGCCAGTCGCTGGAAGGTATCCGCCCTGTCCAGCAGCTGGCGGATCACGTCGGTATGGGTGGGCTCTTCGCCGTGGTAGTGGGGCAGCTGACGGTCATCCATGTCGGTATCCTCCCTTTTCGCCCGAACGGAAATGCTTTTCGCCCCTTTGGCAGAGAGTGGGGCGGAGCTGTTGACTTTTGGGCGCAGGGACAGTATACTACGGCCATGATGATTAAACAAGTGCTTAATGGTAAAACTACCGGCACGGAGAGGAGCATACCCATGAAAAAGACGTACAGCATTGAAGTGGACTGCGCCAACTGCGCCAACCTGATGGAGGAGGCCGCGGGCAAGACCGAGGGCGTGGCTTCCGCCGTGGTGAACTTCATGACCCAGAAGATGATCGTGGAATTTGCCGAGGGTGCGGACGTGAAGGCCACCATGAAGGCCGTTCTGAAGGCCTGCAAGAAGGTCGAGCCTGACTGCGAGATCGAGCTGTAAGACATATTCAGCCGCGCCCTGCACCGATGCAGGGCGCGTTTTCTCCCATCGAGGAAAGGAGCGGGACTATGACGAAGAAACAGAAAAAGATGCTCTCGCGCATCCTGATCACCGCCGTCATGCTGGCGGCGCTGTACTTCCTGCCGGTGATGGGCTGGCCGCGGCTGGCGCTGTATCTGGCGGCGTACCTGGTCATCGGCTATGACATCCTGAAAAAGGCGGGGCAGGGTATCCTGAACGGCCGGGTGTTCGATGAGAACTTCCTCATGGCCGTGGCCACCGTGGGCGCGTTCGCGCTGGCCATCTATGAAAAGAGCGGCGACTACAACGAGGCCATCGCCGTCATGCTGTTCTATCAGATCGGCGAGCTGTTCCAAAGCTACGCCGTGGGCAAGAGCCGGAAGAACATCAGCGCATTGATGGACATCCGTCCGGACTACGCCAATGTGGAGCGGGACGGTCAGCTGGTGCAGGTCGATCCGGACGAGGTGGCCGTGGGGACGGTCATCGTGGTCCAGCCCGGTGAAAAAGTCCCCATCGACGGCGTGGTGGTGGAGGGCAGCTCCACCCTGAACACCAGCGCCCTCACCGGCGAGAGCTTGCCCCGGGACGCCCGCGAGGGGGACGAGATCATCAGCGGCTGCATCAACATGACCGGCCTTTTGAAGATCCGCACCACCAAGGCGTTCGGCGAGTCCACCGTGTCCAAGATCCTGGAGCTGGTGGAGAACTCCAGCTCCCGCAAGTCCCGCAGCGAGGACTTCATCGCCAAGTTCGCCCGCGTCTACACCCCCGCCGTGTGTTACAGCGCCCTGGCGCTGGCGGTGCTGCCGCCGGTGATCCGGCTGATCGGCGGCATGGACGGCCAGTGGGAGCAGTGGGTCTACCGTGCGCTGACGTTTTTGGTCACCAGCTGCCCCTGCGCGCTGGTGGTCAGCATCCCCCTGAGCTTCTTCGCCGGCATCGGCGGCGCCAGCAAGGAGGGCGTGCTCATCAAGGGATCTAACTATCTGGAGACGCTGTCCCAGGTGAAAACAGTGGTGTTCGACAAGACCGGCACGCTGACGAAGGGCGTGTTTGAGGTCACCGCCGTCCACCACAGCGACATGGACGAGAGCAAGCTGCTGGAGTACGCGGCGCTGGCGGAGTGCGCGTCGTCCCATCCCATCAGCAAGAGCTTGCAGCGCGCCTACGGCAAGGCCATCGACCGCAGCCGCGTCACCGACATTCAGGAGATCAGCGGCCACGGCGTCACCGCCTGTGTGGACGGCCATACGGTGGCGGCGGGCAACAGCAAGCTGATGACGCAGCTGAACATCCCGTACCACGACTGCCACAGCGTGGGCACGATCATCCACATGGCGGTGGATGGGCAGTACGCCGGACACATCGTCATCTCCGACGTGGTGAAGCCCCACGCCAGGGAGGCGCTGGCCGCGCTGCATAAGGCCGGGGTGGAAAAGACCGTCATGCTCACCGGCGACGCCAAAAAGGTGGCGGAGGCCGTGGCGGCGGAGCTGGGCGTGGACGAGGTCCACAGCGAGCTGCTCCCCGGCGACAAGGTGGCCCAGGTGGAAGCGCTGCTGGCGCAGCAGAAGGGTCGGGACAAGCTGGCCTTCGTGGGCGACGGCATCAACGATGCGCCGGTGCTGAGCCGGGCTGACATCGGCATCGCCATGGGCGCGATGGGGTCAGATGCCGCCATCGAGGCCGCTGACATCGTGCTGATGGACGACGATCCGGCCAAGATCAGCAAGGCCATCAAAATTTCCCGCAAGTGCATCGGCATCGTGTATCAGAACATCGTGTTCGCGCTGGCGGTGAAGTTCGCGTGCCTGGCCCTGGTGGCCGTGGGCGCGGCGGATATGTGGGCGGCTATCTTCGCGGACGTGGGCGTGATGGTGCTGGCGGTGCTGAACGCCATCCGCGCCCTGCGGGTGCATGATCTGTAATGACAGGAATGAGATAAAGAAGGAAGCCCCGGCCGATGGCCGGGGCTTCCTTCTTGTAGAGGGGTAGTATGGAAAAGAAATGGTATCGGGGTCAGGCCTGCACACGGTTCTCCCGCGTCCAGGTGGTCATGTCCAGACGGGGATAGCGCTTACGCAGCTCAGGCATCTCGCCCTTCAGGTCGCCCAGAGCGGCGATGCGGTTGATGAGGGCCAGGTCGGCGGCGGACATGGTGTGGGCGCAGTCGCTGCCGCAGGACGCGCAGTGGTAGGTGCGGGCCTCCTCGTTATAGACCACAGAGCTGCTGCCGCAGACGGCGCACCGGTTCATCTTAGAAATCAAAGCCATAAGTAATTACCTCCATTCATTTGCTTCGTTTGACTGTCCTTATATTAGCACAAAGCTATTGAGTTGTAAAACGCATAATTGTACTTGCAAGTATGAGGAAAAGTATGATAAGATAGAGGGCAAGAAGGAGGTGGCACCATGAGCGTGTCCAAATATCAGATGTTCGTCAAGACAGTGGAGTGCGGCAGCTTTTCCAAGGCGGCAGAGGCGCTGAATTTTACCCAGTCCGGCGTGAGCCACGCGGTGCAGGCGCTGGAGGACGAGCTGGGCGTCACGCTGCTGAGCCGCAACCGGGGCGGCGTGGTGCTGACGGCGGACGGCCGCGCCCTGCTGCCCAAGATCGAGCGGCTGTGCGCCGCCCACCGGGCGCTGATGCAGTCGGCGGCGGATCTGAAGGGCATGGATGCGGGCCTTGTGAAGGTGGCCACGTTCTCCAGCGTGTCCGCCCAGTGGCTGCCGTCTATCCTCAAGAGCTTCGGGGAGCTGTATCCCAATATTGAGTTCGAGGTGGTCACCGGCGATTTCTACGGCCAGAGCGAGGAGTGGATCTTGCAGGGCAAGGTGGACTGTGGGTTTCTGCGGCTGCCGTCTGCCAAGCGGCTGCAGACGTACCCCCTGCACCGGGACGAGCTGGTGGTGGTGACGCCCTGCGGCCACCCGCTGGCGGGGAACAACACGTTTCCCCTGCAGGCGCTGGCCAGCGAGCCGTTCATCCGGCTGGAGGAGGGCGACGACTATGAGATCACGGCGGCGCTGGACCGGATGGACGTGCGGCCCAACGTCCGCTATACCGCCCGGGAGGACCGGACCATGCTGGCCATGGTGTCCAAGGGACTGGGCATCAGCCTGCTGCCGGAGCTGATGGTGCGCCACAGCCCGTACCCGGTGGCGGTGTGCCACGCGCCGGAGCGGTTTTACCGCAACATCGGCATCGGCGTGAAGGACAAGGGGGCGCTGTCCGCGTCTACCCGGCGGTTCGTGGACTATGTGCGGCGTTGGGTGGCGGAGAATGGAGAAAAATGACAGTTTGCGATGCCAGCCCCCTTGACAAGGAAAGACGGGGCGGCTATAATGATTTGCAGTGGGTCGGACGGCCCGGATAAGTGAATAGTGGTCCGAGGATGCTGTGTGGCTGCCGCCGCAACGACCGAACACGGTCAGGCGGCAGTTTTGAAAGGAACGGGGCGCAAGAACCCCACGCGAACGGCACTGTGGGCGCAAGGATGCACCGAAGCGGCGAGAGCTGTGTGACGAAAGTCAGCCATTGGGACGCAAGTCCTGAGAAGGTAGGCGGCAGACGGGGAGCGAAAGCTCCGCGGCGCGAGGCAGGAGACTTACATGGAGGAGGGCCGGCAACAGCGGGCGCTCTCTCCGTGTGTGATATGGACAAGGCAAGGGTACGTGCTGATGTTTCCGGTGACGGAAGCGTCGGTGCTTCTTTCTTGCGGCACTCGCTGGTTTTCCGCGCAGGCGGATGACCGGCGTTTTTTCGTGTGGAGAGAACGCGCAGCACCCTTATTTTTGCCAAGCCTTGGCGGTCTGAACGGAGACCGTCAGCTTTCCATAAGGGTGGGAGAGGCCAAGCCGGGCCTCTCCCACCTCCTCTTCCTGAGCGGAGACAGGGGCAGCAAGGCCGAAAGGCGTTTATATAACGAGCAGAGAAAATCACAAGGAGGAAACAACAGATGAAGAAACGCTTAGTTTCGCTCTTCCTGGCACTGGTCATGGCGCTGAGCCTGATCCCCACCACCGTGTGGGCCGAAGTGGCCGAGGGGAGCGAAAGCAGCCTCGGCAGTGTCCACGTCATCGTGGAGAACACCACGTATACCGACGTCCAGTATGATGAGATGAAGGGTACGCTGGTGGACACCGACGTGACCCTGACGGCGGATGCCACCATGATGAGCTGCGTAGACAGCGCGCTGAGTGCGGCGGGCTACACCGCCGTAGGCGCGGACAAGGGTTATATCAGCGAGATCACCAAGGGCGATGCGGCTCTGGGCCAGTTTGACGGCAGCCAGGGCGGCGGCTGGATGGGCACGCTGAACGACTGGTTCACCAACCGCGGCTTTAAAGAATTTACCGTGGCCGACGGTACGCTGGCCAACGGCGACCAGATCCGCGTCATGTATACCTGCAATTTGGGCGCGGACATCGGCGGCAACTGGACGACGATGAACGACACCAGCCTGACGGCCCTGAGCTTCAGCGCCGGTAAGCTGGCGCCCGAGTTCGACAAGGGCATCACCAGCTGTACCCTGGAGCTGACGGAGGGCGTGGAGCAGGTCACTGTCGCGGCCTCCGCAGCCAACAAGCAGAACCAGGTCTATCTGTCTGTGGGCGAGACCTCCTACCGCCGCACGGCGTCTATCCCCGTGGCGGACGGCACGGTGCTGACCATCCGCTGCGGCGACGCACAGGAGGCCAGCGGCGAGGGTGAGAACGCCACGCCGGCTGTTACCCCCACCACCTATACTGTTACGATGATCGCGCCCCACGCGCCGGTGGTTACCACGGCGGAGGTGACCATCCGCTCTCAGGCGGCGGGCGCATATCTCCACGGCTTCGCGGAGAAGCAGACCGTGGCGTCTGATCTGGCGGAGAAGTACGGCTTTGCCGACGAGGTGGACGGCGTGTCCGCGCTGGACGTGCTGGTCCACGCCCATCAGCTGACCTTCGGTGAGGCGTTCACCAAGGAGACGGCTGCGGACTATTTGGTCGTAAGCAGCAGCGGTTTTATCACCACTATTTTCGGCGAAAAGACGGGGAACTGCGGCTTTACCATCAACGGCTCTGTGCCGCATAACGGCGTACTGGCGGATGACACCTACGCTCCCGGCGGGAAGAGCTATACCGGCTACACCGTCGCACAGGCAGAGGTGAATACCGGCAATGTTGTGGATTTCTTCCTGTATCAGGACGACTCTGCACTGGATAATTACCCGATCTGGGAGAAGGCTGATGCCAAGCTGGACAGCCTGACGATAAAGCCCAAGGCGGCGGTGAATATGACCGTGATGGGCTATTGCATCGGTTACTATGGCTGCGTGCCTATGGAGGCGCTGGAAGCCAATAAGCAGGTCTCCGCGCTGGAAAGCGCTCAGCTGGCTTGGGTGGATGCAAAAGACGGCACGCTGACGGACATCAGCGGCGCTGTGGTGGCAGAGGACGGCACAGTGTCCTTTACCGCTCCGGAGACGGATGGTACATATTATCTGACGGCGTATATGCCGAAAGCGGAGATCAAGGACAACTACGCGACTCCCATCGTTCTCAGCATCCTGCCGGTCACGGTGGATGTGAACGCGGTGGAAGAGGCCGAGCTGACCCTCAGCGGTCTCCATGACGCGCAGGTCAAGTATCTCAAGCTGTATACCTATATTGATGGCGTCAAGGGCGACACCGACCTGCTGGCGGATGTGACGATCGCCAATGCCGCCTATACCCTGACGCTGCCCGTGGGCGACTACTGGGTGGAGGGCTATGACGCCAACGACGACTGCAACGGCGGCCTGTCCCTGACGGTCAAGGCCGGCGAGAACGCGGCCAAGATCCAGCGCATCTATCAGATCTCCGTGAACTCCGGCTGGGTGCTGGGCACGGACTACAACCTGGATGTGAAGGTCACCTCCGCCGACAACCAGGTGCGCACCGCTGCACCGGGCAAGACCGTCAGCGGCAAGGGCCAGACGTGGGAGAAAACCTACGACACCTGCATCTTCGTGGTAGGCGATACCGTGCAGGCCACGGTCACGCCCGACCCGGTGACCCGGCCCACCTTCAATACGGCCACCGCGAAGAAGACCCCCACCATGAACGACAGTCTCTCCATCAGCTGCAAGGCTGGCGTGAACGTGACCCTTACCGTTCCGGCAGGCTCCACTGTCACCATGGGTACGCTGGCCAAGTACTATGTGTACTCCTATATCGAGCCCGTGAGCCGCGATGCGGAGGCCAATACCGTCACCTACCGCGTGGATCAGAACACGGACTATTTCTACCGCGTGCAGAACCCCGACGGCGTGACCTACTGGGACTATAAGCACTGGAGCGCGGACGACGCCATCACCCTGACGGCGGAGGATCTGCACATCGGGGATACGAGCTTCACCAAGGACACGATCTACCGCTTCGAGAGGAACGTGTATGACCGCGCCGACATCTACCTGAACATCAACACCCAGGGCTACAAAAGCATGGCCGTGGGCGAGACGTTCGAGCTGAACTCCTTCCGCAACTGGTTCGCCATCGAGAGCCATATGAACGCCAAGGTGGCCCTGCCTGATATGCACTATCAGGTCATCGACGTCAACGGCAATCCCAGCGACGTGGTGACCATCACCCCGGACGCGGTAAACAGCAATGTGGCCACCATGATCGCCAACAAGGCCGGTACGGCCATCGTGCTGGTGACGTATGATGCCATGATCCATAAGCAGGGTCAGAGCAGCACCGCCAGCAAGGAGTTCTCCGCCATTTGGCCGGAGTGCACCGGCGTGTTCGTGGTGACGGTGGGCAGCGACGGCACGGGCATCGAGACCAACATGACACTGGATCGTATGGATGCCGCCATCACCAAGGATGAGCAGCGTATTTTGGACGCGGAGCATGACATCCTGTTCTACCTGGGCGATAAGGGCGCTTCCTACAGCTTCAAGCCCGAAAGCGGCTGCACCGTTACCGTGGCCCGCTCCACCGTGAGCGGCGAGATGACCTTCAGCGGCTTTACCAACAGCGGCGTCACCGTGGCGGAGGACGGCACGGTCACCGTTACCGGCCTGACCACGGGCCGCCACATCATCAAGGTGGAGAAGGACGGCGTGGCCAACTATCAGGTCGTCACCGCCCGGGGCGTCAGCTATAAGCTGGTGGACAACGATGGCAAGGAGCTGTCTGAGGCCGCTATGAAAGCCCTCAAGGCCGGCGACACCGTGAACCTGCAGTTCAGCAACCTGGTCAGCCCCAAGGAGAAGCTGTCCGGCGCGTATAACTTCAACTTCTCCCTGTACTATCAGGGTGAGGACGGCACATTCTTCAAGTCCAATCCCGGCGGCAACTTCGGCGTGTACGACTTCAGCGGCAATCCGGACCGCCAGCGCATCAGCATCACCATCCCCAAGTATTGGGATGGCGAGACGTATTCCCTCTCCGGCGCGATCAAGCAGGCCGGGTGGCCGGGCGTGCCCACCCACCGCGGCATCACCTATGCCGCCGGCACGAACCCCGGCTTCAACGCACCCAGCACCTCCGGCGTCCTGGCCCGTCTGCCCGAGCTGACGCTGGCGCTGGCCAAGACGGACTTCCTCACCGGCAAGCTGAGCTTTGTGGGCAGCGACGGCAAGGCCATCGCCCGCACAAGCCTGACCGTTACCCTGAAGGATGCCGCGGGCAACGTGGTCAACGTGGCCGACAACGGCAGCTTCAAGTGCTATGCCGGGGAGTATTTTTACACCATCTCCGGCCAGGGTGTGGAGTATACCACCGGCTCTGTCACCGTCACCAAGGACGGCACAAACCAGTTCTCCGTCACGCTGACGGTCACCTCCGACACCGCCTGGGACGGCAGCAGCAAGATCGAGCCTAAGAAGAACGAGAGCGGCGTGTATCAGATCGCCACCGGCGCGGAGCTGGCCTGGTTCGTGAACGAGAGCAAGACCGCCGATGTGTCCGGCGTTCTGACTGCCGACATCAAGCTGGGCAAGTACGCCTGGCTGAATATCGGCAGCAGCAAGAAGGTCGAGCTGGACGGCGCGGGCCATGAGATCACCGGCCTGAACGCCACCAGCGGCCTGTTTAAGCAGATCGGCGGCGGCTCTCACATTCAGAACCTGACCCTGCGCGGCACGATGACCTGCGCTTCCTCCACCAGCGGCGGTTCTGTGGTAGGTTATGCCTGCGGCAAGAACATCGTCATTGAGAGCTGCTTCAGCTACATGACCATCAGCGGCACAGGCAGAAATGTGGGCGGTATCGTGGGCTATGCCAACAGCACCACCACCATCAGGAACTGCGCCAACCACGGCGCTGTCACCGGCAGCGACAGCGTGGGCGGCATCATCGGCGGCTTCGTCGGCAGCGGCGCCGTTATCACCGGCTGCTACAGCACCGGCGCTGTCACCGCCACCGCCAGCAACGCCGGCGGCATCTTCGGCAACGGCAGCTACGGCATTACCGTGACCAACTGCTACAACACCGGCGCGGTCAGCGCCAGCAGCAATGCCGGCGGTATCGGCGGCGTTGCGAAGGGCGAGATGTACTGGAGCGGTGAGCTGGTGGCGACGACCACTGTCTCCGACTGCTACAGTGTGGGCACTGTCACCGGCGGCAACGGCGCGTTCGGCAGCGTGGACGCAGGCTCTGCCACCGTCACCAACTGCTACGCCCTGGCGGCGGACGCCAACGCCGCCGTGCTGACGGAGGAGCAGATGAAATCCGCCGAGCTGAACGCAGAGGCCTTTGGCCCGACCTGCGGCGGCTATCCCGCTCTGAAGTGGCAGAAGGACGTGACCTTCCACAAGGCCGAGGGCGGCACGGTGGTCCCGCCCACCTGCACGGAGAAGGGCTACACCCTCCGTACCTGCACCTTGTGCCGGGAGTCCTATCGCGACACCTATGTGGCCGCCACCGGCCACACGGAGCGCGCCGGCACGAGGACGGTCTATCCCGCCTATTACACCTATACCTGCGATGTCTGCAATGAGCTCATCACGGTTTGGGCCGATACACGTCTGGAGTATGTGACCCTGCCCGCCACCGGCGTTGTCAGCGCCGACATGACGGACGAGGGCAAGTATCCCTGGACCTACAACAGCGCCGCTGAGCGCTTCGAGAGCGGCAACGCGGGCGCGAACAGCTCCACCTCTACCACCTCCTTCGTGTTCACGCTGGATCGCCAGCGCACCATCGCCTTCGACTTCGGCGTTTCCTCCGAGGAGAAGTGCGACAAGGCCACCATCACCCTGAGCAACGGTACGGAGACCAACACCGTTGCCAGCGGCATCAGCGGCACAAAGGCGGATACCTACAACGGCATTCTGACCGCCGGTACATGGACGCTCACCGTGACCTATGTGAAAGACAGCGGCGGCAACAAAGGCGCTGATATGGCCTATGTCAGCGGCCTGACCATCGCCGACACCGCGCCCGCGGCGGCCGCCGAGGGTGCGGAGGCCGGTGTGACGCTCCGCGACGAGTACACCATTGACCTGTCCGCTATCTTCACCGACGCGGACGGCGACGAGATGACCTACGCGGTCAGCATCAACGGCGCTGCGCCTGTGGCGGCGGAGGCCTCCTTCCGCTACACCGCCGTTCTCGTGGGCAAGACCACGCTGGCCTTTACCGCCAGCGACGGCGAGAAGACCAGCGCCCCCTATACCGTCACCCTGACGGTGGCCAAGCCCGCCGGCCCGGACGTGCAGGAGGCCTATAAGACCACCGGCGACTATCTGTCCGGCAAGGGCACGCCCATCGTGGGCAGCATCGGCGGCGAGTGGCTGACCATCGGCCTGGCCCGCAGCGGCCGCACCGTGCCGGAGGGCTACTACGACAACGCTGTGGCCTACGTCAAGGCCGAGATCAACACCACCACCAACCGGCTCGACCGCAATAAGTCCACGGACAACGCCCGACTGATCCTGGCCCTGACGGCCATCGGCAAGGATGTCACCGATGTGGGCGGCTTCGATCTGCTGGCCGGTCTGGACGATATGAAGTACGTCAAGCGGCAGGGCACCAACGGCCCGGTGTGGACGCTGATCGCCCTGGACAGCCACGGCTATACCCCCGCAGGCAGCGTGACCCGCGACGCGCTGGTGGAGACCATCCTGTCTCTGCAGAAGGACAGCGGCGCGTGGTACATCAACAGCACCAACACCACGGATGACGTGGACATGACCGCCATGGCCATCCAGGCGCTTGCTCCCTACTACAAGACCAACGAAGAGGTGAAGGCCGCTGTGGACAAGGCGCTGACTTGGCTCAGCACCATGCAGAAGTCCGACGGCTCGTTTGCCGAGATGGCGGGCGTGGCCAGCAGCAGCGAGTCCACCGCCCAGGTGCTGGTGGCCCTGTGCGCCCTGGGTATCGATCCCACCGCGGACGCACGCTTCGCCAAGAATTCCTTCCATGTGGTGGACGGCCTGCTGACCTTCTACACGGGCGAGGCCTTCAAGCATCAGCTCGCGGACACCACCGTGGATCAGATGGGCACTGAGCAGTCCTACTATGCCCTGGCGGCGTATATGCGCCTGACCGGAGGCCGGAGCTTCCTGTATGACATGAACGACGTGTGCATCAAGCACGTGTTCGGCGAATGGACCGTTACCAAGGCGGCCACCTGCACCGAGGCCGGCGTTTCCACCCGTACCTGCACCGTGTGCGGCGCGGAGGAGACCCTGACCGTCCCGGCGCTGGGCCACAAGGCCGGTACGGTCTACGCCATGGATAAGGACAGCCACTGGCTCACCTGCACCGTCTGCGGTGTGGCGCTGACCAAGGAGACCCACACCTACGTACAGGGCGTACAGTGCGTCTGCGGCCTGATGAAGACCAGCGACAGCACTGTGAAGAAGGTGGAGGTCAAGGCGGACGTTTCCTCCATCGTGGCGGACAACGAGAAGCTGAACACCCCCGAAAAGGTGAAGAGCACCCTGCAGCTGGAGATCAGCCGGGAGAACAACGCCATCACGGAGAAGAACACTGTGATGATGGAGGTGACCCTGACGGTCACGGAGAACGGCGTGTCACGCCCTGCCACAAAGGACGACCTGACTGGCGGCAGGATCACCGTGCTGCTGCCCTATCCCAGCGAGGTGGCCGGTGACTACAGAAGCTACAGCTTCACGGTGGCCCACCTGGTGACCATGGCCGGCTGCGGCAAGGACGTGGGCACGGTGGAATTCCCCGCCGCCGTTATGACGGCGGACGGCCTGCTGGTCACGCTGACGGGCCTGTCCCCGGTGGCGATAAGCTACACGGAGCGCAGCAGCAGCGGTGGCGGCAGCGGCGGCAGCGGCAGCATCACTGTTGTCAAGCCCACCTCCGCCAACACGGCTGACGACAGCCAGATGACTATCTGGATGGGCAGCGCCATCCTGGCGGCAGCCGCCGTGGTGGTACTGACACAGAAGAAAAAGCGTGCATCCAAGTAACACAACCAAACAGCCGACGCAGAGGCGCGAAAGCGCCTCTGCGTGCGGCGCTTTTAAGAGGAATGGAGAGCATGATGAGAAAACGTAGCTTTTGGCTGGTGGCGCTGGCCCTGGCCATGCTGCTGACCTGCACCGCCTGCGGCAAGAAAAAGGCGGCTGACGCCGACGCAGCGCTCGATACCAAGCAGGAACAGACCGTTGACAGCAATACCGGCGACACGGCCAGGACGGAGGACAAGAAGGACGGCACGGCGGCTGGAGACAAGACCGACGCCAAGACCAATACAAAGACAGCCGCTGACGAGGCCAAAAAGCTGGAGGAGCAGAAGCGGTTAGAAGAACAGAAAAAGCAAGAGGAACAGAAAAAGCAAGAGGAACAGAAACGGTTAGAGGAAGAAAAAAAGAAACAGGACGAGCAGAAGAAGCAGCCGGAGCAGGTCATTGATCCTGACACGGGCAAGGACAAGTATGAGACTGACCCCGTTCCCGAGGGAAAGCCCACGCCCTCCGAGCCGCAGGACACCACGGTGGACGAGACCACCAAGTATACCTGCACCATCTCCATCTCCTGCGGCACGATCCTGGCCAACTGGGACGCCTGGGACGAGTGGGACGCAGACACCGCCGCGGCAAAGAAGCCCTTAGTCCCCGCCGACGGCGTGATTCTGCCCAGCACCACCGTTACGTTCAGCGAGGGCGAAAGCGTCTATGACGTACTGCAGCGGGTCTGCCGGGAGAACGGCATCCACATGGAGGCCAGCTGGACGCCCATGTATAACAGCGCCTATGTGGAGGGCATCAACAATCTGTACGAGTTCGATGTAAGCCAGGGCTCGGGCTGGATGTACCGGGTCAACGGCTGGTTTCCCAACTACGGCTGCTCCCGCTACGCGCTGCAGAACGGCGATGTGGTGGAGTGGCTCTACACCTGCGATCTGGGCAATGACGTAGGCGGCGGATATGCCGCCGGATAACGGCATTTACCCCTTGCATCCGTAGGTAAAAAGTGGTATTATTTGGTCGATTTGGGAAATAGGAGGGTGACAGTATGTCGTATGCCCAGCTATACGCCCAGGCCATCTGCCGGATCTGCGTCCAGCGCGGCATCACGCCGGAGCAGCTGGCCGACCTGTGCGGTGTGACGCCGCTGACCATGAAGCGTATCCTTTCCGGCACGACACGGCACGCCCGCGTCGGCACGATGCGGCGTATCGCGGCCGCACTGGACATATCTCTGACCGAGCTGCTGGACCTGCCCCGGGAGGAGGAATAGCAAAAGAACCGCCTGCGGGCGGTTCTTTTGCTGTTTTGCTGAATTTCGACAACTGTTTTTGTCAAATATGCTGAAATATAGTTAATTATCCCGCACGGTGCTTGCAACTCATGCGGCGAGGTGCTATACTTTGGGCATAAGCGCAGAACTGCAAAACGCCCATGGGCGTTTTATCCTTTGTGGT
>ENA-OVGC01001539-OVGC01001539.1-human-gut-metagenome-genome-assembly--contig:-NODE-1539-length-17434-cov-13.239945_pt1 | contig 17434 bp, 13 predicted proteins | sample MGYA00237768_ERZ505415 | MGnify/ENA primary metagenome ERZ505415 (study PRJEB26158, sample SAMN06016382) | human gut metagenome | biome: human gut; feature: ankylosing spondylitis patient; material...
TCGCAGCCCTTCTGGAAATAGCGGTCGGCCGAACCGGCCTTCATGGCCTCGATGGAGCCCATGCCGCGGTATGCCTTGAACTTGCGGCCGTTGTAGATGATGGTCTCGCCCGGAGCCTCCTCCGTACCGGCGAACATCGAGCCAATCATCACGCAGTCGCCGCCCGCGGCGAGCGCCTTGACGATGTCGCCCGAGTAGCGCAGACCGCCGTCGGCGATGACCGGGACACCCGAGCCCTTGGCCTCGGATGCGGCGGCATAGATGGCCGACAGCTGGGGCACGCCCACGCCGGCGATGATGCGCGTGGTGCAGATGGAGCCAGGACCGATACCCACCTTGATGCCGTCGGCGCCGTTGTCAATCAGATAACGGGCCGCTTCGGCCGTTGCGATGTTGCCCACAACCACGTCCAGACCGGGATATTCGGCCTTGATGCGGCGCAGCGCATTGACGATGTTGGCCGAATGGCCGTGGGCCGAGTCGAGCACGACGGCATCGACATCCTCGTCGACAAGCGCCTTGACGCGCTCCATCATGTCGGGCGTGATACCCACGCCGGCCGCTACGCGAAGACGGCCCTTCTCGTCCTTGCAGGCGTTGGGATGGTCCTGGACCTTGGTAATGTCCTTATAGGTGATGAGTCCCACGAGCCGGCCTTCGTCGTCGACCACGGGAAGTTTTTCGATTTTGCTGCCCAGCAGCGTCTCCTGCGCCTCGCGCAGGTCGGTGCTGTGGGTCGTCACCAGCCGGTCGCCCGGGGTCATCACCTCGGCGATGCGGCGCGACATGTCGCGCTGGAAGCGCAGGTCGCGGTTGGTCACGATACCGATGAGCCGGCGCTCGGCGTCCACCACGGGAATACCGCCGATTTTGTTCTCCTGCATCAACGCCAGGGCGTCGCCGACGGTCTCGTCCTTCGAGATGGTCACCGGGTCGTAAATCATGCCGTTCTCGGCGCGCTTCACCCGACGCACATGCAGCGCCTGCTGGGCGATGGACATGTTCTTGTGGATGACGCCAATGCCGCCTTCACGCGCAAGAGCTATCGCCAGCGGAGCCTCCGTGACGGTATCCATCGCCGCGGAGACGATGGGGATGTTGAGCTTGATATTACGCGAGAAACGGGTCTGAACGCTGACCTCTCGCGGCAACACTTCCGAATAGGCGGGTACGAGCAGCACGTCGTCGAAGGTAAGGCCTTCGGGCTGCACCCTTTCATTGATAAACGACATAAGAACGTGGATTTTTGTTGCCTGCAAAATTAAGCATTTTTTCCGAACGGCACAAACCTCCGGCGAAATTCATGCGGAAAAGAGTCCGGGAAAGGGCGGCATCGGTTGCCGAAGCGCCCGGAAGGCCCCCTGCCCCGAGAAAAGAACGGCGGGGAGACCGCTCACGGGTCTCTCCGCCGGAAAGTCGTCCGACAGCATCCGGGGCCGGATGCCCGACGAGGGCTAATACTGCTCCTTCTCGTTGGGGAAGTCGCATTCCTTCACGTCGGCCACATAACGCTCGACGGCATCGGTCATCACCGTATGCAGGTCGGCATAGCGGCGCAGGAAGCGGGGCGAGAAGCCCTTGTTGATGCCCAGCATGTCGTGGATGACCAGCACCTGGCCGTCGCAGCCCGGACCGGCACCGATGCCGATGGTCGGCGTCGAGATTTCGGAGGTCACGCGCGTGGCCAGCGCCGCGGGAATCTTCTCGAGCACGATGGCAAAGCAGCCCGCCTCGCTCAGCAGATGGGCGTCACGCACCAGCTTGGCCGCCTCGGCCTCCTCCTTGGCGCGGACGTTGTAGGTGCCGAACTTGTGAATCGACTGGGGCGTCAGCCCGAGGTGTCCCATAACGGGGATTCCGGCCGAGAGGATGCGCTGCACCGACTCGAGAATCTCCTCGCCGCCCTCCATCTTCACGGCGTCGGCCTCGGTCTCCTTCATGATGCGGACGGCCGAATCGAGCGCCACCTTCGAGTTGCCCTGGTAGGTGCCGAACGGCAGGTCGACCACCACCAGCGCACGCTGCACGGCACGGACCACCGAGCGGGCGTGGTAAATCATCATATCGAGCGTGATGGGAAGCGTCGTTTCGTAACCGGCCATCACATTGGCAGCCGAATCGCCCACCAGAATCACATCGACTCCGGCTGCATCGACGATTTTCGCCATCGAATAGTCATACGAGGTCAGCATGGCGATTTTTTCGCCCCGCTGCTTCATCTCCGTAAGGCGGTAGGTCGTCACCGCCCGAACAGTACTTTCTACGGACATTTTCTATCAGTTTTTGGGATTTTCAACGCGGCAAAGATAGCGCTTTGGATAAATCTGGTAAAAAAAACTCCACAGCACGACGCCTCCCGAGACCGAGACGTTGAGCGAATGCTTCGTACCGGCCTGAGGAATCTCGAGCGCTCCGTCGCACAGGTCGACGGCCTGCTGCGAAACGCCCTCCACCTCGTTGCCGAAGACCAGCGCATACTTCCGCCCCGGCTCCGGACGGAACTCGTCGAGCGAGACGGCCCCCTCGACCTGCTCGACGGCCAGCAGGCAGTAGCCCTCGGCGCGCAGCGCGGCGAGGCACTCCCCGGTCGATTCGGCGTGGTGCCACGCGACGGTGGTTTCGGCCCCGAGCGCCGACTTGTGAATCTCCCGCGAGGGAGGGGTCGCCGTAATGCCGCACAGGTGGATGCTCTCCACGGCAAAGGCGTCGCCCGTACGGAAAAAGGCGCCCACGTTCTGGGCCGACCGCACGTTGTCGAGCACCACCGCAACGGGCATCTTCTCCCGTGCGGCAAACTCCTCGGGCGTCGGGCGCCCGAGCTCTTCGTTGGTAATCTTGCGCATTGCTTCTTAATTTGGATGCAAATGTAACCAAAATTGAAATCTTTTCCCTACTTTTGTCGGTTGATTCAACCCCGCAACCGCGCATGAAGAAAATTCGACTCACCCTTACGCTGCTCCTGGCCGTCTGCACGGCAAGCCTCTCCGCCCAGGAGCTCTTCGTCGACGCCGATTTCCGGATGTATTTCGACAACAAGGAATTCGGCAGCTGCACCTTCGCCGTACCCGGCCAGGACATCGAGTCCGGCACCGACTTCGCCGCCCGCCTCACACCCCGAATCGGAATACGGTGGGAGGAAAAGAATTCGCTGGTCTTCGGAGCCGACATGGTGCAGAACTTCGGCCAGGCGGGTTCGCAGTTCCTTTCGGAGGTGAAACCCGTCATGTACTACCAGTTCCAGACACCGAAGGTACGGGCCGTGGCGGGTATCTTCACCCGTGACCTGGCCCACGACGCCGACTACTCGACCGCCTTCTTCACCGAGGCCGAAAAGTTCATCCACAACCGGATGAACGGCGTGCTGGCCCAATACAACGGCCGACGCGGCTCCTACGTCGAGTTCATCTGCGACTGGGAGGGCATGTACTCCACCTCCTCGCGCGAGAAGTTCCGCATCCTCAGCTCGGGACGCCACTACCTCAAGCACTTCTACTACGGCTACAACTTCACGATGTTCCACTTCGCGGGCCAGAAGGACGCCCCGCTCGAGAACGTCGTAGACTACCTGCTCGTCAACCCCACCGTGGGCGTGAAGTTCAACGCCTTCTTCGACTTCGACATCCACGTCGGACTGCTCCAGACCGCACAGCGCGACCGCAGCTTCGGCCACTCGTGGGAGATGCCCCGCATGGGCGAAGCGGGCTTCCGCATGAGCCGCTGGGGCTTCACGCTCGACGAGCGCATCTACTTCGGGCAGAACCTCTGCCCCTTCTTCGGCGGCCACGAATACACCACCGAAGGGGGCGAGACGGTCTTCATCCCCTACGGCCGCGAGCTCTACCCGGGCGAAAGCTTCTTCCGCACCGACAAGGGCTTCTACAACCGCGCCGCACTCTCCTACGCCAAGCACTTCTTCCACGACACGGTGCGCGTGCGCGTGGAGTTCGCCACCCACTGCGACGGCACGGGCTTCGGCACGCAGCAGATGCTCGACGTGGCCGTGAAGTTCTTCAAACCGGTATACAACAGCAAGAATCACAAAAAATAGACATTATATAATATGGCAGCAACCGAAACCCCCGAAATCCGCGAGAAGTCGCTGAACTTCCTCGAGGAAATCATCGAAAAATCGCTGGCCGACGGCAGCGTGAAGGAGATTCAGACCCGCTTCCCGCCCGAGCCGAACGGCTATCTGCACATCGGCCACGCCAAGAGCATCTGCATCAACTTCGGCCTGGCGAAGAAATACGGCGGCAAGTGCAACCTCCGTTTCGACGACACGAACCCCGTCAAGGAGGATGTCGAGTATGTCGACTCCATCAAGCGCGACATCCGCTGGCTCGGCTTCGACTGGGCGCTCGAGCGCTATGCGTCGGACTATTTCGACCAGCTCTACGAGTGGGCCGTCGTCCTCATCAAGAAGGGGCTGGCCTACGTCGACGACCAGACGCAGGAGCAGATTCGCGAGAACCGCGGTACGGTATCGGTACCGGGCACCCCGTCGCCGTGGCGCGACCGCTCGGTCGAGGAGAACCTCGACCTCTTCGAGCGGATGAAGCGCGGCGAGTTCCCCGACGGCTCGAAGGTGCTGCGTGCGAAAATCGACATGGCGCACCCCAACATGCTCTTCCGCGACCCCATCATGTACCGCATCATCCACGCCGAACACCACCGCACGGGCAACAAGTGGTGCATCTACCCGATGTACGACTACGCCCACGGCCAGAGCGACTCGATTGAGCACATCACCCACTCCATCTGTACGCTCGAGTTCGACGTCCACCGTCCGCTCTACGACTGGTTCATCCAGGCGCTGGAGATTTTCCCGTCGCACCAGTACGAGTTCGCCCGTCTGAACCTCACCTACACGCTCATGTCGAAGCGCCGTCTGCTCAAGCTCGTGCAGGAGGGCGCCGTGATGGGCTGGGACGACCCCCGCATGCCGACCATCTGCGCCCTGCGCCGCAAGGGCTACACGCCCGCGTCGGTGCGCAACTTCGCCGAGATGGTGGGCGTCGCCAAGCGCGACAACGTCATCGACCTGGGCAAGCTCGAATACTGCGTACGCGAGGACCTGAACAAGGTAGCCGAGCGCCGCATGGCCGTGCTCAACCCCCTGAAGGTGGTCATCACCAACTACGACAAGGCGAAAACCGAATACTTCAAGGCGGTGAACAACCCCGAGAACGAGGCCGCCGGTACGCGCGAGGTTCCCTTCTCGCGGGTGCTCTACATCGAGCGCGACGACTTCATGGAGAATCCGCCCAAGAAGTTCTTCCGCCTGCAGCCGGGCGGCGAGGTGCGCCTGCGCTATGCGTACCTCATCAAGTGCGAGGAGGTGGTCAAGGATGCCGAGGGCAACATCACGGAGCTGCACTGCACCTACGACCCGATGTCGGGCGAGGGCTCGTCGAGCGACGGCCGCCGCGTCAAGGGCGTCATCCACTGGGTATCGGCCGCCCATGCCGTCGAGGCCGAAATCCGCCTCTTCAACCCTCTCTTCACGAAGGAGAATCCCGACGACGTGGAGGAGGGCCAGACCTGGGAGGACAACCTCAACCCCGAATCGATGGTCAAAATCAAGGGCTATCTCGAGCCGTCGCTGCGCGACATACCCGTCGGCCAGGCCGTGCAGTTCGAGCGCGTGGGCTACTTCTGCCCCGACACCGACTCGACGCCCGAGCATCTGGTCTTCAACCGCACGGTGACGCTCAAGGATTCGTGGGCCAAAATCAACAAGTAAGCCCCACCCCCTGTCGCACAGCCCGGGGCTTCGTCCGCCGAAGCGCCGGGCCCCGTGAAACAAGCCTCCGCCCTGCCGCACCGAAAGCGGCAGGGCGGATTTTATTTTGGCCGGGAAGCCCTTTTCTTTGGGCATGAAGAACATCCTCGCGAAAAAAGACTTCCTTTTTCGGAAATTTGTTTCTAACTTGCTCTACCGTAACCCGAAAACCCGTCAAAAACCCTTAACCCACCCATCGACATGACGAAAGTCACCACACTCAACCAGTTCATCATCGAACGGCAGTCGGAATTTCCCGAAGCCACAGGCGGCTTCTCACGGCTGCTCCACCACATCGGCATCGCGGCCAAGAAGGTCAACCGCGAAGTGAACAAGGCGGGCCTCGTGGACATCCTCGGACGCACGGGCGTCGAGAATGTCCAGGGCGAGGAGCAGCAGAAGCTCGACCTCTACGCCAACGAAACCTTCCTCGACGAGCTGCGCGCCAGCGGCGAATGCTGCGGCGTCGCATCGGAGGAGAACGAGGAGGTGGTTCTCTTCGAGGAGGGACTCTCCCAGGGAGCCCGCTACGTGGTCTGCATGGACCCGCTCGACGGCTCGTCGAACATCGACGTCAACGTCTCCGTGGGAACCATCTTCGCCATCTACCGCCGTCTCTCGCCCGCGGGCGAACGGGTCGGGCGAAGCGACTTCCTGCAGCCGGGCCGCGCCCAGGTGGCGGCCGGATATGTCATCTACGGCTCCTCGACGATGCTGGTCTACAGCTCGGGCAGCGGAGTGAACGGCTTCACGCTCGACCCCTCCATCGGCGAGTTCTGCCTCTCCCACCCCGACATCCGCATTCCGAAGCGGGGACGCATCTACTCCATCAACGAGGGCAACTACGAGCGCTTCCCCGTGGGGGTGAAGAAGTACATCAAGTATTGTCAGGAGCGGGATTCGCGCACGGAGCGCCCCTACACGTCGCGCTACATCGGGTCGCTGGTGGCCGACATTCACCGCAACATGCTCAAGGGAGGCATCTACATCTATCCCGAGACCGAGAGCCATCCGCACGGCAAGCTGCGGCTGCAGTACGAGTGCAACCCGATGGCCTTCATCGTCGAGCAGGCGGGCGGCCGGGCCACCGACGGCGAGCGGCCCATCCTCGACCTCGAGCCCGGCGACATCCACCAGCGCACGCCGCTCTACGCCGGCTCGGAGGCAATGATGGAGAAGGTGACCGACTTCCTGCGCTTCTTCGGCTCCATCTGAGCGGCAGCGGGCTGCCGCGCACCAACCGATGAACAGACGAGGCGCTCTCCAGTCCGGAACGACCGCCCCGAAAACAGAAAAGCCCCCGACTCGGCAAAAGTCGGGGGCATGTTTTTGGGTCGCCCGGGATGGCCTTGCGGACATCGCAACGGATTTCATCCGATTGTTCCTGCGGCGGAACGAGCAGGTACAGCCGCGTCTTCGCCTCGCCGTCACATCATCCGACGGAAGGTGCGGCGGCCCAGCAGGTAGCGCAGCACGATGGAGCCGCGGTAGATATGCCGCTGCAACACGCCTTCGCGCCCCTCCCGCCCGGGCCCGGTTGCCAGCAGCGCCCGGGTCTCGCGCCGCTTGCGGGAGAGCATCGGATGCCACCGCACGAAATCGCGGTAGGCGCGGCCCACGGCCCGGAAATTGTCCCAACGCCCCTGCGCCAGGTAGGAAAAGGCCGCCAGCAGGTCGAGCACGGGCCGTACGACCGCCACGACGCACCGCTGCAGGGGCGAGGCGCACTTGTAGAGCATCGCCAGATTGTTGCGGTGGTTGTAGAAGACCTTCGACGGAGAGTCGGTCTGGAGCGTGCCGCCGCCCAGATGGTAGACCGTACTTGCGGGCACAATCCGCACCCGGTAACCGGCCAGCTGCATCCGCCAGCAGAGGTCAATCTCTTCCATGTGGGCGAAGAAGTCGGCATCGAAGCCCCCCAGCGCCCGGAAGACATCGGCCCGACAGCAGAAGGCGGCGCCCGTCACCCAGAAGACATCGCGCGCATCGTCGTACTGTCCCTCGTCGCGCTCGGTACGCTTCAGAATCCGGCCGCGGCAGAAGGGATAGCCCAGGAAGTCGATGTAGCCGCCCGACGCACCCGCATATTCGAACTTCTCGGGTTCGCACAGCGAACGCAGGCGGGGTGCGACGGCCGCCACGTCGGGATGGCGTTCCAGCTCGGCGACAAGCGGCGCAAGCCACCCCGAGGGGGTCTCGACGTCGGAGTTGAGCAGCACGTAGTAATCGGCCTCTACCCGTTCGAGCGCCCGGTCGTAACCGCCCGCAAAGCCGTAGTTGGCATCCATCGGCACCACCTCGACCGAGGGGAACTCCTCGGCGAGCACGCGCAGCGAGTCGTCCGTCGAGCCGTTGTCGGCAACGACCACGCCCGCTCCGTCGGCCGCCGCAACGACGCTCGGCAGGAAGCGGCGCAGATGTCCGACTCCGTTCCAGTTGAGTATGACGATTTTAACCGTTGGCATTCTTGCGTTTGTGTTTCCAGCGGCGATGGGACCATATCCACAGTTCGGGACGTTCGACAATCACCGCCTCGAGCCGGCGTACGTAACGTTCGGTGATTTCGTTGGGAGCCACCTCCTCCTCGCCGTCATAGAGCAACTCGAACGACATCTGGTAACGGCCGCGCTGCAGCCGCTCCATGCGGACGAAGTAGACGGGAAGGTGGCACCGCAGGGCCAGTTTCTCGCCGCCGTCGAAGAAGATTGTATCCTGATTGAGGAACCGGAACCAGTGGCTGTCGGGACGGCGCGGCGGATTCTGGTCGGCGATAAGTCCCATTACAAGATTCTTGCCGTCGATACCCGTCTCGCGGTTGCGCAGATAGAAACGCAGGCACTCCTTCATGGCCACCGTGGTCGAATTCTCGTAGTTGCGCAGCCGCTGGTAGAAGCGCTCCATCACCACGCTGCGCAACGGATGGTAGACCGCCACAAGCATCTGCGAGGGTTCGTACAGTCCCCAGTAGGAGCAATACTCCCAGCAGCCGTAGTGGGCCGTCAGTGCAATCCAGTCGCGCCCCTTGACGGCGGCACGATGCTCCTCAAGGCCCTTGACCGTCAGAACCGTCCGGGCCTTGTCGGCGCTCATGTGGGCCATGTTGATGGTATCGACGAAGAGTTCGGCCAGCGTCCGGTAGAAACGGCGGCAAATCTCCGCGAGCTCCCGCTCGCTCTTTTCGGGGAAGGAGTTGCGCAGGTTGCGCCGCACCACCTTCCGGCGGTAGCGCAGCACGTAGCAGAGCAGGAAGTAGAGCAGGTTCTCGACCACGTAGTATTTGAACCAGTAGGGCATCACGGCAAAGAGCCAGGCCCAGAGCCACAGCAGTTCGAGTTCCGCCCGCTGCAGAAGTGTCATTTCCGTCCGGTTCATGGCCTGTCGTTCTCTACGAATACCTTGACGTTGGCGACCTTCGTGCGCACGCGCAGCCAGCTGCGGAGCGATTCAAGGTCGACCTGCTGCGTCGAATCGACGGGCGAGACGACACAGACGAGCGTCGTATCGCGCGGCTGCCCGTCGACACCGAAGGTGATGCCCTTGGTCAGCGAAACCGTCGCGACGTTGTGCACCACGACGCCCGCCTCGCGCGAGATATCCTCGACGGCAACGTTCGTCACCCGGTAACGGGCCAGCTGCGAACTCATGCGCTCGATTTGGGCGTTCTTCTCCTCGAGCAGCTCGAGGTAGCTCTTCTGGAGCGTCGCCATGTCGAGCCGGTCGCTGTTGCTCGCCTGGCGGACCACCAGTTCGGTGTTCTCCAGCCCGCGGAACCCGGCCAACTGCGCCCGCGCGTTGTCGAGCACGTCGTCACCGAGCGTCTCGCCCAGCAGCACCAGCTCGATTTGCGACGGACGGCCGCCGCGCGCATAATGCTTGTTGCACTCGATGACGCGCGTATGGGCGAATTTGAAGACCCGCGAGACGTATTTGTCGGCCGCAGCCTCGAAGAGCGAGACCTGCACCATGTGGAAACCCACAAAGACGCTCGGGATAAAGGTTGCGAGCGTGATGACCATCATCAGCCGCTTGACGTTGCGCTCGCGGACCTTGTCGATGAAGACCTTCTTCTCGTACTTGAGGAAGCGCACCATCAGATAGGTCGCCAGGGCGATGAACACCGAGTTGATGAAGAAGAGGTAGAAGGCTCCGATGAAGAACCGCAGCTGCCCGGTCGCCAGACCGTAGCCCGACGTACAGAGGGGCGGAATGAGCGCCGTGGCAATCGCCACGCCCGGGATGACGGTCGAGGTGCGGTCACGCCGCGACTGGGCGATGATGCCGGCCAAACCGCCGAACAGGGCGATGAGCACGTCGTAGGTCGTCGGCACGGTACGGGCCAGCAACTCGCTCTGGGCCGTTCCGATGGGCGAGATGAAGAAATAGAGCGTCGAGGTGATGATGGCCACGATGAACATCAGCGCATAGTTGCGCAGCGAGCGTTTGAGCAGCTCGAAGTCGTTGATGCCCAGCGAAAGGCCTATGCCCATGATAGGGCCCATGATGGGCGAGATGAGCATCGCGCCGATGATGACGGCCGCCGAGTTGACATTCAGGCCCAGCGAGGCTATCATCGTGGCGAAAATCAGCACCCATAGGTTCACGCCGCGGAACTCGACTCCCTTGGCGATGTTGGCGACCACTTCGTCGCGCTGCGCCTTGTCGTCGTCCTCGAGGCTGAACCGGTCGCTCAGGTAATCGCGCAGGTCGCGCAGCCATGCGCCGAAGGAGCGGTGTTCAGACGCCGCCGCGGAGGAGGAGTTCTTCTTCTCCTCGGCCGGGTCGTTGCAATTGCAGTTGTCTTCCGGATTATTGCGTTGTTCGTTCATCATGCTTCATCTTGAGGGTTTTCCATGACGTCGGATTCCGTATCCGACGCTGCGGCACTGCGGCGCAGCCGGGGTTTCCCGGCCACCACCAGGACGAATTCGCCCTTGGGTTCCGTCGTGCGGAAATGGTCGAGCACCTCGGCCACCGTACCGCGCACGGTCTGTTCGAACTTTTTGGTCAGCTCACGCGAGACCGACACCGGGCGGTCCGCCCCGAACGTCTCGGCGAACTGTTCGAGGCACTTCACCACACGGTAGGGCGACTCGTAGAAAATCATCGTGCGTTCCTCGTCGGCCAGCGCCTGCAGGTGCTTCGTACGCCCCTTCTTCTGGGGCAGGAAGCCCTCGAAGCAGAAGCGGTCGCAGGGGAAGCCGCTCTGGAGCAGCGCCGGCACGAAGGCCGTGGCTCCGGGCAGCGATTCGACCTCGATACCCTCCTCCAGGCAGGTGCGCACCAGCAGGAAGCCCGGGTCGGAGATGCCGGGCGTTCCGGCATCGGAGACCAGCGCCACGGTACGTCCCGCAGCGATGTGCTCGGCCACCATGCGGACGGTGGCGTGTTCGTTGAACTTGTGGTGCGAGCGAAGCGGTTTCTCGATGCCCAGATGGCGCAGCAGCACCGACGTGGTGCGCGTATCCTCGGCTAGGATGAGGTCCACCTCGCCGAGCACCTTGACGGCGCGCAGCGTGATGTCATCCAGATTGCCGATGGGCGTAGGAACGATATAAAGTTTGGCCATGCTATGCGTATTTGCGCTCGAGGAGCTCCATGAGGAAGCGGGCGCCGTCCGACGAAGAGTTCCAGGCAAAGTTTTCGGCGATGTAAATCATGCACTCGTCCAGGTCGTGGAAGCCGTCGAGCTCCGTTATCGCCTGCTCGTAGGCATCGGCGTCCCCGCCGAACAGGTCGCGAATCATCAGGAAACGGTCGTTGATGCCGATGGCCCGGCGCAGGTCGGTGACCGGCTCGCTGCGGGCGATTTCCGACGCCATGTCGCGCGGCGGCGCGATGGTATCGGCCAGCGTCCGCACGTCGTGGTTGATGACCTCGCCCAACACGGCACCGCCCTCGGCAGCGACCGGGGATTGTACGAACGGCCCCGCAGTCGGGACATTGCCGGTCGTCTCGGGCTTCTCCCCGACGGGCTCCTCCGACACCGGCTCCGAGGCGTCACCGCCGACGGCATCGAGCTGCAGCTCGACAAAGGGGTTCTCCTCCTCTTCGGCATACTGCTCCGGGGCCGTCTCCCCGGCACCGTCGACCTCCGCCTCTGCGGTTTCAGCCCGCAGCGAAGGCGAGGGTGTTTCGGGCGCAACGGGTTGCGATTCGACCGTCGCCGTTTCGCCTACGGGCTCCGCTGCCGGCATGCGCTCCGCAGCCGCAGCATCGGCCGGCATGGCAGCATCGGCCGCCACTGTCTTCCCGACCTCCGGTGCGGCAGCAGGCTGCCCGGCTTCGTCGCGACGCAGGGTCTCGGCGGGCATCTCCGCCATACGGCGTTCGGCCGGAGCAGGCACCGCATGGCGCACCGTTCCCGCGCCCGAAAGGCGCTCGCTCACCGCAGGCTCCATGTCGCCGTAGAGCGACATGATGACCCGTTGACGGTGACGATGGCGTACGACCGGCTCCTCGACCCCGAAAAGGCTGCCCATCAAGGGTCGCCGCGCTCCGCCGCCACGGTGCTCCGCAGCCGCATGTTCCGCAGCCGCATGTTCCGCAGCCGCATATTCCGCAGCCGGCATTTCGGCAGCCGGGGCTGCGGGTTCAGCGGCAGTGTCCGGCGATGCAGGAGCGGCGGTCTGTTCTTCGCACACCGGTTCGGGCTGGTGTGCGGCTTGCTCCTCCGCCTTGGCAACGGGGGAGACGGAGGCCGGCTCGGCGGCAATCACGGCGGGCTCGGCGGGCTCTTCGGCAGGCCGGTGCGACTCGGTATTTTCATCAGAAGGTTCGGAAACTTCAGACGGCTCCTCGGTCGGCTCCTCGACGACCTCGGACGGCTGCAATCCGACCGTTGTTTCGCGGTCATCCGCAGGTGCACCGACGGATTCGGACGCTTCGACGGCCGGCACCTCGTCGACCGTCGCAGCAACCACTTCGGCCGTCTCGGCCTCGGACTCCTCGTCGGCGGATGCGGCAGCATCTTCAGCCGAAACGGAGCTCTCGGCCTCCTCGGCAGCAAGAACGGTCTGGGCTGCATCGTCGGCATCGGCGCCGGCTGTTGCCGGAGCGGCATCCGGCTCGGCGTCCGACACGGAGTCTGCCGCAGCAATACCGGCCGACCCGGCATCGAGCAGACGGTCCGCTTCGGCCTGCTCCTCATTGCTCGAGGGGAATGGCTCCGGGACAACCGCCACCGGCTCGAAGGCGAGCACCTCGGCCAAATCGATGCTTTCGGGCATCTCGGCCGCAACCGGCTCGGCGGCAGCCTGCGGCGGAACCTCCTCCGCGCCAAAGCGCACGCACTCATAGAGACGGCGGAGCATTCCGAGCGCAAGGTCGCGCTCGAGGGCCGGAATCCCGGCATCCGACCGCCATCCGTCGACCAGCGATTCGAGGTGCGACAACTCTTCCCGTATCGTTTTCAAATCCATAGTTGCAAGGCTCTTTTTTGACCTCCAAAGATACGCATTAAAGCGATTCGAGTCAAGCAATGGGCGGTATATTTTGCCCCCTGCCGCCCGGGCCGCGCCCATCGCCCGGGCAAACGTTTTGAAACTGAGCTCCGAGGTCGGAGGACGCCCCTTCGAAAAATAAATAAACCCGCATGCGCATCCCGTTCCCGAAAAGTTGGTTATCTTTGCAGCACGAAACGAAAATTCCGATTCAGATAATGGCTTTACAATGCGGCATCGTCGGATTGCCCAATGTCGGCAAATCGACGCTTTTCAACTGCCTGTCCAACGCGAAGGCTCAGGCAGCCAACTTCCCCTTCTGCACCATCGAGCCCAACGTGGGCGTCATCACCGTACCCGACCAGCGGCTCGTCCGCCTGGCCGAAATCGACAACCCCAAACGGGTCATCCCCACCACCATCGAAATCGTCGACATCGCCGGTCTGGTCAAGGGTGCCTCGAAGGGCGAGGGTTTGGGCAACAAGTTCCTGGGCAACATCCGGAACACGAATGCCATCATCCACGTGCTGCGCTGCTTCGACAACGGCAACATCACCCACGTGGACGGCTCCATCGACCCCGTACGCGACAAGGAAATCATCGACACGGAGCTCCAGCTCAAGGACCTCGAAACCATCGAGAACCGCCTGGCGAAGACACAGAAGGCGGCCACCTCGGGCGGTGACAAGCAGGCCAAGCGCGCCGTCGAACTGCTGCTGCAGTACAAGGCCGTACTGGAGCAGGGCAAAAGTGCCCGCACGGTCGAACTCGACAAGGAGGACCGCAAGCTGGTTGCAGACCTCAACCTGCTGACCGACAAGCCGGTGCTCTATGTATGCAACGTCGATGAGAAGAGCGCCGCGACGGGCAACGCCTATACCGAGGCGGTGCGCGCCGCCATCGCCGACGAGAAGGCCGAGATGCTCATCATCGCCGCCGCCACCGAGGCCGACATCGCCGAACTGGAGAGCTACGAGGAGCGCCAGATGTTCCTCGAAGACCTCGGACTCGAGGAGTCGGGCGTGGCGCGCCTCATCAAGTCGGCCTACCGGCTGCTCAACCTCGAGACCTTCTTCACCACGGGCGCCGACGAGACGCGCGCCTGGACCTACATCCGCGGCATGAAGGCTCCCCAGACGGCCGGCATCATCCACACCGACTTCGAGCGGGGATTCATCCGCGCCGAGGTCATCAAGTACGACGACTACGTGACGCTCGGTTCGGAGAAGGCCTGCCGCGACGCCGGCAAAATCGGCATCGAGGGCAAGGAGTACGTCGTGCAGGACGGTGACATCATGCACTTCCTGTTCAACGTCTGAGTCCCCTCCCCCGCGGACGCCCGCGCCCCGTCCTTCCGCCACGAATCAACCTAAACCGTATTCGAACCATGAAAAGCAAGTACCTTATTCTCGGAGTGACGGCCATCGTATGCGTCGTATTGCTGGGCCGCTACTACACCTACAAGTACCGCGCCCAGGAGACCGTCACCGTCACGGGGCTGGGCGAGACGGAGTTCACCTCGGACCTGATTGTCTGGTCGGGCGTCCTGACGGCCGAAGCGGAGAATGTCGCCCGGGGCTACGCCGAAATCGAGGCCGGCAAGGCGAAGGTCCAGAAGTTCCTCTCGGAGCGGGGGCTGCCCGCCGAAGCTGTGGTCTTCGAGTTCGTCAACGTCGAGAAACAGTACACGCCCGTCTACAACGCCAACGGCAACTGGGCGGGACAGCGCTTCACGGGCTACATGCTCCGGCAGCGCTTTACGGTCGAGTCGAACGAAGTGGAGAAGGTCGAGGCCATTTCGCGTGAAATCTCGTCGCTCATGGCCCAGGGCGTGGGCATCGAGGTGATGGCGCCGGACTACTACTATACGAAACTCGACGACGTGAAGATGGGGCTCATCGAGACCGCCTCGGCCGACGCCCGCACGCGCGCCGAGAAGATTGCCAGGAACGCCGGCGCCAAGCTGGGCCGCGTAGCCTCGGCACGCATGGGCGTCTTCCAGATTACGGGAGCCAACACCAACGAGGAGTTCTCGGCCGGCGGGTCGTTCAACACCTCGTCGCGCCAGAAGAAGGCCCGCATCACCATGCGGCTCGAGTACCGCGTCAGGTAACCCGGCCCTCCGGGCCCGGCCGACACACCGCCCGGACGGCAACGGAGACCCCCGCACCGGCCGGACAAACCTTGCGGCCGCAGCCGTCCGACACCACACCGGTCGGAGGGCGGCGGTCGGTACGAACCAACGAATATTCAAAATTTGAAACACGATATGGAAAGACCCGTTCGGGTGCGCTTCGCACCCAGCCCCACCGGCCCGCTGCACATCGGCGGCGTCCGCACGGCACTCTACAACTACCTCTTCGCGCGCCGTCACGGCGGCGTGATGCTCCTCCGCATCGAGGACACCGATTCGCAGCGCTTCGTTCCGGGAGCCGAGCAGTATATCCTCGACTCGCTCAAGTGGTGCGGCATCGAAATCGACGAGGGTGTAGGCGTCGGAGGCCCCCACGCCCCCTACCGCCAGAGCGAGCGTCGCGAAATCTACCTCAAGTATGCCCTCCAGCTCGTCGATGCGGGGTGGGCCTACTACGCCTTCGATACGGCCGAGGAGCTCGACGCCCTGCGCAAGGAGGCCGAAGCGCGCGGCGACGCCTTCGCCTACAACCATGCGGTGCGCGAAAAGCTGGCCACGTCGCTCGCCCTGCCGGCCGACGAGGTGCGTGCCCGCATCGAGCGCGGCGACCAGTGGGTCATCCGCTTCAAGATGCCCGAGAACGAAGTGGTCGCAATGGACGACCTGATTCGCGGCCATGTCGAGGTGAACACCTCGACGCTCGACGACAAGGTGCTCTACAAGTCGGCCGACGCGCTGCCCACCTACCATCTGGCCAACATCGTCGACGACCACCTGATGGAGATTTCGCACGTCATCCGCGGCGAGGAGTGGCTGCCGTCGCTGCCGCTCCACTACCTGCTCTACCGGGCCTTCGGATGGGAGGAGTCGCGTCCCGCCTTCGCCCACCTGCCCCTGCTGCTCAAGCCCACGGGCGGCGGCAAGCTCTCGAAGCGTGACGGCGACAAGATGGGCTTCCCCGTCTTCCCGCTCTTCTGGAAGTCGCCCACGACAGGCGAGACGGCCCACGGCTACCGCGAGGACGGCTACTTCCCCGAGGCATTCATCAACATGCTGGCGCTGCTGGGCTGGAACCCCGGCACCGAGCAGGAAATCTTCTCGATGCAGGAGCTCATCGACAGCTTCTCGCTCGACCGCGTCTCGAAGTCGGGAGCCCGTTTCCAGCCCGACAAGGCACGCTGGTTCAACGCCCAGTACATGCACCACAAGAGCGACGCCGAACTGGCCGCACTCTACCAGCCCATCCTGCGCGAGCACGGCATCGAAGTCTCCGACGAGCTCGCCGGACGCGCCGCCGGCATCATGAAGGAGCGCGCCTCGTTCATCACCGACCTGTGGGACCTCACGTCGTTCTTCTTCGTGGCCCCGACCGAGTACGAGGAGAAGCAGACGCGCAAGTACTGGAAGGGCGACAACCCGCGCATCCTGCGCGAGGTACGCGCCGTGCTGGAGGGCATCGACGACTTCTCGCTCGAGAACACCGAGCGGATTGTCCACGCCTGGATTGAGGAGAAGGGCTACGCCATGGGACAGGTGATGAACACGCTGCGCCTGGCGCTCGTGGGCGCGGGCAAGGGTCCCGGCATGTACGACGTGACGGCCTTCATCGGCAAGGAGGAGACCCTGCGCCGCATCGACAACCTGTTCGAGCGGCTGCAGCCCGCCGAGTAAGCGCCGCCCGCAGAACCGACAACCGAAAAAACGAACACCATGATTGAAATCGAACAGAATCTCTGGAGCATGACCCCCGAAGGCGAGGCCATCATCCTCTATACGATGCGCAACGACCGGGGCGGCTGCGTACGGGTCACCAACTACGGCGCGGCAATCGTCTCGATTGAGGTCCCCGACCGCGAGGGACACATCGCCGACGTGGCACTGGGCTACAAGCACCCCGAAGGCTACTTCTTCGACGGAGCGGCCTCGGGCAAGAGCGTGGGCCGCGTGGCCAACCGCATCGCCTACGGGCGGATGACGGTCGAGGGCAAGGAGTACCGGCTCGAGGTGAACAACGGCGTGAACCACCTGCACGGCGGCACGAAGAACTTCGCCAACCGCATCTGGGAGAGCCGCGTGGAG
>ENA-OVGC01001552-OVGC01001552.1-human-gut-metagenome-genome-assembly--contig:-NODE-1552-length-17352-cov-4.181823_pt1 | contig 17352 bp, 16 predicted proteins | sample MGYA00237768_ERZ505415 | MGnify/ENA primary metagenome ERZ505415 (study PRJEB26158, sample SAMN06016382) | human gut metagenome | biome: human gut; feature: ankylosing spondylitis patient; material...
GGTGAATAAAGCGAATTTTTCGAATCAAGTGGGCTGGAAACCCATTCTATCAAAATCATATGCTCCTTTTTACGCGAGCAATCTTAACAGAAATGCTTTACAAGAATACTTTGTAGCCGTTGACTGTCCGATGGTGCTATTGCTTCCCCGTCCAATGTAGTTGCTATGGCTACTCGAACACGCTCTTTAACCTTGGTATTTTTCGCTATCTGTTCCAACGTATGCGGATAAAGGTTTAATAGCCATGAAACGTCAAACCGGCTAAAGTCAAATTTCGCATATTCGCAATAGAAGTCAAACGCCTCACTATTGCCGAGGAACTCCTGGAAGTCCTTTGCTTTGAGAACATTGAGAAGACACCAATAACCGACCTGATCTAATTCTTCATATGGTTGTTTAGTTGGATATACGACTACGCCATTGTTATTTTTATTTTTATCCGCATCTATTCTTTGCTTAAGGTATACCTTCAGTTGCGTTTTAGCTGCTTTACTAATACGCGCATCACATTGCACAAGCATTTTAAACAAATCAAAGCTAAAATTCATTTGTATTAGTTTGTTAGCCCATGTGATAAGTTTTTTCTGTTGATTCTTTGAAACATATCCGCAGTAGTGCTGAGTTATCTGATAATACATCTGGGACAGATTATTATTTATAATCTGCGAGATTCTCATAGACAGTCTTCGCGAATAGTATTTCTCCTCTGGTGCAGAAATGTAATGGACAAGATTGCAATAATTGATACCCGTGCTTGCTGAGAACAACTCAAACCTCTCGCCCTTTTTTAAGGCAGCAATATGTTTATCCAAATACGAAATCAGAGTATTCTCTACGATTTTGCTCGTTGTTTTGCTGTACATTTTCCTGTGCACCAGTTGGCGATCAAGGAATAGGACCTTATCATTTATCAGTATTTCCCGAAACTCTTGTGTAAGGATGAAGCCGCATATCTTATCAACCAAACCCTGTGAAATGCTAACATATCTGAGTAATGCGAGACAATTCTTGATTTGCGTTTGTAATCCAATAACATCAATGTTATTTTTTGAAGATTTGACCGCATAACTGTAGTAATCCAGCAAGTTGTTTACAGCGTTCTCTATCGAAGCCATATTCTGAAACTCGATTGTTTCAATATGGTATTTGCTTAATAGTGCGATTATTTCTTTGGCGTCAAAATACTCTATGAAACAGTGGAAATCAATTTCATCAAAATAAACATCATTTCCATCAATAAAAGGAAATGGCTGCTCATGTAATACTTTCTTTCCCTGTGTGGAGTATTTGTATACTAACAGGGACATCAGATTCTTCACTGCACTTCTATACTCGGAGAACACATCCGCTATGATTCCATTTCCGAGCAAGAAATGCAAATAATCGTTTACTCTGCAAATCGCCTTACCGCTGCTTGTCATGCCAAATTCTGTTGATCCAGACTCAATCGCTTTTTGAAGCTTTTGTCCATCAGTAAAAGCCTCATACGAATATTTATATAGCATATTCGCACTATGAATATCTCTGAGGTTGTCATATATATTTCGGAATTCTACCGGAAGGCGTCTAAACAAGTTTTCAGCCTCTGAGTCATTTGGAGACAATGCTTCGACAGCATCAAGATCATAGCAGCGATACCATGTATTTACATTCTTGATTACTTTCCGTAGGCTGATGCAGTTGGACTCCGCAAAATAGTACAGCAGATAGTCCGAATCCTTAAAAGCTTGCTTTGCGATCTCAGAAAAGTGAAAGAACGCTTCGTCATAACGCCTTAGCCGAGATAGATAAAATGCTTTTTTATAGTTTTTATCCAGTGATTTATATGTCTTTTCTGAAAATGCGTGCATAGCAGAATAATCGAACAGAATACAATTCTTATCTGCAAACGGCACCTCGCCAGCAACAAAACGCCTGTATTTGTGACCATCTTCTACCTCAAGTATTCTCGCTTTTCTGAAGACATTGAGAATGCAATGGTATTTTCCCAATACATCTTTTGTAAGGTTATTCTGTTGAGAATCTGGCATTAGATTAATGGCAAAGAATCTCTTTAACAAAAGATCGTCCCTTTGAGATAAGCCAATAACTCCGTCGTCGCGTATTCTGATATATGGATACAGTCGTTTTGAAACGTCCTCGATTCGAAGGGCATTCAAACGGTCTAACGGTTGAAGCAAATTATACAGGATCTCAAATGCTTCGTCCTCTGATTTCCCCTCCAATGACAACTTAGATTGATTCTTTAGTGCAGCAAAGATCGCATTGTAGCGATCTAAATAATCGTCGGTTGAAGTAATGAGTTTATTCCATTCGACAACTGTGAGCCCCTTCGACTGCTGATAAATAAGCTCAGTATCTGTAAGGGCTGAGCTGCCAACATAAAGGAAGATAGGCTCTCGGAAGCTACCCTTAAGTAGCGTTTTCGTCCAGTTAAGAATCAGTTTAATATTATAATCATTCAGGCTGTATCCTATAAAAACAACGGTGTTGGTGGAAAAAATGGATTTCACCAAAGTTTCAATTAATTTAAAGTTCTCACTATAGTTGAGGTAATCCTCTTCTTTGAGCACAAAATTATTGTGCTTGAAATCTCCGTGTAGTTTTAGTATAAATCTATCTCCAAAGATAGTCGGAACATCTTCATCTTGTGAAACAACCTTAAAGCTTTGGCAATACTGGACTGCTGCGTCTTCCAATAGCGTGTCATAGTTGGTGGTAATAAAGGATACTGGATTTAGGTTTAGCATTTCCCGATGGATGGTATTGGGCAGCAAGGAAGCAGAGTACAGCTGTTCTTTGACAAACCTATAGTATTCTTCCTTGTTTTCCCCTAAAGAATAATAAAACATCTGCGGAATTTGAAGATTTTCATCGGAAGAGTACTCATCTTTTCGAGTTCGTCCCAGTTTATCGCTTATTGCGTGGATCAGGGCTTTCCAGGTTGGTGCTCCGGAGAGTGCCGATACGCCTGCACCGACGAAAAAAGTAAGCGCATTGTTTTGTGAAGCATTCAGTATTCTCTATAGTTCTTTCTCATACATATACTAACCCTCATGCCGCAGCAAGTAATCATCTTGTTAGAATACAGTTGCTTATCGTTCAGCCATTCTCCCTTGTATTTGAAATAGCGGGGGCCGGCGACGGAGTATTTGCTGCCAGTGAGAAGCTGGGCTAAAGAAGAAAGCGAATAGCTCTGCCCCTGATAGCTAACTGTCTTATCATCTACGACGGTGCACTTGATCTCCGGGTTGTTGCAGTATTCGATCTCTTCACCGGGTTGGATATTACACATAGAAAAACGGAAGGGCGACTGGCGCTCTTTGTGCTCGGCGTCGATCTCCTGGGCGGTTTCCTCTGCCTTCTTCTGAGCCTCGTCCATGGCGATCCGTTTCAGCTTATCCGCGCAGCCGTGGATCTCTGCGATGGCCTCCAGAATGGAATAGGCGTCCTCCGGCGACATGGCGTAGAACTCACGGACGCGCTGTTTCCCGTTGAAGTTCTCAATGGAACGCAGGTTGGGATTCAGCTTGTCGATGATGCTGTGGATCTTCAGATCAGAAAGCCGGGAATTGACCTCATAGGTCGCATAGACGCGGAAGGCAAAGGGAATGCACTCGCTCCGGTTGAGCTGTTGCAGCCGCTTGTCGATATCGTCCGCATACCCGATCTTCACATATTCAGGGAAGGACGGGTTTGTCAGTATGTAAATCACACCTACTTTATCCATTTCTGTAATCCTTTACTCGTTTGTATCGTTCCCTTCCAGTTTCGGATTCGAAACTGGAAGGGCGTGGCTGACTTCTGATGTACGCGTTTTCCCTGTACCTCTAAATACTTATGATAATATGAGAAAGAGTATGCTCTTTCTGGTTAAGCTCACTTAGTTCTTTGTGAAGACGTGTTTGCAGTCTGTTGTCACTACCAGGCAAGATACCAAACGCATGATGCCTATTTGAAAAATGCAAATCTGATATCCATAGTACATCTTGAGTTGGCAGAATACGAAACTCTTGATCAACATTCTTATCATCGTTTAATGACGATGAAAAAGAATGGATTTCGTGAGAACTATCACCCTTCTCAAAGTTCCTAATAAACCAGATCGTTCTTTGCTGATCAGCCAATTCTTCAAGACTATACACCCGCTTGTTATAAAATGGTGTGAATGCGGAACGTTCTGATTCGAAAAAGTGGTCTACTCTGAGATATGAGTGTTTTCTGAGAAGAGAGAGGGCTTCACTGTTTTGCAGAGGACCGGTTATCTGTGCAAACTTGAACCAAGCTAGATAGATAGAATCTGAGTAGTAACTGGGGGTTTTGTCCTTCTCTGGACACTCCATTCGTTCGCCTGTTGTTTTATAACGTATATCAGTGCAGGAAGCTTTATATAAGCATTTTTTGCCAGAATCAAACAAAAACAATTCCAAGCCATCATTTTCGTGCGCCTTACGTTCTAATAGGGCAAATTCATCGAAAGGTATTTTTTCTTGCGGCTTTGACCACCAACCCCACCAAACATATCCTAAGGATTCGCAGATGTCGTTATGTCTCTGAATCGTGTCAGACACAGACAAGTCCCGAAACCGAAGTATTATAGTTTTTAATTTACTCGACGCCATAATCTCTCTCCTCATTAAGTAAATTTATAATTCCTTTCAGCTCGGAAAAAGCAGTAATTACAAAATCGGGTCGAATAGCTTTTTTTATACATTCTTCTTTTATTTGAGCTTCTCTTACGAAATCAACTTGTGTCCAACTAGAGATAGCAACCAGTTTTTCATAAAACCCGGGATCCATTCCTGCTGGATTCGAAAACAAAACACACTTTACCCCTAGTTGTTTGGCCATAAAGATATCCTTTGTAAGACTATCTCCAATATAAAGCACACTATTTGGTGTGGTGTTTTGATCAGCGACAATCTGCCGCAACACATTTACATTTGGCTTCTTCCCAGTTACTACTTTAGCTTTTTCTGAAATTAAGAGTGATTTCTCTTTACCCTGTGATTTCCAACTATTTGAAACGTATATACGCGAAAAATAGGACTCTATATTCAGTTGCCTAAGTCTGTATACACCATTTTCAGATGCGGATTCTGTATACCCTACGATTCTAATGCCTGAGTTATAAATCTCCTCTAAGGTTTCTCGCACACCCGGAAATAACTTCAGTTGGCGCTTGCGAACACTATAAAACCTGTGAAAAGCAGAGTCGAGCTGCTCCTTCATTTGCTCCTCTGTCATGTCAGGAAATGCTCGCTTAACTGATGGCAATTGAAGTGTTGCAAACGGGGTCTCAACGCTTCCTGTTAACTGATGGATCATTTTGTATTCTGACAAGATGACGCTGAAATCCACATGTGTGATTGCAGCTACTTCTTCCGCCATTGCATAAAACGCAGGGACGAAAAAACCAAGCCACGAGTATAAAGTGTCATCCAAGTCTGTGACTAGTAGTTTAATCATCCAAATGGCCTCCTTCCCTTTGCAAATAGTGTTGCATTTTAGCCAGCACGAAATAGCTTGTTTGTCGTATATTTTGGGTATAGGTTTGCTATGCTTTCCTTCTGTTGAATGACGCTATCGCCAAGCTTAAACAATTCAAAAACGGTGATTGCTGTCCCATTAACAGCCGTATCAGTGGCTATTTCTTCCAGATGATCATCCGGATTAACAAAGTCCATACTGATAAACGCAAAGGCATGATTAGGAATTCTTTCAGATAGTAACTCAGCTCCATGTAAATCAATATATTCCTTCATCTTCCTTACATCGCCAGCAGGAAATGTATATCTGGCATATGCTTTTGCGTCTATAATAAGGCCGTATGATCTAGGATAAAGTGTTGTCTTATACTTTGCTATGACGTCCGCGACACGTCCATGTCCTTGCCCCAAGCAATTTGATTCGTAGCCCAACAACTTGAAAAATTTATCGACTGCTGCTTCAAATTGTGCTGCTGATTCTGTTCCACCATATCCAAACCGGATAAGATTATCCACCAAACGAGCAGGCAAAGTATCTGCATATGTTGTAACATAGTGGGTGATCTTCTTCTCAACATCACTCAAATTCTCTTTTTGCTCTGCTTTTTCTGGAATGACGTCGAGCTTGATTCTATCTGCAAGTCTGTAATATGAGAGCTCCTTCTCAATATTAATCCCAGCCTGTTTCAGGTTAATAAGATCAAACTTCAGCGTCTCAGTGTCAATTTCTATCCCGTCTGAGTTGAGAGCAGCCAACAAATCATCAACCTTGACAGCTGAAGAATTAGAGAGTTCTTTAATAATGGAGACTCTTCGCTCCTGAACCACCTTAGGAAACGCATGGTGATCAGAGCAAAGCATTTCTTGAGGCACATATTTGGTTGTGGACTTTGCGTTATATTGCAAAACTCTATCTACTTCAAATGTTGTTGTATACCTTGGCAGTGTCCTACCGTATATCTCAACTGAATCAGCAGTGATCACCCAGCCAACCTGCGAGAGCCAGCTGATAATAGTTCTGGCCCATTTATCTGCATCGCCCTCTTTGTCATTAAAGCTTTTGCCCATCAGAGCAACGTACTCAGCTTCAAAGTGTGTAAACCCAATATCCCCAACAAAACCTAGTTGACTGCCGACCTCATATTTGCTTAGGGGAACATTACCATTCCTGCGGCTATCATTTAATACAGCCAAGACTCTTATTACAGGCGGATTTGTTAAGAGGCCTTTTTTAAATATCTCTTTTTCTTCCGAGGAAAGAACTCGTTTGCCTCTAAAAAATGTAGTACTGTGAGGAGATTGTTTCAGTTCTTCACCTAAAGGCGTTAATCTATATCCTGCAATGGAGCGGTCCAACTCTACCATTCCAGTAGCACAAATTGCCTTAATTCGGCAACGAGCATCCCATTCCCATTTCTTTTTCAGATCCCCTTTTTCCTGTCTGAAAAGATAAATCATTCTCATTAGGCTGTTGTGGTCAATTCCATCACTGGGAACCAAATCAACTGTATCACGAACTGTAGATAGATTCGATGTATTCTGAACCCAACCATAATTGTCCATAAGTTGGCTTTTCCCAGTGTAGCCAATGTTTTCTGTAGCGGGCATAATTACACCTCTTTTCTAAAAATCAAAATGTATTGATGAATCTGATTCATAACGAAGGAAAAGGGGTAGCCGAAAGGATAGAGCGACATCGCTTGATCATGCCAAATTCTCATGCCTCTGTATTCAAGGCCGTTTATCCTGCAAAGCTCATTAATGACCTCAGCATGCAGAAGATTTGGCTGCCCTGCCTGTGGCTGAAAGTCTTTACAGAATACAACCATATAGCCCTTATTCTTCAACCGCGAAAAAGCTATCTCCATTATTTTTCTAAGTTCTACCAAAAACTCATCTATAGGAATGTTGCCTAAATCAGCTCTCGAATCCGTATAAGGTTTTGGAGCCGAATCATTGTACAGCTTTTTCCTCTGTCCGGTACGTTCCTTTGCCATCATATCAGAATACGGTGGATCAGTGAGAACTAGGTCAAATAATTCATCAGCAACTTCTTTATGAGAAAGCATGTTGCGTGCATCGTCATGAATGAGCGGATACTTTTTCATCTGCTCATCGTCACAAACTTTATAGTACGCATCGATATATTTCTTTTCCAGATCGAAGCCAATGACCTTCCGATCTCCGCCAGCAAGAGCCGCACCAAGGAGCGTTCCGCCGACCCCTGCAAACGGATCAAGGATTTTGCCGTCCGCTTTTGTGAAGAATTCGATAATATCCTTCATAAGAGCTGGGGGTTTAGGAGAAGGATGGATTTTTCGTGTTTTTAGGCCAACATTTTCTCTTGCTGTTGGGCTATAACCGGTAATCCATACGGAGTTAGTGAAATAAACCCATTCTTTGCCGGTTAAATCATTCAGCTTATTGCGCTTGTCATAGGTACCACGCTCGCCCATGTCTACGCTGTTAGGACCGAGGGGCTTTTTCTCATTTTTCGACATGGATTATGATCTCCTTTAGCTTCTTCTTTTGTATTTTGCTTTCTGCAGAGTTAGATTTATAGCGTCTGTGTTGCATCAAAAATACTCTAACCGTTCCAAGATCCTTAAGTTTTCGGCTAAACTCTTCATAATCGATAATTCCATCAGTGCTATAGCTAATGTAAATGTTTCCGAATCTTGCTCTTTTGACTATGTCAAATAAAGCAGCCTCCGCTTTTTCCGAAACACAAAATGGAGAAATCTGATTTGCATAAGGCCGCCGACCTGTCTTGCCGTATATCGCAGGATTATCATATTTCGTAACGGTATCTAAAATATGATAGTAAGGGGGGTATTGACGCCCATTATAGGGGGGATCTAAATAAAGGATATCGCCATTTAGGTTGTCAATTAATTCAAAAATATCTTTACAATAGCATTCGTTCTTTTTTCCATTGTCAACAAAGGATGATGCACAGAGAGAGAGCGGGAGATCTTTTCTTGGATCATCAACCTTCAGGAATGCCCCGTATGTTCCAGATGTATTCGATACGCGAGTTACAGCATCAATTAAATTTGCTATGAGGAGAAAATACATATCCTCTGAGATTTCTCCATTAACTCTCAATAATTCGATTTGCGTTCTGACGCCATCGATTTTCATCGCGTTGTCTTTTGAAAAATAGTTCCTTGTATATTCTCCGTGAGAGGAGCCTTCTATTGAATACTCCCTAAAGAAAAAGCCTTCTTTCCCTGGCGCTGCATTCAATAGCGAGATGAGATCCAAATAACTACGCTTACTTTCAGGTATACCGTTGAGTTTGATCTTTTCTATTTGTAACGCATAAGAAAAGCTCAAGTAGTCATTTGAAAGAACACGGGCACCTTCTCGTTTGAACATCTCGCCCACGCATGCAGTCCCAGCGAACAAATCCGCAACGATGGCATTGGAAATATTCCCATACGTTTCCTCAATCGTGGTTTTTATGAAAGGCAAAACCGTTCGTTTTGACCCAATGTATCTCATGATTGTGCCTTCTTTCTCAGTTCAGGAGCTTTGCTTCGACCGATGATTCCCCCGCCCCAAAGAACATCACATCATAAATCGGCAGATACGTGATCTTGCCGTTCGTCGTGATCTCGCGGGTATTGGACAGAACGAACGCCTTTTTCACGTGATAATCGTCGTTCTTTATAAAAGTGCTCAGCGCGCTGTGGACGGTGTAGTCCTTGCCGGATTTGACCTCGATGGGGATGGCGGAGAGGCTGTCGTAATCGTCGATCAGATAATCCACCTCGCCCTTGCTGCGGTTATCGTAATAGAACAGCTTGTAGCCGTGCGCGGCCAGCTCCTGAGCCACCACGCTTTCATACACAGAGCCGAGATTGATCCCCGTCTCATCGTCCAGGATCGCACGTATATTGCTGCCGTACAAAACGTCCGTCAAAAGGCCTACGTCGTTCAAATAGAGCTTGAGCAGGTTTTTGCCGACAGACTGTGTTAGGGGAAAGACTGGGGTAGTGATCGCGTTGACGTCCAGGGCGATTCCCGCGGAGATCAGATATTCAAACTCATCCTGATAGTCGGAAAAACGCTTGCCTCGCTTGTCCTCGATATCCTGAAAGACCACCCGTTTCTTCTTGCTCTCCAGATTGGAGGGGATCATATCGTAGATCCTGCGGATCTTCAGCTTCTTGTTATTGTCCGCCTCGTACTTCGACGCGTCATCAGCATAGAACGCGCGGATATCCCGATGGATCGTCCTGACCTTTACGATGTTGGTGTCTGCAATAAAGGAGTTCACGGCGTCGGGCAGCCCGCCAATCAACAGATATTTCTTGAAGAGGTCCATCACCTTCCCGTGCATAGCTGCATCCAGGCTCTCACCGGCAAGGAACTTCTCATGCATCATATCGATGGCGAACTGATTAAACCCGTTTGCCAGCAGAAACTCCTCAAAATCCAGCGGGAACATGCGCTTTACTTCAATGCTTCCGATGGGGATCGAGGTGGTCTTCTTCAAGGTCACACCGAGCAGCGACCCGCTGGCGATATAGGTAAACCTGTCGTCCTGCTTTAAAAACTTGAGCATGGTCAGCAGGTGCGGATATGCCTGGATCTCATCAAGGAAAATCAGCGTGTTTTTCTTCTCTCCCATTCGCTCGCCGGCGATGGTACTGACTTGGAAATAGAAGTCCTTGGCGGTGCGGACCTGCTCAAACAGCCGTGGACCGTTATAATCCTCCGCAAAGTTCAGCTCGATATAGTTCTCAAAGAACTGCTGCCCGACGTAGCGGATGATAAAGGTCTTTCCGATCTGCCGCGCCCCGTCGATAATCAGCACTTTGTTGGAGTCTGACTTCAAGTAGCTTTCGATATACGGCTGAATTTTCCGATATAACATAGCGCACCTCCGCACTTTTCAGCATAATCAACGCGCCGGGAAACACATAATTCAACTGGTTGCACATCTCGTGACAAACACATTTCAATATCTATTATACTCACAAAAACGCACAAATCAATAGCCGGTGCAAAATAAATATATCCCGTTGTCAAGACTGCAAATCCGATTATTGCACATTGGACTCTAGTGTAGCGCCGGGCTATCATATACGCGAAGGGAAACCAAAAACAATGCGTATATGAAGGAGGCGCGGCATGGAAAACAGATTTGCAGCAGCGCGGAGGCGGTATCTGCGCACGCACATGGACGGTATCTACACAGGGATGCTGCTGACGGGGACTCTAGAGCCGCATCTTTCCGAGATCGGCGAGTCGGCGCAGGCCATGTTTGACCGGCTCGTGGAGCAAATGAAGAAGGCCGAAGGCGTCACCGAGCAGCTGAAGGCTGAGAATCAAATGGAATGGGTGGGACGGATGAACAGCATCCGCAGCCGCGCGGAGGAGGTTGTCTTTTCTGAGCTGGTTTATTGCTGAGGCGTGGTGATGTTCAAGCATAGAAGAAATCGGGTGTTAGCACTCTGCGCCGGCGAGCGACGGCTGCTGACAACGGCCCTGTTGTCCTTTCGGAACAAGCTGGTAGCAAGCGGCAAGCCCACCGAGGATATCAATGAGCCGCTGATCCGGCTGCTGCGGTAAAAACTGAATACGAGAAATGAGCGTCTGCTTCTGAAAAGAGGCAGGCGCTTATTTTTATGGCATCAATTTTGCAGCCACACCGATGAAATCCGGAATGGACATGGCATCAATTTTGATGCCATAGACGAAAAATGGCTCCATTTCGGAGCCACGAGCAGTCCTGCATAGGAAAATGGCTCCAATTTGGAGCCAAAACAAAAGAATTTTTCAAGGGGGTTAATTTTTTGGCCTTCTCGCTGCCTACCAAGTGAGGGGAACTTTGAAAAAGCTCTGCACAAGCTCGGCTTTTTATAATTTACCAGCTCAAAAGAAAAAATTTTGAAAAGCAGCGGGAAAATCTGAAAAAAATTCGGCAAAGGGAAAGTGAGAGGAGCTTCTAAGCTTCCCCCGTGTACCTCGACAACTGAATAGCCGTTACCGAGACAGATATGACTGTGCGACGACCTCAAAAGAGCGAGCACGGCAACGCCGCGGAGGCCCCGGGGCAGGCATATAAAAACGATATCGGAAGTACGGCACCAACCAAAAAACACAATTACCAGCGAAAGAAAGAAGGTGAAACACATGAACAAGCTACAACTGATCGATGCCGATACCCTGTATTACAAACCCCTTGCCCACCCCAAAATGCTCATCGACGGTGTTCTCTCCGACGGGCTCGCCATTTTAGCGGGTGACTCCAAGATCGGCAAGAGCTGGATGGTGCTGTGGCTGTGCCTGCAAATCAGCCGCGGCGAGGCGGTGTGGGGGCTGCCCACCAGAAAAACCGATGTGGTATATCTGGCTTTGGAGGACCGGGAATGGCGCGTTCAGCAGCGTATGCAGGAGCTGACGGACTCTCCGCCGGAGAATCTCCGCTTCGGCTTTTCCTGTGGACAGCTGGGCGCGGAGCTGGAGGGGCAGATCGAGGAGACTCTGCGGGAACTTCCCTCCACGGGCCTGATATTCATCGATACCCTCCAAATGGTGCGGGACAATACTTCCACAAAGGTCAATGCCTATGCCCAGGACTACAAGGATCTGTCCGGCCTGAAAAAGCTTGCCGATGACCACGGCATTTGCATCTTCGTTGTCCATCACACCCGAAAGGAGCGGGACAGCAGCAATATTTTCAATGATATGACCGGTTCCACAGGCATTTTGGGCGTGGCGGATACGGGGATGATTCTCCGCAAGGATGACCGCTTCGGCGATTGTGCCACCCTCTGCATTACGGGCCGGGATGTGGAGGAGAAGAAGCTGAAAATGCAGATGCGGGGCGTCCGATGGGAGATTACCGAGGCGCTCAGCGCCAAGGATTTGCGAAAGGAACGCATCCCGGACTTTGTTTTTCAGGTGGCGGATTTTCTCTTGGCGCACGGGCGGTTTCGGGGTACGGTGTCCCAACTGCTTGCCGCCGTAGGTAATACGGAGCTGAAGCCCAACCTCGCCAGCAAGCATCTGACCCGCCATTACAGCGATGTGCTGCTGCCCCTGGGAATCACCTACGAGTATCGTAAAACGGCGGCTGCCCGGTTGGCGCTTTTGGAGCTGCATGACGGTGCTGACGGTCATGACGGTTCCTCCGGGAGCGAGAGACTTGCGTCACTGCGGAAACAGAATGACGGAACCTTCCGGCTTCCCCAAGCATCGTCACAAGCGTCATCTGCGTCATGGGAGGAGGCGGAGGACGATGAGGAATTGCCGCTTTAAGGGGTGCGGGGCTATACACCGCTTTTTTATCCGTAAGGATAACGAGCATGGGATTTGTGTAGCCCTGCGGCACCCAAATCCCCCGTATCTGCCGATACGAAAGGGGCGCGCCCCTGTAACCCCGCTGAAAGGATGTGATATCTATGCGGAATCGAACAGAGGAAATCAATGTGCGAGTCTATAAAACCGAGAAGAATACCATTCGCAGAAAGGCAAAGAAATGCGGCATGAATATGTCGGAATATCTCCGAAGCTTGGGAACCGGCGCAGCGGTGAGAGAGGCTCCGCGCCGGGAGCTGATGCTGGCGTATCAGAAGCTGACGACGCTCCACGATACCGTCCGCTACGAGCTTGCCATGAGGGACTTTGACGAGGCCCTGACCGAGATTGAGAGCCTGCTTCTGCGCGCCTATCACGGGAAGGAGGATGCCGATGGCGGTGACGAAGATCTGGGCGATTCATGACAGCGTCAGCCGTGTGGTGGACTACTGCACCAACCCCAGCAAGACCAAGCTGAGCGACCTGGAGCAGGTGCTGCTGTATGCTGCTGACAAAGGAAAAACCCTGGATGAGGGGGAGCAGCAATACGCCGTCACCGGAATTGGCTGCAGGGCGGAGTCTGCCGCAAGGGAGATGGCTGCCGTGCAGAGACGCTTCGGCAAAGCCGGCGGCAATGTGGCCTACCACGCCTACCAGTCCTTCAAGACCGGTGAGGTCACGGCGGAGGAATGCCATCGCATCGGCGTGGAGACGGCGCGGCGGCTTTGGGGGAACGATCGGCAGGTGCTTGTTGCCACCCACTTCAACACCGGCACTTATCACAACCACTTTGTTGTGAATCCGGTGAATATGTGGACGGGCAAAAAGCTGGAGGCAAAATACGAGGTTTACTACAAGCTGCGGGATATGTCCGACCGCATCTGCAAGGAGCATGGACTGTCGGTGGTGAAAAATCCCCAGCGGCATAAAACGGCGCGGTCGGTCTACTTTGCCGAAAAGAACGGCGAACCTACCCGCTACAATCTCATGCGGCGGGCGCTGGACGAGGCGCTGACGATATCGAGCAGCTGGACGGAGCTGGGCGCCGTGCTGCGGAAGAAGGGCTATGTGTTCGTGTGCGATCCCTACCGCAGGTACGCCACCATCCGCTCTCTAAGCGCTAAAAAGTGTATGCGCACCTTCCGGCTGGGAGCTGAATATGACAAGGAGGCGCTGCAGGACAGGCTGCTGGAGAACCAGCGGGACATCCGCGTGACCCGGCGTTATTTTGAATTCATGAGGCCCTACACACGGGAATATGCCAGGAAAAATCCGCCGACGGAAGAATATTACCGGCAGCGGGATTTCTATCTGCATTTGCCCCGCGTCACCGGGTATTTGAGCTTCTTCCGCTGTGTGGCAATCGTGCTGGGCGTTGCGCCGCTGTACGAAAAGGAGTATCGGCAGCCCCTGTCGGCGGAGTGCCGGGAGGCTTGCCGCAGGCTGGATCGCTTCACCGCCGAGATAACGCTGGTGTGTCGGGAGCATTTGGACACGCCGGAAGATGTGCAGAGGTTTCTTGCACGAATGGACAGGGAGATGGATGCAATATCCGCTGCACGCAGCAAAATCCGCAATAAGCAGCGAGGCTGCGCCGATCCTGCGGAGAGGGTCGAGCTGAAAAAGTCCTGCGCCGCCTGCACCGCAGAACTTTCCCGGCTTCGGAAGCAAAAGCAAACCGCCTATAACATGATTGAGGATAACCCAAAGCTGAAAGCCCTCTTGGCGTGTGAATTGGATGCGTGGGTGGAAAACGACCCCTACCTATCCCCGCGGGAGAAGCAGGCGCTGCGAAATCAGCGGCCGCCCCAAGAGGAAAAGACGATTATACGATGAAAGGAAGGATTCGATGAAGAACGACCGATCGATTGATTTGGGGCTGACCGGGTATGAGGAGCTTTTTAAGAGCACGGAGGAACGGCTCGATGCGAGAAAGCCAAAGGTGGAGGCAATTCCACTGGCTGCCCTCACACCCTTTCGAAATCACCCCTTCCAGGTGAAGGAGGACGAGGAAATGGCGCAGCTCATACGGAGCATTGCCGATGCCGGCGTGCTTTCTCCGGCGCTGGCAAGGCCGCTGCCTGACGGCGGCTATGAGCTGATCTCAGGCCACCGGCGGCTGGCAGCGTGTCAGGTGCTGGGCGTCGAGACGATGCCCGTCATCGTCCGGGAGCTGTCTGACGATGAAGCGGTGATCGCAATGGTGGATGCCAACTTGCAGCGGGAGACTATCCTGCCCAGCGAAAAGGCGTTCGCCTACAAGATGAAGCTGGATGCCATCAAGCATCAAGGTGTCACTTCTGCCCAAGTTGGGCAGAAGCTGCTCAGTGTAGAAAAAGTAGCTGACGATGCCGGCGAAAGCCGTAATCAAATTAAAAGATATATTCGCCTGACCTACCTGATTCCCGAGCTGCTTTCGATGGTGGACGACGGCAAGATCGCCTTCAACCCGGCGGTGGAGCTTTCCTACTTAGACTCGTATCAGCAGCGGGCGGTGCTGGACGCGATGGCGCTGAACGACTGCACCCCGTCCCACGCCCAGAGCATCCGCCTGAAAAAGCTGGCGCAGGAGGGCTTACTGGATGACCAGATAGTCTACGCCGTGCTGGCGGAGACGAAGCCCAACCAGCAGGAGCAGCTGAAATTCAAGCGGGAGGAGCTGCGGAAATACTTCCCCTCCGGCTACGCCGAGGAGCAGATGCGCCGGGACATCATCAAGGGGTTGGAATTGCTGAAGCGGCAGAGAGAACGGAACCGGGATGCCCGCTGATTCGTATTGATGCGGCTGTAATCAAACAAATCGCAGAATAGAGAGAACTCCAAACCGATGGTATACTGATGCTGTCGGTTTGGAGTTCTGTTCTGCAAATACAAAGGACAGGAGGAAATGAAATTGGTAGCAGGACATCTGACATTGAAAAACGGCAGGTATTACGCCGTGCTGAACTATAGAAACGCCGGAGGGCAGCGGAAAACGAAATGGATCTCGCTGGGGCTTCCCGAAAAGGGAAACAAGCGCAAGGCAGAGGCAGAACTGGCGAGGCTTCGGGCGGAGTTTGAGCCGCCCAAAGAAGTGGGCGACCTGAGCAGTGATATGCTGTTCGCCGACTATCTGCTGGAATGGCTGGAGATCGCCAAGGGAAGGCTGGCCCACGCAACCTACGGTGCCTATCAAGGACTGCTGAAAAGCACCATCGTCCCTTATTTTCGCAAGAAGAAATTGACACTGCGGGAACTGGAAGCCCGACATTTGCAGATGTTTTATTCTGAAATGCTCAGGCGGGTCACGCCCAATACCGTTATCCATTATCACGCCGTCATTCACTCGGCACTGAAATATGCAGTCAAGACCGATATGCTGATCCAGAATGTGGCGGACAAGGTGGACCGGCCCAGAAAGAACAGCTTTCAGCCGGTCTTTCTCTCGGCGGACGAGATGCAGAAGATGTTTGAAGCCCTTCGGGGAACCAAGCTGGAGCTGCCGGTGCTGGTGGCCGCCTTTTACGGACTTCGCCGTGGCGAGGTGGTGGGCTTGAAATGGGATGCCATCGACTTTGAGCAGGGCACCATTTCCGTAAAGCGCACCGTGACCTCAACGATCATCGACGGCAAGTATCAGGAGTTCGAGCAGCAATCCGCCAAGACCAAGTCCAGTCTGCGCACCCTGCCGCTCATCGGCAGCTTCCGGGAATACTTTATGCAGGTGAAAGAGGCGCAGGAGCTGAACAAGCAGGTCTGCGGCAACTGCTACAACTATGAATACGATGGCTTTGTATTCGTGGACGAGCTGGGGGAGCGGATGCGGGCCAATTATTTGACCTCGGCATTCCCAAAATTCTTGGAGGACCACGGCCTGCGCCGGATGCGCTTTCACGATCTGCGTCACAGCTGTGCCAGCTTGCTGCTGGCCAACGGCGTTCCCCTCAAGCACATTCAGGAGTGGCTGGGACACAGCGACTTTACCACCACGGCGAATATCTACGCCCACTTGGATTACAAGTCTAAAATCACCTCGGCACAGGCGATGGAGACAGGGCTTGCGCTACCGGAGGGCGGCGACTTCGGAAGTCGTTGGAGGGAGGGCTAAGCCGAAAATCCGGAGAGAAAAACAAAAGTCTGCTTTGATCACTTACTCTTAGAAAAAGGTATAAGAAAAAAGCCCATAATCGGCTTGATTACAGGCTTTTTCGGTGGCGGAGATGGAGAGATTCGAACTCTCGCGTCGGTTTGAGCCGACCTACCGCATTTCGAGTGCGGACCCTTCAACCGCTTGGGTACATCTCCGTATATTTCCGCCTGCTTTTAACTCGCAAAATCTTTTGGAGAGAAAAGCAGGAGAGAAAACATAAAAGTATTCGATTTGGAATTTTGAAAACCCGGAATTAGCAGGAGTTTTCGGGGGGACGAAATTCCCAGATCCCGCCGAAATTTCGAGTGCAGCTCGTTACAACCACTTCGATACGCTTCCGTGCATAAATATTCACCTTTTAGGACTAATCACATGATTTCGAGTCAGTCCCGTTATGACCACTTCGATACCGCTCCGTAT
>ENA-OVGC01001568-OVGC01001568.1-human-gut-metagenome-genome-assembly--contig:-NODE-1568-length-17253-cov-11.601989_pt1 | contig 17253 bp, 12 predicted proteins | sample MGYA00237768_ERZ505415 | MGnify/ENA primary metagenome ERZ505415 (study PRJEB26158, sample SAMN06016382) | human gut metagenome | biome: human gut; feature: ankylosing spondylitis patient; material...
ATGATCTTGCGGTCCGTCTCCTCGAATACCGGAAGTCTGCCGCTGATTGCCATGTAGTTGGTCTCCGTATAGAGCGCCAGGTTGGAACCAAAGACCTGCGGATAGGGAGACTTGCTCATTTCCAGCCACTCCAGACGGCACTTGGTGGCATAGTTCACGCGCTTTGCGCACTCAAAGTAATACTTCCAGTCCCACTTTTCTCCGGTATGTTCCTCAATGAAGGCGATTGCATTTCGAATTTCCTGCGCTGCATAGTCCTGAACATCGTCATTTGTGTGGCGCAGCGGAGCTGCAAGCTGGAATACAGGAATACCGTCTTCAAACTCCATACGCTTGGAGATGACGCCGTTGCTGAGAAGCGATCCGTCGCAGGTGGTGTTGCACTGAACGGCACAGCATCCGAGGATCGGTGCATCGTCATCAATGGAGACGCCGGCCTCGGCCTCCGGCATCGGGCAGACGTCGCCCGCAAGGCCATATTCCTGCGCAACATCAATGTAATGAATTGCCGCACGCTGATTGAGAAGCACCGGAATATAGGTAGACGCAATCTCTCGGCTGAGGGGGACCACCGTCGGGAAGCCCATCATGATCGACTGCATCTCGTTCTCGTCAACGAGCACGACCTTCTTGGAGAATTCCGTGTCGTTGCCGATGCGGCGGTCGCCGCGGAAGAGCTTATCCAACAGCTTTGCAACGTCTTCAACAATAATGTCCTGCTCCGCATGACAGATCCGCAGATGTTCGCCGCGCAGCCCCTGCGTGTGGCGGTCGATCATCATCGGCACAGCCAGATAGTTTGCCATCCAACGGTAGCGGAACATCGCCTTGATATTGCGCGGCTTGACCAGGACGATGCGGAACATATTGACCCAGTTATACAGCCATCTGGAGTAATCATAAAGGGTATCGGTAACACCACGCCATTCACGGCGGCTTCTGTAGCGCTTGCCCTCAAGGTAATATTTACCGAAATTCTCACAGCCGATTCTCTTGTTGGACATTACTGTTTCCCCCCTTGAATCTTCTTGATCTCCATGCTTTCCACAAACGCCTGCACGCGGGTGCGCATCTGGCCGGAGGAAGCAATGCTGTACGGTCGATCAACGGACAGGACGGGATAGCCATAGTCATCATGGAGAATGTGCGAGCCGAGCATACGCTCATACGCCCACGGATCACAGAACTTGATCTGCTGGTAGATAATTCCGTCCGCTTCGTACTCCTTGGCAAGCTGATTGACATACTCACGGCGTCCGACCATTTTTGCCGTGTTCATGTAGCGCGGGCACTGCGCGCGGTTCATGTACTGGCGGCAGATCTGGGTCAGTGCGTCCTCGTCGTCGGTCAGGGTGATCGGGTCACGCCCCGGGAACGAGCCGTAGCAGAAGCGGTCGGCGCAGACATAAGCGCCGGTGTCCTCGACGAGCTTGATGAAGTCGATATCATCGACCTCCGAGCCGACAACGACCACACGCGCGCGGTACGGATTTTTCTTATCCGGGCGACGGGTCTTGAGCTCCTTGAGCGTCTCCTCCAGCTTGTCGATGAGCAGGTATTTCGGCGCGACATAGGTTGCAAGCGTGATGACGTGGAATTCATAGCCCGTAATGCGCGGATTGTCGCCCTTGCGATATTCGCCGATGGCGCGGATGAGCTCGCACACATGGTTGTGCTCGGCAACGGCGCTGCGGATGGCCGCGTCCGACACGTCGATGCCGTAGTGCTCGTGCAGCGGCGTGAGGATGTGGTTGCGGCACTGGAGCACATACAGATTCAGACCGTTGTCGTCGGCCTTCATCGGGATCTCCATGTACTCGTAGAAGAACTTCGGCTTGCTCTTGCCCATGGTCTTGAGCAGCTCCATGTTCTCGACGGCGCGGTTCATCATCGTGCAGCCGTCCGGCGTGATCATGCAGTCGGCAAAGTTGTAGCCGCCCTCGATGGCACGCTCCAGCAGCGCGCGGCTGTACTCGCACAGAAAGCTGGTCATGTAGTACGTGGCCATTTCCATGGAGCCGGTGCGCGGCGCGCGCAGGCGCGTTGAGAACGCTCCCGGCAGGTTCAGCAGCGGCTCGGGCGTGTTTTCGCAGGCATAGGCAACACAGATCTTCCCCTCATTCTGCGCCTGCGCGACCAGGTCATTGTGCGCTTCCTGCAAAAGGTTTTCGAAGTACAAAAGATGTTTCAGGTCTTTCATGGTTCACTCCCTCTTCATTTGTGTTTCTATCAAAAGCGGCTGCGCGACCGCCTTTGTGTATCTTTGCTGCCCACAGGCAGAAGACCCGGCGCGATCAGCGCGCCTCGATCTGCTTGATATTGATCTCATTGCCCTGCTGCAGCCAGGTCTTGCCGCTGCCGCAATGCGGGCATGTTTTGCCGTATTGTACGGTCGGATAGGTTTGCTTGCAGTCGTCGCACCAGGTGACGGCCGGGATGATCTCATACAGGAATTTCGTGCCTTGAATGATCGGCTCTTTCTTGGTATACCAGTTCCAGCAATCTTCAAGATATTCCGGCACAATGCCGGAGACCTCACCGAATTCGAGCGTGACCGACTCAATCTCGGTGAGGTTGTTTTCCTTGGCAATCTCCTGCACCTGCTTGACGACATAAGTAACGATACTCAGCTCGTGCATGGGGGCTCCTTTCGGGAGGGCGGGCACAGCGGAAGGGATGCTGTGCCCGCCGCAGGATGGATACTTATTTCTTGTCCGTAAGGGACTTCTTGATGATCTTCACCTGACGCTTGGCGGCATAAGGCGCGATTGCCTTGAACTTGTCCTCAGCCGGGATCATTTTGCTGTTTTGCGGACGCACACGCTTGAGGTGGATGGCATCAAACTCGCACTTGGTCGTGCAGATACCGCAGCCGATGCACTTGTTCGGGTCGACAACACTGCGCCCACAGCTCAGGCAGCGGGACGCCTCGGAGCGGATCTGCTCTTCGGTGAACGTCACGCGGTCGTCCTGCATGGTGCGCACCTTCTTGCTGTCGATGGCAACGGCGGCACGTGCGGGCTTTTTGATCTTCTCGGTCGGCAGAACGATATCGTCCTTATTGAGCTCCTTGAATTCGCGCGTATTGCGGTGGATCGTCAGGGTCTGGCCCTTGTTGACGAAGCGGTGGATGGACACCGCACCCTCGCGGCCGGTCGCGATCGCATCGATCGTGTACTTCGGGCCGGTAGCGCAGTCGCCGCCGACGAAGATGTCGGGCTCGTCAGACTGGAACGTCACGGCATCGTGCGCGATCAGGCGGCCGTCGGCCGTCTCTGCCGCGGTGCCGGCCAGCACATCGCCGTAGACCGAGCGCTGGCCGATGGCGACCAGAACGTTGGAGCACGGGACGGTGATAGTCTCATTTTCGTCATAGACCGGGGCGAACTTACCGCTCGCGTCGCGGACGGACACGCAGCGCATCAGCTCGATGCCGGTGACCTTGCCGCCTTCGCCAAGGATGGCCTTCGGGGCCCAGGAGTTGTTGATGACGACACCGTCGGCAATACCTGCGTTCTTTTCGTCCGGAACGGTGGGCATCTCTTCGTCCTTCTCGAGGCAGTACATATTCACGCTGCCCTTGGTCAGACGCAGAGCCGCACGCGCAACGTCGATGGCCGCGTTGCCGCCGCCGATGACGACCACATCACCGGAGAGCTTCTTGAGCTTGCCGGCATTCACTTCACGCAGGAAGTCAAGGCCGCTCTTGACACCGGTGAGATCCTCGCCGGCGATGTTGAGCTTCGACGCCTGCTGCAGGCCGACCGCGACGTAGAACGCCTGGTAGCCTTCCTCGCGCAGCTGCTGGATGGTGATGTCCTTGCCGACCTCGACGCCGCACTTAAACTCCACGCCCATCTCGCGCAGCACGTCGATCTCGGACTTGACGACATCCTTACCGATGCGGAAGCTCGGGATGCCGTTGACGAGCATGCCGCCGGGCACAGCTTCCTTCTCGAACACGACCGGGCTGTAGCCCTCGATAGCCAGGAAGTAGGCGCAGGACATGCCGGCCGGGCCGCCGCCGATGATGGCGATCTTCTGGTCGAACTTCTCGTGCGTGCAGGAGTTCATGGGCGGCACATAGCGGTGCTCGGCCTTCATATCCTGCTCGGCAATGAACTTCTTGATCTCGTCGATGGCCAGCGGCTCGTCGACGGTGCCGCGGGTGCAGGCATCCTCACAGTACTTTCTGCAGATGCTGCCGCAGACAGCCGGGAACGGGTTGTCCTTCTTGATGAGCTTGAGCGCGTCGGCATAGCGGCCGTCACCTGCCATCTTGATGTAGCCCTGGATGGCGATGTGCGCCGGGCAGGCAGCCTTGCAGGGCGCCGTGCCGGTCGGCCAGGTCTGGATGCAGCCGTTCTCGTTGCGGTAATTCTTATTCCAGTGATCCTCGCCCCACTTGGTGTCGTCCGGCAGCTCATGGCGCGGATACTGGATGGGGCCTTCCTTGGTGCACAGCTTCTGACCGAGGCGGACAGCGCCGGCCGGGCAGGTCTCGACGCACTTGCCGCAGGCAACGCACTTCTCGGGGTCGCTCTCGGCCACGTAGGCGGAGGCGGACAGGTTCGGCGTGTTGAACAGCTGCGAGGTGCGCAGCGCGTTGCAGATGTTGACGTTGCAGTTGCAGATGCCGAAGATCTTGTTCTCGCCGTCGATATTCGTGATCTGGTGGACATAGCCGCGATCCTCTGCCTTCTGGAGGATCTCCATCGCCTCTTCATAGGTGATGTCATGGCCATGGTTCGTCTCGCGGCAGTAGTCGGCAAAATCACCGACGCCGATGCACCACTCGCCTTCCACGTCGCCGGAGCCCTCGCCGCGGATGCGCTGCTGCTTGCGGCAGGAGCACACAGACACGCCAATGTGGCCCTCATACTTCTTCAGCCAGTGGGACAGGTGCTCGATCGGCAAAGACTTGCTCTCGGCCGGGATCGCCTTTTCGACCGGGATGACGTGCATGCCGATTCCGGCGCCTCCGGGCGGCACCATTTCAGTAATACCCGCCAGCGGCAGATAGGCCATGCGTTCAAAGAAATCGGCCGTCTCCGGGAACATGTCCGACTGCTCGGGATTAATCATCATGATCTCGGCGCTGCCGGGAACGAACATGTCCAGCACCCAGCGCTTTTCATGGTTCGGATTCTTGCCGTCGAGATTCTCCCAATGGAACTCGACCAGACCGCTCTCGCTGATAGCCTGCATCGCTTTTTCCAGATAGGCTCTGTCAAACTGCGGGTTCTTCTTTGCGAGCTGCTCGATCGTGAGCGGCACACGCTTTTTCATGGTCAGCGCGATATCGAGGATATCGTCCGCCATCTTCTCGTCATACTTCACCGCCGTGAACTTGAGGGCGGAGTTGATGCCGAGATACTCCGGAGAATCCGGCGTGATCTTATCCTTTCCCAACAACACCGTCGCGCGATCCGTGATTACTTTTCCGAGCTTTGCAATTTTCTCGTCTTTTGTCATGTTATCGCTTCCTTCTTCTTTAGATTGCAGTCAAACGACATCCGGCCGTTCCGACACAAGAACGGATACGGATGCAGCTATGTTAATTAATTAACCCTGCAATGTCAAGGAGTCCGGAGCGTTTTTGAAACAAGTCACAAAAAATCTGCAAAGAAATTGCGAATAGATTTTTTTGCGTGTTGAATCGAGGAGACAAACGTCGTATAATGTTTGAAAAACAAGAACATTTTTCGTCAGGAGTGTTATGGATGCAAGATTCTGCCCGAAAGTTCAAAGAGGAAGTCGCGGAAGCCGCGATCTCCCTGTTCAAGCGCAACGGATACAACAACGTGACCGTAAACGAGATCTGCAAGGAATGCGGCATCTCCCGCTCCGTGTTCTACTCCTCGTTCAACGGCAAGCGCAGTATTCTGGAATACATGGTGGAAAAGCCGCAGCACAACGATGATGCGAGCTTTATGAAATTTGCGCACGCAGACAATGACTTCGAGCGCATCTGGCAGCTGTTTGACCGCTTCATTGCCATCGCCTATGATTTCGGCCCCGAGCTCACGAGCACGCTGTTCATCATGCAGTTCGAATCCCCCGAGGGGATCCGCGCAGCTGTGCACGCGCTCGATGATCTGTTTGCGACACTGGCCACAAACTGCGCCAAATCAGGCATTATCGACTCCAAAGAGCCGCCGGATCTGCTGTCGCGCATCGCAACGGATCTGATCTGCCACGAGCTGTACGTCTGGTCCAGCCAGAAAGGAAACTTCTCGCTGCGCGCACGCGCGCGGCAGTACGCCGAGATCGCCTACCACGTCAAGCCGGAGTATCGCATGCCGGCCGAGCAGCGCGAAGCGCTGTGACTGCAAGTCTCCCCTGCCGGGAACGCCTGCGCAGCCACGCTTGATCCTTGGACAAAACGAAGAATCTGCGCATATCCTTCTGCGCAAAAAGCCAGCGGCAAGGCATTTGTTCCAGCCGCTGGTTTTTTCATTTGTATCAATCATAAACGTGCAGACAAACCGATTGCCGCAAAATTCAAAGCTGCGCTCCAAAAGCGCTATCCGATCACGTTAAATAATTCACGAGATCATTATAGCAGAAGCAAATACACAACGCAAGTACTGTTTTCTCGCACGCATGGACTTTTCAGAGGCTGTTTCGATGAAATATTTGACCTTTATAACGACATTCAAGATGATTTCCGCGTGATATTCCACAGCCTTCAAAAAGATACTTTTGTTGAGTACCTAACAGGCAAAGAATACGACGAATATTTTGGATAGAAAAAGAGCTATCTGACTTCATTGGAAATCAGATAGCTCTTTTCTTGTGAATAATGAAATTCTGTTGCCAAATCGTTGCCGCGAGTGTCTTCAAAGCTCAAAAAATCCAGTGTTTACGGGCTTTTTTCAAGCTATGAGGTCATTCCCACTCGATCGTGGCGGGCGGTTTGGAGGTGATATCGTAGACGATGCGGTTGATGCCCTTAACCTCGTTGACGATACGCACCGAGACACGGTCGAGCACGTCATACGGAATACGCGTCCAGTTGGCGGTCATGAAGTCCGTCGTCGTGACGCTGCGCAGCGCGAGCGTATAGTCATACGTGCGGCCGTCGCCCATGACGCCGACAGAGCGCATATTCGTCAGCACCGCGAAGTACTGATTCATCGTCTGCTCAAGGTGTGCCTTGGCGATCTCGTCGCGGAAGATGAAGTCCGCGTCGCGCAGAATGTCGAGCTTATCCTTGGACACCGCGCCGAGGCAGCGGATGGCCAGACCCGGCCCCGGGAACGGCTGGCGCATGACCAGATACTCCGGCAGGCCAAGCTCGCGGCCGAGCGCACGCACCTCGTCCTTAAACAGCAGACGCAGCGGCTCAATGATCTCCTTGAAATCCACAAAGTCCGGCAGGCCGCCGACGTTGTGGTGGCTCTTGATGACGGTGGACTCACCGCCCAGACCGCTCTCGACGACATCGGGGTAAATGGTACCCTGTGCGAGGAAATCGACCTTGCCGATCTGCTTTGCCTGTTCCTCAAAGACGCGGATGAACTCCTCGCCGATGATCTTGCGCTTGCGCTCCGGCTCGGTGACACCGGCCAGCTTTGCAAAGTAGCGGTCACGGGCGTCCACGCAGATGAAATTGATGTCAAAGCCGTTGGCGTTGCCGGGGCCGAAGACAGAGCAGACCTCTTCCTTCTCGTTCTTGCGCAGCAGGCCGTGGTCAACAAAGACGCAGGTCAGCTGCTTTCCGATGGCCTTGGCCAGCATGGCAGCCAGCACGGAGGAATCGACGCCGCCGGACAGGGCGCAGAGCACCTTGCCGCTGCCGATGCGCTTTTTCAGGGCCTCGACGTTGTTTTCCACGAAGGAGTCCATCTTCCAGTCGCCGGTGCAGCCGCAGACGTTGTACACGAAGTTGTGCAGCATCTTCTTGCCCTCAGCGGTGTGGAGCACCTCGGGGTGGAACTGGACGGCGTACAGCCCCTTTTCCTCGTTCTCAGCTGCGGCCACCGGGCAGTTGACGGTGTGGGCAGTGATCTTGAAGCCGGGCGCAGCCTGCTCGATATAGTCGTTGTGGCTCATCCAGCAGACGGTGGAGGGCTGCACATCGGTGAACATCTTGCTGCTGTTGTCCACGAAAACCTCGGTCTTGCCGTACTCGCGCTCGGGTGCGCGGCAGACGTGGCCGCCCAGCAGGTGCATCATGAGCTGGCTGCCGTAGCAGATGCCCAGCACAGGCACACCCCAGCTGAAGATCTCGGGGTCGATGGTGGGCGAATCCTCCAGATAGACGCTGTTGGGGCCGCCGGTGAAGATGATGCCCTTGGGGTTCTTCGCCTTGATGACGGACAGGTCCGTCTTATAGGAATAGATCTCACAGTAGACATTATTCTCGCGGACGCGGCGCGCGATGAGCTGATTGTACTGGCCGCCAAAGTCCAGCACGATCACGGTTTCATGCTGCATGATGTTCTCCTCTCTCTATATCACTGGTGTGCTTCTTATAGCTAAGATTTAGTATAGCACATTTCACAACCAAAAGCGACATCTTTTGTGTATTTTTCTGTTTTGTTTTTCGTTTCGAATTGTAAACCTTTCCGTGAATCCAAAGTTGACGCAGCGTTTGCAGTCTGCCATACTGGGAGTATGGCCGCTTTGGGCCAGAACGTATAGGAGGAACAATTTTTATGAGTCAGAACACCCAGGCCGCTGCGGCCACCAAGTCCAAGTTCTCTGTGCGGGACATCTGCTATGCAGGTCTGTTCGCCGCCGTCATCGCCGTCATGGCCCAGATCTCCATCCCGATGCCTCTGGGCGTCCCCATGACCATGCAGACCTTCGCCATCACGCTGGCTGCTGTGGTGCTGGGTTCCAGGCTTTCCGCCATCGCTTCGCTGGTGTACCTGGCACTGGGCGCTGTGGGCGTGCCGGTGCTGGCAAACTTCTCCGGCGGTTTCGATAAGTTCGTCGGCCCCACCGGCGGCTTCCTCATCTCTTTCCCCCTGATGGCCTACATCATCGGCCTCGGCGTGGAGCACCGTGACGCCTTCAAGGGCGCTTTCGTCACCGCTGTCATCGTCGGCACGGTGGTCAACTATGTGGTGGGCGTTGCAATGTTCGTGGTGGTCGCCCACAGCACCATCGCCGTGGGTATCACCGCCTGCGTCCTGCCCTTCATCCCCACTGCCATCATCAAGGCAGTTCTGGCCTGCGCCATCGGCCTGAATCTGCGGAAGCGCATTCCGGGGCTGAAAGCATGAGCATCGTACTTCGTCCCCATCATCTGCTCTGCACGCAGGGCTATTCCGGCAAAGGCTATGACAACGATTTCGTGGCCCACATGACCGACGTGGTGCATCAGCTGCGGGATGTTCCCGGCACCACCATCCACCTCACCTTCTCCACTGACACCCTCTGCTCCTGCTGCCCCAACAAGCTGGGCGAGGACCTCTGCGACACGCAGGAAAAGGTCAAGCGCTATGATGCAAAGACCGTGGAATACTTCGGTCTCGAGGAAAAGGATTACGTCTACCAGGACCTCATCCGCGAGATCGACGCCAAGGCCACGCCGGAGATCCTCGCCGACATCTGCCGCGACTGCTGCTGGTTTCCCATCAGCGCCTGCTGCAAGAATATCTGCGAAGGCCGGTATGTGAGATAAAGCGATAAAAAATACGGGATGCTGCAAAATGCCGCATCCCGTATTTTTGTTTTATCAGGCGATGAACTTATCGTACAGGCCGAACACGAAGATGAACAGGACGATGAGGGGCAGACCATAGGTCAGGTAGCCGCGCATCCAGTCGTGCATCTTGAGGCCTTTGCCGGTGTTGACTTCCTTCTTGTAGTTGTCCCAGCCCCAGCCGTAGCGGGTGACGCAGAACAGCAGGTAGACGAGGGAGCCCAGCGGCAGGAAGAGGTTGCTGACGAGGAAATCCTCCACATCCAGCACAGCGCCGCCGAAGATGGCGAAACCGTCCCATGCCCAGACGTTGTAGCCCAGCACACAGGGCAGAGAGAGGGCGATGATGAGGAAGAAGTTGACGAGGCTGGACTTCTGACGGTTCCAGCCGGTCAGCTCCATGCCGCAGCAGATGATGTTCTCGAAGACGGCCAGCACGGTGGAAAGTGCCGCAAAGGCCATGAACAGGAAGAACAGGCTGCCCCACAGACGGCCCATCGCCATATTGGCGAAGATGTTGGGCAGGGTGATGAAGATGAGGCTGGGGCCGCTGGTCTGGTCCACACCGTAAGTGAAGCAGGCCGGGAAGATGATGAAGCCGGCGGTGATGGCGACGAAGGTATCCAGCACCACGACGCGGACGCTCTCGCCCAGCAGGGCGTGCTCTTTGCCGATGTAGCTGCCGAAGATGGCCATTGCACCGATGCCGAGGCTCAGGGTGAAGAACGCCTGATTCATGGCCCCCACCAGGGTGTTGACGATGCCCACTTCCTTCATCCGCTCAAAGTCGGGTACGAGGAAGAAGGTCAGGCCCTCCTTTGCGCCGGGCATGAACATGCTGTTGACTGCCAGCACCACCATGATGACCAGCAGGGCGATCATCATGACTTTCGTGACTTTCTCGAGGCCGTTCTGCAAACCGCGGGCGCAGACGAAGATGCCGATGGCCACAACGACCACCATCCAGAAGCCCATGGTCAGCGGGCTTGCCAGCATCTCGGTGAACTTACCGGCCACCTGGTCGGCGTCAAGGCTCACCAGCTTACCGGCAGCGGTCATGTAGAAGTAGTGGAGCATCCAGCCGGCCACCGTGGTGTAGAACATCATCAGCAGGTAGCAGCCGATGAGGGTGAAGTAGCCGTGGATGTGCCACTTCTGACCGGGCTTTTCGAGGGCCTGATAGGCGCGCACCGGGCTCTTGTGGCTGGCACGGCCCACGGCGAACTCCATGGTCATGATGGGCAGACCCAGAATGACGAGGAACAGCAGGTAGAACAGCACAAAAGCGCCGCCGCCGCCCTGACCTGCCATGTAGGGGAACTTCCACACATTTCCGATGCCGATCGCGCAGCCAGCGGAAAGGAGGATGAACCCGAGTCTCGATTTGAGTTTTTCGCGTTCCATTGATTGTCTCCTTTATTGCACCTTGCAAAAATCTGCGCCCGTCGTTTCGTCCACGACGGGCGCACAGTATATTGATTATATCACAGCTTACGGCAGATTTCCCAGAAGTATCGCTTGAATCTTTTTCACGTTTTTCTTGGGAGAGTTTGCTGTATTTTCATGTTTTGAGCAGTTCCGACTGCATTTCGTCCAGCTGCTCGTAGCTGTAAAGGCGGTTGAGGGCTTCCACCAGCTCTTTTTTCGAGAGCCGGGGCGGCAGGCCGAGAGCGCAGAGCAGCTTTGTTTTCCGCTCAGCCGAGCCCGCCGTACCCGAAAGCCCCCACTCATAGAGGTCGGTATAAGTAATTTGCCGCCCCTCCGGCTTTGCAGGGGCAATGCCAGCTTCTTCGCCCAGAGCGTCCCGGAGCGCCTGCAAAACGAGGGCATCGTCCACGCCCTCGACCCCCAGAAGCCCCTCTTTGCCGGGCTGAGCCTTCCGCTTTTCCTTGCCGTGGATGGCCGGAACGTAGGCTTGCACCACGTTCTTCTCCCCCACCAGATTTGTGATGTAGGTGCGGATGCGGAAGCCCGCCGCGTCGGAGTCCGTCAGGAGGATAAGGCCGTTTTTGTGGGCCAGCTGTTTGAAGAGCTGCTGACGCTTCTTATCCTTATAAATGCCGAAGCCGTCCGTCAGCAGGATCATGGCGTCGGTCAGGTGGGAGAGACGGGCCGCATCGTATTTGCCCTCCACGATGAGCACACGGTCGGTGTGCAGCAGTTCCAGTTTCTCACTCATCTTCTTCCTCCCGCCATCGCCAGACGGCAGAGCGCCGTTTCCAGCAGGGTCTGCGCACTCACGGGCTGGCTTTTCAGGCTCTTGTCCAGCTCAAGCAAGATCTGCATACAGGCTTCCAGCTGGGACAGCGTGTAGTGGCTGGCTGTCTCGGCAGAGCGCTTGAGCCGGTAGTCGATGCCCTTGTAGCCGAAATCCTTGAACACGGTGCTGTAGCTCTTCCGCTTGGCTGCGCCCAGTTTGACCCGATAGAGATCCACATAGCTGCCGATCATGGCCGCCGTGATGGGGATGGGCTCCTGCTGCAGGCGGAGAAGCGTTTGCAGCTTTTTGCAGGCGCCGGTGGCGTTTTTCGCCGTGATCATCCGTATCATCTCGAAGACGTCGGCCTCGAGGCTCACAGTCCCCATCTCGGCCACCATGGCCGTGGTCACGGTCTGGTAGCCGGAGAGGGCGCAGAGCTTGTCCACCTCGTTCTCGAGAAGGAACGGGTCTTCGCCGCAGCGTTCCAGCAGGGCCGCCGCCGTACCCTCGGAGAGGGTGGTGTTCTGCGCCTTGGCACGGTCCATCATCATGACTTTCAGCTCGTAGGGCTTGGGCTTGGCCAGCTCTTCGGCAAAGCCGACCTTAGTACACTGGGCGATGAGCTTCTGCGCCCGCTTGCCCAGCTTGAGCTTATTGCGCTCCATCTCGAACACGCTGCCCAGCACCACCACGGCATTCTCGAGGCTGGCCAGCGTAGCGCACAGCTCGTCGAGGTCTTTGTCGCTGTAGACGGCGGGGTCCACCTCGGGCAGAAGCACCACGCGCCGCGTCCCGAAGAAGGAGATGGTTCCTGCCGCCATGATGAGCTGCTCGATTTCGGGCGCAGCACCGTCCAGAACGGTCGTCTCTTCATCCTCACCCTCGGCCAGAAGCTTTGCCGCCCGAGCCACAGCCTGCCGGACAAGATAGCGCTCGCTGGAATAAAAATAGTAGACCGGACAGCCTCCCTGGGCCAGCTGCCGGAGTTTCGTTTCCGTTGCCAAATGATCGGCTCCTTTGTATTAGGATTATTTTATTCTATCATACTCTGCCCGCTTTGAAAAGCGCTCCCCCCTCGAGACGGAGGCGCAGCCGCGAGACGGGCTCTGCGTCTCTCTCCATCCAGCGGTATTTGCTGTTCAGGGTCAGGCAGTCGGTGTACCGGATATTCTCCGGCCTTGCCGACGAGGCCAGCAGCCACTCGGCCCGGATGGGCTTCGCAGGCCGGACCGTGCCGCTGAGGGTGATGAACCTCTGCCCGCCGACACGCATCCGCAGAATGCAGCCCTGCCGGGTGCGGAAAAGTTCCAAGTCCACTTCGCCGCAGGAAGCACGGCGGGTGGTGTTCTCGGCCAGAGCAGCGGCATTGATGCGCTTTTGGGCCTCGATACGGCAGGGTTCTTCCGGCTGCATCCGCAGGTCAACCAGAAGTTCCACCGTCTTTACGCCCCGCTTTTCCAGTTGGCTTTCCACCGCCCGCCGGGTGGTGCTGCCGCCCCGGAAGAGGACGACGGCCTTTTCTCTCTGGGTAATAATGACAGCGGGTGAAGCCCGGGTCCCCACCAGCTCGATGTTCACCACATTCCAGCTCAGGGCCGTTTCCAGCCCGATAGCCAGCGCCGCCAGCAGAATGACCGTCGGCAGGGCTACCCGGAGTCGGATGTGCCGACGCATTGCCATTGCGCAGAGCAGGATCAGCACAAGACACACCAGTGCGGCATAGGCTTCATCAAACCAGAGGGACGCTCCCGGCAGAACGGACACCCGGAAAGCCCACTCGTTCATCAGCCATGCCAGCCCTTCGGCACAGAAGGCCACCGGGCGGCGGATGATCTCAAACAAAGGCAAGCCTTCTGCCGCCAGACCCAGCAGAGCTGCACCGAGGCCGAAGCTCAGCATCGGCCCCACCAGCCAGAGGACGGCCACGCCCGACGCCACGGCCCAGACCGTCGTGCTCATCCCCCGCAGCACCAGCACCGGGAAGGTCGCCGCCGAGGCACAGAGGGAGACGCAGAGCGAGTCCCACACGCCGCCCGCAAAGCGCCGGAAGAGGAGCACCGCGCGGGGCGGTTTCTCCCGGCGGCTTTTCCGTTTCTTCTTTCTGTCGTAATAGCGTTCCCGCCCACGCCCTGCGCACTCTACACCGGCCAGTGTTCCCATCACTGCCGCAAACGACAGCTCGAAGCCCACGTCATAGACCGCGTATCCGTTGCCCAGACACATGAGGACGCCTGCCGCGCCCAGCGAGGTGAGTGTATCCGCCGGGCCTCCCACCCAGACGCCGAGGGAGCTGACCCAGACCGCCACCGCCGCCCGGAGGACAGAGGGCGTCGCGCCGGTGATGCCCACCAGCAGAAGGGCCGTTCCGGCCCGGAGCAGCGACCTCGCCCGCCGGTAAGCCCGGCTCCGCTCCCGCTCCTTGTGGGGCAGAGCATCCAGCAGGCCGCAGAAGATGGTGACGTGGAGGCCGCTCACCACCAGCACATGGGAAAGCCCCGCGCCCCGGTAGGCACTGCGAAGAGTCGAAGTCAGATGGCTCCGGTCGCCCACCACCATCGCGGCCAGAACGCCGCCGGTGTTTTCGGCCATGCCTTTTCGCAGGGCGCGGCTCAGCGCCGCCTGGAGCCGAGCCGTCCGGGCGCGGAAGCTCTCGCTCTGCCCAAGACGAAGCATCCCGGACAGATATTCCGCGCTGAGGACAATGCCGTCGGCGTAGTCGTCCAGACGCTGGGTTGCGTCCGGCACATCCAGCGAAAAGCGGCCCCGGATGCGGCCTCCGGCCTCACATTTGGGCAGGCTGGCGCACTCCACCCGGAAGCGGACAGCTTCCCCGTCCACTTTTTCCACCATCAGCACGGCGCTCACCCGGCCCGCCGTGTAAGCGCGGCCTGTGCTCTCCACTTCGGCGGTGAGGGCCACTTCTTTTCCGGCGTAGGCGTCCTGTATCTTTGCAAGCCGCGCGCCGGTCGTTTCCATGATGCCGACGCCCAGCACTGCGCCCAGAAGCAGGCAGACCGCATACCCTCTCGCGGCCCCGCCTTTCCACCAGACCAGCAGGCAGAAGACAACAAAAATTGCCGCAGACGGCAGCAAAAGCCCCATCTGCGGCAAAAATGAGCACAACACTAACACACCCAGCGCACTCAGGCAGAACGCGCAGAGCGGGCGTCGCATATCGGTTTAGTGGAGGAACAGAGGCAGCGGCTCGAGGAAGATGATGTCCTTGCGCTGGGCAGCATCACCCTCGGCCAGAACGGCAGCCTGACCCACGATGGTACACTGGGTCTGCTCGGCCAGCTCGTCCAGAGCCTTGAGAGAACCGCCGGTGGAGATGACATCATCCACGACCAGCACCCGCTTGCCGCTCATCTTGTCCAGCTCCTTGCGGTCGATGACCAGCTTCTGCTTGCCTGCGGTGGTGATGGACTGATCCTCCACCACCACAGGGTCGGTCATATACAGCTTTTCGCCCTTGCGTGCGCAGACGTAGGGCTTGCCGCTCTGGCGGCTCATCTCGTGTGCCAGAGGGATGCCCTTGGCCTCGGCGGTCAGCAGGATATCAAAATCCGGGCACTTCTTCAGCAGTTCAGCGGCAGCAGCCACGGTCAGCTCGGCATCACCCAGCATGATAAAAGCAGCAATGTCCATGTGGTCATTCACCTTGCAGATGGTCAGCTCACGGGTCAGGCCTGCAACGTGCAGAGTATAGGTCTCAGCCATAATTCAACGCTCCCTTTTTATTGGAATCAGACAGGCAGCTTTTCGCCGCCCAGAACATGGAAATGCAGATGTTTCACGGTCTGGCCTGCGTCCTCGCCAACATTGGAGATGACGCGGTAGCCGTTGTTCAGGCCCTGCTCCGCAGCCAGCTTTGCGATCACTGCAAAGATATGGCCCAGCAGTGCGCCGTCCTCTTCGGTCAGCGCAGCGGCAGAGACAATGTGCTTTTTGGGCACCACCAGAAAGTGCACCTTGGCCTGCGGGTTGATGTCGTAAAACGCCACCACCTGCTCGTCCTCGTACAGCTTCTTGGAGGGGATTTTCCCCTCCGCGATCATACAGAACAGACAATCTTCCATGGGAAACAACTCCTTCCTGATATTTTATAAACGTCCCCGCCCTCTCAGGCCGCTTTGCGTCCAGCTCTCCCAAAGAGAGAGCCCTCGGCAAAACCATAAACTTTGCGTGGACTGCCAAAGCCTCTCACTTTGATAGACTTCCCCCGGCCGGGGGAAGATGTCGCGTGAGCGACAGAAAGGGGAACAAGGTGGCAGCGCGTCAGCGCTGACGGAGAGGGCGAACCCGTTTTCTTATTCGCCCAGAGCCTTCTTGACGATGGCGCTGACAGCAGCCAGAGCCTCATCGATCTTGGTCTCGTCCTTCAGGCCGGCCATTGCAAAGTCCGGCTTGCCGCCGCCCTTGCCGCCGGCAATGGCAGCGATCTCCTTGACCAGAGCACCGGCCTTCAGGCCCTTTTCCTGTGCCTGTTTGGTCACAGTGACAGCCATGGTGATCTTATCCTCAGCCTTGCCCACCAGAACCGCCACAGCGGGCTTCACAGCCTTGTCGCGGATGGTATCGCACATGCCGCGCAGTGTGTCGCCGGTGGTGCCGGTGAAGTATGCAGAAGCGATCTTCACGCCGCCGATCTCTTCGGCATTGTCAAACAGGCTGGTCACCTTGGAAGCGGCGACCTGTGCCTTGATCTCTTCCAGCTCCTTGGCCAGAGCCTTGTTCTCAGCCATCACGGCCTCGGCACGGACGGGCAGAGCGGTCACGTTGTTGGCCTTCAGGGTGTTTGCCACGGTATGCAGCATAGCCTCCTGCAGGTTTGCACGGATCAGCAGGTTGCGGCCGGTGACAGCCTCGATGCGGCGGATGCCGGCAGCCACAGAGGACTCGCTGACGATCTTGAAGCCGCCGATCTGGGCGGTGTTCTTGACATGGGTACCGCCGCAGAACTCGGTAGACCAGCCCTCGATATCCACCACGCGGACCACCTTGCCGTACTTTTCGCCAAACAGAGCCATTGCACCCAGCTTCTTGGCTTCCTCCACCGGCATCTCCTGCACGGTGACATTCATGGAGTCAAAGATCTTATCATTGACGATCTTCTGCACCCGTGCCAGTTCCTCGGGGGTCACGGCGCTGAAGTGGGTAAAGTCGAAGTGGGTGATGGAGGCATCCTGATAGGAACCAGCCTGATGCACATGGTCGCCCAGCACCTCACGCAGGGCAGCCTGCAGCAGGTGGGTAGCGGTATGGTTGCGGGCAATGGCCATGCGGTAGCCCTTGTCCACCTGTGCGGTCAGCACATCGCCCACCTTCACAATGCCGCTTTCCAGCACGCAGGTGTGGACGTAGTAGCCCTTGGGGGTCTTTTTCACGTCCAGCA
>ENA-OVGC01001572-OVGC01001572.1-human-gut-metagenome-genome-assembly--contig:-NODE-1572-length-17239-cov-2.976839_pt1 | contig 17239 bp, 8 predicted proteins | sample MGYA00237768_ERZ505415 | MGnify/ENA primary metagenome ERZ505415 (study PRJEB26158, sample SAMN06016382) | human gut metagenome | biome: human gut; feature: ankylosing spondylitis patient; material...
CCGGGGTTTTTTGACAGACTAAAAAGCGGCTTAAAAGCCGCTTTTTTTGACTAACCGTGCGCTATTGCTTCTTTTTGCAGATATGCCCCTGATACATGAATATCCCCCCGGCGGCAATGGCGGCGGCTGTTATGAATATCACCGCCTTCATCGGCATTTTTCCGGCGTAATCCATAGCGTTGGTCAAAAAATACCCAAAGGCGCTTTTTTCCATTACCTGCATCACCGGCAGCAGCAAAAGCTCCAGCGCAAGCATTATCAGTCCCGCGACCGCCGTTATAAAGCCTGTGCGTATGCGTTTTTCCGCAGCGTTCAGCCGGGCTATGGCGGCTATGCTCTCCTTTTCTCCAGCCGCAGCGGGTATGCTCTCAGCCCCCTTCAAAAGCTCGTCTGTGGATATGCCGAAAAGCTCGCTCAATGCGATTATCTTGGATATTTCCGGCGCCGCGTCGTTCAGCTCCCATTTTGATACCGACTGGCGGGAAACGTCGAGCTGCTCCGCCAGCTGCTCCTGCGAAAGGCCCGCCGCCTTTCGAAGCTGCTGTATCCTTTCGCCTACTGTCATTTCTTTCATTGCTCGAGTACTCCTTTGCGGTTTTGTTGGGTATAGCATACTCTATTTGGCGGCTATCGCGCCACCAATCATACTTGGAAAAAGCGCAACCGGAGGTTGCGTGGGCTTGCCGCCCGCCGCTTCCTTAAAAAAAGTGCCCCGGCAATTTCACCGGGGCCGTATTATTATTCGGCTTTATTCGCCCTTGCTCTCTGATACGGTGAGGTTCTCGCCATCGTAATCTACGGTGAACACCGTGTCGGGGGCGGGGTCGCCTTCGATTATCTTGCGGGCAAGCAGCGTCTCAAGCTTGCTGGAAAGCAGCCGCTTCAGGGGCCTTGCGCCGTACTGAGGATCGTAGCCGGTCTCCGCAAGGTAGTTCTTCGCCCTGTCGGTAAGCTTCACATCCAGCCTGCGCTCCTTGAGCCTCTTGCGTATATCCTCCAGCATGAGGTCGGTGATCTTGAAGATCTCCTCCTTGTCCAGGGGCTTATAGAACACTATGTCGTCTATCCTGTTGAGGAATTCCGGCCTGAAGCTCTGCTTGAGCAGCAGGTTCACCTGTGCGCGGGCATCCTCGGTTATCCTGCCGTCCTTTATGCCCTCCAGTATGTAGCTGGAGCCCAGATTGCTGGTCATGACGATTACGGTATTCTTGAAGTCCACCGTGCGGCCCTGGGAATCCGTTATGCGCCCGTCGTCCAGCACCTGAAGCAGTACGTTGAACACGTCGGGATGGGCCTTCTCCACCTCGTCGAACAGCACGACGCAGTAGGGATGGCGGCGCACGGCCTCCGTGAGCTGGCCGCCCTCGTCATAGCCCACATAGCCCGGAGGCGCGCCTATCAGGCGGGATACGGAGTGCTTCTCCATGTATTCGCTCATATCTATGCGGACCATGTTGGACTCATCGTCAAACAGGGCTTCCGCCAGAGCCTTGGCAAGCTCCGTCTTGCCTACGCCGGTGGGGCCCAGGAACAGGAATGAGCCGATAGGCTTGTTGGGGTCCTTCAGCCCCGCCCGGGTGCGCAGTATAGCGTCGCAGACGGTCTGCACCGCCTCGTCCTGGCCTATGACCCGCTTATGCAGTATGCTGTCCAGGTGCAGCAGCTTCTCCCTCTCGCCTTCCATCAGCTTGGCGACCGGTATACCGGTCCAACGGCCCACTATCTTGGCTATCTCCTCCTCGGTGATGCGGTCGCGGAGCAGGCCGTCCGCTTTGCCCTTCTCCATGTCCGCCTCCGCCTTGGCCAGCTCTTCCTTCAGCTTGGGCAGCTTGCCGTACTTGAGCTCGGCAGCCTTGTTAAGGTCGTAGCTCCGCTCGGCCTGCTGCATATCGGCGTTAAGCTGCTCTATCTCTGTACGTAGGGACTGAACCTTCTTTATGGCGTCCTTCTCGTTTTCCCACTTTGCCTTGAGCCCCGCGAACTCCTCGCGCTCGTGAGCCAGCTCCTTGCGGATATCCTCAAGGTGCTGCTGGGATATCTTGTCGCTTTCCTTGTTAAGGGCGGCTTCCTCTATCTCCAGCTGCATTATGTGCCGGCGCTTCTCGTCCAGCTCGGTGGGCATGCTGTCCATCTCGGTGCGCACCATGGCGCAGGCCTCATCCACAAGGTCGATAGCCTTATCCGGCAGGAACCTGTCGCTTATGTACCTGTGGGAAAGTGTGGCGGCGGCTATCAGGGCGCTGTCCTGTATCTTTACGCCGTGGAACACCTCGTAGCGCTCCTTCAGCCCTCTCAGTATGCTTATGGTATCCTCTACCGTAGGCTCATCTACCATTACGGGCTGGAACCTTCTGGAAAGGGCGGGGTCCTTTTCGATGTACTTGCGGTACTCGTCCAGCGTGGTCGCGCCTATGCAGTGCAGCTCGCCCCTGGCAAGCATGGGCTTTAAGAGGTTGCCCGCGTCCATGCTGCCCTCGGTGCGTCCGGCTCCTACTATATTGTGCAGCTCATCGATGAACAGTATTATCCTGCCCTCGCTGCGCTTTACTTCATTAAGAACGGCCTTAAGCCTTTCCTCAAATTCGCCCCGGAACTTTGCGCCCGCAATAAGCGCACCCATGTCAAGGGAGAATATCTTGCGATCCTTCAGGTTTGCCGGCACATCGCCTGATACTATCCGCTGGGCAAGTCCCTCGGCTATTGCCGTCTTGCCTACGCCCGGCTCGCCTATGAGCACGGGGTTATTCTTGGTCTTTCTTGAAAGTATGCGGATGACGTTGCGTACTTCCTCGTCACGCCCTATAACAGGGTCAAGCTTCTGCTTCCTTGCAAGCTCCACGAGGTCCTGAGCGTACTTACCAAGTGCGTCGTAGGTGTCCTCCGGGCTGTCGGTCGTCACCCTTGCGCCGCCCCGGACGTCGTTGAGAACCTTCAGGAACTCGTCCCGGGTGATGCCAAAGGTTTTAAACATCTCCTTCATGGCGCCGTTAGGCGCTTCCAGCATGCCTAAAAACAGATGCTCTACCGAGATATACTCGTCCTTCATGTGCTTGGCCTGATCCTCCGCCGCGTTGAGCGCGCGATCCAGCTCAGGGGTTATGTACACCTTTTCCGCCTCCCGGCTGCCCGTGACCTTGGGCAGCTTGCTTATTTCCCTGTCCAGGGCCGCGTCAAAGGCGTCCTTATCCTTGCCCATTCTGGTGATGAGCTCGGCTATGAGCTTCTGGTCGAGCAGCGCCTTCATAAGGTGCTGCTGATCCACCTGCTGGTTGGTGTTGCGGCTGGCGATGGACTGGGCATCCTGCACCGCCGCAATAGATTTTTGCGTTAACCTGTTAATATCCATATAAAATCCTCCTCGGACCGATGATTTCGTAAGTAGTATGTGCCATGGTCCTTATTAGCACTCTTACCTTTCGAGTGCTAATTGTAATATAAGACCTTGTACATATCATCATAATAATTTGAAATAATTGTGAAGTGGAAAAAAAACCTGAGCTGTTGTATAATAACAGAAAAACTTATGGAGGACGCCCCAATGAAGATCAGAGATATATCGGAGCCTGCAAGCTTTTTTAAGGCCGTAAACACCTGCGCCGGCAGGGTGGAGCTCATGACCGCCGAGGGCGACTGCCTCAACCTCAAGTCCCGCCTGTGCCAGTACATAGCCCTCACCCAGATGTTCGAGGACAAGCGGGTGGAAGGCATAGAGCTTGTACTGAGTGAGCCCTGCGACCTCAACAAGCTTCTGCCCTACATAGACGCGGAGGAATAACGCTGCAAACGCAAAGGGCTTCCTTTAAATTGGGAAGCCTTTTTTCTTTACTTCATTTCCTCTATGTGCTCCTTCGCGTAGGCGATGAACCTTGCTGCCGCAGGGGAAATCATATCCTTCCTTGTAACTCCTATACCTATATCCACATACTGCTCAGGGTCCAGGGGCATAACCCTCACCTCGCCGCCCGGCTCCGTCCGGCGGAACGCATTGGACAGCAGGATATTGAAGATCATCATCAGGATATTGCGCACCGAAGGGAACAGCACGCCGCTGCCTACGGCCGTCCGGTAGGCGATACGGTTCTCCCCGGCATAATCGGCGAATGTCTGCGCGATGCCGCCGGCCGTGCGCGAAACGTCCAACATCTCGATATCGTCCGAACCGTCGACGGGATCGGTCGACTGGAATTCGTTGAGCATATAGATCAGATCGTTGATCTTCTGCGCATTGTGCCGGATCAGTTCCGCCTGCCGGCGGACGAATGCGTCGGCCGACTTGCAGCCCATGATCTGCTGGCAGGGACCGTTTATCAGCGTCACGGGGATCGAGAGTTCGTTGGTCAGGTTGGAGAACGACCAGATGCACGACTCATAGACCAGTTCCCGCTGCCGCTGTTCGTAGAGCGACTGCCGGAGCCGCGCCCGGAGCCGGCGGCGGCGGATCAGGTATCCCGACACGCCGATAACGACGCCCAGCGTTGCGGCGAGATACCCGATCCAGGCCCAGGTCGAGGCGTAGGGCGGAGCCAGCACGCGGATCGGCAGGCGGCTGACGGGACTCCACTCCCCGGTCGTATTGTTCCGGTAGCGCACCCCGAGCGTATAGCGGCCCGCGGGAAACGCAGCGAAAGCCAGCGTGTTGCTGTGGTAATTGTCATGCCAGTCGCCGTCCAGTCCCTCGATATTGTAAAAATAGGAATAATTGCTGCCGTTGACGTAATCCAGTGCCGCGATCGAAAGACTGAAAGCATTCTGATGATGCCGCAGCACCATCCGCCCCCGGCGCATCAGCGCCCCGACATCGTACGACTCGCCGTTGGCCCTCACCTCGCGGAACCGGATGGGCGGCATGTAGGAGGCCGCTTCGAAATCCCCGCTGTCGGAGATGACCACGAAGCCGTTGATCCCGCCGAAAAGCAGTTTTCCCCGCTCCCGGTCGTAAAAAAAGGCTCCGTCGCTGAACTCGACCACGTCAAGTCCGTACGAAGCGCCGTAAACCACCGAACGGTTCGTCGCCGGGTCGTAGCGCACGATGCCGGCATTGGTCCCGACCCAGATGTTGTCGAGCGAATCGACCAGCAGGCCGTGGATCACCCCGCAACGCAGCTGGTCGTTGCTGTAATCGGGTTCCGCGCCGCCGCCCGCCGGATCGTAACGCACCAGGCCGCAGCCGGTCCCGAACCACGACGAGCCGTCCGAACAGCACACGCCCGCCGTCACGTCGTTCACGGCCAGCCCCCGGCGGGTGTCGAACCCGACGGTCCGGCCCTCCCGGGTGCGCCTGTCATAGTGTACGACGCCGATACCGTGGTTGCAGAACCAGAGGGTGGAATCGGACTCCTCGCAAACGGAGAAAAAGAAGTTCCGGCTCCGCGCCTTGAGTCCCAGCTCCACCGGTTCGACATTCGCGGCGACGGGCGCGTCGGCGCTCCCGGACAGTTCGATGCGCCAGACCCCGTAGCCCACGCTCGCAGCCCACAGCACCCCGTCCCGGTCCTCGTAAAGCCCGTGAATGCGCCGCAGCGCCCCGCTCCGCGGCAGTTCGAAAATCCGCCTGTGCCGGTACGAGTAGTAGCACACGCCGCCGTCGCCGCCGATCCACAGTACATTGCGGCGGCTTCCGGCAAACGTATAGACCGAATTTTTCCCCAGCGGCGAATCGGCGGCCGTATAGCTGTCGGTATTCTCCCGCGTAAAGGTCCGCCGGGAGTAGAAATCGCGGATGCGCAGGATGCCGTCGTTCTTGGTCCCGATCCAGAGGTCGCCCTCCGGGTCGACATGGAGCGCCTTGATCGGTTTGGTCAGCAGGTAGGGCAGCGTTTCGTAGGTGACCGAACGGATCGCGACCTCCCCGACCGCCTGCCGCAGCAACCCGCTGCCGTCGGTTCCGATCCAGACAATATCCTGGTTACAGTCCTTCAGCAGCGCAAAAACGCCGCAGTTGACGTCGATCTCCTGCAACTCGTAACGCCCCTCGATCGGATCGGTCGAACGGAGCCGCAGCACGCCGCTCATCCCGAAGGCCAGCACGTAATCGTCCTTGTCGCTGATCACCGACGAAAGGGTGCCGCGCCGTCCGAGCTCCTCCCGCAGGTCGAAAATCGGGAAAGCCCGCCGCTGCCCGGTGTCGAAGCGGAACAACATGCCGTTCCGGTCGGTGAAAAAGATCGTCCGGTCGCCGTCGTAACGGGTGAACACCACCCCGTCCGGCAGCGGCATCCGCTCCCACTCCCCCACCGAAGCCCTGCCGCCGGCGTCATAGACCACCTGCGCACAACGAATATCCTCCGAACGCACCAGCCACAATACGCCGTCGCCGTCGAGGCACATGCGCAGCACCCCGTTCAGCTCCGCCCCGCGGACATCGACCGGCTCGAACGCACCCTGCGACGCCACATATCCGTACAACTTGTTGCCATGCAGGAAAAACGCCTCGTCCCGGCTGCGGGCCGCGAATTTATAGACCCGCTGGAATCCGGCAAGCATTTCGATCCGCCGGTCGCGCGTGTCGAAGCGGTCGACACCGTAGTTGGTCCGCACCCAGAGGTAACCGTCGTCCGTGGCTACGATCTCCTGAATCAGGTTGCCCGAGAGCCGGAAATGCCGGGCGGAATTGCCGTCCCACAGATTCAGTCCGTCGCAACTGCCCGCCCAGATATACCCGTCCGCATCCTGCGCCAGCGACAGAATCGAACTGTTCGACAGCCCGTCGCGGTGGGTAATGCGGCGGATATTCTGCGGGAATGCACTCCGGACGACCGCGACCGCGAGGAGAAGGAATACGCATCTGAAATACATAGCAGGGCGAATTAGATAAAAACAGACCGGAATATCTATGTAAATATATACAAAAAAACCGGATTTCAAAACAAAATATCCCATTTAGCGACAACGCCGATTCCCCTTGGTACAAGGGCTTTTTCCCGGATACGCCGGATGGCTTTTCCGGCGAGCGGCAAAGAGCGATCTTGGGCGCTATGATATGAAATCATACTTCTTTTACAAGAAAATATACTCGCACAATGCCGTTTTCCGATATTTTTGTAGAAGCCCTGACGAAAGTTTCCGCTTCCCGAAAGGCTTATTTGCGACACCTATATATAAAACCCGCATGCTATGAAGAAAACGCACTTGTTTCGGCATCAGAGGTATTCGCATCCAAATCGGACGATAGCCGGGAAATCATTCCGGGCAGTCTCCGCATCGTTTTCCGTATTCCAGTTCCGCCGGTCGAAATACCGGAAGCAACGGCATCCGAACGACCCGCTCTTCGGCTGATCCGCCGTATCGCCCTCTCACTTACGTTCGCATCCTCCCGCAGCATCTCTACCCACACCCGCTGCACGCTTATTCAAACGCACTGTTCCTTTTCCGATAGCCGACGGCCCATCGGAAAGGCAGCCGGCCCGAACCTCGTACCAAACCCATTTAAATTTTCGCCTATGATAAAAAAATTGCTCTTATCGCTATCGGCGGTTTTCTGTATGACGGCAGCTTCGGCCCAGACCCAGACGGTCAAAGGCCGCGTCGTCGATGAGAACAACGCACCGGTCATCGGTGCGACCGTTGTCGTCAAGAACCGCCCGACAATCGGCACTTCGACCGATGTCAAGGGAGAATTCGCACTTCAAGGAGTCCCGAAAGGAGGGGGGGGGAAACTCCAAATCTCTTATGTAGGCTACAAAACCCAGGATGTTGACATTGCACCCGACATCCGGGTAAAACTCGAACCCGACGCCCAGGCCGTAGAGGCCGTCGTGGTGACGGGTATGACCAAGATGGACAAGCGGCTGTTCACGGGAGCCGCAGACCAGCTGGTTGCCGACGACGTGAAACTGGCCGGTATGGCCGACATCAGCCGCGGCCTGGAAGGCCGGTCGGCCGGCGTATCCGTCCAGAACGTATCCGGTACGTTCGGAACCGCCCCGAAAATCCGCGTGCGCGGTGCCACATCAATTTACGGCAGTTCGAAGCCGCTGTGGGTCGTGGACGGCGTCATCATGGAGGACATCGTCGACATCGACGCCGACGACCTCTCCTCGGGCGACGCCACGACGCTCATCGCATCGGCCATCGCCGGACTCAATGCCGAAGACATCGAGAGCTTCAACATTCTGAAAGACGGCTCCGCCACCTCCATCTACGGAGCGCGCGCCATGGCGGGCGTCATCGTCATCACCACCAAACGCGGCCGCGCCGGCGTGAGCACCATCAACTACACCGGCGAATTCACCTACCGCATGATTCCGTCCTACCGGGATTTCAACATTATGAACTCGCAGGACCAGATGTCGGTCTACATGGACATGCAGAAAAAAGGCTGGCTCAACCTCGCCGAAACCATCACCGATTCGGAAAGCGGCGTATTCGGAAAGATGTACCAGATGATTGCGGCCGGACAATTGCAAAACGACGACGCGAGCATCGGGAATTACCTGCGCGCGGCGGAGTTCCGCAACACGAACTGGTTCAGCGAGCTGTTCAACAACAACGTCATGCACACCCACTCGGTGAGCCTCACGTCCGGAACCGACAAATCGTCCTACTATGCGTCGCTGAGCGCCATGAGCGACCCGGGCTGGACGAAGACCAGCAAGGTGGAACGCTACACGGCCAACATCAACGCCTCCTACAACATCTTCAAAAACCTGTCGCTGAACCTGATTTCCAACGGCTCCTACCGGAAGCAGAAGGCGCCGGGAACCCTGTCGTCGGCAACCAACTACGTGACGGGCGAAGTGAAGCGCGAATTCGACATCAACCCCTATTCCTATGCGCTCAATACGTCGCGCACGCTCGACCCCGACGAATTCTACACGCGAAACTACGCGAGCTTCAACATTCTGCACGAACTGGACAACAACTACATCGACCTTTCGGTCGTCGAGACCAAATTCCAGGCCGAACTGAAGTGGTCGCCCGTCGAGGGCCTCGACCTGAGCGCCCTGGGCGCGGTAAAATACCAGGCCTCGATCCAGGAGCATAACATCACCGAGTCCTCAAACCAGTCCGTCGCTTACCGGACCGTCGAACCGACCACCGTCCGGGACAACAACCCGTTCCTTTACACCGATCCGGACAACCCCTACGCCGTTCCGGTGACCGTGCTGCCCAAGGGCGGTATCTACGAACGCACGGACAACAAAATGCTTTCGTACGACTTCCGCGCGTCGGCGACCTACAACAAAACGTTCAACAACACGCATATCATCAACCTCTACGGCGGTATGTCGGTGAACAAGATCGACCGGCACAACACCTGGTTCCGCGGCTGGGGACTCCAGTACGATATGGGTATGGAGCCTTACTACGATTACCTGGCCTTCAAGCAGGGCATGGAGAGCGGCAGCAAGTACTACACGATCGGCGACTCGTTCTATCGCGAAGTGGCCTTCTTCTTCAACGGAACCTATTCTTACAAGGGACGCTACACCATCAACGGAACCTACCGCTACGAAGGGACCAACAAGATGGGCAAGAGCCGCAAAGCCCGCTGGCTGCCGACGTGGAATATCTCCGGGGCATGGAACGTCCACGAGGAGAAGTTCTTCAGCCACGTACAGCCCGCCCTGTCGCACCTGTCGCTCAAAGCCTCCTACTCGCTGACCGCCGACCGCGGCCCGTCTTACGTCACCAACTCGCTGGCCGTCATCAAAGCCTCGACCCCGTGGCGCCCGACCAGCGGCGATACCGAAACCGGCCTCAAGGTTTCGAGCCTCGAAAATGCGCAGCTCACCTACGAGAAGAAGCACGAGCTGAACCTCGGACTCGACGTCGGGTTCGTCAACAACCGGATCAACCTGGCCTTCGACTGGTACAAACGCAACAACTTCGACCTGATCGGCACGGTCACGACCCAGGGTATCGGCGGCGAGATCTCCAAATACGGCAACGTCGCGGAGATGAAATCGAACGGCGTCGAAATCAGCCTTTCGACCAAGAACGTCCAGACCAAGAACTTCAGCTGGACCACCAACTTCATCTACTCGCACATCCACAACGAAGTGACCAAACTCGAAACCTCCACGCGCGCAATGACGCTGGTTTCGGGAACCGGATTCACGATGGAGGGGTATCCCGCCCGCTCGCTCTTCTCGTTCCAGTTCGCAGGATTGAACGAAGTCGGACTGCCGGTCGTGGTCAACACGGAAGGCAAACTCAGCTCCAGCTCCTTCAATTTCCAGGACAGCAACGAGAACAACCTGAAAACGAATCTGGTCTACTCCGGACCGGTCGACCCGACCGACCTGGGCAGTTTCGGCAATACGTTCCAGTACAAGGGATGGCGTCTGAACGTCTTTATGACCTACTCGTTCGGCAACGTCGTGCGGCTCAACCCGGTCTTCAGCAGCATTTACTCGGACCTCGACGCCATGCCGCGGGAATTCAAGAACCGCTGGATGGTCTCCGGCGACGAAGCCGTCACGAACATCCCGGCCATCGCCTCGAAGCGCCAGCGCCAGCTGAACTCCTCGATTTCGTACGGGTACAGCGCCTACAACTACTCGACGGCACGCATCGCCAAGGGCGACTTCATCCGCATGAAGGAAATTTCGCTTTCGTACGACTTCCCGAAGAGACTCATTTCGAAACTGCGGTTCTCTTCGCTTTCGCTCAAACTGCAAGCCACGAACCTCTTCCTGATCTACGCCGACAAGAAGCTCAACGGCCAGGACCCCGAGTTCTACAACACCGGCGGCGTCGCAGCCCCCGTGCCGCGGCAGTTCACGCTCACAATCCGAATCGGACTGTAAAATCTGATTTATCTTAAAAAGATTCCTATGAAAAAAAGCATCATATATTTACTGGGCATAGCGGTCGTCATTCCGGCATTCATGTCGTGCAGCGATTTTCTGGATCAGAATCCCGATCTGCGCACGACGCTGGATTCCGAAGAGAAGATCGCCAACATACTCGTCTCGGCCTACATCAGCGGGGCAGGCAGCTACCAGCTCGTTGCGGAACTCTCCTCGGACAACGTCTGCGACTACGGCATCACAAAGAATTACAACCAGTTCTATCAGGATGTCTACGAATGGGCCGAAGAGGTTACCAGCAACAACGACGCCCCGCGGAACATCTGGAGTTCGAACTACAACAACATCGCCAACGCCAACCAGGCGCTTTCGGCCATCGAGGAGCTGGGAGGACCTACCACCACGAGGCTCAAGGCCAGCAAAGGCGAAGCGCTGATTTGCCGGGCTTATTCCCATTTCGTACTGGCAAACATGTTCTGCATGCCCTACAACCCGGCAACAGCAGGGAACTGCCTGGGCATACCCTATATGGACCACGCCGAAACCGACCTCAACCCCAGGTACGAACGCGGAACGCTCCAGAAGGTCTACGAGATGATCGGCAAAGACATCGAAGCGGGCATCCCCCTGATCGACGACACGGCCTATTCGGTTCCGAAATACCACTTCAACTACAAGGCCGCCTGCTGCTTCGCCTCGCGCTACTACCTGTTCATGCAGGACTGGGGCAATGCCATCAAATACGCGACGATGGCCCTGACCTCCAACCCGTCGTCGCTGCTGCGCGATTACAGTGCGATCGCCGCTCTGCCGAAGGGCACCAGCAGGCATCAGGAATATGTCAATTCGGCCAGCACGGCCAACTTCCTCCTCCAGGCCGCGACATCGAACAGCGGACTGCTTTTCGACTGGTACTCCACCGCCGGCCGCTATTCGCACGGCAAACTGCAAGGAATCTATGAAACCGTTCAGCCGAAAAAAGGCGGTCCGTGGGGCAGCAGCGTGACTTTCAAAGCGCCGCATGCAGTGCTTGCCTCATCGGGCAAATACGTTCTTCCCCGGACATGGCGCGTGTTTCAATACACCGACCCGGTCGCCGGAACCGGATTCAACAAAGCGATTTCCGTTCTCTTCACCTCCGAGGAGGCGTTGCTCAACCGCGCCGAAGCCTATATTATGAAGATGAACGAAGACCCGACGGCGCTCGACAAGGCCCTGGAGGATATAAACCTCTACGCCGCGAACCTCTTCTCGGCAGGGTTCAAATCCATGACGGAGGCTTCGATCATCAAATGGGCTACGGAAACCTACCCCGACTACTCCGAACTCTACGTCGGAAAGACCTCGGTCAGCAGCCCGCAGACGCTCAATCCCAAGAAAAAGCTCCATGCGGCCCCCTACAACACGCTCGAAGAGGGCGGCCCGCAGGAGAGCATGCTTCAGGCGCTCATCTTCATGCGCCGCTACCAGTTCCTCCACGAAGGCATGCGGTGGTTCGACACCCGTCGCTTCGGCATCACGGTCTACCGCTACCTGCTCGATGAAGACGCCGAAACCGTCGTGCAAATCACCGATCAGATCAGCGACGAGAACGGTACGGCCGATCCGCGCCGCGCCCTGCAACTCCCGGCCGACGTTATTGCCGCCGGCCTGACCCCCAACCCGAGAAAATAACAAACCAAAGTGCGTATGAAAAAGAATCTGATATATCTGCTCTTTTCCGTCACGCTGCTCTGCGCAGCGCTGACAGCCTGTTCGGACAACGACGATCTGGATTCCACCAGCGTGGTCCGGCCGACGACCACCGAACAGAACGACCTCGACCGCTGGCTCAAGCGCAACTACGTCGAAACCTACAACATCCAGCTCAAATACCGGTTCGAGGACATCGAGTCGAGCATGGGCTACTACCTCACACCCGCCAGCTACAAGCAGTCGGTCGCCATGGCCAAACTGGTGCGCCACATGTGCCTGGAAGCCTACGACGAGATAACCGGCAGCACGGATTTCATCAAGGCCTATTTCCCGAAAATCCTCTACCTGGTCGGCTCGTATGCCTACAAGACCAACGGAGCGATGGTGCTGGGAACGGCCGAAGCCGGGGCGAAGATCACGCTCTACAACCTCGACAACCTGAACCCCAAGACCGTCAATGCGAAGACGGCCTATTTCAAGACGATCCACCACGAATTCGGACATATCCTCAATCAGACGAAACCTTACCCCACCGATTTCGCGGAGATTTCCGGCCCGGATTACGTACAGGACCAATGCTTCGAAATCTACAAGACCACCGAATCGGCGCTGCAAAAAGGATTCATTTCCCCGTATGCATCGAAAGCCGACGGCGAGGATTTCGTGGAACTCATCGCCCTCTACGTCAACCGGAGCGCAGAAGAGTGGGAGGAGATGCTGACGACGGCCGGCGACACGGGACGGCCGAAAATCGAAGCCAAATTCGAAATCGTCTCCAACTACATGAAAAGCACCTGGAACATCGACCTGAACGAACTGCGGGAAATCGTACTGCGCCGTGCGGAAGAAGCGCCCAACCTCGACTTCGACTCGCTGGATGACGAAGATACGGACTCGCCCGAAAATTCCGGTACAAACGAATAAGCGACACCGAATATGAAAAAAACAGCAATCATACTATTTCTGGTTCTGGCCATTCCTGCCCTGCTCACCTCATGCCTGTTCGACGAGGAGGATCTTTTCGACAAATCCGCCTCCGAACGCATCGAAGTCGCCAAGCAGGAAGCCAAGACCGTGCTCGAAAGCGCTGAAAACGGATGGCACGTGCGCTATTTCCCCTCCCCGACCCAGGAGTTCGGCGGATACAACCTGTTTTTCAAATTCTCCGAAGGCAGCGTCACCGTTGCCTCCGAGATCGAAAGCAACCCGTCCATCACCGAGACGAGCCTCTATTCGCTCGGCGAGGATCTGGGCGTCACGCTCAATTTCGATACGAAAAACTCGCTCATCAATTACTTCGTACACCCGAAAAATCCCGACAACATCGGATCGACCTACAAGGGCATGGAGGGCGACTACAAATTCACGATGATGGAGACATCCGCGGCAATGGTCGTCCTGCGCGGCATCATCACGGGGAATTACTACATCCTGACCCCCGTTTCCGCGGACACCGACTGGTCGGAAGACCTGGAGACCTACCGGAATAATGCGGAAGACATGTCATTCAACACCTATTCCTTCGTCGTAAAAGACAAGACGTATTCGGCAACGCTCACGAACCGTCGCTTTGCGGTCAAGATCGACAGTGAAACCACCGTGTACGCACCGTTCATCTACACCAAGGCCGGCATCAGTTTCTACATGCCGGTCGAGATCGACGGAGTGACCGCACAGAACTTCACCTTTGTCGACGACTACTATTTCGCCGAAGTCAACGGCGCCGATTTCAAGATTATGACGCCCGAGCCGGTCCGGTCGGACATCACGTTCGAAGTGACCGTTCCCGATGCCACGAAGACCTACAACAGCGTTACGGTGAATACAGTTCCATCAACGGATACGGAGTACTACTACATGGGGCTGATGCTGAAGTCCGAATTCGAGGCCCAGCGCGAGAAAAAGCTCCTGCAAAGCCTGGTCGGCACGCTCAACGGCAACATCGGCGCAGGCGACGATCCCGAAGCGATCGCAGCCAGCCTGCTCCACAAAGGTGCGGACACCTATACGCTCAACTATCCGAGTTTCTACGACGAGTACGTAGCCGTCGTATTCGGATGCGCCGTCTCCAACGGATTCATCGTCTCCACCACGCCCATCACGTCGCTTCCGGTTTCGATCGACGCCTCGCTCTTGCCGGACAATACCGATCCTCTCTACAAGAGATGGCTGGGCAAATGGAGAGTTACGAGCACCACCTCGCAGGTAAACGAAGCTCCCGTAACATTCGAGGTTATCGTAAAACCGGGCACCGTCAACTCGTCCTACATGATCCGGGGCTGGGGCATCACGATCTACGGAAACAGGTACGACCTGCGGGCATATTACCAGGCATCCTATAATGGCGCCTCCACTCCGGCCATCCCGATTCCGAAGTCGACCGGTATTCTCTACACGAAAACCGACAATGCGATTTACGGCTACGACGGAGTCTACCCGATCCGGACTCGCTACTCCCGTATAACCCACTCGACCGGAGCCTACTCGTCATTTACGACGACCCAGACCTCGCCCAAACTCGTCGGCATTTACGACGAGGCGCAGGCAGGCCAGGCAACGATGTACGGTTCCGGCTACAATACCGGCACCGATTACGTCGGCATAGAGTTCTTCAGATGGACGGAAAACCAGGCATCCTACTACACCTCGCCGGCTGTCCGTCCGGGCTATACTGCCAAAGACTTCCCGGTGGGTCCCTTCACGTGGGTTCAGCTGATAGACGCCGACGGGAACGACCTCACCACCGGCACCCCGGCCGAATAAGCGAAACCGGTTCGATCCTCAAATAAGTCCGGGCCGCCCTCAATGGGCGGCCCGGACTTTTATCGGATACAGAAAACCCGGTCCGTGTCAGTCGAAGAAATTGTCGTCGTCCGCATCCGGGACACGCCCCTCAGGATCGGTCTCCTCGTCGCAGTCGTAGCGCGGCATCATCGCCGGACGGATGAACTGGTCGGCGCGGCTCACGCCGAGGCGCCCGTCGTCATAGACCCGTTTCATGAAGTCGCCCACGATCGGCAGCGCCATCACGCTGCCCTCGCCGCCGCGGATGAAGTGCACCGACTGGTCCTCGCCGCCGACCCAGGCGCCGGTCACCAGCTTCGGGGTCACGCACATGAACCACGCGTCGCGGTTCTTGTTCGAAGTTCCGGTCTTGCCGCCGATCTCCATGTCGGTCAGCCCGAACTGCCACCGCAGACGGCCCGCCGTCCCCGAGTTGACCACGTCCTGAAGCATCGTGAGCATCGTGTAGGCCGTGCGTTCGCTGACGGCGTCCTGCGACTGGGGAATGAAACTGGCGATCAGGTTGCCCTGACGGTCCTCGATGCGCGTCACGAAGATCGGATCGGTGTGCACGCCCTGATTGGCAAAGGTCGAAAAGGCGCTCACCAACTCGTAAACGTTCGATTCCGAAGAGCCGAGAGCCAGCGCCGGAACGGGGTCTATGTAGCTGCGGATGCCCATGTTGTGAATGAAATCGGCCACGGCAGCCGGCTGCTTGGCCTGCTTCATAATCCACGCCGAGTAGTTGTTGCGGCTGCGCGCAAGTCCCCACTTGAGGGGGTGCAGCACCCCGTCGTACTCGACATTGCCGGCCTCCTTGGGCGACCAGGCCGTACCGTTGGCCGTCTCAATGGTCGTCGGCAGGTTGGGAACCATCGTGCAGGGCGTCAGGCCCAGATGGTCGATGGCGAAGGTGTAAACGAAGGGCTTGATCGTCGAGCCGATCTGGCGTTTGCCCTGCTTGGCCATGTCGTACTTGAAGTAACGGAAGTTAGGCCCTCCGACATAGGCTTTTACGAAGCCCGTGGCAGGATCGAGCGACACCATCGCGGCACGCATGATACGCTTGTGGTGGAGGATCGAGTCGCGCGGCGTCATCAGCGTGTCGCGCTCGCCCTTATAGGTGAACACCCGCATGTTGCAGGGTTTGTCGAAAGCGGCGTTGATCTCCTTCTCGCCCGCCCCGGCGTGCTTCATCTCGCGGTAACGGTCCGAATAACGGACGGCATGGCGCATGATCCGGTCGCGCTCCTCCTTGTCGGCATCGACGAAAAGCGTCTTCGTCGCCCGGAACTGCGCGTCCATCTTGGGCTGAATCTCCTTCTCCATCTGCCGCTGCACGGCCTGCTCGGCATAGGTCTGCATCACGGAGTTGATCGTGGTATAGATTTTCAACCCGTCGCGGTAGATATTGTAGGGCGTGCCGTCGGCCTTGCGGTTCTTGTGACACCAGCCATAGAGCGGATTCTCGTTGTACTCCTCCACCGCCTGGTCATAGTCCCACTCGTTGTAGAACTGGCTGCGCTTGGGAGGCCGGGCGTTCATCACCAGCCGCAGCATCTCGCGGAAATAGGTCGCCGCACCCTCGTTGTGCGACACGGGCTTGTAGTTGGTCACGATCGGCAGCGCCGCCAGCGAATCGCGCTGCCTGCGGGTCAGCGCCCCGGCCTCCTCCATGCGTGAAAGCACGAGGTTGCGGCGCACGAGGGCGTTCTTGGGATTCAGGATGGGCGAATAGCGCGTCGGGGCGTTCACCACCCCCACCAGCACGGCCGCCTCCTGCACGTTGAGTTCGTCCGGCTCCTTGTTGAAGAAGGTGTGGGCCGCCGACTTGATGCCGAAGGCGTTCGAGCCGAACTCCACCGTATTGAGGTACATGGCGGCGATCTCCTCCTTGGTGTAGTTGTATTCGAGTTTGAGGGCCGTGATCCACTCCTTGAACTTCGAGGTCACGAGTTTGGCCTTGCGGACGACGACGCCGCGGTTGCGGACCGTATCGCGCGGAA
>ENA-OVGC01001593-OVGC01001593.1-human-gut-metagenome-genome-assembly--contig:-NODE-1593-length-17055-cov-5.728353_pt1 | contig 17055 bp, 13 predicted proteins | sample MGYA00237768_ERZ505415 | MGnify/ENA primary metagenome ERZ505415 (study PRJEB26158, sample SAMN06016382) | human gut metagenome | biome: human gut; feature: ankylosing spondylitis patient; material...
TGGCGGGCAACCAGCCCGTCGCGCTCATCGGCGGCGGCACGACCATGATCGGCGATCCGTCCGGCCGCACCGATATGCGCAAAATGCTGACCAAGGAGGATATCGACCACAACGCCGAGTGCTTCAAGCGCCAGATGGAGCGATTCATTGATTTCGGCGAAGGTAAAGCCATCATGGTCAACAACGCCGACTGGCTGCTGAACCTCAATTATATCGAGCTCCTGCGCGAGGTCGGCGCATGCTTCTCCGTCAACAATATGCTCCGTGCAGAGTGCTACAAGCAGCGCATGGAAAAGGGCCTGTCCTTCCTGGAGTTCAACTACATGATCATGCAGTCCTATGATTTCTACTACCTGTTCCAGCACTACGGCTGCAATATGCAGTTCGGCGGCGACGACCAGTGGTCGAATATGCTCGGCGGCACGGAGCTCATCCGCCGCAAGCTCGGCAAGGACGCGCACGCCATGACCATCACGCTCCTGACCGATTCGCAGGGCAAGAAGATGGGCAAGACTGCGGGCAACGCCGTCTGGCTCGATCCGAACAAGACCAGCCCCTTTGACTTCTATCAGTACTGGCGCAACGTCGACGATGCAGACGTCATGAAGTGCATCCGTATGCTGACCTTCCTGCCGCTTGAGCAGATCGATGAGATGGACAAGTGGGAGGGCAGCCAGCTCAATAAGGCCAAGGAGATTCTTGCCTACGAGCTGACGCAGATGGTCCACGGCGAGGAAGAGGCGAAGAAGGCGGAGGCCAGCGCAAAGGCCCTCTTCGGCGGCAGCGGCAGCAGCGAGAATATGCCGTCGACCGAGCTGACGGACGATGACTTCACTGACGGTAAGATCGACACCCTGACGCTGCTCGTCAAGTGCGGCCTTGCCGCATCCAAGGGCGAGGGCCGCCGTCTCGTGCAGCAGGGCGGCATCAGCGTCAACGACGAGAAGGTCACGGATTTCGCGACTGCGTTTGAAAAGGCAGTCTTTGCAGGCGACGGCGCGATCATCCGCAAGGGCAAGAAGGTCTTCCATAAGGCGCTTGTGAAATAAAACTTATGTCAACCGCCCGGAACACTCCGGGCGGTATGCACAAAGCAAATTCAAAAACGCCGCAGGATTTTGTCGCTTTCACAGTTGACTTTGTGCATTTAAAGCGGTATAGTAGCAAACATAAAAAGCCGGACAGTACGGCAGAAGGGAGTTCATTATGATGCAGATCCGTTCCAACGATTTCATTATGAATATGAGCTTCCGCTTTACCATGGCCCGCGAGCTGTTTGCGGGCCTCTATTACCGTACCCAAAATGAGAAGCTGTCCGTATAAGACCGGTGTTTTTCTTCGTAAGTAAGAAGGAGGCTCTGTTCCGCGGACAGAGCCTCCTTTTTGTTTTAAACAATCAACTGTTATCAGAGAAAAGGAGCAATTTATCATGAAAAAGATTCTTGCAATGCTTCTGGCGCTCGTGATGGTCCTGAGCCTGGCCGCCTGCGCCTCCACACAGCCCGCAGCTGAGCCTGCGGCCTCCTCCGACGCACCCGCCGAGAGCGGAAAGACCTACACCGTCGGTGTCTGCCAGCTCGTGCAGCATGAGGCGCTCGATGCCGCAACGCAGGGCTTCGTCGACGCACTGAAAGAAGCGCTCGGCGACGCCGTGACCATCGATGTGCAGAATGCCTCCGGCGATTCCGTCAACTGCGGCACTATCGTCAACGGCTTTGTCGCCAAGGGCGTCGACCTCATCATGGCGAACGCCACTCCAGCCCTGACCGCTGCCGTCTCCGCCACGGCTGATATTCCCATCCTCGGCACGTCCATCACGGCCTACGGCGTTGCACTCGACATCGACGATTTTAGCGGCACGGTCGGCGGCAACGTCTCCGGCACGTCCGATCTGGCCGACCTGCAAAAACAGGCCCAGATGATCCTCGACTGGTTCCCCGAGACAAAGACGGTCGGCCTGCTGTTCTGCTCCGCCGAGCCGAACTCCCGCTACCAGATCGACGAGGTGCGCAAGGCGCTCGAGGCCCAGGGCGTGACCTGCGAGGAATTCGCCTTCACCGACAGTAACGACGTTTCCTCCGTCGCCCAGAAGGCTGCTGATTTCTCCGACGTCGTCTACATCCCGACCGACAACACCGCCGCTTCCAACACCGAGGCGATCGCAAACGTTCTGATTCCCGCCGGTGTTCCTGCGATCTGCGGCGAAGAGGGCCTCTGCCGCGGCTGCGGCGTGGCGACGCTGTCCATCAGCTACTATGATCTCGGCGTGACCACCGGCAAGATGGCCGCGAAGATCCTGAAGGGCGAGGCCAATATCTCCGAAATGCCCGTCGAATACACCGACGCGACCCCGAAGTACAACGCCTCCATCTGCGACCAGCTCGGCATTACCCCGCTGGACGGCTACGAGGCCATTGACGGCTGATTTCAGCCGGCCGGTCATGGACATATGCCCATGACCGGCCCTGTATGAAACACTGTTTGCCCCTGCAATCGGCCGATAACCGGTTTTCTTTGCCGGTCGATTGCAGGCGCAGACCAAGAAGGAGAATGACTATGAATTTCCTTTCCGCGCTACTAAACTCGCTGCCCGGTGCAGCGGCGCAGGGCCTCATCTGGGGTCTGATGGCCATCGGCGTCTACATTACCTTCCGCATTCTCGATGTGGCCGACCTGACCGTCGACGGCTCCATCGCCACCGGCGGTGCGGCAGCTGTCATGCTGATCCGCGCGGGCATGAACCCGTGGCTGGCGCTGCTGTGCGCGTTTGTCTGTGGGATGCTCGCGGGCTTTGTCACGGGGATGTTCCACACCAAATGCGGCATTCCCGCGATCCTGTCCGGCATTCTGACGCAGCTTGCGCTTTACTCTATCAATCTTCGCATCATGGACAGCAAGGCCAATCAGGCCGTCGGCGTGGATAAATACCCCTTGATGGTGTCGCAGCGCTTTGTGCGTGACCTGAGTCTGAAAAATCCGCTGCCAGTGCTGCTTCTTTTCACATTCGGCGTGATCGCGCTTCTGTACTGGTTCTTCGGCACGGAGCGCGGCTGCGCCATCCGCGCCACCGGCGCGAATCAGAACATGGCCCGCGCACAGGGCATCAATACGAACGCGAACGTTGTATTTGGCCTCATGCTTTCGAACGGTCTTGTCGCCCTCTCCGGCGCGCTGCTCGCACAGTTTCAGGGCGCGGCGGATGTCAACATGGGCCGCGGCGCGATCGTCATTGGCCTTGCTGCCGTTATCATCGGCGAGGTCATCTTCGGCAAGCTGTTCACGAATTTCGGCCTCAAGCTTCTGGCCGTGTCCATCGGCGCTGTGATCTATTACTTTGTGCTCCAGATCGTGCTGCAGCTCGGCCTGAACACGAACGACCTCAAGCTCATCACGGCGCTGATCGTCGCGCTCTTCCTCGCCATTCCGTATTGGAAGGGAAAAATGTTCCATGGAAAAGCCAAAAAGGAGGAATCGCGCCATGCTTGAGCTTATCAATGTCTGCAAAACCTTCAACCCCGGTACGGTCAACGCCAAAACGGCGCTGAATGACCTGAATCTGACCCTGAACGACGGCGATTTCGTCACTGTCATCGGCGGCAACGGGGCAGGGAAGTCGACTATGCTGAACGCCATTGCGGGCTCGTTCCAGATCGACAGCGGCAAGATCGTCATTGACGGCACGGACGTCACCGCCCTGCCGGAGCATAAGCGTGCCGCGCTTCTCGGCCGCGTGTTTCAGGATCCCATGATGGGCACCGCGCCCACCATGCAGATCGAAGAAAACCTCGCCCTCGCCGCCCGCCGCGGGCAGCACCGGGGCCTGAAATGGGGCATCACAAAGGCGGAGCGCGCCGAGTACCAGAAGCGCCTGCATGCGCTCAATCTCGGCCTTGAGGAGCGCATGACCGCGAAGGTCGGTCTGCTCTCCGGCGGCCAGCGGCAGGCGCTGACGCTCCTGATGGCGGCGCTGCAGCAGCCGAAGCTGCTGCTTCTCGACGAGCACACCGCCGCGCTCGACCCGCGCACGGCAGCCAAGGTGCTTGACCTGTCTGACCGCATCGTGCAGGAGCACGGGCTGACCACGCTGATGATCACGCATAACATGAAAGACGCCATTGCCCATGGCAACCGCCTCATCATGATGGACGCCGGTCAGATCGTCGTGGACGTGTCCGGCGAAGAAAAGAAAAAGCTGACCGTCCCGGATCTTCTCGCCATGTTCTCCCGCGCCAGCGGCAGCGACGAAGCCAACGACAAAATGCTGCTGTCCTGAATATTACACCGTAGGGGCGGACGACTCTGTCCGCCCTCCCTTTTTTACTGTATGCCTCCCGCCGGCCCCTACGATCCAGTGCGGAGGTGCACCTGAATTCGCCGAAGATTTCTGTAGATCCTCTGCTTTCTGCGGGCCGACAGAGTCGTCGGCCCCTACAGAGATTCTGCGCGTTTTAGAAACGCGCACCGCCCCCACAGCATCCCGGCTGCGGAGGCGGTTTTTATCCGCTTTTGCAGCAAAACATGGTTGAACTCCGGAAAAAAGCGCGCTATACTGTAAGCAGACAGATACAAGAAAGGAAGTCTGAACCATGAAAAGGGTCGGAAGATGGACATGGATGCTGCTGACGCTGCTTCTGCTGCTGTGCACCACAGCGTTTGCAAAAACGATCGAGTGCGGCAGCATCGAACTTGAGCAGCCGGTAGAGGTTGCGCTTGAAAGTTATGATACGTTCCAGTATACACTCACAGCGCCAATCGATGGCACGCGTGTAAAGGTCGAATGGCTGAGCGAAAACAAAAATGATGCTTGGTTGACTATCAATTATAGCAGTGCCTCTTCGACAGACGGAATCTTCACTTTAAAAAAAGAAAAAAATACGATCCAAGTGGGTCCAGCGTCGTCGAATTTGTTTCCGCTGACGGTTCGCTTTGCTCTGCATGAATACAGAAATGACGAGCAGGAACCCAATGATGTGATCCCGACCGAGTTGCACGACGGCGACAGCGTGAAGTTTGTGTTGGACGGCGGTGATACGGATCGCTTTACGATCACGACGGAAAAGCCCGGACAGGATATCGCCCTGACCTTCAGCGGGTTTAATTATGCGGATAGAACGGCATTCTCGCTGTTCTGGAACAGAGGTTGGAAAATTGAAAAGAATGGAACTGTTTTTCTGCATGCAGGCGAGCCGGGGGCATATCAATTTTCTCTTTACAAGTCGGGAAGCGGAGAAATATCGCGTTCCATGGAGATTCATCTGCTGGACGGCGATGAAAACGAACTGAACGACACGAAAGAGACTGCGACTCCGCTGCCAATCGGCACAGACGCGGCTTTCAGCATTGGCGGAATCAATGATGAGGACTGGTTCAGCTTTGAAGCAGTGCCGGAGGATGGACAGGCGAAACTCTATACGCTCCGTCTGTTGGATTTTGACTTTGAAAACCCGGAGATCGTCTGCTATGAGATCTACGCACCGGACGGAAATGTCGTTGTTCCTGAAACCGAGATCAGTTCCCGTCATGCGCGCGTCTTATCGTGCAGCCAGCAGGGGCAGTATGCCGTTAGACTATATCCGAAAGAGAAATATGATTATTATAGTGAGAAATATAATGTTTCAATCCAGCGCGCAGCGCTCCGCATCCGCGTGGAGGAGGGCGGCGATGACCCCTATGAAAGCAACGATACCTGGCTCGACGCAGCCTATATTGAGCCGGGCCAGCTGATTTCCCATGTTTTAAGCAGCGGTGATACGGATTGGTTCTGTTTCACAGCTTCGGAGGACTACATGACGGTTCACATTGTTTCCAACAGCGGCGGTTCTGCTGGTATCTATACTGGACAGGAACTTGCAGAATACGGAGACGATGCAAGCTGTATCTGGGGAGGAAATTCAAATTATAAAAGTTTTTCCAATCTCTATTGGAAACTCGGAGAAAAAGGACTGTACTACATTAAATTGATTGGCGGCTCCAGCGAAGCAATTCGTTCAACAACGATTTCACTGATTCCACCGGAAGCGATTGAGAACAATGATGCATGGAATCGTGCCACACCGCTTTATGAAGATGTCACGCAGGCATTTGATATCTCCGCATATAACGACACCGACTGGTTCTGCTTTACCGTACCAGAAGGTGCGCCGCAAACACTTTTGTTGAATTTCAATACAAAGACAGAATTGTTGAACACATCATACAGTGAATACGTTTACGTTAAACTCTATCCCAAAGCATATTTTGAGAATCAGGCTGGTATGATTGAGTCTGATGAAGTCAGATTTGGGCAAGAATGGAATCCGACGAGGTTCCAATGGAACTTAGATCCGGGAATTTATTACATGCAAGTAAAATCAAGAAATATGGAGACATCTTGGAATTGGGCGGATATACTGAAATTGAATGTTTGCTGGAAACTGATACCACGTTCCAGCAATAACTCGATTGCAGCTGCTGTGCCGCTGACAGAAAAGGTATGGCAGGACGTATGGCAGGATGGCTATTTCTCCATCGGCGAACACAAGGCCGACGAAGTCGTCCAGATTCAACGTGATGAAGGTGGAAACGAACCGAAAAGCAATATTTATGTCTATGATACTGACGGAAAAAGCATTGCAAGTTCTGGCTATGCCAGTTTCAGCTTCCAGATTCCCGCAGACGGAGTCTACTATCTCAGAGTGCCTGCGTCTGTAAAATTCTCTGAAAATGAACCCACGCGCACAACGCGCGTCCGGTACTATACCCATAACGACAAAATCGGAGCAGCGGAAAGCGTAACCATGCGCCCAAATGAATCCGTATTCCTTGATGTGTGGTTCAGCCCGGATATAAGCTTGTCGGTCGAGTCCGAAGTCGAAAATCTGACATATGATCGGGAAACCGGGTATCTGACTGCACCCAACACCCCGGAGGGGAGCGCCGACCTTGTCTTCTCCAACGGATACCCGGAAGGCGATGAAAAACGGGTCGAGGCGGTCACGCACGTTATCTGGTCGGAAAATCCGCTGTCAGATATTTCGATTTCCAATGCGCCGCAGTCTCTTCCCGTCGGCAGTTCCGTGCAGTTGGAGGCAGCTGTAACCCCGGATGATTATATCGGTCGCGTTTCCTGGGAAAGCTCCGACCCCTCCGTTCTCCGTGTGCTCTCCAACGGCAAGGTCGTCGCTGTTGGACAGGGAGAAGCGGTGATCACGGCGCGTGTTGGCGAATGCACTTCGTCTGTCACCATCACCGTCACCGGCGAACAGCCCGGTGAGTCCGGCCTGACCGGTGTCTCGCTCGACCGCTATACGCTGACGCTTTACGCCGGAGAAGAGGCCGAACAGCTGACCGCGACGCTGAAACCAGAGGGAACAGAAGCAGCAATTCACTGGACGTCCAGCAACCAGACCGCCGCCACCGTCAGTCAGGACGGCAAGGTCACGCCGCTTGCTGCGGGCGTTACCGTCGTAACGGCGGCAGCTGGGGACTACCGCGCCAGCTGCATCGTGACTGTCCAGCCAAAACGCGTCCGCGTGACCGGCATCCGGTTTGACGAGCCGACGCATACGCTCATGATGGGCAGCACCGTCACACTCCAGCCCATCATCGCCCCGGACGACGCGACCGTCAAAAACCTGACCTGGGTAAGCAGCGACGAGCAGACCGCGACCGTCTCCCGCACGGGTATCGTAACGGCTCTGTCCGTCGGCGAAACGACCATCACCGCCACAACGGTCGACGGCGGCTATTCCGCAGAGATCAAGATCATCGTCACCGCTGCCGCCCAGCTGGGCGACGTAAACGGCGACGGCTATATCGACGCGGCCGACGCACTGCTCTGCCTGCGCGCCTCCGTGGGTCTCATTACGCTCACGCCGGAGCAGGAAGCCGCTGCGGATGTCAACCACGACGGTCTGATCGACGCGGGTGACGCGATCCTGATCCTGCGTTACGATGCAAGACTCATCCCGAGCCTCAACTGACGAGGGCTGCGCCATGAAAAAAAGACTTTTCCCACTGCTCCTCGTCCTGACGCTCCTGCTCACCCTCTGCACGCCCTTCGCACAGGCCGAGGGCCGCGCACTCTCGATCACCTCGGCCAGCGGCCGCGCAGGCGAGACAGTCTCGGTGCAGGTGCGCCTGACCGGCAGCGTGTACAGCGGCAGATTCGAGCTTGCGTATGACGCGGATGAGATTGAGCTGCTCCAATGGAGCGGCGCAGACGGCGCAATGTGCGTCTTCAACCACGAACAGCCCGGTCTGCTGCTCGTGACATTCGTGTCGACGACTGCACTGGAAAACACCAGCCTTTGCACGCTGCAATTCCGCGTTTCTGCGGCGACGCCGGAAACTGGCAGCGCCCTCACGCTGAAAAGCATCCGCCTGTATGACGAAACCGGCACGTCCGTCCCGGCAACTGCCGAAAAGGGAAGCATTTCCCGCAGCACCGCCCGCCTGACCCTCAGCCGCGAACAGACAGTGGAGAGCCGCTCTGTCCGCATGACGGTCAGGCTGGAAGGGGAGTTATCCCCGGCAGGCGGAAATTTCACCCTGCAATATGACCCGGACTGCCTGCAGCTGACCTCGGTTCTGAAGCTGCACCCGGCCGTCGAGCTTCTGACATGGAACGAGCCGCAGCCCGGTACGGTGCACGTCAGCTTCAGCGGCACGCAGCCGCTCTCTACAGGAGAGCTTTGCGCCGCCATGTTCCGCACTGTCGGAACGGCGGGGGATACGTCCGCCGTCACGCTGACGGACGTGCGTATGTACGACACAGACGGAAAATCGATTGACGCGTCCGCCGAAGACGGCAGCGTCGATGTGGTGCTCCCATCCGACCGTGCGCCAAAGCTCTGGGCTGTCGGCGGTGCGATCCAGCCGGACGGCTCTGCGGTCGTATCCGTTGTTTTACAGGGGCGCGGCATCGTCTGCGGCGGAAGCTTCACCCTGACCTACGACCAGTCGCTTTCCGTGCAGGCCGAGCCTTCCGGTACTTGTCAGATCAACGCTGAGCCCGGCAAGCTCCGCGCCAGCTTCGCCTCGGCTACGCCCGTCGCCGATCAAGTCAGCCTGCTGAAACTCACGATTCAGAACGCCGTTCCCGGCGCAATTGACCTGTCAAACGCGATCTTCCGCGACGACAGCGGCAGCCGCATCGCCGCCGCGGACGTGCGGCCCACGACGCTGAGTTACACCACTTCCGCTGCGGCCTTCGCCGGAACGCTGCGCGCCGACACGTCTGCCGGTCAGACGCAATATCTGCTGGACGTGGACGTGAGCGATATGCGCGCCGGGACCCCGGAGGCGCGAACGGCGTTTACCTGCCTGCTGGCGCTGTATGACAGCGACGGTCTGATGGAAGGTCTGTCCGTTCAGAAAATCGCCGCGTCGGATACCGGCGTAAACGAGCTGACACTGACAGCCAGCGCGTCCAAGACACCCGCATATGCTAAAGTCTTTCTTCTTTCAGACGCGTCCGCCGGCCTTCCGCTCTGCGGCGCACTGCAGGCCGCGCTGGAACGCAGATGAACCGCAGCGCGCGGACGGCGGAAACCGTCTCCGATGTGTACCTTGCGCTGATGCTGAGCGCATTTCTCCTCTGGACGGGGCCGGACGGCTACACCAAGATTCTGGAGGCCAAATACCGGCTGTTTTTGCTTCTGACGATCGTCTATTGCGCCGCTGCGGCGCTGTCTGCACTGCGGCAGATTAGAACGGTCTGCTTCTGCAAGCTGCTGCGTGCCGTCCGCCCGGCTGAATGGCTGATGCTGGGTTACGTGTTGTGCAGCCTGCTCTCGACGTTCCTTTCACCGTGGCGCGCTGACGCGTGGCTTGGTCTTTCACGGCGCGAAGGACTTTTGACGCTTGCGCTGTATGGCGCGGTCTTCCTGCTGCTGGGGCGGCTTGCGCGCCCGAAAGCATGGCTGCTTGACGTCTTCGGCGCGGCCATGAGCCTATGCTGCCTGCTGGCGCTCTGGCAGCTGGCGGGCGGAAACCCGCTTGGCCTGTACCCGAAGGGGCTGGCCTATTCCGATGCCGGAACCGCCTACAGCGGCGCATATCTCGGTACTATCGGCAATACAGACCTGCTGGCGGCTGTGATGTGCGTGGCCGTACCCGCATTTTTCTATGGCGCGTGGAAGCTCCGCCGCTGCTGGCTGCTTGTGCCGCTGACGCTGTGCGTGACTGTCAGCGTCAGGATGAATGTCTCCGCCGGACTGCTCGGTACTGCAGCCGGCCTTGTTCTGCCGCTTCCGCTGGCGCTGGGCGAAAAAAAGCGCCGCGCAGCGACAATCGTCATTGGAGGTGTCCTGCTTGCGGTGTTCCTCGCGGTATTCCTGCTTCCGGGACTGCCCGGAATGCTCGGTGAAGCGCACGCGCTTCTGCATGGCCGCGCGGAGGACGATTTTGGCTCCGGCCGGATCTATATCTGGAAAAACGTCTGGCAGGCAGTAAAGGAGCGACCGCTGTTCGGCGGCGGCCCGGATACGCTGTCCCGCCGTATTACGGCGTATTTTGAGCGGTACGACGAAGCCGGACACATTGTACGCCGTACTGGGATCGATACGGCGCACAACGAGTATCTGAATATCCTTGCAAATCAGGGCCTTTTCGCCCTGCTCTGCTGGCTGGGCGCGCTTGGCTGCTCCGCTGTCCGCTTTGTACGCAGGGCAGGGGAACGGCCCGCAGCTCTCATCTGCGGCAGCGCAGTGCTCGGGTACTGCGTGCAGGCGTTCTTCGGGATCTCCATGTGCCTGTCAACGCCGTTTTTCGTGATCGCATGGGCAATGCTCGAAACCCGGGAAAATTAAAATGACCGCGCTGGCAGCGCCAGCGCGGTTTCTGCATATCGTGGAAGCCCTACTGTGCGCAGCGGTAGCAGACCTCCGTATCCGGCGCGGCTTCGCCGCGCTTGAATTTCAGAAGATTCTCCACCGTGGCCGCTGCAATATTGTTTAACGCCTCGCGGGTCAAAACCGCCTGATGAGACGTGACGATCACATTCGGCATGGCAATCAGCCGCACCAGCACATCGTCCTCAACAATGCTGTCCGAACGATCCTCGTAGAACAGGTCGCTCTCTTCCTCGTAAACGTCCAGACACGCAGCACCGATCCTGCGGCGCTTGAGGCCGTCAATGAGCGCCTCCGTGTCGATCAATGCCCCTCTGGAGGTATTCACGATCACGACCCACGGCTTCATTCCGGCAATGGCAGCTGCGTCGATCATGTGCCGCGCCTCGCTTGTCAGCGGGCAGTGGAGGGAAATAACGTCCGCCTGTGCCAGCAGCTCCGGCAGCAGTACATAAGACAGCCCATTGTCAGGAGACGGAAATTTGTCGTATGCCAGAACGCGCATACCGAAGCACTTACAGATTTCAGCAAACGTGCGCCCAATTTTGCCGGTTCCCACAACACCGGCTGTTTTGCCGTGCAGATCGAAGCCGGTGAGGCCGGAAAGGCTGAAATTGAAATCGCGGGTGCGGATATAGGCCTTGTTGGTGTGCCGGTTGACCGTGAGAAGCAGTGCCATTGCGTGTTCGGCCACCGCGTAAGGCGAATACGCGGGAACGCGGAACACCCGGATTTTTCCGAAGCAGGCCCAGATATCTACATTGTTGAAGCCCGCGCAGCGCAGGGCGATGACCCTGTTCCCAAGCGTGTGCCGCCCACTGATGAAGGCTTCATTCAGCGTAGCTTTGTGAAATACGAGCTTAGTTTTTGTTATAGCCGTACTGTCTGGTACAAAGCGTGCCCTTCCACCACGCTTCGCGTCTTAATATATAATGATCATCCATTTTGGCGTTATAGTTTTCCAGTACGGAATACTGAAAGTTTTTCTTTACATAGTCAAATCCCTTTGTATCAACAATACGCTTGAGTTCGGCATTCCCGCCGTGACCGTTGACCACATAATTTGTCCATCTTTGAAGTAGCATTCCATATTGCGCGGTTGCCGAGCCAACGTATAGCTTGCCATTTTTGGTATCTGTAATCAGGTACACTGCCTTTTGATTCCGCAGCGCATCGAGCCATCCGCTACGCTTGTTGCAAATAATGGCTTCCAGCTGCGAGAAGGAGAGTCTGATATTTTCATAGCCGGGAAAATCGTCACCATCATACGCTGTTGGCAAAAGCTCTATTACCTCCAGCTCATCCATGATTGACATATAGGTTCTCCCCATACCGCGTTTTGTATTGTGATATTTCAGAACCAATCTGCCAAAGTATTTTCGGTACACATCAATCTCATTTGCTTCAAAGCCGACATTATCAACAACATCTAATTCTTTTACAATCCGCTTGATCGTCGTCAGGAGCCACTTATCGTCATGGAGATATAGCAGGCAAATGGCGATCTGCCCTGTATGAAAGTATCTCCTTTGGTTGTGCCATAAAAACCATTCCGTGTTAATTTTATCGGGATCTTTTTTATACTCTTCCAAGGGGTCGGTATTTCCGTTAAATACATTGAGCTTTAATCGAGTATTGCTTATATCATGGGCAGACAGCCGCAGCAGGTCGTTTATAAGAATTTTATCCATTCCGTGTCTCCGTATTTAAACAGTAAACCTGAAGAGTGCTGTAATGTTCTTTAAACAAAACAGTTTGGGTATCTGCTATCATTTTGCTATCAAACGGAAAATGAGAATTTCAAAAAGTGAGTGTTTTCAAGGCTTCGCAGCCCCTCATGTTCACTTTTTCTCATTCCCACTCGGCGGCGGAAATCTGCATCCAGTTGTAACCACTTTTATTTCGTGCTACATACTGTACGTATTTCACCCAGTTTTCAACGTTTTTCCTTGCGGGAAATGGATATTGTCATCATATCAGCATCACGCTTTCAAGGCCTGCCTTCTGGCGGGCTTTTCATTTAACCCTTGAAGATTACGTCATTGTGATAGCTCAGGCAATCCCTGTTGGGATAGAACCTTTCGGGGAGTGCGATACGTTCTCCCTCAAGACTGATAAGCCATCGATGCGTGAACTCGTCGCGCTGCGCCTTGACCTGCGTGGAGCATCGAATCGTATAATCGGGCAGGACTGTAATCAAGCCTTGATCGAAAGCCTTGTCATAGAATGTGTTGAGCAGTAGGCCATTCTCTGGGTTCGTTCTTTCCGAGGTCGTTCGGCAACTCCGGAAGGGTTTAATGTGGCTGGCGACAAGCATAGCGGGAATCGACATTCCGGAGATGCAGCAGGTGTTTTCATAAGAAGCAAAGACAGACGCCCTGAAAAAGTGACGCTCTCTACTGACCCTGTTTTTGTCCGTAAGTGTGGAGAGCGGCTTTGCGCCATTAAGCGGATTTGCGTCAAAGAGGGCAAGACCGGTCAAGTCCTCTGCCTGGATACTGAGCGCGCCCCAATCATGCTTGAACTCGTCGAAGATGGCGCGGTCGAGCTTTGCAACATGCGTTGCCCCTTTGACCTTGGAGTTTGGGTCGATGGCTGCGAAATTCTGCATACGCATAACGAGAGAACTCGTCGAGTGGGCGAACTTTTCTGCGACCTGCTGAATGAGCTTGTTCGAAGGGCGAATCTGATTCAGGGGCGTGATGCAATAGAGCGCATACGCTATGTTAATGTCCTCCCGACTCCACGCAACTCTTTCGCCCATATCCGCACCTCCATTCTGCCCCCATTTTACCTGAAACGAGCGCAATAGTAAAGTGCAATCTGCTTTGCAAAATCAGCGTATAGCTGGCAGAGCAGAAAAACGCTACAATAATTGTGGGCAGAAGGAGGAATGGACTTATGTATTTCGATATTCGTAAGCCAGAAACGACAAACAAGACCTTTCGACTGCCCAGCGAGCTCCTGCACAAACTGGAAAAGGTTGCACAACAAAAGGGCGTATCGCTCAACTACCTCGTGGGACAATGCTGCGAGTACGCCCTTGCAAACCTCAGGGAGACGCAGGAAGTATCAACAGACGGAGGGACAACATGAAGAAAGTAATAGCAGCAGTATTATCGATTCTCCTTATCGTCGGAATCATGCCGGTTGCCATGGCTGAGGATATTGCACCGGTAAGGGTATCGACCCTTGCGGAACTCCAAAAGGCCATTGCAGACGCAGAAAGCGGCGATACGATCTGCGTCACGCAGACGATCATCGTGTCAGGCAATACACAAATCGGAGAAGAAGGAAAGAATATTACGCTTTGCGGGACAGACGACATATCGACGCTCTTGCGCATCCAAGGAGCGTATGGAGTTGAAGAAACTGCGCGAGTCACAAATATCATATTTGATGGTCGAGACATGGCACCTGGTTCCAAGGTTATAGCTGAATCGCCGAACGCAGTCATATTTGATATGGCAAAATGGGTCAACTGCGTCAGCGAAGGTGAAGGCGCTGGACTTTTCAACTCTGGCGACGGAACAGCTACGCTGATAGGCTGCGCCTTTGAGAACTGCAAAGCTGTAGGTGGCGGAGCGATCTTCAACAATGCAGGTGGAAATTGCATTGTTTTAGGAACATCGTTTATTGCGAACCAGTCAATTACTGTCGGCGGAGCAATCTACTCCGTGGGTCCGCTGAGCATCGAGAACTGCACTTTCTCGCAAAATAGTACGACAGATGACGGAATGGGCGGCGCTGTCTTTGGATTTGGCGCCAGTATGTCAAACTGCACTTTTTCTGGAAATCACGCGCAAACGGGCGGTGCAATCTACTGTTGGGAAAAATCTCTCGATATAGGTAGTTGCGTCTTCACTGAGAACGATGCAACGAATGGCGGCGCAATTTTCTCGGAAGTCGAAACAAAAATCAAGTTAAGCACGATTACCCATAACAGCGCAAAGACGGGCGGGGGCTTATATTTGCGAGGTCCCGCAGAGCTGATAGAGTCGAAGACCTATGACAATCAGGCAGAACTTTCTGGCAAGGACCTATATGCGATAAGCACCGTCGTAATTCAGGTAGAGGATTATAAAACGCTTTACGCCAACGAGCTTGCGTCAAAGGACTGTGACTCTTTGGCGTGGTATATCGACACGGAAGAATGCAGGTACACGGAGAAGGCGTTGGCTGATATGACCTTGCCTCTGTCAAAGCCCTCGCTTGCGTTCATTATGTGGGACAGCGCACCAGAACCCGCGCCAGAACCCACACCCACGCCTACGCCAAGGCCAAGTCATACTTCAACTCATAAACCGGCGAAACAAACTCCGATTCAGTGTGGCGAGTTTGAACTGAGTCGAACTAAAGTGTCGAAGTATATTGAGTTCGCAAATCGATTTGTCGCGCCTGGCGAAAAGATCGCGCGAGGACAGGTTGCATATCTCATTTACTGCTTTAGGTCCGATGAACGGACTTCACAAATGCGTGATGCGTTCGCCGACATCAGCGCATCGCCATACAGAGAAGCAATCAATGAACTCGCATCGGCGAAAGTGTTCGTGGGACAAGCCGACGGGGCCTTTAACCCAGAAGGAAAAATAAGCGTGGGCCAGCTTTTAACTGTATTGACTCGCTTTGTGGAGCAAAAGGAAATGCGAACCTGCTGCTTTGCAGAGTCCAACCATTGGTCCGCTTTCGTAGCGCAGACAGCCTGTGCCTATGGGTGGATTCCTGACGCGCCAATCGACCTTGACGCGCCGGCAACAATCAGACTTTTTACAAACCTGCTGTCAAAACTGATTGAACTGAAATAAGTATAAGGGAGAGCCGGCCAAAGGCTCTCCCTTAATATTTTCGGTAAAACTCTCATAAACAAGCCCTGGACGACCCACATCAGAGCTTTACTTTAAGACGTGAAAGCATAAGCCTGAGTCCATAAAACGCGATATGGGTCGCCTGGGGCATCCCAGAATGAGTCTGGGCGCGATGCCTTTCACCGCAAGTAGCTTATAAGCAACATGGCGTAGCCTTTAAGGCACCATCTTACGATCGTAGGCCGTGGGTGAATAGTCAAGTGCAGGCTCGCGAATCTGCATACCGGTGTCATAAGCTGTCACAAAGGTGCCAGGGGCGAGGTGCGCATCTTCTTTTTCTTCCAGCTTACCCTGGGACTGCAAATAACGTTCAAAGCCAGCGTACGTCATATCGTTAGGGTCAGCATTCCCGCTGGCGGCGAGTTCGGCTTTGTATCTGGCAAAGGCGTCAGCAATCGGGCCGCTGACAGGCACATAGTTATCGTTGACTTCTGCGTTTTGGCCCTCGCCCGCATTTTTGCTTTCTTCTGCGTCGTCTTGATGTTCAGCTGCATCAGCGGCGAGCGCCCGCTCACTTGCCGAAATAACATACTTTGTCATGTCTTCGCCAGAAATAAAATCGAAGAAGGCGTTAAACTGGTCGGAGTCAATGGCAGCAAAAGCCATAAAGCACTCTTTTACAGTATCGAAGTCCTTGTCGTAGGAGATAAGCGAAGTGGGAACCATACGATCGCCGACATAACGCTTGAAGTCACCAGGGCGTTCCATGTAACGCACCAGGCTTGTAAGACGAGCACGGAGTGTATTGTAGATTTCGTTTGCTGCATCCAGCGAGCAATATCGCATATTGCCCTCCAGCGGCCAAAAGCGCTGTCCCTTTTCCTTTGCAATATTGTTCAGCGCATCGAGGGCAAGCGGAGAGTTCGCCAGCGTCCGAATCGCCAGCGTGAGGGAGCTTTTACTGATGGCGGGCTGGAGCTTCATAAGGGTAAGAAGGTTGAGCTGGTCATTTGTTGGCGCAGCTAAGCCAACATGATCGATTTTATTTTTGAGGTCGCAGAGAACAGACTGAAAACAGCGGTCATATTCGGCTTTGATCGCATCAGTTTTTTCCTTCAGTTTGGCATCGAGCTTGGCCTTTTCTTCGCTATAGCCAGTCGAACCTTTATAACGTTCAATGCCTTTCATGTCTGCGTCGTAACGATCATAGGCGGCCCTCATGTCTCTGCGAAAACATTCGACATGGCAAGCCAGTCTATTTCTTACATCGCCGGCTAATGGATATTCTCCGTGCATAGGTAAAATCCTCCTTGTATTGTTGTGATTTGTGGTATGGCTTACAGGTTGTCCTGTGAAACCTCGGAATCATTGGGGCACTGCTCGGCGAGTTCCGGAATACTGGAAAAGTCTTCGACCGA